>Ga0073899_10004841_pt1 | contig 11760 bp, 12 predicted proteins | sample KloWWTmetaKNB5Ph_FD_88975 | JGI IMG/M metagenome (GOLD analysis project Ga0073899, IMG submission 88975) | Active sludge microbial communities from Klosterneuburg, Austria, studying microevolution and ecology of nitrifiers - Klosterneuburg... | ecosystem: Engineered > WWTP > Aerobic digester >...
GAGCACGCGCCTGGCCACACGCAGCGATCGCTTCCAAGGTTTCCAACTCGGCGTATCCCTGCCGCTCTGGGCACGGCCGCAATCCGCGCGCAGCAAGGCGGCCGCGTGGCAGGAAGAAGCCGCGCAACACGCCCTGTCCGATGGCGAACGCCGCTGGCGCACCGAGCTCACCGCCGCCCTGCAACGGATCGCCAGCGACCGTGCCACGCTTGTATGGTACACCGAGGAAGCACTGCCCAACGCCGACCGCATCCTCACCACCAGCCGCACGGCCTTCGCAGCAGGTGAAATCAGCCATGCCGAGCATGTGCTCAACCTGCAACAGGCACTCGCCATCAGGCGCGGCCACCTCGACCTCATCGACGCCCACAACGCCAACGTCCTTCTTGTTCAACGCCTCACCGCAGGCCAATGACCCATCGCATGCCGACCCTTTTCAACATCGCATTCTTCCTGTCCCTTTCCGCGCTGCTCGTTGCCTGCGGCGGTGCCGGTGCCGAGGAGCATGACCACGACCATGCAGCTGCTGTGGCCACAGAGGGCACTGCGCATACGGCTTCGGATGAAGCCATGCTCACCCTCAGCGCCGACCAAGTCGCCGCCTTGGACATCCGCACCGCGCCGCTGACCGAGCGCACCATGGTAGGCAACTTGCGCCTCACGGGCCGCGTGCTGTCGTCGCCGGTGAGCAAGGCGCGCGTGACCAGTCCGCTCGGCGCCAAGGTGGTGGACGTGCTGGTGGACGAAGGCGCGTACGTCCGCAAGGGCCAGCCCCTCATCGCCCTCAGCGATCTCGCCTTCTTCCGCATGCAGGAGGAATACCTCACCGCGAAGGCCGAGCGCACGCTGGCGCAGGCCGAACTGCAGCGCCAACGAACCTTGGTGGAAGGCAACGCCACGGCGGGCAAGACCCTTCAGCAGGCCGAAGCGCAGGCCGCCAGCAGCGAGGCCCGCATGCGTTCCCTCGCCAACCAACTGCGTCTGTTGGGCGTGGAAGCCGAAAGCCTCACGCCCGATGCGCAGCAACAGCGCTTCGTATTGCGCAGTCCGGTGGACGGCCGCGTGAACGGCATCGCCATCCACCTCGATGAGCGCGTGGAGCCCACCACCGTGCTGCTGGAGGTGATCGACCTGCACCACTTCCATGTACACCTCAACGCCTATGAACGCGACCTCGCGGCACTCAAGGAGGGTGTGGCCTTCGACTTCAACGTGATCAACCTGCCCGGCCAGCGTTTCAAGGGCGAGGTGTTCAGCATCGGCCGCACCTTCGACGCCGACGGCCGCACGATCCCCGTGCATGCCCACGTGGCACAAGGCAGCGACAAGCTGGTGGAGGGCATGTCGGTGAGCGCTTCGATCCCCACCACGTCGGCCACCATGCTGGCGGTGCCCGATCCGGCCCTGGCCCGTTCGGGCAATGAGGCCTTCATCTATGTGGATGCCGGCGGCGACGGCAGGGGCGGGCGCCGGTTCCTGGAAGTACCCGTGGCCACCGGTCCGGCTGAAGGCGGCTACACGGCGATATCACCGCTCGCAGCATTTCCTCCCGAGGCCACGGTGGCGATCACGGGTGTGTTCCACCTGCGCAGCGTGCGCACGGCCAGCGACGGGCACGCGCATTGAACCGGAGACGCTCTCCCACCTACTTTCGCACCGATGTTCTCCAAGGCCTGCGAGTACGCCATCCGTGCCACCATCCTCATCGCCATGGAAGGGCGGAAAGGCCGCCGCATGAGCCTGGTGGAGATCGCCGATCGCACCGGCTCCCCCAAGGCGTTCACCGCCAAGGTGCTGCAACAGCTCGCCCGTGCAGGCATCCTCGAAAGCACCAAGGGACCGAACGGAGGTTTCGACCTGCCCCCCGCCAAGGCGAAGAAGGTGAAACTGAGCATGGTGGTGAAGGCCATCGACGACGACGGCGTGTACAAGGGCTGCGGCATGGGCCTGCCCCAGTGCAACGCGAAGAAGCCCTGCCCACTGCACGATCACTTCCTCCAGGTGCGCGAGGACCTGCGTGCCATGCTCGAGAGCACCGATATGCACATGCTCGCGCACGGGCTTGAGGACGGCACCACCTACCTGAAGCGGTGAGCGGAACGGGCGAACAGGCCCGATCATCGCCCGCGCCGACCGGCCCACCCGCCACCGGACTGACATCCGTCAATCCTTTTTGGATATTCCTGTCCTTAATTTTGGACCAGCACCATGATCCGCTGCGATCCACGACCCGCCATCCAAATGACAAACACACGCCCATGAACCCCTTCCCCTCCCGCACGATCGGTTCCATCGTGACCGATGACTTCCGCGCCGCCGCCGTATTCACCGCGCATGGCATCGACTTCTGCTGCAAGGGCGGCCGCACGATCCAGGATGTCTGCAACGCCAAGGGCATCGATCCGGCGGCGCTGGAGAACGAGATCAAGGCCTCACTGGGGCGTGATGCGGCCCCCGCCGACGACCCGAACACCTGGACCCTCACGCGCTTGGCCGAGCACATTGAGCGCGTACACCACGGTTACGTGAGCGAGCGCACACCCGTGCTGCAGCAGTACCTCGGCAAGCTCTGCAAGGTCCACGGCGAGCAGCACCCCGAGCTGTTCGACATCGCCCTTGAATTCGACGCATGCGCCGGTGCCTTGGCCGCCCACATGAAGAAGGAGGAGCTGATCCTCTTCCCCTTCGTCACCCGCCTGGAGCTGGCGAAACGCGAGCAGAGCGCGCCGCCCGTACCCCACTTCGGCACCGTGGAGAACCCGGTGAAGATGATGATGCACGAGCACGACGAAGAGGGCGAACGTTTCCGCCGCATCGCGGCCCTGAGCAACGGCTACACCCCACCCGCCGACGGCTGCAACACCTACCGCGCGGCCTTCGCGCTCCTGCAGGAATTCGAGCAGGACCTGCACCGGCACATCCACCTGGAGAACAACATCCTCTTCCCCAAGGCCGTGGCATTGGAACGTGCGTTATCAAACCTCGTCGCATCATGAGACCGTCCCACCTTCTTCCGGCCATCCTGGTGGTATGCTGCCAGGCCATGCACGCACAGCAACCGATGGCGATACCGCCCGCGTTGGACCTCGACACCTTCGATCTCGTGGTGGATGAACACGTTCACCAGTTCTATCCAGGTATAAACACCGATACCTACGGGGCCAGCGCCGAGTACCTGGGTCCGACCTTGATCATGCACACCGGGGACAGCGCACGCATCCGGCTGCACAATGAGTTGTCCACGATCACGAACATGCACTGGCATGGCTTGCACGTGCCCGGCGAGCATGATGGTGGACCGCCCCGTGAAGTGTTGCCGGGCGAGACATGGATGGCCGAATACGAAGTGCGCAACCCGGCGGGAACGTATTGGTACCATCCGCATCCACACGAACTGACCGTCGAACAGGCGAACCGTGGCATTGCGGGCTTCATCCTGGTGAAGGATGACGCGGAGGCCGCGCTCGATCTGCCGCGCACCTATGGCGTGGATGATTTTCCCGTGGTGGTGCAGGACAGGAAGTTCAACAGCAGTGGCAATTTCATCCTCTACCCCTATGGGGACTCGGTGCTTGTGAACGGCACGCCGCATGCGTACGTGGAATGCCCGGCGCAAGTGGTGCGCTTGCGGTTGTTGAACGGGTCGAACGCGCGCATCTATGCGCTGGGGTTGGACAACGGCATGCCCATGCAGGTGATCGCGGGCGACGGGGGCTTGTTGGCGGCACCTGTGGCCACGGATCGTTTGTGGCTGAGCAACGGCGAGCGGGCGGAAGTGTTGCTCGACCTGTCGGGACTGGAGGGGACAGTCTCTTGCTCGTGAGTTACGGCAGCGAGTTGCCCCAATCGGTACCAGGTAGCAATAACATGCTGTGGGAGTCGAGCTCGCTGAACGGGGTGGACTTCCCCGTGCTGCGGATCCGCGTTGGTGCTCCAACCGCCGATCCGGTATGGACCGTGCCTGCGACGCTTGTGCCGAATGTGGTTCCCGATCCCGAGCTGGCGGTACGGTCGCGCACCAAGGTGCTGTCAGGTACGGGCATGGTGGGCATGGGCATGTTCATGATCAACGGCCAGATGTTCGACCTGGATGTGGTGAATGATACCATGCAGTTGGGCACAACCGAGGTGTGGACCATCGTGAACAACTCGAACATGGCGCACCCCATGCACATCCATGGTGTATCGTTCTGGATCCTTGAGCGCAATGGCGAGGCGCCGCCCCTGTGGGAGCGCGGCCCCAAGGACGTGGTGCTCGTGGACCACCTCGATACCGTCAAACTGGTCATGCGGTTCGAGACGCTCACGAACGGCTGGCCATACATGTACCATTGCCACAACCTCATGCACGAGGATAACATGATGATGCTCCAGTACATTGTTGAGGACGTTACTGTAAGCGTTCCGTTGGCTTCCGATGCGATCGTTTGTCGTGTGTTCCCGAACCCGGCTGCGGACCATCTTTCGTTCCGAAGTGAGGTGCCGGTGGTGGCGGTGAGCCTGGTGGATGGCCTTGGCAGGTGCCTGATCCGAAAGTCGGTCGGCGGGGCTGCGCAAGGCGAATTATCGATCTCCAACCTACCACCAGGAGTGTACGCGCTCATCGTGGAGACGAAGAGCGGCGTGGTGCGGAGATCCTTCGTGAAAGAGTAGGGGTCGTTGCTTCGGCCCGGTGGCGAACCCGGTGCGCATGATGATGCACGAGCACGACGACGAGGGCGAACGCTTCCGCCGCATCGCCGCGCTCAGCAACGGTTGCGCGCCACCGTCGGATGGTTGCAACACCTACCGCGCGGCCTTCGCACTGCTTCAGGAATTCGAACAGGACCCGCACACGCACATCCACCTGGAGAACAACATCCTCTTTCCAAAGGCGGTGGTTTTGGAGGGCGTGGCGCGCAAGCACGGACGGACGATCGCCGTCCGATCCACGCGCTATTTGAAGCTCAGGGCGCCTGTGGCGTAGCATGCGGGTCGCCCCCCGCCACATGGCCGTTGTAGTGCAGCTCCCAGGTAACGGGCATGCCGTGCTTGAGCATGATGCTCACGCTGCAAATGCCGCCCTGCGAACGTTCGATGGCCGTGCGTACGGCCTCCTCATCCGCCAGTGCACCGGTGGCCTCGAACACCACGTGCGCCGCTGTACAGACCCAGGGCGGTTGCTTCGACAGTTCACCCACCACGCGCAGCGTGAGCGATCGCAGTGTCCTGCCCTACTTGCGCAGCAGCGCGACCACATCCATGCCGGCGCAGCCGGGCCAGCGCGGTGACCACGAGTGGCTTCGGGATGGGACCTTCATCGTTGCCGCCCGATCGCTCGGGGCGTCCATCACCACGGTATGCTCCTGCACCAGCGCGTTGAAGCGCATCCCCTCCATCCACATGGCTTCGATCTCGTGCTCCATGGCCGTCTTCAGTGCTTGGTTGTTGATGGCTGGTGGTGGCCACGGCGCGCGGCGATCGACACCGCGATCGTCACGAAGCCCACCACGGTCACGCTGCTCAGCGGCATGAGGATCGCCGCGATCAGTGGTGTCATATGCCCTGCCACGGCGAGGGTTACGCCGGTGATGTTGTAGCACAGCGAAAGGCCGAGGCTGGCGATCACGATCCGACGGGCACGGCGCGACATCCGCAGGAAGTGCGGCAGCTTTTCGAGTGCGGCGGCATCCATGATGGCATCGCTGGCCGGTGTGAGCGCCGCGCTGGTCTCGGTGATGGTGATGCCCACATCGCTCTGCGCCAACGCACCGGCATCGTTCAGGCCATCGCCCACCATGAGCACCCGATGCCCACCGGCCTGCTCCTGTTCGATGTAGCGCGCCTTGTCCGCCGGGCTGCAACCCGTGATCACCGTGGATCCTTCAAAAGCGGTACGTAGGCCTTCATCCACGCGCGCATCGCCGGTGAGCAGGGCCACGCGCATGGTATTGCGCACATTGGCGATAGCTGCGGCCATGCCTGTGCGCGCGCGTTTCGCGATGGCGAAGTGCCCGTAGTGCATGCCATCGATGGTGATATGGACATGCGTCTCGCCTTCTTCGCGCACGGCCTCTTCGGCACCGCAGAACGCCGCCGATCCGATCCGCACGGTCCGGCCATCCACCGAACCCACGATCCCTTGTCCTGCGGCTTCCTCCACCTCGATCGCAGGGCGTATATCCTCCTTCAACTCCTTGTAGAGCACGGCGCTCAAGGGGTGCGTGCTGTTGCGCGCCAACGAGCGGATCCGCCAACGGTCGGCAGCGGAGAGCTCGCTACCCTGCCAGCGCACCTCGTGGGCCTCGCGCGCGGTGAGGGTGCCCGTCTTGTCGAAGACCACGGCATCCACATGTGCCATGCGTTCCACCACTTCGGCATCGCGCAGGAAGAGCCCGCGCTTGCCCAGCAGGCGGATGGTGTGCCCGTAGGCGAAGGGCATGCTCAAGGCCAGCGCGCAGGGGCAGGCCACGATGAGCACGGCGGTGACCACGGGCCACACCTGCGTACTGTCCTTGCCCCACCAGTACAGCGCGGCGCCGAGGCTGATGAGGAGCACGGCGATGGTGAAGCGCCGGGCGAGCGCGTCGATCATGCGCGGCATCGGTGGTCGCCCTTCGCCGGAGGCCTGCTCGCTCCAGAGTTGCTTCAATCGGCTATCGTTGAAAGAGCGCAACACTTCCAGTTCGATGGCCGCGCCACGCTGGCGTCCACCGGCCTTGATCGTATCGCCCACCTGCTTGCGCATGGCGAGCGGTTCCCCGGTGATGAAGCTGTTGTCGATGTGCGCCGTGCCTTCGCGGAGGATGGCATCCACGGGCACGAGTTCCTGGTCGCGCACAAGGATGCGATCCCCGGCGGCGAGCGTGTTCACTTTCACCGGCTCCTCCAGCGCGCCGCGTTTGCGGATCACCACCAGCGGCAGGAAGTCATCGAGGTCCCTGTCGAAACGCAACGCGCGATAGGTGTACGCCTGGTACCAGCGGCCGATCAGCAGGAAGAAGAGCAGCCCGGCCAACGAATCGAAATAGCCCGGTCCGCTGCCGGAAATCACATCCCACAAGCTGCGTGACCACAGCGCGACGATGCCTAGGGCGATGGGCACATCGATGTTCACCGTGCGGCTGCGCACCCCGGCCAGCGCACTGCGGAAGAAGTCGGTGCTGAGGAAGAAGACGACCGGGAAAGAGAGCAGCACGATGAGCCACTGGAAGCCCGTCTTCAAACCCGCCTCGTTGTCGGCCCCGAGGTATTCGGGGAAGCTCAACAACATGGTGTTGCCGAAGATGAACGCGGCCACGCCCAGGCGGATGTACAGCATGCGCGGCACCGTGGCGTTCAGCTTGCCTTCGCGCACGTTGGTCAATTGCGGCCCATAGCCGATGCGGCGCAACAGCAGCACCAATCCGGGCAGGGGAAGCTGCTGCTCGCGAAAGGTGATGGTGAGTTCCTTGTCGGCGAAGGACACGCGCGAGCGCATGATCGCCGGGTCGATCCGATGCAGGTTCTCCAGTAGCCAGATGCACGAGCTGCAGTGCATCTGCGGAATGCTCAAACGCACGCGCGTGATGCCTTCCTCGCTGAATTCCACCAGCCGCGCGCGGACTTCGTCCAGCTCGAACAGCTCCGCACGCTGCTCATCCAACGAGGTGGCCTGCTTCACACCGGGTCCCTGCTCCAGGCTGTAATAATCGCAGAGGCCGGCCTCGTTCAGCAGTTCGTACACCACCTCGCAGCCGTGGCAGCAGAAGTCCTTGCCGTCATGCACGCGGTGCTCCGCCGCGCAGGGATCGCCGCAATGGTAGCAGGTGACCCTTTTCAGCTCGGCGGTACGCATATTCTGTTTGCCATGCACCATGGCGGGTAGCGATGGTGCAAAGGGGCTTCATCCGCCGCGTCCGCAGAATGACGGATGTCAGCCAGGCCATCGTGCCTCACGCTTGACGCGGCCTTCGCGAGGCCCGGATGGTCAGACGGCTCGAGCGCGGCCTCCGACTCGCACCTCCGAACGGCCGGACAACGTATCTGCGCGCATCGGCGGCGTCTCTCTTCCGCAAAGCCGTGACCGGGCAAAGAGCGCCACCGCCACGCGGAAGACGCGGCTGGTACCGAAGCGGTCCGCCATCGACCCGCGGATGGGGATGAAGACCGCGAGGCTCAGGGTGTAGGTGGTGAGGACGGACTTGAGGCCGAGGGCCGCGACGCCGAAGTCCTTGGAGATCGCGGGCGCCGCAGTGTTGAGGATGGTGGCGTGCAGGTTCTCCATGAAGAGCCCCGTGGCCATCAGCCAGCGCACCACCGGCCTTATGCGCTCGTTGTAGGCGCCGGTCGCGGAAGCGTGGCCGGGCATCTGTTCAGCGGGTTCAAAGAGCGCCGCAGGTAACGTACACCCGTGTTGGTATCGATTACCCCCATCGCCCCCACACGCCGAGCGCGAGCAGGGCCAGCGCCGCGGCCTCGGCCCAGGCCACGCGGCGCGCGCGCGACAGCGGCCAGGCCAGCAGCACCGCCATGGGCACCGCCACCAGCACGGCCGGTACGCGGCCCTCCGTGAACCAGGCGAAGGCCGCCAGCAGGCCGCAGGTGAACGCGAAGGCCAGGAAGGAGGCGCGGATGTTCTTCTCGCGCATGATGCCACGCGCATAGCCCGCCGCGAAGGAGACCGCGGCGCTCACCAGCAGGATGCCGGCCACCACCCACATCACCACGCCGCGCAACCAGTGCGGCACGGGCGAGTGCTGCCCGGCGGGGCGTTCCACGATCCGCAACGAGCCCAGCGGGGCCCAAACACCCGGGGCGAAGAGATAGAGCGCTCCCCACAACAAGAAGAGGATCGCCGCCAGGCCCAGCAGCGGAACGAAGTACTCGCGCCAGTGGAAGGGTCGCGTGATCGCCAGGGTGGACCAGATGACCACGACCATGAACGCGTACGGCAGGTGGAAGCACGTGGCCAGGCCGATGAGCAGTCCCGCATCGGCGAGGGGGCCCAGCGGCCGCTGCTGGCCCACAGAGGACCAGAGGCGGCGCAGCGCCCAGAGGATGAAGGGCATGCCCGCCAGCGCTGGATCCGGCACGAGGCCCAACGGGTATAACGCCAGCAGCAGCGGCAGCAACAGCGCGGGCACATGGTTGCGCTCCTCGAAGAGGCCGCTGCTGTTCACCGTGAAGTTGAGTTGTACGGCCAGCCCCGCCACCAGCAGGCAGGCCAGCACGGGCAGGGTCCACACCGCCGAACCGAGCAGTTGGCGGAAGGCCATGTGCGCGGGCATGCCGGAGGCGGTGAGTGCGAGCGGCGCCTCCACCGGCGTGGCTCCCGGCCACAGCAGTGCCAACAGCAACGGCAGCATCAGCAGCACGAGCGGGCGGTTCTGGCGGAAGAGGCTCAGCATGCCATAGGAATGTGGGCAGCCCATGCGGACCGGCGCGGACCATGATCCGCACACCTTCTATATTCGCCCCCGCTCAAGCTCAACGCCCCATGCAGGACTTCTTCTTCGCCTTCGGCCACTTTTGCCAGAAGACCTTCGATTGGTTCCTCGTTTCGCTGGGCTGGTTCACCCCGGTGGTCTTCGCGATCGTGTTGGCCATCGGTGCGGTGTACTGGATGATGGCGCAGGCGAAGTACACGCGCAAGGCCATCGAACGCAACGAGCGCATCTGACCCCTGCCTTCCTCGTTGCGGGGTCCCCGTGCCGTGATGCCGTCCGTTCCGCGATCTCACGCGGTCGTCACGTTCTTCTGCACCGGGCTCTTCACCAGGTCCTTCCCGATGTCGGTGCGCACAGTGCGGCCCTCGAAATCGATCATCACCACGTTGCGGTAGGTATTGGCCACCGCCTGCTCCACGTCCTTCCCGAAGCCGGACACTGCGAGCACGCGCCCGCCGTTGGTCACCAGCTCACCGCGCTTGTTCTCGGCCGTGCCCGCCTGGAAGACGTAGGCGTTCATCACCGCCTCGATGCCCTCGATGGGCCGTCCCGTCTCGTACTCGCCCGGGTAGCCTTCGGAGGCCATCACCACGGTGACGCAGGTGCGGTCGTCCGTATCCACGTGGCGCTCGCTGAGGGTGCCGCTGGCGATGCCCTCGAAGAGGTCCATCAGGTCGCTGCGCAAGCGGGGCAGGATGGCCTGCGTTTCCGGGTCGCCGAGGCGCACGTTGTACTCGATCACATAGGGCTCGCCGTTCACGTTCATCAGGCCCATGAAGAGGAAGCCCTGGTAGGCGATGCCGTCGGCCTTCAGCCCGCGGATGGAGGGGGCGGCCACGCGGTCATGCACCTTCTGCATGAAGTCCCTGTCGGCGAAGGGGGCCGGGCTCACCGCTCCCATGCCGCCGGTATTGGGCCCCGTATCGCCGTCGCCGATGCGCTTGTAATCCTTGGCGGCCGGAAGCATTTTGTAGGAGGTGCCGTCGGTGATCAGGAAGGCGCTCAACTCAATGCCCTTGAGGAACTGCTCGATCACCACACGCTCGCTGGCCGCACCGAACTTCCCGTCCAGCATGTCCTTCAGCGCGCGCTCGGCCTCCTTGCGTTCCTGCGCGATCACCACGCCCTTGCCCTGCGCCAGGCCGCCGGCCTTGATCACGTAGGGGCCGTTGCCCAGCAGGTCCAGGTAGGCGATGGCCTCCTTCAATTGCCCCTTGCCGAAGGCGCGGAAGGCGGCCGTAGGGATGTTGTGCCGCAGCATGAACTCCTTGGCGAACTCCTTGCTGCCCTCCAAGCGTGCGCCCTCGGCCTTGGGCCCGATCACGGTGACGCCGGCCAGTTTGGGGTCGGCGGCGATGCGGTCGTGCAGGCCGTCCACCAAGGGCGCCTCGGGGCCCACCACCACCATACGGATCTTCTTGTCCAGGATGAAATTGCGCACGGCCTTCGGGTCCTGCAGGTCCAGTTTCACGTTGCGCCCGTGGCGCACGGTGCCGGGGTTGCCGGGGGTCACGTAAAGCTCGTCCAACAGGGAGCTTTGGGCCAGTTTCCAAGCCATCGCGTGCTCACGCCCACCGCTGCCGATCAGGAGTACGTTCATGCGTTGTTCCGCTTTGGCGCAAAGGTGGCCCGCATGGTGCCGTTGCGAGGCCACAAGTTATGCACGTATGAACAGGGTACCTTCCAAGACGTCCGCCGTGCGTGAAAAAGAGGGGCGTGGCAGCGCGGCGCCAACCGCCCCACGTCGGCGTGACCCCACGTGGGCAGCGGACGGTCTGAGTGGCACTCCGATCGGCCCTGGGCGCGGTCGAAGAGTGAGGGGTACTTTCGGCCCGCATGGAAGAGCCGCGCTTGCGCGCCCTGCTGGTGGACGACGAGGAACTCGCGCGGGAGAACCTGCGCCTGCTGCTCGCCGACGGCTGTCCCGAAGTGGAGGTAGCGGGCACGGCCGACGGGCTCACCAGCGCTCGCCAGCGCATCGCCGAACTGGACCCTGATCTCGTCTTCCTGGACATCCGCATGCCCAGCGGCACCGAGGGGCTCGATCTGTTGGACGGTGATGCGACCGACCCACGCTTCATGGTCATCTTCGTCACCGCCTTCAAGGACTATGCGGTGCAGGCCTTCCACAGCAACGCGGTGGACTACGTGCTGAAGCCGATCGATCCCGACGAACTGCGGGCCGCCGTGGACAGGGCTCTGCGCCGTTGGGAACGGATGCGTGGCGTGCCCGCCGAAGGCCAGCGTTACCGGGAGGACCTGGGCGCGGCGGTGCGCTCCATCAAACGGCATGGGGCGGAACCGCGCATCGCCGTGGACCACGCCAGGGGGTACAAGCTCTTCGAGCCGCACA
>Ga0073899_10004843_pt1 | contig 11759 bp, 11 predicted proteins | sample KloWWTmetaKNB5Ph_FD_88975 | JGI IMG/M metagenome (GOLD analysis project Ga0073899, IMG submission 88975) | Active sludge microbial communities from Klosterneuburg, Austria, studying microevolution and ecology of nitrifiers - Klosterneuburg... | ecosystem: Engineered > WWTP > Aerobic digester >...
CCAGATCGAGCAGGGCAAAGCCGTCGGCGCCGCGCAATCCTTCAAAGGCACGCTCGATGCCATGGCCGTAGGCGTTGGCCTTGACCACCGCCCAGACGCGCGCATCGGGCACGGCCCGGCGCATGCGCTGCAGGTTGTGACGCAGCGCGTCAGTATGAACAGTGGCTTGTATCGGACGTGGCATGAGGGGCGTGGATGGCGGAAAACTGAAGCGATTCTGACACCACCCGAGCATGCTATAACCCGATGTCGCCTGGACAAGCCCTACAAATTACCCGCCATCAGCCGGACTGATGCAACCCTGCACTTCATGAAACGTGGCTTTTACATCATCATGGCAGCGCAGTTTTTCAGCTCGCTGGCAGATCAGGCGCTGTTTGTTGCGGCAGTCCAACTCCTCAAAGCCGACGGCGCACCCGCTTGGCAACAGGCCGCGCTGGTACCGCTGTTCGCCCTGTTCTATGTCGTGCTGGCGCCCTTTGTAGGCGCCTTTGCCGACGCCCTGCCCAAGGGCCGGGTCATGCTGTTGAGCAACGGCATCAAGATTGCCGGTTGCCTGATGATGCTGTTCGGCACCCACCCCTTGATGTCCTACGCGGTGGTGGGGTTGGGTGCAGCGGCCTATTCGCCCGCCAAGTACGGCATCCTGACCGAGATGCTGCCGGCCTCGCAACTGGTCAAGGCCAATGGCTGGATCGAGGGCCTGACCATCGCCTCCATCATTCTGGGCGTGCTGCTGGGTGGCCAGTTGGTGGGCGTTCGGCTCTCCAGCATGCTGCTGGGTTTCGACTTTCCGTTCGTTGACACCGGCGTCGACACGCCAGCCGAGGCCGCCGTCAGCGCGCTGATTCTGGTCTACCTGCTGGCGGCGTGGTTCAACACCCGCATCCCCGACACCGGCGTCGAGATGCGTCCCATGCCCAGGCGGCTGATCTCCCTGCTGCCCGATTTCTGGATCTGCAACACGCGCCTGTGGCGCGATCGACTGGGCCAGATCACGCTGGCCACCACCACGCTGTTCTGGGGCGCTTTGGGCAACCTCAAGGCCATCGTGCTGGTCTGGGCGGCGGCGGCGCTGAGCTACGACGTGACGCAGGCCTCGGCTCTGGTCGGCGTGGTCGCCGTGGGCACCGCCGTCGGCGCGCTGGTGGCCTCGCTGAAGATGAAACTCGATCGCGCCACCACGGTGATTCCGCTGGGCATCGGCATGGGCCTGCTGGTGCTGCTGCTGAACATCATCACCAACGTCTGGGTGGCCGCGCCGTTCTTCGTCTTTCTGGGTGCCCTGGGCGGTTTTCTGGTGGTGCCGATGAACGCCCTGCTGCAGCATCGCGGCCACAACCTGATGGGCGCCGGGCGCTCGATTGCGGTACAGAACTTCAACGAACAGGCCTGCATTCTGGCCATGGGCGCCATCTACAGTCTGTCCACCGGTCTGGGCCTGTCGGCCTACGGGTCGGTTACGGCGTTCGGCCTGGTGGTGGCGGGGTTCATGTGGCTGATCATGCGCTGGCATGCCAACAACTGCATCCACCACCGTGCCGAGGTGGAACACCTGCTGCAGATTGCCCGCAACGACAACCTGCACGGTTGATGGCCAGCAAAGCCCTCGCTGCGGCCGCGCTGATGCTCAACGCCCTGGTGTGGGGCGTGTCCTGGTGGCCCTTCCGTGAACTGCAGAGCCACGGCCTGCATCCGCTGTGGGCCACGGCGCTGATCTATGTGCTGGCGCTGGTATTCCTGATGCTGTACGCGCCCGGCGGCGGGCGCGGCTGGGACCGCTACCCGATGCTGTGGCTGCTGGCCGCCGCCGCCGGCCTGACCAATGTTGGCTTCAACTGGGCGGTAACGGTGGGCGACGTGGTGCGCGCAGTGCTGCTGTTCTACATGATGCCGGCCTGGGTGGTGCTGCTGGCCTGGCCGCTGCTGGGCGAGCGCCCCAGCCGAGGTTCGGTACTGCGCGTGGTGCTGGCCATGACCGGCGTGGCCATCGTGCTCAAGACGCCGGGCTCAAGCTGGCCGCTGCCCGAGAGCCTGGCCGACGCGCTGGCGCTGATGGGCGGATTCTGTTTCGCACTGACCAACATCCTGCTGCGCAGGCTCAACCAGTCACCGTCCGAGGCGCGCATGCTCGCCATGTTCGGTGGCGGGGCCCTGATGGCCACTGCGGCGGCGCTGCTGGGCATGCAGCTCGGCCTGGTCGGCCGGGTGCCGGCACCCAGCAGCGATTGGCTGTACCTGGCGCTGGCGGTCAGCGTGGCATTCCTGGCCGGCAACATGGCACTGCAATACGGCGCGTCGCGGCTGCGTGCCAGCACCACCTCGGTCATCATGCTGTCCGAAGTGCTGTTTGCCAGTGTCTCCTCGGTGTTGCTGGGCACCGGTGACTGGTCCTCGCGCACCGTGGTGGGCGGCGCCCTGATCCTGCTGGCGTCGCTGCTGTCAATGCTGAACAACAGCACACACTCCTGAGCAAAGGGGCCGGACCCCGATTCAGGACGAGCATGTTTTCGAAGCGCGACAGTCTTGGTCGAAATCGGGCTCTGACCCCGCTGGTTGCAGCGCCAGGCGGTACGATGGCGAACCACCCCGACCCCAAGCACCGACACACCATGGAGGAAACCTCCCCCCGCCTCACGCTGCAGCCCGATACCGACGGAGCGCAGGTCCAACTGCTGGGCCGCTGGACCGCCGCGCGCCTGGCTGATCCGGCGGCGTGGGCCAGCATCCAGGAGACCCTGGCGGCCGCGGCGCCGCCGGTGAGCACCGCCTGGCGCTGGGACTTGCAGGGCGTGGAACGCCTGGACCACACCGGCGCCCAGTTGCTGTGGAACGCCTGGGGCCGGCAGTGGCCCGCGCACGTCGCCCTGTCGCCGCCCCAGCGCGCCATCCTGGAACGCGTGGCGCGCTTCACCGTGGAGCCGCCAGCGCCGCAGAAGCGCGGCGCGTGGGGTCTGTTCCTGCTGCTCGGCAGCATGGTGCTGCTGGTCACCGATCACCTGGTCGACGTGACGCGCCTGCTCGGGCAACTGGTGCTGGACCTGCGCCGCCTGATCGGCACCCCGCGCGACGGGCCCTGGCGCGATGTCTCGGGCCACCTGTTCAACATTGGCGCGCGCGCGCTGCCGATCACGGCGCTGGTGGGCTTCCTGATCGGCGTGGTGCTGGCCTACCTGATGTCGCAACAGTTGCGCCAGTTTGGCGCGGACGCGTTCATCGTCAACATCATGGGCATCGCGCTGATCCGTGAGCTCGGGCCCTTGCTGGCGGCGATCCTGATCGCCGGGCGCTCAGGCTCGTCCATCACGGCCCAGATCGGCGTGATGCGCGTCACCGAGGAGCTCGATGCCATGCGCGTCATGGGCATCGCCCACGGCTTTCGCCTGGTGCTGCCGCGCGCCATGGCGATGGCGGTGGCGATGCCGCTGATCAGCGTCTGGACCACACTGGCGGCCCTGCTCGGGGGCATGCTGGCGGCGGATCTGACGATTGGCGTCACGCCCGCCTTCTTCGTCGAGATGCTGCCCAAGGTCACGCAGGTTTCCAACCTGACGCTGGCAGTGGGCAAATCGGTGGTGTTCGGCGTGCTGATCGCGTTGATTGGCTGCCACTACGGCCTGCGCGTCAAGCCCAACACCGAGAGCCTGGGCCATGGCACCACCGCCTCGGTGGTGACCTCGATCACGGTGGTGATCCTGGTCGACGCGCTGTTTGCGGTGGTCTTCAAGAACGTCGGCATATGAGCGCCGCATCCCAGAGCGACACGCCCTTCGCGATCTCGACCATCATGCCGCCGTCGAAAGAGCCGGTGGTGCAGGTCAAGAAGCTGTGGTCGGCATTCAAGACCGCCGGGCGCATGGCCATCGTGCACAAGGACCTGGACCTGACCATCGAGTCGGGCGACCTGCTGTCCATCGTCGGCGGCTCGGGCAGCGGCAAGACGGTGCTGCTGCGCCAGATCCTGGGGTTGGAACAACCGGCGCGCGGCGAGGTGACGGTGCTGGGCAAGCCGGCGGCCCGGCTGGGCGACAAGGGTGCTGCCAGCCGCGTGGGCATGCTGTTCCAGCATGGCGCCCTGTTCTCGGCCTTCACGGTGCTGGAGAACATCGCCTTTCCGCTACGCGAACTCAAGACCCTGCCCGACGCGCTGGTGCGCGACGCTGCGCTGGTCAAGCTGCAGATGGTGGGCCTGGGCCCGGCGCAGGCGCACAAGATGCCGGCCGATCTGTCGGGCGGCATGATCAAGCGCGTGGCGCTGGCGCGCGCGCTCATCATGGACCCGCCGCTGCTGCTGCTCGATGAGCCGACGGCCGGGCTCGACCCTGACAGCGCCGACGCGTTTTGCGCGCTGCTGCGCTCGCTGCACCGTGAACTGGGCCTGACGGTGGTGATGGTGACGCATGACCTGGATACGCTGTTCGAGCTCAGCACCAAGGTGGCGGTGCTGGCCGACCGGCACGTGGTGGTGTGCGCCGCGCCGCGCGATGTGATTGCCTACCCGCACCCCTTCATCCATGACTTTTTCCTGGGCGAGCGCGGTCAACGCTCGATGGAACTGTTGCGGGAGTACCCGTTTGCAGTATAAGAAAGCCTTGGCGGTTCGACCTCCGGCTCCTGCCGTGCGCCGGGCTGCGCCACCCACTGAATAAGAAGCTCGACCTATGGAAAACAAAGCCCATGCCATCGCGGCGGGCGCCTTCGTACTGTTCGTCTCGGCGCTGCTGGTCGCGCTGGCGGCCTGGCTGACACGCGACACCGGCGTGCAGCGGGTCTTCGAGCTGTCCACGCGCGACTCCGTCACCGGGCTGCAACCGCAGGCGCCGGTGCGCTTTCGCGGCGTGCTGGTGGGCAAGGTGATCTTCATCGGCTTTGACACGCTGACACCCGGCAACGTGCTGGTGCGCATCTCGGTCGACAACAGCGCGCCGGTGTCGCGCTCCACCTATGCCTCGCTCGGCTTTCAGGGTGTGACCGGGCTGGCCTACGTGCAGCTCGACGACGCCGGCGAGTCCAAGGAGCCGCTCACCAGCAAGGACGACAACCCGCCGCGCATTCCCATGCGACCGGGGCTGCTGAGCAAGCTCACCGACCAGGGCGCCAGCATCCTGGTGCAGTTGGAGGAGACCAGCCGGCGCGTCAACCAGTTGCTGGCACCGCAAAACCAGCAGCAATTGATGGGCGCCATTGAAGGCATGGGCCGGGCCGCCAACGGGGTGGAACGCCTCAGCGCCAATGCCAACCGCATCCTCGACGCACAACTCGGGCCGGACCGGCTGAGCCTGCCGCATTTCATCGCCAATGCCAACGAGGCGCTGGCCACGCTGAAGGACACCTCCGAGCGGGTTGCCACCAGCGCCGACGCGGCCAAGGCCTCGGCCAACGAATTCAAGCGCATGAACGAGCGCCTGAACCAGAGCGGCGGCACGCTGGACAAGATCACCGAGGGCGTGGACGCGCTGAACGCCACCACCCAGAACGTCAACGCGCTGACGCTGCCGCGCGTCAACCGCACCGTCGACGCCACCGCACGCGCGGTCGGGCAGGTCGGCCGCGCCGCCAAGGACGTGGCCGAGCAACCCAATTCGCTGATCTTCGGCACTGGCCCCATTCCGCCCGGCCCGGGCGAAGCCGGCTTCGCCCAACCCGGAGCCCGCCCATGACTTCTCCCAGCTCTCCATCTGCTATGCATTGGATAGCGTACTCGGCCCGTCTTCCGCTGCGCCTGGCCTTGGTGCTCACGATCACCGGGGTGCTCGGAGGCTGCGCCATCACCGACAAGCCGGTGCGCGCGGCGGTCTACGACTTTGGCCCCGGCGCGCACGCCGCCGACGCACCGGCGGCGGCCCTGCCGCCACTGACCCTGGCCGAGGTGGAGGCCAACCCGGCACTGGACAGCACCGCCGTGGTGTACCGCCTGGCCTACAGCGACGTGCAGCAGCTGCGCCCCTATGCCCAGGCGCGCTGGAGCATGCCCCCCGCGCAACTGGTGCGCCAGCGCCTGCGCGCCCATCTGGGCCAGCAGCGCGCCGTGCTCAGCCCCGGCGAGGGCGTGGTCCTCAGCTCCAAGGCGGCCGGCGTCGAGCCCGGTGTGCGGCTGTTGCGCATCGAGCTTGAGGAGTTCAGCCAGGTGTTTGAATCGGCCGCCGAAAGCAACGGCCTGCTGCGACTGCGTGCCACCGTGGTGCTGCCCACGCCGGCCGGCGAGAAGTTGCTGGCGCAGCGCCTGTTCGCGCTGCAGCGACCCGCCCCCAGCGCTGACGCCGCCGGCGGCGTGCGCGCCCTGACCGCTGCCACCGACGCGGCGGTGCAGGAACTCGGCCAATGGCTGCAGCAACTGCCCTGAGAGCGCCCGCCATGCGCCCGCCGGTGATCCCCTTCGATGCGCAGCTGCAGGCGGCGGGGCTGGAGCTGCTGGGCACCTGCGTGCAGCTGTCGCAGCACATCCCGCAATGGACTTCACCCGCACCGCTGCTCGAAGACCTGACCCCCGGCGAGATCGACGCACTGGGCATCCTGATGCCCAAGGTGGGCGCGCGCGCCGGCCAGACACTGATTGCCGAGGGCGACACCGGCGACTGGATGTTGCTGCTGCTGCACGGTACGGTCGATGTCTTCAAGCTGTCGCAGGACGGCCGCAGCTCGCGCCTGGCGGTGGTGCAGCAGGGCGCCGCCGTCGGGGAGATGTCGATGTTTGACGCGGCGCCGCGCTACGCCAGTTGCGTGGCACTGGAAGAGGTGCGCGCCGGCGTGCTCACGCGCCAGCTGATCGCCCAGCTGATCCACGAGCACCCGGCGATCGGTGCCAAGCTGATGGTCAAGCTCACGCAGCTGATGGCGCAGCGCCTGCGCAACACCAGCAACCACCTGGTCAAGCTGCTAAGAGCGCAATAACCTCACTTGTACACCTCGGCCTCGGGGTCGGTGGCCTCCAGTTCGTAGCTGGCCGACAGCATGGCCAGGCGCCCGACCACGCCGTACATGTAGAAGCGGTTGGGCACGCTGGCGCCGGGCTTCATGCCGGGCTGCGGCAAGTGCATGCTCTCAGAGAAGGCCAGCGGCACGAAGGTGGCGCCGGGCGCGTTCAGGTTCTGGTCCACGCCACGCTCGGCATGCACGCGGTAGAAGCCCCCCACCACATAGCGGTCCATCATGTAGACCACCGGTTCGGCCACCCCATTGTTGACCCGCTCCTGCGTCAGCACGCCCTCCTGGATCAGCAGCTCGATCGGCGCCGGCCCGCCCTTGACCTTGCTGCGGGTGGCGGTCTGCGCCGCATACTGGCCCGCCTGCGCGATCTGCGCCGGCAGGTCCCGGGCATCACGCACCGAGACAATGCCCATGCCCTGCGAGCTGTTGTCGGCCTTCACCACCACGAAGGGCTTCTCCTTGATGCCGTATTCCTTGTACTTGCGCCGGATCTTGGTCAGCAGCAGGTCCACGTGGCCACTGAGCTCGTCCACCGACCCGGGCTGGGCCAGATCCAGCGCGCCGCATTTGCCAAACATCGGGTTGATCAGCCACGGGTCCACGCCAATCAGCTTGCCAAAGCGCTTGGACACCTCCTCGTAGAGCTGGAAGTGCTTGCTCTTGCGCCGTGTCGACCAGCCGGCGTGCAGCGGCGGCAGCAGGTACTGCTCGTGGATATCTTCCAGAATGCCGGGCACGCCGGCGCTCAGGTCGTTGTTGACCAGGATGGTGCAGGGGTCAAAGTCTTTCAGCCCCAGGCGGCGGCGCGTGCGCAACACCGGCTCCAGCACCACCACTTCGCCGCTGGAGAGCTCGAAGCGCGTGGGCTTCTTGATCTCGGGGTCGATCGAGCCCAGCCGCACGTTGAGTCCGGCCATCTGGAACACGCGGCGCAACTGCGCCAGATTGGCCAGGTAGGCGGTATCGCGGAAACGGTTCTCCGGGATCACCAGCAGATTCTTGGCCTCCGGGCAGATCTTCTCGATGGCCGCCATCGCCGCCTGCACCGCCAGCGGCAGCATCTGGTGCGTCAGGTACTGCCAGCCGCCGGGATACAGGTTGGTGTCGATCGGCGCCAGCTTGAAGCCGGCGTTGCGCACGTCGACCGAGCTGTAGAAAGGCGGCGTGTGCTCCATCCACTCCAGGCGAAACCAGCGCTCAATGGACGACATCGCGTCCAGCACCCGTTGTTCCAGCTCGTTGATAGGTCCGTTCAGCGCGGTGACTAGATGTGGAACCATGCGGCCCTCGGTAATTTCGGAATTCGAATCTGAGACATTGTGGGTCAGACCGCTCGCGTCAACGATGTGCCCTGAACCCAACTAAATAGGTAGATTTTAGAGACACGGGCGGGGCACTCCGAACAAGGATCGACCAGGTCACGGTCCGGACCCGTTTTCCGCGCGACACGGCGCTCTTGCCCGGCCCGCGCTGCGATGGCCATTTGTCACAAAGAATAGATGCTTTTTCCGTGCCAGAATACCGGCCATCGGACGCCAACCTCTCCTGGACCCAGGGCGGGCGAGACCGATGACAACACTCCATTCAGGGATTCACCATGCAGAACACTCTCAAATCAACAATCCCGCTCGCCCTCGCCCTTGGCGCCAGCTTGCTGCTGATGGCCTGTGGCGGTGGCGGTGGTGGTGGCGGCAACGAATCGACCACGCCCGCCACGAGCGGAACGGCGATCAATTCCGCGAATGCCCAGGACGTCGGCGCACGCACCTACAGCTTGTCGGCCGGCCTGAACAGCCAGGTCGGCAGCAGTTCCAGCCTGGTTGGTGGCGTCGCGGTCAGTGCCCCCGCCAGCGGCCTGATCGACCTGAGCCTGCAGCAGCTCTACCTGGCGCTGCACGCCATCCCCGCCGCGCCCCGCCTGGTGGCCGGCGTCACCATCAGCGAGACGGTGGCCTGCACGCACGGCGGCAGCGCGGTGGTGTCGATCAACGTGGCGAACAGCGCACAGTTGTCCCCCGGTGACAGCCTGGCCATCAGTGCCAGCAATTGCCAGATGGACACAGCCAAGATCAACGGCGGGTTCACCGTCATATTCAACAGCATCTCCGGCACGCCGAGCCCGGCCGGTGCCTGGAACGCCACACTCAGCGCCAACTACACCGGTTTCACTGCCGTCAGCGGCGCCGACACGGTCAGCGTCTCGGGCGACATGAACATGCAAATCACCCAGGCCGGCGCACAGGACATGTCGATCTCCGCCACCGGAAACACGCTGACCATCGGCGTCAACAGCATTGGCAGCAGCGCCGACGCAACCTTGAGCAACTACAGCTACGCCGGTGCGTTCAAGTCGGGCGTCACCACCTTCAGCGCCAACTATGCGCTGAGCGGCAACCTGCCCAAGCTCGGCAGCGTGGCCTACACGGTGAAGACCAGCACCGAGTTCAGGAAGCAGGCCGGGCTCACGTTCCCTTCGCAGGGCGTAATGACCGTCACCGCCGCCGACCACAGCGCCGTCACGCTTAGCGTGGTCGACGGCAACAACGTCAGCGTGGGCATCGACAAGAATGGCGATGGCATGAACGACGAGACGGTGGCGAGCACCTGGACCGCGCTGATCGCGCACCTGTGATCGACCGCCGCTGGCGCGCCCGAGGGCGCTTTGCCTGCGCGCTGGCCGTGTGCGGCGTCCTGCTGTGGGCCAGCCCTGCCGCAGCCCAATGGCAATTTGCACTGGGCACGGGGCTGCGTCAGGCGCGTATGACCGAGACCGATCTCGCCGGGCAGCCGCTGGTGCGCGAACAGGGCCTGTTGCCGGGTCTGTTCGGCTCAGCCAGCTACACGCTTGACGGCTGGCTGCTCAGTGGGCGCGCCGAGACCTTTGCACGCAGTCTGGACTACCACGGCCAACTGCAGAGTGGCGCCGCCTACGCCAGCACCACCGACACCGTGCAGCAGCGCTACAGCGTTACGCTGACGCGAGCGCTGGGGAGCGCCAGCAACCTGCTCGGCGGCCTGGAGTGGGACCGCTGGCGACGCCGCATCCGGGGACGCGATGCGGTAGCTGGGCTGACCGAGCACTACCGCTCGTGGCGGCTGCTGGCCGGCGCACAGACTCAGTTGCTGCAGCTCCCGATGGCCAGCCTGGATGGCGGCGCCATGCTGGTGCTGGCGCAACCGGAGCGCCTGCGCGTCGGCTTTGATCAACAGCTCTACGACGAGGCGAGCCTCAACACCCGCTGGGCGCGCGGCTTGCGGCTGGCTTTGACGCTGCGACCCGCATCCCTGGCCGGTCTCAGCGTGACCGCCGAGCTCGACACCCTGACCATAGCCCGCAGCGAGGCGGCTACGCTGCTGAAGAACGGCGCGCCAGCCGGCAGCGTGTTGCAACCGCGCCATGCGCGCCGCACCTTCGAATTGCGTGCGGCCTACGCTTTCTAGTCAGTTGGGATCAGAGCACAGTTGTTGCGCAAAGTGATCACACCAGCAAGGTTTCAGTTCAACGATTGAGCAGCAGCATGGTGAACAGCAGCACACCCGAGCCCGCCAGCACAGCCAGCGCGCCAAACAGCAGCAGCGACCAGGTCGGCACCGGCGCCTGACCCCAACTCGCGCCAAGCCAGCGGTACAGCCACACCGAGGCGGCCAGGATCATCAGGTCTGCCAGACCGGACAGCAACAAGGCATTGCCGGCCTGCCGGGCCGACATGCGCTCGGCAAGCACCGCCGTCACGATCAGCGCAAGCAGCCACGCCGCCAGCGCCGCCACCAGGGCCGTGGCAAACGCCTTGATCATGGCGCGCCCCGTCTGACCCGCACGGCCGCCGCCAGTTCCTCCAGCACCGGCACCACCTGCTCGAAAGCCAGGCAGCCGTCGGTGATGCTCTGGCCATAGACCAGTGGCTGTCCCGGCACCACGCTCTGGGCGCCGGCGACCAGGTGGCTCTCCAGCATGACGCCGATGATGGCGCGCTGTCCGCCGGCAATCTGCTGCGCCACGTCGTGCGCCACCTCGGGCTGGCGCTCGAAGCGCTTGGCGCTGTTGGCGTGGCTGCAGTCGACCAGGATGGCCTGGGGCGCACCGGCCTTTTGCAGCAGCGCGGCCGCCTGCGCGATGTGCGTCGCATCGAAGTTCGGGCCGCTGCGGCTGCCGCCGCGCAACACCAGATGGCCATGTTCGTTGCCGGAGGTGGTCAGCACTGCGGGCGCGCCTTCGTGGGTCAGCGACGGAAAGGAGTGCGGGTGCCGCGCCGACAGGATGGCGTCCACCGCCACCTGCACATCGCCGTCGGTGCGGTTCTTGAAGCCCACCGGCATCGACAACCCTGAGGCCAGTTCGCGGTGCACCTGGCTCTCGGTGGTGCGCGCGCCAATGGCGCCCCAGGACACCAGGTCCGCGTAGTACTGGCCCAGCGTGGTGTCCAGAAACTCGGTGGCAATCGGCATGCCCGCCGCCGTGACATCGAGCAGCAACTTGCGCGCCAGGCGCAGCCCGCGGTTGATCTGGAAGCTGCCATCCAGTCCGGGGTCGTTGATCAGGCCCTTCCAGCCCACCACGGTGCGCGGCTTCTCGAAGTAGACCCGCATCACCACCAGCAGGTCCGGCGCCAGGCGCTGCGCCAGGGGCGCGAGCTTGTGGGCATAGGCCAGTGCCGCCTCAGGATCATGCACCGAGCAGGGCCCGACCACCGCCAGCAGACGGTCGTCCTGGCCCAGAATCACCCGGGCCACCTCGCGGCGCGCGCGCTGGACCGCGGCCGAGCCGGCGTCGTCCAGCGGCAGTTCATCTTCAAGAATCGCCGGAGAGATCAGCGGGCGTACGCTGCGGATGC
>Ga0073899_10004844_pt1 | contig 11758 bp, 14 predicted proteins | sample KloWWTmetaKNB5Ph_FD_88975 | JGI IMG/M metagenome (GOLD analysis project Ga0073899, IMG submission 88975) | Active sludge microbial communities from Klosterneuburg, Austria, studying microevolution and ecology of nitrifiers - Klosterneuburg... | ecosystem: Engineered > WWTP > Aerobic digester >...
GTCCGCGGCGGAATAGACCATGCGGATGTCCGCGCCGCGGGCCTTGGCCTTCATCAAACTGAGGCTCTCGGATGCCGGCACGCGCATCACATCGCCGTAGGTGCAGAGGATCACCCCTCTTTCCATGGCCAGCTGGATCGCCAAATCCACCCGGCCGATCGGCAGCACGCAGACCGGGCAGCCAGGGCCGTGGATCATGCGCACGTTGGGCGGCAGCAGCTCGGTGACGCCGTAGCGGGAGATGGCGTGGGTGTGGCCGCCGCAGAACTCCATGAAGCTGTAGCGGCGGTCGTGCCGGACCTCGGCGGCCAGGCTTTCGGCGATGCGCTGGGCGAGCTCGCCGTCGCGGAATTCGGTGACGTACTTCACTGCGACTGCTCCACGGCGGCCGCCTGCTCGGCGGCGGAGAGCTCGGCGAAGAGCGCCAGCGTCTGTGCGGCCTCCTCGGGGTTGATGACGCCGATGGCGTGGCCGACGTGGACGATGACGTAGTCACCGACCTGTGCCTCCGGGGTGAGGGCGCCGCTGACGCGCTTGCGCACGCCACCGAGGTCGATCAGCAGCTCTTCACCATCGAGTCGTTCGATCACGCAGGCGGGCAGGGCGAGGCACATGGGGGTCGTTCTCGGGAAAAAAGGTCAGGGGGCGCCGGCCGTCGAGCGGGCGCCGAGCAGGTGGTCGAGGGCGATGGCGGCCTGGCCCAGGGCGAGGCCGCCGTCGCCCGGCGGTGCCTGGCGGGCTTCCAGCGGGGTCAGGCCGCGGTCGGCGAGCGCGGCCACCAGGCCGTTGAGCAGCCGGCGGTTGATGAAGCAGCCGCCGCCGAGGGCCACCTGCGCCAAGCCGGTGGCCCGGGCGTGGTGGGCCACCCAGTCGGTGAGCGCGGCGACCAGGGTGGCGTGGAAGGCGGCGGCGGCCGTCGGGGCGTCCCCGGCATCGGCCAAGTGAGTCCACAGGCCCGGCCAGGTCAGGCGGCCGTCGGCGTCGATCTGCCAGGTGTCGGGCCAGGGTTCGGCGCAGAGGTCGCTGGCGACGGCCTCCAGCCGCATCGCGGCCTCGCCCTCGTGGCGCTGCACCGGGCACAGGCCGAGCAGGGCGGCGGCGGCGTCGAAGAGGCGGCCGGCACTGGGCGTGGGCGGGCAATTCAGGCCGCGCGCCAGCAGCCGGGCGATCTGTCCGGCGCCGGCCTGGTCGGCAAAGCGGGCGGCGATGGCCTCGCCGCGGCCCAGCGCGTGCAGCACCGCCGCGCCCAGGCGCCAGGGCTCGGCCGCGGCGCGGTCACCGCCGGCCAGTGCGAGCGTTGGCAGGTGGCCGAGGCGCTGGTAGCCCCTCCTGTCCAGCCGAAGCAGCTCGCCGCCCCAGGGCGTGCCGTTGTCGCCCAGCCCCACGCCGTCCAGCAGCAGGGCCAGCGTCGGCGTGGTGGCGCCGTGTTCGGCCCGCACCGAGGCGGCGTGGGCGTGGTGGTGCTGCACCGCCAGCGTTGGCACGCCCCACTCGGCGGCCAGGGCCTGGGCGTGCCGGCTGCTGAAGAAGTCGGGGTGCAGGTCGTGCGCGATCAGCTGCGGCCGCACGCCGAGGAAGTCGCGCAGCCGATCTACTGCCTCGACCAGCGCGTGCCGGCAGGCGGCGCTGCCCAGGTCGCCGATGTGCGGGGAGAGGAAGGCCTGGTTGCCGCGCGTGAGGCAGACGGTGTTCTTCATCCACGCGCCAGTGGCCAGCACCGGAGGCGCGTCGGCCGGCACGCCGGGCAGCTCGATCGGGTCGGGCACGTACCCGCGGGCGCGGCGCACGAAGGGGGCGAAGAAGACACCGTCCGCGGCTCGCATCGGCCGGCGCACGCTGTCGTCCACCCGGCCGACGATGGGGCGGTTGTGCACCAGCAGGGCGTCGCACAGGCCGCCGAGGCGGGCGACCGCTTCCGCCTCGTCCACCACCAGCGGCTCGCCGCCGGGGTTGGCGCTGGTCATCACCAGCAGGGTGGGCTGGGCGGCCTCGCGCCAGGCGGAGCCGTCCGTCCGGCCCAGCAGCTCGTGGATCAGCAGCCAGTGCAGCGGCGCGGCCGGCAGCATCAGGCCCCAGTCGCTCAGGCCGGGCGCGATCAGCGGGTGGCGCTCGGCCACGCCAGGGCGGGTGGGCAACAGCAGGATGGGTGCGGCCGGGCTGGCGAGCAGCCGGGCGCTGTCGGCGTCCACCTCTGCCCACTGCCGCGCGCTGGCGACGTTGGGTACGAGCAGCGCGAAGGGCTTGCTGGCGCGCTGCTTGGCCGCGCGCAGGCGCTGCAGCGGTGCAGACTGCGCGGCGTCGCAGACCAGGTGGTAGCCGCCCACGCCCTTGACCGCCAGGATCTGCCCGGCCGCCAGCCGCCGCGCGGCTTCCGTCAGTGGGTCGACGCCTTCGATCGGCGTGCCGTCCGGCTGCCACAGCGCCAGCCGCGGCCCGCAGGTCGGGCAGGCCACCGGCTGGGCGTGGTAGCGGCGGTCGCTGGCATCGCGGTACTCGCGCTCGCAGGCCGGGCAGAGCGGGAAGCCGGCCAGGCTGGTGTTCGGCCGGTCGTAGGGCAGCCGCTGGGTGATCGTGAAGCGCGGGCCGCAGTGCGTGCAGTTGATGAAGGCGTAGCGGTGGCGGCGGTCGGCCGGGTCGAAGAGCTCGTCCAGGCAGTCGGCGCAGGCGGCGGCGTCGGCCGGCAGGCCGGTGGCGATGGCCGAGCCGGCGTCGCTGGCCAGGATGCGGAAGCTCGGTTCGTCCGCGCGCACGGCCTGCGGCGTCTGCTCCAGCGCGTCGATGCGCGCCAGCGGCGGTGGCGACTGGCGCAGCCGCTGCGTGAAGGCCTGCACTGCGGCGGCCGGACCTTGGACCTCGCACTGCAGCCCGGCCGCGTCGTTGCGCACCCAGCCGGTCACCCCGAGTGCCAGCGCCTGCTGGGCGCAGAAGGGCCGGAAGCCAACGCCCTGCACGGCGCCGCGCAGGTGCAGGTGCACGCGCACGGCCGCGCCCGACTCCTCGTCGGAGCCGGTGGCCGGGGCGTCCAGCAGGGCGCTGTTCATCGTTGCAGGCTCGGGCCCGCTCAGCCCTTGGCGGCGAGTTGCGCTTCCAGTTCGGCGACGCGGGCACGCAGCCGGGCCAGCTCGGCGGCTTCGGGCGACGGAGCGGGCTGGTCGCCTTGCAGGAGCCAGTCCAGCCAGGCGTCCATGCCCTGGCCGCTTTTGGCCGAAACCAGCAGCACCTCGATGCCCGGGTTGACGCGCTGGGCGTACTCGATGCACTGGGCCACGTCGAAGTCCAGGTGCGGCAGCAGGTCCACCTTGTTCAGGAGCATCAGCTTGGCGGCCGCGAACATGTCCGGGTACTTGATCGGCTTGTCCTCGCCCTCGGTCACCGAGAGGATGGCCACCTTGGCGCGCTCGCCCAGGTCCCACATCGCGGGGCAGACCAGGTTGCCGACGTTCTCGATGAAGAGCAGCGCGCCGGGGCCGTGGTCGTGATGGTGCTCCTGCTCGTGAGAGTGCTCGTGCATGTGCACCGAGCCATCCGCATGGGTGTGCGCGTGAGCGTGGCCGTGGGCCTGCTCGGCGGCGTGCGAGTGCTCGTGTACATGGCCGTGCAGCGACAGGCGGCCAAAGGCGTCGGCCACCATCGGCGCGTCCAGGTGGCAGCCCTTGCCGGTGTTGACCTGGATGGCCGGTGCGCCGGTGGCGCGGATGCGGTCGGCGTCGTTGCTGGTCTGCTGGTCGCCCTCGATCACCGCCAGCGGTAGCTGCGGCGCGCGGGCCTTGAGCGCCTCGATGGTGGCGCAGAGCAGCGTGGTCTTGCCCGAGCCCGGGCTGGAGACCAGGTTGTAGGCCACCACGTCGTGCGCGGCGAAGTGGGCGCGGTTCTGCGCGGCGATGCGGTTGTTGGCGCCGAGCACGTCCAGCTCGATCTTGATCGCCCGGGCCTGGCTCATGCCGGGCACCGACACGCGCGCGCTGCCGGCGCCGTAGTGCAGGTCGCCAGTGGCGGCGTCCACCTGCGGGGCGCCGTCGGGGCGGATCACCTCGGTGTGGTCATGGCCGTGATCGTGTGAATGGCCGTGCGAATGGCCGTGGGCATGGCCATGCGCATGGTCAGGGTGCGGGTGGGTGTGATCGTGCGCGGGGTCATCGGAGTGCGCGTGCCCGTGGCGCGTGTCGTGCTCCGGGTGGTGGTGGGCGTGGCTGTGCACCACGCCGTCCTCGTGGCGATGCTCATGAGCATGGTCATGCGCGGGATCATGCGAGTGGGCGGTGGAGGGCTGGGCGCCCGGGGTGCCGGTGGCACATCCGCAAACGACACACATGGGGAACTCCTTGGGCAGAAATCAGGTGGGTTGGCTCACCGCAGCCTGTGGTTGGGTGGGCCCGTCGTCGTGCACGATCAGGTCGACCACGCGCAGCTCGGTGCCGCCGGTGGGCTGGATCTGGTGGCCGCCGCAGAGCGGGCAGGGGTCGGCGCGGGACTGGATCTCGACCGTCGTGCCGCAGGGCAGGCACCAGGCGGTGCCAGGCGGTTCGTCGATCAGGATCTCGGCGCCCTGCAGCACCGTGCCGTTCGCGCAGGCTTCGAGGGCGAAACGCAGCGCGTGCACGTCCACGCCGGAGAGCGCGCCGGCCTCCACGCGCAGCTGGGAAACACGCTGGAAGTGCTCGCGCGCGGCGGCGTCCTCGACCACGCGCACGATGCCGCCGGCCAGACTCAGTTCATGCATCGGGGGATCCTTCGGTGGGCCCATCCTCGATGGTGTCCACGATGGAAAAGGCCACGCAGGGGTCGAAGGCCACCGCCAGCCGCTGGGCGGCGATGCGGCGCTCGTCGGCCGGGCGGGCCGACAGGCCGGCCAGTGCCTGCGCCAGCACGCCGCGGGGATGGAAGTTCCATTCGGTGGGGGCAAGCACGCGGCAGGCCTCGACGGTCTGGCCGGTCGCATCCAGACGCACCCAGTGGATCAGCAGGCCGCGGGCCATCTCGGTCCAGGCGATGCCTTCGCCCGTAGCCAGGGTCAACGCACCGCGGGTGAGCCAGTGCTCACCTTCCGGGCTGGCGAGCCGCAGCAGGTCGACCACCCGGGCGACGAGGCGGTCCCAGGCGCTGTGCACGGCCGAGGCCGGGCCACCGGGGCTGCGGTGGCGGTTCCAGGGGCCGGTGTCGGGCACGCTGCCTTGCCAGTGGGGGGCGATCCAGAACCCGGGGTCGCAGGCGAGCGCCGCGCCGATGCCGCGCAACTGGGCCTGCACCGTGGCCTCGTCGCCGGCCAGCAGGGCGCAGGGCGGTGCGGGTGCCGCCAGCGTGTCGGCAGAGGCCGGAGCGTCGAGCTGGCTGGCCAGCAGGCGGGCGACCAGCGCCGGCTTTGGCAGGGCGGCCTGGCGGCGCGCCCAGGTGATCGACCAGTCCTGCGGATCGGCGTTGTGGGCGGCCAGCCAGTCGGCCACCGGCATGGCGAGCAGGGCGTGGGCCAGCCAGTCGGGCAGGGCGGCCAGGCGTTCCTCGGCGGGCCAGTCGCTGCGCCACAGCGGGCAGGCGCGCAGCAGCAGCGCGCTGGCGGCATCGCGCGCGGCGTCGCTCAGTCCGGCCGGGGTGGCGCCGGGCAGCTGGCGGGGCCAGTCGTGCACGATGCGCAGCACCTGGTCGCGCGCCGTGGCCAGGCGCAGCGCCTGGGCTTCGCCGGCGGTGCGGGCCGGGTCGCCATCACCCCGCGCGGCCAGCACGGCGCGGCGGGCGGTGAGGCGGTGGGCCTGGGCGCACAGGCTGTGCAGCGCGGCGAGCAGCTCGGGCAGCTGGTCGGCGGGCTTGCCCGGGGCCAGGCGCGGCACGAGTTCGGGCCGGGTGCTGGTGATGGCGGGCAGGCCCGCCCCGGCGCGCAGCCGCACCGCACCGGCGAGGTCCGCCGACGCGCCCTGGGGTGATCGGGCAGGTACTGCGGCGGCAGGTGTGGAAGGGGCGACGGGGGCGGCCATGGGCGGATTGTGGTGGCACGCCGCCATCAGGGGCGTTGGTTGCCCATGCGGGGGCTGCCGAACAGGAAGCCACGCCGGGCGGGGCGCTCGGCGGGGGGCGGAGCAACGGCCGCCGGGGCCACTGCCGTCTTCGGTGACTCTGGCACCAGGGTGGCCGGTACCGAGGAAGCCGGTACCGAGGAGGCCGGCGTGCGCAGCAGCTTCATGACCTCGGCGGCCGTGGCCACCGCCGCCGCCTGGTCGGCGAAGTGGAACATCGGCGAGTACAGCGAGCACTGCTCGAAGTGGCCCAGCCGATCCTCGTGCGCGCCGACGAAGTAGAGCGGCTCGCCGCCACCGACCGCGCGCAGCGCATCCCGGCCCACCTCCAGGCAGCCGGCCGTGGTGGCGCTGGCGAGGTCGGCCAGCGGCTCCACCGGCAGGCGCAGCAGGTTCATGAACCAGGGCGTCACGAGCACCCCCAGGGCCCAGCCCGGTGCGTCGGGCTGCGCCGCGAAGCCCACCGCCCGCACCTGCAGCGCCGCGTGCAGCACCGGCACGCCCTGCATGCGGGTGGTGGCGATGTGCCGGAAGGTGCGCTCCAGCCGTTCGATGCGCTCGCTCAGCATCGCGTGTCGGCTCAATCGGTCACGATCATGAACTGGTCCGCCGCCCCGTCGCAACGCGGGCAGCGCCAGTGCGCCGGCAGGGCAGAGAAGGGCGTGCCGGGGTCGATCTGCCAGACCGGGTCGCCCTCGGCCGGGTCGTAGACGGTCCAGCAGATCTTGCATTCCAGCTTCGTCTCGGGCGCCAGCTTGGCCGCGTCGCCGAGATAGCTGCCTTCAAAACCACTCATGCCTGTTCCACCCACTGCAGCACCTCGGTGAGGCGCTCGGCCGAATCGGCCAGGTCCTCGGTGGCGGCGCAGGCCACCTCGGGCAGGTCGATCACCTCGACGGCGTTGAGGATGACCGCGTCCTGCGAGTTGTAGTAGACGACGCGCCAAGTGTTGTCCACCGCCGCGTTGGTGATGCGGCAGTTGCCGTAGCCGCGCGAGAGGATGACGACGCGGCCGGTGCCGATGATGTGGTCGATGTAGGCGATGTCCTCGGGCGTGACCGGCAGCAGCGAGAGGTTGACCACCTCGGCGCCCTGGCCGGCGCGCCAGTGCAGGCGGTGCTCGGCCAGCTCGGCCAGGATGGCCGGGGCGTTGAGCACGCCCGGCGGCAGCGGGTTCAACGGTGCCAGCGGTGCGCGCGCGTCGTCGCGGGCGGCCTGGCGCAGGATGCCGGGCACCGGGCCGACCTCGATGTGGTCGCGCACCAGGCCGTCGTCGCTGCGCTCGATCACGCGCCAGACGCCGGCAAACACCGACTCCTGGATCTGCACCCGCGGCGCGGCGTTAGCGCTACCGGGCGAGCCCGGTTCGGCCAGCACCTGGGCGCTGACTTCACCTTCGCCCAGCACCTGGTGGATCAGCGCCAGGTCGTCGGCGCCCAGGCCTTCGAGGCGGACGGGCTGCACCACCGCACCGGCGAGCAGCGCCTTCAGGCGGGCGTGCACCTCGTGCAGGGCCTGCAGCGCCGGGCCGTGGCCGGCGAAGGCCTCGGGCTCAGGCAGGGGCGGTGGCTGGAAGGTGGCCATGCCCTGCGGCAGGCTGAGGTAGTCCAGGCCCTCGTCCTCGGACTGGCTGCCGGCGCCCAGGGCGACCACCGGGATGGGGAAGGGCTTCGGGTCGATCGGGGGGCTCATGGGGGCTCCGAAAAGGATGCGGTCTTGAATCAGTGGCAGGCGTTGGCCGCGGTGACATCGGCATTCGCCGAGACGACCGGGATGCCGACGGTGGGGGCGCGGCTGGTCGGGGCGTCCAGTGCCTCACCGACCTTGGCGACGTACTCGGTCCAGTCGTGCATGCCGGGCAGGACGGTGACGTAGGCACCGTCGCGCAGGAAGACCAGCGCCGGCCAGCGGTTGCTGCCGAAGCGGCGGGCGATGCCGGTCTCGTGCTCGCGGTCGACCACGCCAACGGCAAAGCGGCCCGGGTGGGCGGCCTGCAGCTCGGGCAGGACGACGGCGACGTCGAGCGCCTCGGGGAAGCGCACCGGGTCGCCGCTGAGAAAAAGCACGCGGTCGCCCGGCTCGGCGAGGAAGGCATCGAGCGTCTCGGGCGTGATCCAGCGCGCGCCGAACTGCTGGACCAGGCGCTGCTGCAGGGGGTGGGCGGTGTCGTAGCTCATGGGGGGGCTTTTGGGCAGGTTGGGTTGCGGCGGCCAGTGGGCGACCAGCGGGCGGCCAGCGTCAGGGGCGCGGCGCAGCGCCGGTCAGCGCGGCGAGTTGTTCGGCGCTCATCGCCGAGGGCAGGTCGAAGGCGGCCGCGTCGGAGGCCGCGTCCACCTGGCCGGCCATCGCGGCATCGAGCAGGTCGAGGGTGGCATCGACCTCGGCGGCGCGCTCGGGCGTGATCGCCTCGCGTGCGCCGTCGAGGAAGATCAGCAGCCAGTCACCGAGGGCCGGCTCGCCGACCAGCGCGGTGTTGACGAGGCGGACCTCGCCGCGCCCTTCGACCAGGGCGTGGCCCGGCCGGGTCTCGACGACACGCATGGGGATGCCGATGCACATGGGCCGGTTCCTCAGGCCGTCGTGGCCGGGTGGGTGACGGCGTCGTTGTTCGGCAGCGTCATCAGGAATCGCTCGTCGCCGACGCGGCAGGCCAGCCCGGCGTCCGGGCGGCCGGACTCGTAGGACGCCAGGCCCAGGGTCGGCAGCGTCACCGCCTCGGCGTGGTCGGGCGGAGCCAGGCGGGCCCTGGGCTCGGCGCCCCAGGCGCGCAGCCGGTCCACGCCCAGGGCCAGGGCGTCTTCCATCGCCAGCTTGACGATCTCACGCAGGCTGCCGCCGTAGTCCTCCAGCTCCTCGGGCTGGCAGCCGATCAGCAGCACCTGCTCGGGGTAGTGGCCGGTGAGCTGGGCCAGCATCAGCACCTCCTGGAAGCCGGTCTGGTGCAGGCTCATCTTCTTGGCGCCGAGGAACTTGGGCACCTCCTCGTTCTCGACCACCTTGAGCATGCCTGGCGGCAGGCCGTAGTCGACCGCGTCGAAGATGATGAGCCGCTGTGCGGCCTGCACGTGGTGGATGAGGTACAGGCCCTGCGTGCCGCCGTCGATCAGCTGCACGTTCGGCGCCAGGTCCCAGCGCTGCTGCAGGGCCTCGACGCAGCGCACGCCGAAGCCCTCGTCGGCCCAGAGCACGTTGCCGATGCCGAGCACGACGATGGCGTCTTCCGGGTCTTCCAGCAGGGTGTCACGGGTGGCGTGACAGGCGCTTTCGGGTGTGGCAGAACTCATGGTGGCGTGGGTCAGGGAAATCGGGGAGGGTCAGGCGCGCAGTTCGCGCGCTGACGCCGCAGGGGGGGTGGCGGGGCGCAAGCGCCCGGCGGCGGTCGGTGCCGGAGCCGTCACGGGCTGCCGCACCGCCGTGCGGCGCAGCGCCTGCCAGTGGTGCCAGCTGTCCCAGCGGGACTGCTGTTCGAGCCAGAAGCCGGCGTCCAAGCCGAAGGCGAGTGCGCAGCGGATCGCGGTGTCGGGCGACATCGCGCGCTGGCCCTGCACCAGTTCGTTGACGCGCCGCCGCGAGATGCCCAGCAGGCGGGCAGCGGCACTCTGGTTGATGGCCAGCGGCGTGAGCACGAGGTGGTCCAACAGGCGACCCGGGTGGATCGGCCGGCGCAAGGGCACCCCACGCGGCGCATGAAGTACCCCCAACCAAGCGACCTCCGCGGAACCGGCTTCGCCGGGCCGCTGAAGGTGCCCCCTTGAGGGGGCGCGCGAAGCGCGTAGGGGGTGGTCCACGTCAGCGCTTGAAGGTGCGGAAGCCGGAGATCATGGTGGACACCATGCTCTGGCGGCCCATGATGTCCTCGCGGATCGCGGCATAGACGTGCAGCGTCACGAAGATCACCATGCCCCACATGCCCATGCGGTGCCAAGTGTGCAGATTCTGGCTGTTGTGGTCGAACAGGGTGATCACCCAGCCGAACATCACCTCCTGCCAGGACCCCATCTGCGCGCCTTCGCCGTACATCGCGAAGCCGGTGCAGATCATGAAGATCGAGAACAGGAAGAAGCCGAAGAACATCGCCAGGCGCGCCATCGGGTTGTGGCCCACGTACTGGCTGGGCTGCGGGATCAGGAAGGCATACCACTTCAGCATCGTGACCACTTCGCGCCAGTAGGCCGGCGTGAAGATGGGCAGCACGAACAGCTCGTGCGCGTGGTGGTTGCCCACGACGGCCCAGTAGATCCGCCCCAGCAGGCCCACCGCGAAGATGTACGCCGCCGCGAAGTGGGCAAACCGGATGTAGCCCATCAGGTAGTGCTCGCTGGCCTCGCCGGGCATCGTCGGCAGCGGTGCGCCGATGAAGTAGCCGGTGACGGCCAGCACCGTGATGGCCAGGGCGTTCACCCAGTGCCAGGCCCGCACCGGCGCCTCGTAGACGTAGACCGACTTGGTCGTGGCGCCGTGCTCGACGGCCGCAGTGTCGATGCCGGTGGCATCGGCGAGCTTCTGCGTTGAGTTCATGACTGCCCCTCGTCGGTCGGGTACGACCGCCGATCCCCCGAGGGGCTGGCGGGCCGGCTTGGGGCGGCCCGGCGCTCGGCCCGCTGTGCGCCCTGTGCGTGAAAGTGTTCCATGGCGACTCCCTTCAGCGCACCTTGACGGTGGTGAGTTCCTGTCCGTCCGGGCTCATCACGTGGGTGGAGCAGGCCAGGCAGGGGTCGAAGCTGTGCAGCGTGCGCAGGATTTCCAGCGGCTGCTCCGGGTTGGCCATCGGGGTGTTCATCAGGCTGGCCTCGAAGGCGCCGATCTGCCCCTTGTGGTCACGCGGCGAGCCGTTCCAGGTCGTGGGTACCACGCACTGGTAGTTCTCGATGCGGCCTTCCTTGATCCGGATCCAATGCGCCAGGCCGCCGCGCGGTGCGGCGGTGCAGCCCACGCCCTTGGCTTCCTTGGGCCAGGAGGCCGGATCCCACTTGTCGACGTTGGCGGTGGCGGTGTCGCCGGCCTTGATGTTGGCGATCAGCTCGGCGTAGTCGTCCACCATCATCTCGGCGCAGTACTGGGCCTCCAGGCAACGCGCCAGCGTGCGGCCGATGGTGCTGGGCAGCATCTGCTTGAGCGTGAACTGCGTTTCGGGCAGGCCCAGCGCCTTGGGGATGGCGCTGTTGATCATCTGGGCGGCGAACTCCAGCTGCTCCTTCGGGCGCTGGGCGTACTTGTTGCCCTTCTTGGCGTGGGCGTAGGCCAGGATGTAGCGCGACAGCGGGCCGACCTCCATCGCGTGGCCGCGCCAGCGCGGCGCCTTGATCCAGCTGTACTTGGCGCTCTCGTCGACTTGCTCGATCGACGTGCGGGTGCCCTTGAATTTGGGGCCCTCGGGCTTGTAGTTGGGCTCGGTCACGCCGTCCCAGGGGTGCAGGCCCTTGGTCTCGTCGGCGTACTTGTACCAGCTGTGGGTGACGAACTCCTGCACCTGCTCCGGGTCGCGCGGGTCGACCGGCAGCACCTCGTCCCAGTTGCCGTTGATGATCGCGCCGCCGGGCAGCTGGTCGGTCGACTTGTCGTAGTTGACCTTGGCGAACTCGCCGTAGTCCAACACGTTGGTGGCCGACAGGCCGCCGCCGTGCAGCCAGCCGGCCTGCTTGTACAGCGTGCCGATGGCCAGCACGTCGGGCAGGTAGACGTTCTTGCAGAACTCCACCATCTCGTTGATGCGCGCCTGGATGAAGTTCAGCCGCTCCATGTTGATCGGCGCA
>Ga0073899_10004845_pt1 | contig 11758 bp, 10 predicted proteins | sample KloWWTmetaKNB5Ph_FD_88975 | JGI IMG/M metagenome (GOLD analysis project Ga0073899, IMG submission 88975) | Active sludge microbial communities from Klosterneuburg, Austria, studying microevolution and ecology of nitrifiers - Klosterneuburg... | ecosystem: Engineered > WWTP > Aerobic digester >...
CATCAAGAGCCGGCTGATCGCGCTCAACGTGCACGACGCGGTGATGCGGCTCGTGGAAGGCGGCTGCGACGTGCTGATTGCCTACCACCATGCTTCGCAGCCGTTGCAGCTCGACCCGGAGCGTTATGAGATGGTGACGCTGGGCCAGGAGGTGCTGGCGCCGTACGTCAAGGCCGATGCCGACGGCGCGCCGCTGTTCCGGCTGCCGGGGCGCGCGGGCCAGCCCCTGCCTTACCTGGGTTACGCACCGGGCGCCTACCTGGGGCGGGTGACGGACCTGATCCTCAAGCAGGCTGGCACGGCGATCCACCTCGACCGCGTCTATGAGACTGACATGGCCGAGGGCCTGAAAGTCATGGCGCTGGAAGGCCATGGCGTGGCGTTTCTGCCCTACAGCGCGGTCCGCAAGGAGTTGCGCGAGCGCAAACTGGTGAGTGCGGTGCCCGCCGGCATGGCGGGGCTGGAGATGGTCATGGACATCCGTGCTTACCGGGGAAAACCCTTGGGCAAGGAGCCCCAGAAGGGCACGGCGCAGGCGTTATGGACGTTTCTGGAGGCTGAAACCGCGCCGAAATGAGCGATTTCGCCTAACTATAAATTTTCTGCATAACGCTGGGCAGATTCGGCATTGGTGTTTCATCAGACTGACATTTACAGTTCGCGCCATCGCAAAAAAGTGGCGACCTCGCGCAGGCACGAAGCCTGCTTGTGAGGCCTGATCCAAGTCATTGCATGGGTGTTTCCCCGCAAGGGTTTTCCGGGTTTTCCTGGAAATCTGAATGCCTAGAATCTGACCACCTGTTCAACTTAATGTGTCTACGCAAGGAAATTTCTATGAAGAAGCATCTGATCGCTTTCGCCGTCATGGCTGTCGCAGCTGGCAGCGCCATGGCGCAGGCCACCGACACGATTGCCAAGGTCAAGGCCTCCGGCAGCGTCACCATGGGGGTGCGCGACTCGTCGGGCGCACTGTCGTACACGCTGGGTGACGGCAAGTACGCCGGCTACCACGTCGAGTTGTGCCAGCGCATCATCGGCAGCCTGGAAAAGGCCGTGGGCAAAAAGCTCGAAGTGAAGTACCAGTCCGTGACCTCGCAAAACCGTATTCCGCTGGTGCAAAACGGCACGGTGGATATCGAATGCGGCTCCACCACCAACAATGCCACGCGCCAGAAGGACGTGGCCTTTGCGGTGACCACCTTCGTAGAGGAGGTGCGCATGGTGGTCAAGGCCAATTCGGGCATCACCTCCATCAAGCAGCTCAACGGCAAGAACGTGGCCACCACCACCGGCACCACTTCGGTGCAGACCCTGCGCAAGAACGAACGCGCCAGCGGCATTGACTTCAAGGAAATCTACGGCAAGGACCATGCAGACAGCTTTTTGCTGCTCGAATCCGGTCGCGCCGACGCCTTTGTGATGGATGGCTCCATCCTGGCCGGCAACATCGCCAACGCCAAGAACCCGGCCGACTTCAAGATTGCCGGCGAAGTGCTGTCGGTCGAACCGATCGCCATCATGATCCGCAAGGACGACCCGGCGTTCAAGAAGCTGGCCGACGACACGCTCAAAGACCTGATGAAGTCGGGCGAAATCGTCAAGATCTACGACAAGTGGTTCGTGCAGCCGATTCCCCCGAAGAACGTCAAGGTCGGTCTGGCCGCCAGCGACAGCATCAAGGCCGCCTGGGCCACGCCGAATGACAAGCCCATGGAAGACTACGCCAAGAAGTAACCCGGTCGTGTGACGGGCATGGCACCCCGCCTCGGAACTTTCCAGGCGGGGTTCTTGTTTCAGGGGGCCGGCGCGCCACAAGTGCGCGGGTCAGGCAGCAACCGGCAGGGCAAACCTTGCGGAGAACAACATGACGTGGGACTGGCAGGTATTTCTGAACGACGACGGCAGCGGCCGTACGTACCTTCAATGGATGATGGACGCCTGGGGCTGGACGCTGGCCGTGGCGGGCAGTTCCTGGGTGGTGGCGGTGACGCTCGGCGCGCTGATGGGGACGCTGCGCACGCTGCCGAACAGCCCGTGGCTGGTGCGGTTGTCCGGCATCTGGGTGGAGCTGTTCCGCAACATCCCGCTGCTGGTCCAGGTGTTCCTCTGGTACTTCGTGGTGCCCAAGATGTTTCCAGCGTTCCAGCAGGTGCCGGGCTTTGTGCTGGTGGTGTTTGCGCTGGGCTTCTTCACCTCGGCCCGGATTGCCGAACAGGTGCGCGCCGGCATCCAGGCCCTGCCCAAGGGCCAGCGTTACGCGGGCATGGCCATGGGTTTCACCACGGCGCAGACCTACCGTTATGTGATCCTGCCGATGGCGTTTCGCATCATCCTGCCGCCGCTCACCAGCGAATCGATGAACCTGCTGAAGAATTCTTCGGTAGCGTTCGCCGTGTCGATTGCCGAGCTGACCATGTTCGCCATGCAGGCGCAGGAAGAAACCTCGCGCGGCATCGAGGTGTATCTGGCCGTCACGGTGCTGTACGCGGTGTCGGCCTTCGCCGTGAACCGGGTGTTCAGCTTCATCGAGAAAAAAATGCAGATCCCTGGCTTCATCGTCGCGGGCGGCACGGGCGGGGGACACTGACATGCTGGGACTTGACCTGACTTTCCTCAACTGGGACCTCCTCAGCAAGTTCGTGCTGGGTGGTTTGCGGTTCAGCGTGCAGTTGACGTTGATCGCCACGGTGGGCGGCATCCTGTTTGGCACGCTGCTGGCCTTGATGCGCCTGTCCGGCAACAAGGTGCTGATGTTGCCGGCCACCATTTATGTCAACGGCATGCGTTCCGTGCCGCTGGTGATGGTGATCCTGTGGTGTTTCCTGCTGGTGCCGGGCTGGATGTACAGCTACCTGCCCAATGGCGAGAACAACCGGGCCGAGTACTCGGCCATCATCACCTTCATTGCCTTTGAGGCGGCGTATTTCAGCGAGATCATGCGTGCCGGCATCCAGTCGATTCCGCGCGGCCAGGTGTTCGCCGGGCAGGCGCTGGGCATGACCTATGGCCAGAACATGCGCCTGGTGGTGCTGCCGCAGGCGTTTCGCAACATGCTGCCGGTGCTGCTCACGCAGACCATCATCCTGTTCCAGGACACCTCGCTGGTCTATGCCATTGGCGCCTACGACCTGCTCAAGGGCTTCACCACCGCCGGCAAGATTTACGGCCGTCCCGAGGAGGCTTATCTGCTGGCCGCCGTGGTGTATTTCGTGATCTGCTTTGCCCTGTCCTGGACCGTCAAGCGGTTGCAGGCCCGGATCGCCATCGTTCGTTAAGCATCGGAAATCAAGATGATTCAAATTAAAGACGTCTCCAAATGGTATGGCCCGGTGCAGGTGCTCAACAACTGCTCCGTCAACATCAGCAAGGGCGATGTGGTTGTGGTCTGCGGGCCTTCGGGCTCGGGCAAATCGACCCTGATCAAGACGGTGAACGGACTGGAGCCGATCCAGAAGGGGGAAATTCTTGTCGATGGCGTCAGCCTGTATGACGCGAAGACGGATCTGCCCAAGCTGCGCTCGCGCGTCGGCATGGTGTTCCAGAGCTTCGAGCTGTTTCCGCACCTGTCCGTGACCGAGAACCTGACGATCGCCCAGGTCAAGGTGTTGGGCCGAAGCCTGGATGAAGCGAAGGTGCGCGGCCTCAAGATGCTCGACCGCGTGGGGCTGATGGCGCACAAGGACAAGTTCCCCGGTCAGCTCTCGGGCGGGCAGCAGCAGCGGGTGGCGATTGCCCGCGCGTTGTCGATGGACCCGATCGTGATGCTGTTTGACGAACCCACCTCCGCGCTGGACCCCGAAATGGTTGGCGAGGTGCTGGACGTGATGGTGAATCTGGCCAAGGAGGGCATGACCATGATGGTGGTGACCCACGAAATGGGTTTTGCCCGCAAGGTGGCCAACCGCGTGATCTTCATCGACGTGGGCGGGCGCATTCTGGAAGATTGCTCCAAGGAGGAGTTCTTCGGCCATCCCGAGAACCGCCAGCCCCGGACCAAGGATTTCCTCAACAAGATCCTGCAGCATTGACCTTGCGCTGGCGTCCTGTGTGGCGCCCGTCTATCATTCGCGCATGCATTCCGCAGGAAACCTTCATGATCGCGTCCGCCCGGACGCCAGCCGCACGTCGCTGATGACGGCCCGCGTGGCCGTGCGCGTCGGCGCGGCGGTCCGGGTGCACGGAATGCACCAGCCGGCCGCAGACACCCCAGCCCGGCGATCGTTCCTTTCCTTCCACAGCGCTTTCTGATCGTCGGGCCCGCCTCCAGCGCGGCTTGCCCGGCGCCTTGTGCCGGGTCGATTTGATTCAGGAGTGCTGCATGCCTTCTTCTTCCCCCATCTTTCGCACCGTGACCGAGCTGGATCACGTGCGTATCCACAAGCTGGTGCGCCAGCAGCCCGGCGTGGCGGCCAGCGACATTGCCGAGGTCATCGACAGTGCGGATCTTGTGCGCTCGCAGGACGTGCCGGCCAACGTGGTCACCATGTACTCGCAGGTGCGGGTCGCCCCTGTCCACGGCGGCGAACAGCGCCAGCTGACCGTGTGTTACCCGGCCGATGCCAATCCGGCAGCGGGCTTTGTTTCGGTGCTCTCTCCGATGGGCAGCAGCCTGCTGGGCCTGCCGGTCGGCGCCATCGCCGAATGGACGGCGCCCGACGGCAATGGGGTGGCCTTCCAGGTGCTGGACATCCTGTTCCAGCCCGAGGCCAGCGGCAACTACACGCTGTAGCCGCCGCGCGCTGGGGCGGGTGCGAAAATAGCGGGATGACCAAGCTCCTGACCCTCTCCCGCCCCGACGACTGGCACCTGCACGTGCGCGACGGCGACGCACTGAAGACGGTGGTGCCGCACACGGCCGCCCAGTTCGGCCGCGCCATCATCATGCCCAACCTCAAGCCACCGGTGACCACCGCCGCGCAGGCCGTGGCGTACCGCGACCGCATCCGCGCGGCCGTGCCCGCTGGCGTGGCCTTTGAGCCGCTGATGACGCTGTACCTCACCGACAACCTGCCGGCCGATGAAATCCAGCGCGCCAAAGACGCGGGCGTGGTCGCCGCCAAGCTCTACCCCGCCGGCGCCACCACCAACAGCGATGCCGGCGTGACCGACCTGCGCAAGACCTACAAGACGCTCGAAGCCATGCAGCGCGCCGGCCTGCTGCTGCTGGTGCACGGCGAGGTGACTTCGCCTGACATTGACCTGTTCGACCGCGAGGCGGTGTTCATCGACACCCAGCTGATCCCGTTGCGCCGCGATTTCCCGGAGCTGAAGATCGTTTTTGAGCACATCACGACGAAAGAGGCGGCGCAGTACGTCACGGAGGCGGACCGCTTCACTGGGGCCACCATCACGGCGCACCACCTGCTCTACAACCGCAACGCCATCTTTACCGGCGGGATCCGCCCGCACTACTACTGCCTGCCGGTGCTCAAGCGCGAAACGCACCGCCTGGCGCTGGTGCAGGCCGCCACTTCCGGCAACAACCGCTTTTTCCTCGGCACCGACAGTGCGCCGCATCCCGCCCACCTGAAGGAGCACGCCACCGGCTGCGCCGGCTGCTACACCGCGCACGCGGCCATCGAGATGTACGCCGAGGCCTTTGACCATGCCGGCGCGCTCGACCAGCTCGAAGCCTTTGCCAGCTTCAACGGCGCCGATTTCTACGGCTTGCCCCGCAACGCAGGCACCATCACGCTGCGCAAGGAAAGCTGGACACCGCCAGAAAGCTTTGCTTTCGGCGAGGCGGAACTGAAACCCCTGCGTTCGGGTGAAGCGCTGCCGTGGCGGTTGATGGCATGAGTGGGTTGCGCTCCGCATCGACAACGGCCAAGACTTTGGCTGTATTTATCGACGCGGACAATCTCAACGACCCTACCGCACTCGACCATGTGCTGTTGGCTCTTCGGTCGATGGCGGACCGCGTCTTGATTCGCAGGGCATATGGCCGACCGGAAAGTCTGAAGGGCATTGAGGCCGTGCTCTGGAGGCACGGTGTGCGACCCGTGGCCAACTTGATCGTCGACAAGGTGACAACAGACAGTGCACTCGTCATTGACGCAGTCGAGGCAGTCTGTACCAGCGAAATTGACACTGTAGCCATCTGCTCGGGCGACGCCGATTTCGTGCCACTCGCGCTCTGGTTGCGAGAAAAAGGTTGCAAAGTGCTCTGCTACAGCCTGACACGGAAGATATTCGCGAACCCGGAGAGCTTTTACGATGATGTGATTTTGCTGGATGTCGTGGAAGCCGCGCAGTCGGACGTAATCCCGCGGCCTGCCGCGCAGAGGTACCCGGTCTTGGCAATAAAAAATCCGGAATCCGAAATCGATGTAGCACCGGAAGTGTCAAAAAAATCCGAGCCAATGCCAGTCATCGCCAAGAAAACCCCGGTCGCGTCTAAAGTGGAACCCTCAACGAAAAGCGCGTCCAAACCGTCTGTGAAGACTATTTTGGCGGTGCTGCCGGAGCTAAAGAATAACAAGCCCTTGCATCTTAGTCAGGCGACAAAAAAACTCCGTGATGCAGGAATTTTGGGGAAAAGTGCCAGCTCGCCGCCACTGTTTGGTCACTATCCTGCACAGTTTGAGTTGACCCCCAAGGCGCAACCAAACTCGGTCAAGTACCGTGGCTAATTTGAAGCTGCCGCCGTCTTGGCCCCAAGTTGATTGGACGTCACATTGGGGTATTCCATGGCAGGCTGATGGCCTTGCCGTTGAGCGGCAAATTTTTAATGGAATGACGGTTGCTGAAGCACTGAATGCGATTTATCGCACGCGGCGGTTCGTCTCTCATGGCGAGCTGCCAGTCGGCATGCCTTATGAACAGTTCATTTACCAAGCCGGCTGCGTCCCGACGCGCGACAACCTGCATGACTTTTACAATGGCCTCTGCTGGATGGTGTTTCCGCAGACCAAGAAGAAGCTGAACCAGCTCCAGGCGGCCGAAATCGAGGCCGCGGGCATCCAGTCGGTGCGCGGGCCGGTGCGTGACGCCATCACGGTGTTTGACGAGAACGCTGCGCTGCTCTATGCGCCCGATGTGCTCTGGGATGCGCTGGCGGCGCGGGAGTGGGGGCGGTTGTTTGGCGAGTTGCGCCCGTTGTGGCAGCAGGCGCAACTGGTGGTCTTCGGCCATGCGGCGCTGGAGAAACTCGTGGCGCCGTACAAGTCGATCACGGCCCACGTCTGGCGCGTGACAGCCCCTTGGCGTTCGACCGGGGAGCTGGACGCCTGGCTGGCCGCTGATCTGACGGCGCCCAGGCTGGCGGCCAAGCCGTTCGTGCCTCTGCCGGTGCTCGGCGTGCCGGGCTGGTGGGCCGCCAACGAAGATCCGGTGTTTTATGAAGACACGTGGGTGTTTCGTCCGCTGCGCCCGTCCATGGTCGTGGTTCAATAACCGCAGGACCTGTCGGAATTCCGGCGGGGAAACTTGATTTCGACCCTGTCGCCCCTAACATTCCCGCCATCGGCCCCATCAAGGCGGGCTGCATCGGAAAGAAAACATGAAACGCATCCTGCTTTTTATTTTGACCAACGTGGCTGTCGTGGCCGTGCTCGGCATTGTGGCCAGCCTGCTGGGCGTGAACCGTTACCTCACGGCGAACGGCCTGAATCTGGGCGCGCTGCTGGGCTTCGCGCTGGTGATGGGGTTTGGCGGCGCGATCATTTCGCTGCTCATCAGCAAGCCGATGGCCAAATGGAGTTCGGGGGTCAAGGTGATCGACCAGCCGCAGAACGCCGACGAGGCGTGGATTGTGAATACGGTGCGAAAACTGGCCGACAAGGCCGGTATCGGCATGCCGGAAGTTGGCATCTTTGAAGGGGACCCCAACGCCTTTGCGACCGGGGCGTTCAGGAATTCGGCCCTGGTGGCAGTGTCCACCGGCTTGCTGCAGAGCATGACCCACGAGGAGATTGAAGCGGTCATCAGCCACGAGGTGGCGCACATCGCCAACGGGGACATGGTTACCATGACGCTGATCCAGGGCGTGATGAACACGTTTGTGGTGTTCCTGAGCCGGGTGATCGGCTATGCGGTGGACAGCTTCCTGCGCAAGGGTGACGAGCGCAGCAGCGGCCCAGGCATTGGCTACATGATCACCACCGTGGTGCTGGACATCGTGCTGGGTTTTGCGGCTGCCATCGTGGTGGCCTGGTTCAGCCGGCACCGCGAGTTCCGTGCCGATGCCGGTGCTGCGCAACTGATGGGGCGCAGGCAGCCGATGATCAATGCGCTGGCCCGTCTGGGCGGGCTGCATACGGCCGAACTGCCCAAGAGTGTGGCCGCCATGGGCATTGCGGGCGGTATCGGGCAGCTGTTCAGCACCCACCCGCCGATCGAAGAGCGTATTGCGGCCCTGCAAAACGCGCAGGGTTGAGCTTTCGCGCAAGAGGCCGGGCTGCATCCGCCCGGCGCCATGTCAAGGGGCGGCCGTGGTCCCCGCCAGATCTTTCAGGTCCGGTCGCGCCTTGTCCAGCAGAAACTCGATGCAGGTGCGCACCGCACGTGTCTGGTGCCGGTTGGGCATGTACAGCAGGTACATGTGGGTGCCAAAAATGCTCAGGCGGTAGTCGTCCAGAGTGGTCACCACTTCGCCCGATGCAATGGCATCCATCACCACATAGTCAGGCACGAGCCCCACGCCCAGGCCGGCCAGGATGCCCTGGCGCAGGAAGGGGAAATGTTCTGAAATCAGCGTGGGCGCGAGTGTCACCTCCTGACGTTCGTTGCCCCGGTAGGCGCGCAGGCGCAGCTGCTGCCCTACGACGCCCGAGGTGATCAGCGGGGTGTTGCGCAGCTGCTCCAGGTCGGAGGGCAGGCCGTGCGTCTGCGCAAACTCGGCCGACGCGCAGGCCAGGTAGCGTACGCTGCCCAAGTCCCTTGCAATCAACGCGGGCGGCGGCTCGGGCATCACACGGATGGCAATGTCCACCTCGTCGCGCAAGTTGTCCACCCGGTTCTCGAAGAGGACGTCCAGCACGATGCCGGGGTACTGTCGCTTGAACTCGATCAGCCAGTCTGACATCACCATCTGGCCGTACCCGCTGGGCACGCTCAGGCCCACACGGCCCTGCAGGCCCTGGCCCAGTGTGGTGATGGTTTCGCGGGCGGCCTGCATTTCGTTCTGGATGCTCCGGCCATGCGCGTACAGGCGCAGGCCCACTTCGGTAGGCTCGACCCGGCGCGTGGTGCGGCGCACCAGCTGGACGCCCAGGGATTTTTCCAACTGTTTGAGGTGGTAGCTGACATTGGCGCGCGTCATCTTGAGCTTGCGCGCGGCCTGGCTCAGGTTGCCGGCGTCAATGATGTCCACCAGCAGGGTCAGCGAGGCAAGGTCCATGAATTGTGTATAAGAATTTTTGACAGTCTGTCAATTGTTTATGTAATTGTCAAGATTGTTTGGCGTTGACACAATGCGGAGCCAATTAAGTTACTTCCCCCCTTAAAACTGGAGACTCCTGCATGCCTGAAGCCACTGCTTCTGTCGTCAAGACCACGCGCCTGGGCGGCGTGCTGGTGGTGACGATCGACAACCCCCCCGTCAATGCCCTGGGCGTCGACGTGCGCCGGGGCCTGCTTGCGGCGGCTGAAGAAGCCGATGCAGACGCCAGCGTGGCGGCGATGTTGATCGTGGGCGCAGGCCGTGCCTTCATCGCTGGCGCGGACATCCGTGAATTCGGCAAGCCGCCGATGGCGCCTTCACTGCCCGAGGTCTGCAACCGTATCGAAGCCTGCAGCAAACCGGTGGTTGCAGCCATCCACGGGCCGGCGCTCGGTGGCGGGCTGGAGGTGGCCCTGTCGGCCCACTACCGCCTGGCCATGCCCGACGCCAAGCTGGGTCTGCCCGAAGTGCAGTTGGGCCTGCTGCCCGGCTCGGGCGGCACCCAGCGCACGCCACGTCTGATGGGCGTGAAGCCTGCTGTGGAAATGATGCTCAGCGGCCGCCACCTCGGTGCGAAGGAAGCCCTGACGGCCGGCCTGATCGACCGGATGGGTGAGGGTGCTGATGTGCAGGCCGCCGGGCTGGCCTACGTGAACGAACTGCTGGCCAGCAGCGCCGGCGTGCGCCGCACCCGCGACGCCGATGCGGCGCTGGCGGACAAGGCTGCCAGCCAGGCGGCGCTGGACGCGATCAAGGCGGACACCGCCAAAAAGACGCGTGGCCTGTTTTCGCCGCTCAAGATCATCGAAGCCGTGCAGGCCGGGCTGGACCTGCCGTTTGACGAGGCGTTGAAGCTGGAGCGCCAGTTGTTTTTGCAATGCATCGACAGCCCCCAGCGCGCCGGCCTGATTCACGCCTTCTTTGCCGAGCGGGAGGTGGTCAAGGTGCCCGAGGCCAGGGCCGCCCAGCCGCGTGCCATCGCCTGCGTGGGGGTGGTCGGCGGTGGCACCATGGGCGCCGGCATTGCCGTGGCCGTGCTGGACGCCGGCCTGCCGGTGACGATGGTCGAGCGCGACGAGGCCTCCATTGCCCGGGGCCGCGCCAATGTCGAGAAGGTGTATGACGGCCTGGTGGCCAAGGCGCGCATGACGCCCGAAGGCCGTGCCGCGGTGCTGGCCCGCTTCAGCGGCAGCACGACCTATGACGCGCTGGCCCAGTCGGATCTGGTGATCGAGGCCGTGTTCGAGGAAATGGGCGTCAAGAAGGCGGTGTTTGCCGAGCTGGACCGCGTCTGCAAGCCCGGCGCCGTGCTGGCCACGAACACCTCGTACCTGGACATCGACGAAATTGCCGCCAGCGTGTCGCGTCCGCAGGACGTGGTGGGCCTGCATTTCTTCTCGCCGGCCAACATCATGAAGCTGCTGGAGATCGTGGTGCCGGCCAAGGTCAGCGCCGATGTGGTGGCCACGGCCTTCGAGCTGGCGAAGAAGCTGAAAAAGGTGCCTGTGCGGGCTGGCGTGTGCGACGGCTTCATTGGCAACCGTGTGCTGGCGGTGTACCGTGCCGCGGCCGATCACATGATGGAAGACGGCGCCTCGCCCTACCAGATTGACGAGGCGGTGCGTGAGTTTGGCTACCCCATGGGGCCGTTCCAGGTGGCTGACCTGGCGGGTGGCGACATCGGCTGGGCCACGCGCAAACGCCGTGCAGCCACGCGCGACCCCAAGGCCCGCTATGTGCAGATTGCCGACCGCATTTGCGAGCGCGGCTGGTTCGGCCAGAAAACCGGCCGGGGCTATTACCTGTATCCGCAAGGCGCCCGCACCGGGACGCCCGACCCGGAGGTGCTGGCCATCATCGATGCCGAGCGCGTGCGCGCCGGCGTGACCCCGCGCAGTTTCACCAACGAAGAAATCATGCGCCGCTATATGGCCGCCATGGTCAACGAAGGCGCCAACGTCGTGCACCAGGGCATCGCCCTGCGTCCGCTCGATGTGGACGTGACCTTCCTGTCGGGTTACGGTTTCCCCCGCTACCGTGGCGGGCCCATGAAGTACGCCGACACGGTGGGGCTGCCCAAGATCCTGGCCGACATCCGCGAGTTTGCACAGCAAGACCCGCTGTTCTGGCAGCCCTCGCCGCTGCTGGTGGCACTGGTCGAGAAAGGCGTCAACTTCGACAGCCTGAACCGCAGCGAATAAGTGCATCCTCCCGCCGCTGCCTGCGGCAGGTGGGTTTTGAACATACTGAAGCGAAGCAGAGAAACAATGGATCTCAATTTCACCCCCGAAGAAGAAGCCTTCCGTGCCGAGGTGCAGGGCTTTTTGAAAGACAAACTGCCCCAGCGCATTGCGACCAAGGTCAAGGCCGGGCAGC
>Ga0073899_10004848_pt1 | contig 11757 bp, 9 predicted proteins | sample KloWWTmetaKNB5Ph_FD_88975 | JGI IMG/M metagenome (GOLD analysis project Ga0073899, IMG submission 88975) | Active sludge microbial communities from Klosterneuburg, Austria, studying microevolution and ecology of nitrifiers - Klosterneuburg... | ecosystem: Engineered > WWTP > Aerobic digester >...
AGGGAAACTCAGAATCCCCGGGAGTGGCGGGTGCGGGGTTCTTGATCTTCTTGGCCGAGATCACCCGGTCATGGGTGACCATCGCCGTGCCATCAGCGCTGATGTGAACGTCGCACTCAAGTGTGGTTATCGGAAACTGCACGGCATTGCGAAAGGCCGCCATGGTGTTTTCGACTACCAAGCCCAGCCCGCCCCGGTGGGCTTGCACGTCAAACGCCATGGGCCGCAGGCTACCTGCTGATCACCGGTTGCCGGTGCGTGCGACGTCGGCCAACGACAAGTCGACTAGCCACTCCACGGGGGCGCTGTCATCGGTGTAGACCGCCCCTCCGTTGAGCGCTGGGGAGAGCCGAGCGGCAGTGGCATCGGCGACCAGGCGAACCTCACCGGGCACATTGGCGGCACGCAGCGCAGCGGCAGGGTCATCGTCAGTGGTGGTGCCGATCAGCATCGTGTTGGTGCGCTCGGCAGGGTCGCGAAAAACGCGAGTCGCGCCAAAGGAAGTACGCATCGTGGCGGCCAGCACCTTTTCGAGGTCGGTTTGGCCCGGCGGTTGACCAACGTTGACGATCACGACTCCGCCAGGAGCCAAGCGGGCGCGCACCAGGGCGAAAAACTCTTTGGTGGTCAGATAGAACGGAATGTAGGGCTGGCGATAGGCATCGATCACGATGACATCGTTGAGTTCGGTGTGCTTGCGCAGCCAAGGTCGCGCGTCATCTGCATAGGTCACGAGGTGTGGGGCGTGCATGTCGAAATAGGTGCGCCCGATCGCGGTCACAGCAGGGTCGATCTCCACCCCTGAGATCTTGGTGCCGGGCTGGAAGTGGCCGATCGCTCGAGCGGTGGTGCCAGCGGCGTTGCCCAAGATCGCCATCCGCCCGTTGCCGGCGCGAAAGCCGCTGCTCAGCCACGACAGGCTCACCAACTCGTCGTAGTACATCCCGGTGAGCCACTGGCCTGGTCGATAGACCGAGTGCACGGCTTGGCCTTCGTTGAGTTCCAGAGCGCGGGTGCCATCGGCAGTTTGGAGCACTCGGGCGTACTGATACTCGGTTTCCTGCTCGTCGATGACGTTGCTGGCCGCTGATGCCTTCACGATGCCAGTCGGCAAGGCAATCAAGGCTGCGATGCCAACCACCGCTGCGATGGCCAGTTTGCGACGAAAGCCCACCGCTGCCACCAGCGCCATCAACAGCGCGAAGACCAAGAAGGTCCGCCTGGTGCCCACCAACGGAATCAGCAGCAGCGACGCACTAAAGGTGCCTACCAGCGAGCCGACGGTGGCAATCGCGGAGAGTCGTCCGGCGGTGCGGCCAGTGTCGGTGAGTGAATCCACTTTAAGTCTCACTGCGTACGGCGAGACCATGCCCAGCAACAGCAACGGCACCGCCACCAGCACGCTGACACCCACCAAAGACCCGGCGAAGGTGCCCACTGACAAGGTGTCGAATGCTTTGACCGAGAGCCGCAAGAACGGGTCAGCCACAAACGGGACGATGGCCAACAAGACCGAGGCAATAGCCACGATCCGTGACAGACCCGCCATCGTGGGGTTGCGGTCCGCGAACCGGCCGCCGAGCGCGTAGCCGATCGAGAGAGCGACCAGCACTGTCGCGATCGTGTTGGCCCACACGATCGTGGAGGCGCCAAACCAGGGCGCCAACAGGCGTGCTGCGGCGATCTCAGCACCCAGGGTGCCCATGCCGACGACGAAGACGGTTGCTTCTAAAAGAAACCCCCGACGCGGGGAAGCGTCGGGGGTGGGGTGTGAGGACATGGGGTAGATCATTCCTCAGGCATCACTGCCCAAGCGACCAGGTAGACGATCCCGAGGGAACCGAAGCCGAAAACGAGGCCAAGCACGGCCAGCACTCGCACCAAGGTGGCGTCGAGGTTGGCGTACCTAGCGAAGCCGCCGCAGACGCCGCCGAGCATCTTGTCGTTGGCTGTGCGAGTCAGTCTCTTCGGTTGGGGGGCGTTGGGTTGGGGCATTGGGGTGTATTCGTTCATTTCGTGGGCTCCTTGTCTGAGTCGGTGGCTGCGGTTTCGATGGTGATGGTGGGGTCTTCGCCGACGGCATCCACCTGAGTGGGAGTGACGCTGGGCGACTGCGGTGAACTCGATGCGGTCACAGCGTCATCGTGTGCTCCGCGCATTGACCCAACTAGCAGCGCCACGAGACCGACACCGCCAGCACCGATGAGCAGCACCGGAGCCATCCAGTCGGGGTTGAGGTTGGTGATGAGTCGAGCCGAGACCAGGGCCCAGATCCCGAAGGTGCCCAAGAAGAGCAGTCCGAAGACGAGATAAGCCACTGATAGGGGACGTGTGTTGTTCATGCTGCTGCCTCTTCCACAACGATTTCTCCCACTCGCACCTGCAGGTCGAGGGTGATGATTGGCCACTCGGGGTTGCCGAGCGTGGTGTGCACTGATGCGGGGTTGATGCCCGCGCTGACTGACCGACCCGAGATCTGGATCTCGCCAGCATTGATCGCCTCGGCGTTCACATTGGCTGCCAGTCCGGCGGGCAGAATCACCCGCACGCTGGCGGCTTGACCATCGATGTGGATGGTCTTGCCGTTGAGGTCGTCCAACTTGGTGATCTCGGTCAGGTCAAGGGTGATCTCGCCAGCCTGGATCGAGGTGGCCAGCGGCACCTGCGCCGAGGTCTTGGGAACGACGTACTGCGAATCGGTTTGACCCCATGCCTGCATGCCGCCGGTGGCGCCTATGAACGAGGTCATCGCGAGGGCGACCGTGGCGATGATGCCGGTGAGGATGAGCCCGCCACCGCGGCCGACGAAGGCGGCACCAACCAGGGCGAGGCCCGTGATCAGCAAGGCACTTGCGGCGTAGGAGCCGTGTGGCACGTGTCCACCTGAGAGGGTGAACAGCCGGATGACGCCCCAACTGATCGCAATCAGCGCAAGGGTTGGCCACACGAGCACGATGCCGCGCTTGTTAGCTCGAGCGGAGCTAGCCGGCGGTGGGGTGTAACCGCCGTAGACAGGTGCCGTGGCTGTGTAGCTCTGGGTGGCCGGCTGTGATTCTGTGGTCGCGGATTCTGGGGTCGCGGTGGGCGCGATGGCTTTGGGTGATCGCGTTCGGTTGGTCACCAACATGACGACCAGCACGACGATCCCGATCGGAACGAGTGCTCCGGTTGGTCCATCGACGACCATGCCAGCCGGACCCCATCCGCTGCCTAGTGCTGAGAGCCCCGCAATCACTGCGGCGATGATCAACAGCACCTTGCGAGTCTCAGGCGAGGTGTGGATCGCAGCGCGGCCAGTGGCCTCATCTGGGGTGAACAGCCACACGGCTGCGTAGACCCACAGGCCTGCGCCACCAAAAAGCGCCAGGACAACGAGTACGACGCGCACCAAGGTGGGGTCCACATCGAAGTATCGGCCCAGGCCGCCAGCCACACCGGCGATCTGACGGTTGGTTCTAGACAACTGCAGACGGTTCACATCTCGCATTTGGTCAGGAGTCACCCGCGGCCCGAGGTCTTCGGGGGCTGGGTTTTGCTTGTCGGTTTCGGTCATGGCTCAACTGTGATGGATGTGAGGGCTGCTTCGGTATCAGGGAGCACCCTGAACTTCACCTGTGAGTCCCAGGAGTTTCTCAGGGGCAATCAGGGTGCACCCTGATACCCAACTGGGGGAGAAAGTGTGACGATTGACCGTGTGACCTCACCCCGATATTCGCCTCCGGCCTCCATCGGGGCGGAGCCTCGGCGAGCCACGAGGTCGACCTCTGACTCTTTGGTCGGCGGCGTCGCGGCGGGACTGGCCACCCACTTGGGACTTCCCGTGCGATGGGTGCGACTTGGATTTGTAGCCTCCGGAGTTTTCGGCGCCCTCGGCCTGGTTTTGTACGCCGCGCTGTGGATTGTGTTGCCCGCAGAGGACCAGTTTGCGGTCTCCACCCCAGGAGCTGAATCGGCTCAACGCCAAGGACGAGTGGGCACCCAAGAGCGAGCCGGCATCAGCGAAACCGGATTCGTGGTGGCCTTCGCCAGCATCGTGATCGGCCTGGCCCTCTTGATCGGCGTGATGACAGGCACCTCTGCGTCCATGTGGCCGATCGCCTTGCTCACCTTGGCTGCGGGAATCGTGTGGCGCCAAGCCGATCAGGCTCAGCGCGAACGCTGGCTAGACACCACTGGCGGGGTCGGTCCGGTCAAGGCATTGGTCGGCTCGGGGGGTTGGGCGTCGTACGCCCGATTGCTGATGGGCCTGTCGCTGCTCGTGGTCGCGATCGTGATGTATGCGGCTGGTGGTGCTCAACTGAGCCTGGCTCGCGAGGTCGCGGTGGCGACGGTTCTTGCGGTGTTGGGTGTCGGGTTGATGTTGGGGCCATGGCTCATTCGGCTGAGCTCTGACCTGACTGCCGAGCGAGCCGAGCGGATCAGGGTGCAAGAGCGCGCCGATGTGGCCGCCCACCTGCACGACTCGGTGTTGCAGACCTTGGCGCTGATCCAGCGCTCTGCCGATGACCCAACCTCGGTGGCTCGACTGGCCCGCTCTCAAGAGCGCGACCTGCGCACCTGGCTCTATGCCGGTCTGCCTGCCGACAAGTCCGATCTGGCCTCGGCACTGCACGACGTGGTCGCCTCGGTCGAGGACGACTTCGACATCGCTGTCGAACTGGTCGTGGTGGGTGCACCGGCCTTCTCCGATGCTCTGGTCGCGGCCACCAGGGAAGCCCTGATCAACGCTGCCAAACACTCGGGCGCACCCAGTGTCGATGTCTATGCCGAGGCCAACGACGAAGGCACCGCCGTCTTTGTGCGCGACCGGGGACGCGGCTTCGACCAAGACGCCGTCGCTGCGGATCGGCGCGGAGTCAGCCACTCGATCATCGACCGGATGGCTCGCCACGGTGGTCGCGCCGAAGTGATCTCCAGCGATGCTGGCACCGAAGTGCGGTTGTATCTGCCCAAGGAGGACTCATGACCTCGGTCGTGATCGTTGATGACCACGCCATGTTCCGCACCGGTGTGCGGGCCGAACTCGGTGACCAGGTTGAACTCGTGGGCGAAGCCGACGACGTTGACTCAGCCGTCGCCGCGATCGTGGCTCACCAGCCGGATGTGGTTTTGCTCGACGTACACCTGCCGGGAGGCGGTGGTGTCGAGGTGATGCGGCGTACTGCGGCCACAGCGCCCAAGACCCAGTTCTTGGCGTTGAGTGTTTCTGATGCCGCTGAAGACGTGATCGGCACGATCAGGGGTGGTGCCCGTGGCTACGTCACGAAGACCATCACCGGTCCCGAACTCATCAACGCCATCGCCCGGGTGGCCTCTGGCGACGCTGTCTTTTCGCCACGGCTGGCTGGCTTCGTGCTGGACGCCTTTGCGGGCACGGTCGATGTGGCTGCCGTTGATGAAGACCTCGATCGGCTCAGCCAACGTGAGCGCGAAGTGATGCGGTTGATCGCGCGCGGATATTCCTACCGCGAGGTCGCGGGCGAGTTGTTCATCTCCGTCAAGACGGTCGAAACCCACATGTCAGCGGTGCTGCGCAAACTGCAACTCTCGTCGCGCCACGAGCTCACCCGCTGGGCCTCCGACCGCCGACTCCTCTAGGACGAGGTTGGTCGGAGCTGCTTGGTTGCTCACGGCGTCGTTGGCTGCGGTTGGCACGAGGGGCACCAGTAGATCGAGCGGGCCGGATCGCCGAGTTCTCCGCTGGCGATACTTGAGCCGCAGCGACGACACGGCTGTCCAGCGCGCCGATAGACCCAGGTGCGCTTGCCGGGCCGCAGATCGCCGGTGGTGCACTGTTTGGCGCGCTCCTTGTTGGCCTCCAGCAACGCCTTCGCGCGCAGTACGACGCGAGAAACGTTGACCAGACTCACCTCAGTGCTCGGATGGGCGCCGATGAGGAAACACAGTTCGTTGCGATACAAGTTGCCAATGCCGGCCAGATTGCGCTGGTCGAGCAACGCCACCCCGATCGGTGTCGTCGGCTCACGGCTGAGCCTGGCCACGGCTGCCTCGGAGTCCCAGTCGGGGCCGAGCAGATCAGGTCCGAGATGACCCACGACATCTGACTCGGCAGTGGTGGCGATCAGTTCGACGACCCCGAGGCTGAAGCCGACCGCGACCCGATCGTCGCTGGTGAGCACCACTCGGGCCTGGTGGCCGGGCCGCTGCCAGGGTTCACCTGGACGGTAAAGATGCCAGGAGCCTTCCATGCGCAGATGGGTGTGCAAGGTCTGACCAGTGGCGAACCTGGTCAGCAGGTGCTTGCCTCGGCTCACCGTGCCCAGCACCTGAGTGGTCAACGCGATCTCAGCAAGCGCGGGCACCCGAAACTGTGCGGTGATGACGTGGTTGGTCAGGGCACGATCAAGAGATCGCGCCGCACGCCAAACAGTGTCACCCTCAGGCACTTCGCTCCCAGAACCTCACCAAAATCCGAGTGGCCACGAGCAGCAGCGCGTTGAAGGTGAGTGCGACTGCGATGAAACTCCACTGCACACCTTGGTGGGTGAACACTCGCAGCATCGAACCGATCGCCACTGTCACGGCCGCACCGAAGACGCCCGCGACCGGAGTGGTGAATGCAGGTCGGTGCCACATCAGCAGCGACCAGATGCCTAGCCCGACGAGGAAGGGCCAAGCAGTGTGGAACCAGCCGTTCAAGGACTCATGGTGTGCCAGTCGTCCGATGCCTGCGAACAGGCTCACAGAAACGAAGTCGAGGAGGGTTTGGCGAATGCGTCGGGACGGCATGGGTTCATGGTCGCACGACGAGTTGGGGGATCGCGGCGAAGCCCCAACAGGTCGTTCAGGCTCAACGGCGCAGCCTCAGGCCTCGGGGGCTGGCCACAAATCCGGCCGCCTCCATTGCTTCGCGCAGTGCAATCTCGCGAGGGCCACTGCTGAGCAGGGCGGTGCCATCGGCGGTTTCGACGACGAGTTTGCCCAATGCACCGCGGCGTACGCCGTGAGCCAATGATGCGAAAGCCGCCTCGAACGACTCAGGTTCGCCGAAGGTGAGCATGGTGCGACCGCCGCGCTCGACATAGATCGCAAGTGCGCCATCGACCAGCACCACTAACGCTCCGGCTTTGCGTCCGGGACGGTGCCCGCCCTCTGACTCAGGCCACGGCAAGGCGGCGCCAAAGGGGTTGGCGGGGTCGGTGGCGGCCAGCGTGACGGGCTCGACGTGCGTGGTGGCTCTGAGTCGATCGACGGCCCCGGAGGTGCCGAATTGGGCGGCGCCTAGGCCCTCGATGAAATAGCCGCGGCGTGCTCGACCTGACTCCTCGAAGGCAGAGAGAACCTTGTAGATCGCCGCGAATCCACCTGGCACGCGCTCTGCGGCGACAGCGCCGCGTGTGACCACGCCGTGACGTTCGAGCAACACATCGGCCGCAGCGTGGGCTCGTCTGGTCGCGTCTGTCTCTGGCTGCGGCAAGGCGAACCAGCGCCCTGAGGTCTCTGGCGGGCCGCTCCTCGATGGCATCGCGGCTCGTCCTGGCCGACGCGAGCGAACCCGCGGTGCCGACGGGAGCCGCTTATGGGCGCCCTTGCCTGCGACCCTGGCGCGCAGAGGAGCCAACGTGTCATTGCTAACAAGTCCCGCCCAGACCAGGTCCCACAAAGCTGCGCTGACTGCGGCGTCATCGAGCGTGTCGGTGATGAGGTTGCGGAAGAAGTAGGCGCCTCCGCCGGCAAGTGAGCGAAGCACCTGCGTGTGGACTTCGCCCATCTCGACCTCGGCGGCGTTGGGCAAGGTGAGTGCTGCGGAGTCGGCCACATGCAGCGAGACCCAGCCGTCTTGGCCTGGCAGCGGTCCGTGTCCGGCCCATAACACCTCACCAGCGGTGGTGAGTTCGTCGAGATAGGCAGGGGTGTAGTCGTTGACTCGCGCCGACAAGATCAACGACTCAAGTGCGCTGGCCGGCACCGGGGCACCTGCGAGTTGGTCGATGGCGGTGAGCACACCGTCGATGCCGCGCAACCGGCCTCCGACGTGCTGCCACGCAGGCAAGAACCTGCCCAGTGCCGCTGGTTCGACAGGCTCGATTTCGTGGCGCAGTTTGGCAAGAGACCGCCGCCGCAACGTGCGCAGCACGCCTGGGTCGCACCACTTGTTGCCAGCGCCCGTGGGTCGGAACTCGCCCTCGAGCACGCGTCCGTTGGCAGCCAATCTGCTCAAGGTGTGGGTGGCGACAGCAACACCTAGCCCTAGGTGCGCGGCAGCCTCGGCGCTAGTGAACGGACCATGGGTGCGCGCATAGCGCCCGATGAGCTCGGCAAGCGGATCTTGGACAACTTCAGTAAACGCTTCAGGAGTGCCAGGAGGCGTCGGCACCCCGAGCCCATCGCGCAGGCGGGCCACATCTTCGATGGCAGCCCAGCGTTCGACTCCAGCCATCCGAACCAGTACGACGCGCCGCCCCAGGCTGGTCATCCATGAGGGATCAAACCCCTCGCACCGCTGGGCCAGGTCAGCCTCAGAGAGTGGACCCAGCACTCTGAGCAGATCTGCGACCCCCTCCGCGTTGCGCGCCCGTCGAGAAGGCGCGGTGCGCTGCAACTCGGCCTCAAGCTCGATGAGCACCTCGGGATCGAGCAACTCGCGCAACTCGGTGCGCCCCAGCAGTTCAGCCAGCAGGCCCTGATCGAGTGAGAGTGCCGCTGCGCGCCGCTCAGCTAAGGGGGAGTCGCCTTCGTACATAAACGCGGCGACGTACCCAAAGAGCAGGTTGCGCGCAAACGGACTCGGCGTCGTCGTGGCCACGTCGACCACGGCCACCTCGCGACGCTGGATGCGGGTAAGGAGTCGCGTCAATGAGGGCACGTCATAAACGTCTTGCAGCACCTCACGCACGGTTTCGAGCACGATTGGGAAACTGGGATAGCGCGCTGCCACTTCAAGGAGTTGAGCGCTGCGCTGGCGTTGCTGCCACAGCGGTGATCGTCGACCGGGGTCACGCCGGGGCAGCAGTAGCGCGCGAGCGGCGCACTCACGAAACCGCGAGGCGAACAGCGCGCTGCCGCCCACTTCGGCGGTCACCAACGCCTCGATCTCATCTGGCTCAAAGACGATCAGATCCCCGCCCGGAGGGTCCTGATCGGTCTCGGGGATGCGCAACACGATGCCGTCATCGGCCGCCATCGCCTGGGCATCCATGCCATATCTCTCGCGCAAGCGAGCGTTAATCGCCAATGCCCAGGGCGCATGCACTGCCATGCCGTACGGCGAATGAACCACGATCCGCCAATCGCCCAACTCGTCGTGGAAGCGTTCGACCACGATCAGTTGGTCATGGGGGACTGCATTGGTCGCTTCGGCCTGCTCCTTCAACAGGTCCGCCAGGTTGCCTGCGGCCCACTCATCGAGTCCGGCTTCGTGCCCTCGCCGGAGCGCGTCAGGTCTCTTGGCGCTGGCTAGTTCGCGGGTGAATGCCCCCACGGCTTCACCGAGTTCGGCAGGTCGTCCCAGCGAATCTCCAGTCCAAAATGGCAGTCGCCCGGGTTGCCCAGGCGCCGGGCTGACGAGCACTCTGTCGTGGGTGATGTCTTCGATGCGCCAACTGGTGGTGCCCAACGTGAACACGTCGCCGACCCGCGACTCATAGACCATCTCTTCGTCGAGTTCGCCCACCCGCGAGTGGGCGGACCCGCCGATCAGGAACACCCCAAAGAGCCCTCGGTCAGGGATCGTGCCGCCGCTGGTGACGGCAAGTCGTTGGGCCCCTGGTCGTGCGGTCAACTCGCCACTGACGCGGTCCCAAACGATCCGCGGGCGGAGTTCGGCAAAGTCATCGCTGGGATATTTGCCTGACAACAGATCCAACGTCGCGTCGTAGGCCGAGCGCGGCAAGGTGGCGAAGTTCGCCGTACGTCGCACTGCGGCGTACAACTCATCTGCCTGCCACGGCTCCATCGCCGTCATCGCGACAATCTGTTGGGCGAGCACATCGAGCGGGTTCGTGGGCACGGTGAGGGCCTCGATGCCACCGGATCGCATTCGCTCGACGGTGACGGCGGTCGGGATCAGGTCGCCGCGATGTTTCGGGAAGAGCACGCCGTGGCTGACTTCGCCGACTTGGTGGCCAGCGCGCCCGACTCGTTGAAGAGCGCTGGCGACACTGGGCGGGCTCTCAATCTGGATGACCAAGTCGACCGCGCCCATGTCGATGCCAAGTTCGAGGCTGCTCGTGGCCACAACGCAGGGGAGCGTGCCGCGCTTCAGGTCGTCCTCGATGAGGGCCCGTTGCTCCTTGCTGACCGAGCCGTGGTGAGCCTTGGCGAGCAGTGGAGCCGCGCCTTGGCTCGCACCCGACTGGGCCATCACCTCGGCTGGGCTGGAGTTCTCGGTGAGTTCAGCGCCGATGCGTTCGGCATGCACCTCGTTGAGCCTGGCCGTGAGGCGCTCGGCCAATCGGCGGGAGTTGGCGAACACAATGGTCGACTTGTGCGCCTCAATCAGGTCGACCACGCGTTCTTCGACATAGGGCCAGATGCTGGCATGCCTGGTGCCTTGGGCAGCCGAGCCGCTGTCTGCCTCGATCTCCTCGCCCAGGGTGGTCATGTCCTCAACTGGCACGACCACCTTGAGGTCCCACTCCTTCGTGCTCGGCGGCGCCACGATCGTGACCGGTTCGGTGCCGCCGAGGAAGCGGGCGACCTCCTCGATGGGTCGCACCGTTGCGCTCAGGCCGATTCGCTGCGCGGGCTTTGGAAGCAGTTGGTCTAGGCGCTCGAGAGTGAGCGCGAGGTGAGCACCCCGTTTGGTGCCCGCCACCGCGTGCACCTCATCGACGATGACTGTCTCGATGCTGGCCAATGACTCACGTGCCTTGGAGGTGAGCATCAAATACAGTGATTCAGGCGTCGTGATCAAGATGTCTGGCGGGGTTGTGGCTAGCCGCCGGCGTTCGTTGGGGGGTGTGTCGCCGGAGCGGATCCCGACCGTGAGGTGAGGCACCTCGATGTTGAGACGCTGGGCCGTGTGGCCGATGCCAGTCAGAGGGGCTCGCAAGTTGCGCTCAACGTCGATAGCCAAGGCCTTGAGCGGAGAGATGTAGAGCACTCGACAGCGCTCGTTCTTAGCTGGCGTTGGCTTACTCATCAGGTCATCGATGGCCGAAAGGAACGCCGCCAGTGTCTTGCCGCTGCCCGTGGGAGCCACCACAAGCGCATGTGACTTCGCAGCAATCGCCTCCCACGCCCCACTCTGCGCAGGAGTTGGCTCTTGGAAAGCCGCCTCAAACCAGGTGCGTGTGGGCAGCGAAAAACGCATCAGTGCTTCCGGGGCCGACGATGCGTTCACGGGCACATCCTGACAGGGAGGCCTAGGACGAGTCGGCGGCCGTTGCCAGAGGCGACATGCTTGTGGTTATGTCCATTTGTGAGTTTCGGGGCCGCCATTCGTAGCCGACTGTTTGTTGGCGGGTTGTCGTTGGCTGTGGTGTTGGGGTCGTGGCAGTGATTGATCGGCGAACTCAGGTGATCAAACGGACGTATGAGGTCAAGACTGGGCGATCTTCGTACACAAGTCATCAACGCGCGCACGATGCCGCACAGCCCTTCCGGACGACCGTGATGCAGCTGAAGGGGTGGATCTGGTGACTGCCGATTTGCTCGATATCCGGCTCGTTAAGCGTGAGGTAAAGGCTTGGCTGGCCTCGAATGTCCCCAAGGAGTGGGGAAGGGAGAGAGTTGTGCTTTCGTATCGGTCGGCGAAGGCAATTGGGCAGATTGGAAATGTCAAGTGGGAATTTG
>Ga0073899_10004849_pt1 | contig 11757 bp, 12 predicted proteins | sample KloWWTmetaKNB5Ph_FD_88975 | JGI IMG/M metagenome (GOLD analysis project Ga0073899, IMG submission 88975) | Active sludge microbial communities from Klosterneuburg, Austria, studying microevolution and ecology of nitrifiers - Klosterneuburg... | ecosystem: Engineered > WWTP > Aerobic digester >...
CGGATCCATTCGTCATTGGTGTCGACCAGCTTTTCGAGGTCGGCATTGGTCAGCACTTTTTCCGGCAGGTAGCTGCCAGTTCCCGCGATGCGCGAATAGATCACGTTTCCATCCCCGAATAAGGGGCGGCGTCACGCAAGGCGGTGGCGTCGCCAAAGAAAAACGAACCGGTGCTCGTCACACCGGTTCGGTCTCGATTCGCACGACTCCTTGCGGAGCCGACATCAATCTTCGTTGGACGCCTTGTCGGCCTTGGTCATGATGACCTTTTTACCGCGATAGAAGCCGTCTTTGGTGATGTGGTGACGCAGGTGCAATTCGCCGCTGACCTTATCGGTCGAGATCTGCTTGGCGGTCAGCGCATCGTGCGAACGACGCATGCCACGGGTCGAGGGGGTCTTGCGGCTTTTCTGAACGGCCATTTCGAATCTCCAACTATTGCTTCTTGAGCGAAGCCAGCGCCGAGAACGGATTGTCCTTGGCACGCGCTTCGGCGTTTTCGGTCGAGTAGACGACTTCTTCGGATTCTTCCGCGCCGGGCTTGGTCGGCACAATCGGCAGAGCCAGAATTAACTCGTCTTCAATCACATCGGTCAGGCGCAACTCACCCTCACCGCTCACCAACAAGGCCTCGTAACCCGGCGGCAAGCCCGACTCGTCGGCCTCGTCCCGGATCAGTCCGAGGCGCGTGCTCAGCGATACCGGCCACACGAACGCTTCGAGCGTGCGCTGGCAGATCAGCGAGAGCGCGCCTTCGACACGCATCGCGAGAAACGCGACCCCGAGGCCATCACGCCCGAACTCGAGTTCGTAGCGTAGCTGACCGGAAGGATCGGCGAGACTCTCGCAGAGTCGCGGCAATGCGGCGATCGGCAGGCTTCCGTGGAAATGACGCTGGGATGTCGCCATCCGCCAAGCGTCGACGGTTTCGGGAAAGGCCGCTGACATAAGGGCGGCGATGTTAGGCAGCGATCTCGTTGAAGTCAATCGGAAATCAGGTTTTGCGACAGATTTCGACGCACTCGCTCAGCCTGCCGCTAGACTCGGACGCGATTGAAGAGGCTGCGCCATGACCCTGATTCTCGCACTGATTGTCGTCATCGCCATGGTCGGATTGGGCTTCGCGATCGCCAATTGGCGTCAACACAGTCGCAATGTTGCCATTCAGGCACTGCTCGACGACGCCGACCGACTGGAGGCTTGTTTGCTCGAGACCCGCACCCGCATGCGACAACTCGAAGCCATGCTTGGTCGTCTGCCTAGCGATATCACCGAAAATGCCCGCGCCTCGCTGGCCTCGGAAGCCGGCATTCAGGACGCGATGAAGCGTGTCCTCAGTCATCGTCTTTGGATTCGCGAAAATGCGATGACCGCCCCGCTGGCGAAGCTGCGCGAAGTCACCGACACCGCACGCAAATCATTGCTGCAGTTGCAACAACAACTGGCAAGGCTGGACGGCGCCGGCGCTGAACTTCAAACCGCCTATACGCACTCGGATACCTTGATGGGGACCGCACCAACTGAAGAACCGAAGGCCGATGGGCTCGCCAAGTGAAGCGCGTGCTGGTGCTGTGTTCGACCTCGCGCTATCGCCGTGAACTACTGGCGCGATTGCGCCTGCCCTTCGACTGTGCTGCTCCCGATATCGACGAAACTCCGCTGCCGAACGAAGCTGCGGCGGCGCTCAGCGAGCGCCTGGCGATCGCCAAGGCGAAGGCGCTGGCATCACGCTTTCCCGACTCGGTGTTGATCGGTTCCGATCAGGCCGCGACCTGCGCCGGCCGACTGCTCGGCAAACCCGGCACGCGCGCTGCCGCAATTGCGCAATTGCGTGCCGCGTCCGGGCGGACGGTCGAGTTCCACACCAGCGTTGCGGTGCTTGATGCGCGAACCGGCGAATGCCGTAGCACAGGTGATGTCACCCAAGTGCGCTTCAGGTCGCTTTCGGAGCACGCCATCGAACGCTACGTCGATCTCGAACCGGCGCTCGATTGTGCCGGCAGCTTTAAATGCGAAAACCTGGGGATCGTCTTGTTCGATGGCATCGATAGCCAAGACCCGACCGCGCTGATCGGCCTGCCGTTGATTGCGACGGCGCGTCTGTTGCGCGGCTTCGGCCTTGATCCACTCGGCTGACTTACTCGACCACGATCTCGCGTAGCGCAATCCGTCGCCAGTTGCCATCGGCGCGCACCCGTACCTCGATGCGATGCCGCCCCGGCGCCAAGTCGCGCCCGGCATCAGCGCGCCAGAACCCGATGTTTGGCCAATGCCGATCCCACACATCCGGCCAGACATCGCGCACATGTTCGGCGTTGACGCCATAGGCCGCGCTCATCGCGTCATCGCGACGCCCATCGACCCGCACTTCGAAGGCATCGATCCCCTGTGGCTCACGCAGCGCCCAACCGGAGAGTCCGAAACCTCGCCCTGCTGGCACGCGCTCGCCTTCCTGCGGCCGATCGAGAAGACCGATCGGCGGAAGCCGACAGGTATCGCTGCCATCGCCGCTGAGTTCGAGCCAGACGAAGCGTTTGCCGATGCCGTAGAGAGCATGTTCCGCGCGATAGCGCACCGCATCGAAATCCCGGCACAGGCGGCGATAGAACGGCAGCGTGTCGGCGCCGTAGAGCGCGTTTTCCTCGACCACCAGCAGCATTCGTGATGGTGCCAGCGCCCGCAATGCCGCTTCGTCACGCTGCCAGATCGCCAGTTGCGGCTGCCGCCCGTGCTTGATATTGCGCGGATGGTCGAGCACGTAGACCGGGCGCGTGCCCTGCAGGGCAAAATCGAGTTGTGCCGCAAACAGGAAATTGTCGGCCACCAGTACCGTGTCGGCGGGCAGATCGGCCAAACGCGCACGCGTCATCTTCGCCGCAACCTCCCACCCTAAAAATGGTTCACCGAGGCGACGATCGCCGCCTGGCGGCCAGTGGTCGTTCGCAAAGCGAAGACTGACCAGCGTCGCCGCCAAGCCGACACTGGCAAGACCGCCGAAGACCCGCGCCAATGTTGCAAATCGGCGCAAGGCCGAGGTGTCGATCATCGCCGGCAACAGCAACAACAAGGGCAGATAGGCGGGCAACGGCCAGTGGAAGCGCGTGCGTTCGGCATCGGCGAACAGACCGGCAAGAAAATAACCGCCGGCGATCGCCCAAGACATCGCCGCGACCACATCGAAGCCAGGCTCACGACGCCGCTGCCACGCCCGCACCATCGCCCACAATAGAAGCGGGTAAAGCAGCATGCCGATGGTCGCCGCCTGCTCCAGCGGCTGTAGTAGCGACATCGGCTCGAACGTCCAGTGATGCCGCTCGACGGCCTGAAAATGGAATGCGGCCCAGTGGTGTTGCGCATTGAACGCGATCGTCGGCAGCAGGCCACACCATCCAACCATCTGCGCGACCCAGAATTTCGATCCGGTCGCGGCCCGACGCGCACGCGGGCTGATGACGAGCAGCAGCAACCCGACTGGATACAGCATCGCTGCGCGCCAATGCGCCAACCACGCGATCGCGACTGCCGCGCCAAACAGTAGCCAAGTGCGCCAGCGATCATCGTCAAGCGCACGGTCCAGGGCATAGGCGGCGCTGACGAAGGCCAGCGTCAGCGGTGCATCCGCCGTCGCCAATTGTCCGGACAGCAGCAATAGCGGCAAGGCCAACGCGTATGGCCACACCTGTCGCGGTGCAGTACCGCGAAACTTTGCCCAATGCAGGAGCAACACGATCGTCGCGAACCCACACAACACGAAGCCGAAGCGCATTCCGAACAGGTGGTTTCCGAACAGCACGCAGCCAGCACGCACCAGCCAACCCGTCAGCAGCGGTAAATCGCTGTATCCGGCCGCAAGCTGCCGGCCTTCCTGCCAGTAAAAAACCTCATCACCAAACGGCGGAACGGCTGCCGCCAGCAGCAACTTGGCCACCAACAGCAGGATCAGTCCACGGCGGAACGATGGCGCGCCGGATGCGGTCAATGTCCGGTCCCGGCGGTACTCGCGGCTTCTGCACGCCGCATCGGGCAAGTTAGCATCGGAACAAGGACCAAGGAGTGGAAGGCATGAGTACGGAACCGGTACGCGTCGAACGCCATGATGCCACGCAGGTTGCATTGCGCGCGGCAATTGAGCAGGTCAACCAAGTGGTATTCGGCAAGCGCGCGCAGATCAACCTTGGCTTCGCCTGCCTGCTCGCCGGCGGGCATCTGCTGATCGAAGACGTGCCCGGCGTCGGCAAGACCACCCTGGCGCATGCGATGGCGACCAGCCTCGGCCTGAGCTATCAGCGCATCCAGTTCACCAGTGACCTGCTGCCCTCCGACATTCTGGGCGTCTCCATCTTCGACCGCGACACCGGCCAGTTCCGCTTCCACGCTGGGCCGATCTTCGCGCAACTGGTGCTGGCCGATGAGATCAATCGCGCCACTCCGAAAACGCAGTCGGCGCTGCTCGAAGCGATGGCCGAACAGCAAGTGACCGCCGACGGCGAATCGCGCCCGTTGCCGCAGCCGTTCTTGGTGGTCGCGACGCAGAATCCGGTTGATCTGGCCGGCACGTTTCCGCTGCCGGATTCGCAATTGGATCGTTTCCTGATGCGGATTTCATTGGGTTATCCAGATGCCGAAGGCGAACGCCAGATGCTCGCCGCAAGCGACCGCCGCGAACTACTGACACAACTGGGTGCGCGCCTCGACAGCGCACAGATGCTGGAGATTCGCCGTCGCGTTGCGCATATCACCACCAGCGCCGCACTGATCGACTATGTCCAGCGTCTGCTCGCGGCGACACGCAGTCACGCCCAGATCCGTACCGGTCTATCGCCACGCGCCGGTTTGGCCCTGCTCGCGGCGGCGCGTGCTGTGTCTTATCTCGCCGGCCGTGCTTTTGTCTTGCCCGAAGATGTGCAAACCGTGTTCGGCGCAGTCGCGGCGCACCGATTGGTGCCCGCCGCAGAAGCTTTGCTGAACCGTAATGCCTTGGCCGCCGACGTGGTGAAGTCGGTGCGCGTCGACTGACATGCTCGCCCGCTGGCGTGACAACCTGATGCGTCTCGCCGAGCGCCGACTGCCGGCGTTGACGCGCTATCGCCAATCCGAACCGCTGCCGATCCGGCTGCACCCACGCCGCGTCTACATCCTGCCGACGCGTTTCGGCCTCGGCTTCGCAGTGCTGTTGATGGCGATGTTGATCGGTGCCCTGAACTTCAACAACAACCCTGCGCTGCTGCTAGCCCTGCTGGTCGCAGCGACCACCATGATCGGGTTCCATCACAACGTCGGCCAGTTGAACAAGGTCGAGTTGCAGGGTGTTGCGGCGGATCCGGTGCATGCCGGCCAGCCGATCCGATTACGCCTTAATTTCCGCGCAACTGGTGGCAGCGAACGCCCCGAATTGATTGTCGACCAGAACGATACTCAGACCCGCTTCTCGCTGCCGTCCGAAGGTGCTGCCGAAGCCTTCCTGTTGCTACCGACACTACGTCGTGGGCGCATGCCGGTCGGGCGATTCCGGATCTGGACCGAATACCCATTCGGGATTACTTGGGCGTGGTCGGTGCTGCATCCGCAGGCACAGGTACTCGTCTATCCAGCGCCAGAGCACGCTGCACCTGCGCTTCCGACCGGCGATCCACGGGAGCAGGGCCAGCGCCTGCGCTTTCCTGGTGATGACTGGCACGGCCTGCGTGAGCATCGTCCCGGCGATCCGCCCAAACACGTCGCGTGGAAACCGAGCGCGCGTCAGGAACGGCTGCTGGTCAAGGAGTTCGCTGATCCGCAAAGTCAGGCGGTATTGCTCGACTGGCACGCGCTGCATCTCGACAAGGAGGCACGCATTTCGCGACTGACGCGTTGGGTGATCGATGCGCGCGATCGCCAACTGCCCTTCCGCTTGCGCCTGCCGGAGATCGATCTTGGCCCAGGCATCGGCCCCGCGTTTGCGGCATCCTGCTTGCGCGAATTGGCCCTGCTGCCATGACCGCACCACTCGATCGATTTCGCTACCGACTGCTGATCGCGCTGATCGCGCTGATGCTCGGTGGACACGCACACTGGATGCCGCCGCTCTACGTCGGCTGGTTGTGCGCCGTGCTGGCGGTTGCTGGATGGCGTGCGCGCCATCAGGTGCGCGCGACCGACGCGCTGATCCGCCTGCCACTGCTGCTGGCGACGCTCGCGGCCTTGATCTACACCGTCGGTTCGCCGATCGGGCGTGAAGGTGGTAGCGCCCTGCTCGGCGGGCTGATCGTACTCAAGCTGTTTGAATCGAGCGGGCGCCGCGATGCCCGCGTCATCACGGCGGCGGCGTTATTCTTCTGCATGATCGGCTTCCTGTTTGGCCAAGGCCTGACATTGACGCTGTATTTCTGCGCCGTTGCATGCGCCTGTTTTGTGACGCTGCATGTGGTCAGCAGTAGCGGCGACGGCAGTTGGCTTGGCCTGCAGCGCGATTTGCGCCGTGGCTTGCGCGTTGCTGGCCGGGTTGTCGCGGCATCGATCCCGTTGACCGTGCTCGCCTTCGTCTTCTTCCCGCGGCTGTCGTCACCGCTGTGGGGTGCCCCTTGGGATGCCACGCATGGCAAGACCGGCATTTCCGACCGGATGCGCCCGGGCGCACTAAGCCAATTGTGGAACGACGATTCACCTGCATTTCGCGTCACCTTCGATGGCGAGGCACCGCCGCCGGCTGCTCGTTACTGGCGCGGCCCGGTGCTGTGGGCGTTTGACGGACAGGAGTGGTCGCTCGCAGACCGATACCGGGCAACGCTGCCGCTGGTGCCCAATTTTGAACCGGCGTCGGTGGTTGACTACGAGGTGTTGATGGAGCCCACCGAGCAATCCTGGTGGTTTCCACTCGATGTCGTGTTAAGCGCGCCCGCCGACAGCCAGATCACCGGTGATGGGCAGGTCGTGTCGCGCCGACCATTGATCGGGCCACGCCGGGCACGTTTCCAGTCCGCTTGGCGATACCAACTGGATATCGACGTCGTGCCGGAGCAGCGCGCGACCGCTTTGCAACTGCCAACGACCGGCAACTCGCGCTCGCGCACGCTTGCCCAGACTTGGCGTGATGCCCACGGCAACGATGACCAAGCGGTGATCGACGAAGCCTTGGCGCTGTTCAATCGCGAGTTCACCTACACACTGGAACCGCCACCACTGGGCAACCATCCGGTCGACGATTTCCTGTTCAATACCAAAGCCGGCTACTGCGAATATTTTGCCTCCAGCTTCGCCTTCCTGATGCGTGCCGCGAACATTCCCACACGCATCGTCACCGGCTATCAGGGCGGCAGCTACAACCCGTCCGGGAACTACTGGATCGTGCGCAACTCCGACGCACATGCCTGGACCGAAGTCTGGTTGGCCAGCCGTGGCTGGGTGCGCGTCGATCCAACTGCTGCGGTCGCGCCAGAGCGCATCAACCTTGGCAGTCTTGCCGCAGCGATGCCAGAAGCCGCTTACTGGTACAGCGACGGCTGGGGCGCGGAATGGCGCAATCGCCTCGATTTGGTCGCGCGATATTGGCGCCAGGCGGTGATCGAATTCGATGCCATGCGCCAGCAGAATCTCTTGCAACAGATCGGATTGGAAGACATGAGTTGGCAAGCACTCGGTGGCGGCCTGCTGGTCTTCGGCGGCCTCGGACTTGCGCTGGGGGTATGGCTAAGCCTGCGTGGGCTGGTGCCACAATCACGCGATCCGCTGCTGATCGCCTACCGGAAGTTCAGCCAGCGTCTGGCGCGTGCGGGGATGGTTCGCGCCGACGCTGAGGGCCCGATCGCATTTGGCGAACGCGCCGCAGCGGCAGGGTCAGCGGTCGCACCGGCCATCCTCGAACTGACCCGTCGCTTCGCCGAACAACGCTACGGTGAGTCCGCGAATGCTGCCGACGCCAGCCATCGGCAGCGATTGGCACAGGAACTACGCGCCTTTCGGGTGCCGCGCTGATCAGCCCGGCGGCCACTGCATCTGCCGCCCGCCAAGCAGGTGCAGATGGATGTGATAAACGCTCTGGCCGCCATCTGGATTGCAATTGATGACGGTGCGATAGCCAGCGTCGGCAAAGCCCTCGCGCTTCGCGAACGTCGCCGCTGCAAGCACGAGTTTGCCGATCAAGAGCGCGTCATCGACGACGAGATCATTGAGCGTTGCCACTGCGCGCTTCGGGATAAACAACACATGCACCGGCGCCTGCGGCTGGATGTCGCGGAACGCCAGCACGTCGTCGTCCTCGTAGACGATGTCGGCCGGAATCTCGCGGCGGATAATCTTGCTGAAAAGCGTCTCGGCCATGGTCTGCTCCGTCAAGTCAGTTCGAGGCGACCGCCGAAGGCATGCGCCAGCGTGCCGCGATCGATGAATTCAAGTTCGGAACCGAGTGGCACGCCATGCGCCAAGCGGCTCGCACGCACGCCAGCATGCTTCGCCAGCTGCGACAGGTAATGCGCGGTCGCCTCGCCTTCCACGGTCGGATTGGTCGCGACGATCAGTTCGCGTACCTCACCTTCTGCCAACCGCTGCGCGAGTGCGGCGAGGCCAAGCTCCTCCGGACCGAGACCATCGAGCGGAGACAGTCGTCCGAGCATCACGAAGTACAGTCCGCGGTAGCCGGTGGCCTGCTCGATCGCAAGCTGGTCGGTCGGCGATTCGACCACGCACAGCAGCGAAGCATCACGCGACGGACTACTGCAGACGTGGCACAACGCACTTTCGCTGAAAGTGCGGCAACGCGTGCAGTGGCCGATCTTCTCGGCAGCCAGCACGAGTTGCTGGGCGAGTTTCTGCGCACCCGGACGATCGCGTTCGAGCAGATGAAAAGCCATGCGCTGCGCCGATTTTGCGCCGACACCTGGCAATACGCGCAGGGCGTCGATCAGAGCATCGAGCAGCGGTGAGGCCGTTGCCATTAGAACGGCAGCTTGAAGCCAGCGGGCAAATTCATGCCGCCGGTTACCTCGGCCATGCGCGCACTCGCGGCTTCGCCGACCTTGTTCACGGCATCATTGGTGGCGGCAACGATCAAGTCTTCGAGCATTTCGATATCGTCGCCGAGCAAGGCCTTGTCGATCTTCACGCGGCGCGCTTCGTGACGCCCGTTCATGGTGATGCTGACCATGCCACCACCAGCACTACCGGTGACTTCGATAGTGGCCAGTTCCTCCTGCGCGCGCTTCATGTTTTCCTGCATTTTTTGCGCTTGCTGCATGATGTTGCCGAGGGGTCCGCGCATGGGGCGCTCCTTAGTCGATGGGTCGTGTGGAATCAGGGAGGATGCGCGCGCCGAATTCACTGATCGCGCGGCTCACAAAGGGATCGGCCGCAATCGCGGCTTCGGCGGCGGTGTCGCGCTCGCTTTGGCCACGCGCCGCGCGGGTTGCTGCGGTATCGCCGGTCACCGCAGCGAGTTCGACAACGATGCGCGATGTTCGTCCTTGCGCCGCCAGCAGCGCGTCTTGCAGTTTGCGCAGCGCGAACTCGTTGCGTAGATGGTCGAGGCTGAGCGGCAGCGAAACACGGATCGAGTCGCCGTCATCGGCGATGAAACCGAGATTGCTCGCGAACTCTCGTGCTGGGCCGCGCAACTCCGACCGATCGACGAAATCGAGCCAGCGCAATGCATCGAAACGCGGCATCGGCACCTCGGCTAACGCCGGCACGGCGGCGGTGGCCACTGCCGACCGCGTCATTGCTGCCCGTGGTGTCGTTGCCGCTTCTGGCGCAGGCGCTGATGCGATCGGCGCGGACATCGTTGGCTGACGATCAGCGACGGCGGCAGTCGTTGCCGCTGACGCCGATGCGACCGATGCCGCGCGTTGGCTGATCGCATTGCGAGCCGGCGCATCACCGGCGGCTGGCGCTGGCTGGAACGCCAGCATGCGCATCAGCGTCATTTCGAAACCAATCCGTGGGCTGGGCGCGAGCGCTAGGTCGCGGCGACCGCTGATCGCCAGTTGGTAGAACAACTGCACCGTCTCCGGCGCCATACGTTTGGCAAAATCGGCAACCGGCCATGCCGCATCGTTGGCTGCGTTCGGAATCAATTGTTCAACCTGGACTGCATGCATCGCTTCGGCAAAGGCATCGAGAATGGTCGCGTAATCTGGCTGAAACTCGGCGGCCTGCTGAATCAGTGTCGCCAGTGCCGCCGCGTCATCGCGCAGAATGGTGTCGAGAAAATCGATCACCGCGCCGCGATCGATGGTCCCGAGCATGCTGCGCACTTCGGCAGCGACCAACTTACCGCCGCCAAAGGCAATCGCCTGATCGAGCAGGCTCAGCGCATCGCGCAAACTGCCGTTGCCACCGCGTGCGATCTCAAGCACCGATTCCGAGTCGTGCTCGACCTGCTCGGCCGCAAGAATCCGATCGACTTGAAATACGATCTGCTCGATGGTCAATCGCTTCAGGTTGAATTGCAGACAGCGCGACAACACCGTCACCAGCAACTTTTGCGGGTCGGTGGTCGCAAGCAGGAACTTGGCGTGATCTGGCGGTTCTTCCAAGGTCTTCAGCAGCGCATTGAACGCCGGCTTCGACAGCATGTGGACTTCGTCGATCAGATAGACCTTGTAACGACCACGCGCCGGCATGTATTGCGCGTTCTCGATCAAATCGCGGACGTCATCGACACCGGTATTGCTGGCGGCATCGATCTCCAGCAAGTCGAAGAAGCGGCCGGCATCGATGTCGCTGCAGATTGAGCAGACACCGCAGGGTTCAGCCGAGGTACCGCGTTCGCAATTCAGCGACTTCGCGAAGATACGCGCGATCGTGGTCTTGCCGACGCCACGCGTGCCGGTGAACAGAAATGCGTGGTGGATACGGCCGCTGTCGAGTGCGTGACTGAGCGCGCGCACGACATGCTCCTGTCCGACCAGTTCGGCAAAACGCTTCGGACGCCATTTGCGGGCAAGAACCTGATACGACATCGCGACACCGGTGTGGGGAGGTGCATTGTGCCAACCCCGGCCACCCACGACCAGTTGAACTTGAGCGCCAAGGCACTTGCGGCTACAGTGCGCGGCCCTTTACGACGAGATTGCATCGGAAAGGGCCCAGTGGAGCGATGTCCGAGCGGTTGAAGGAGCACGCCTGGAAAGTGTGTATACGGCTAAACCCCGTATCGAGGGTTCGAATCCCTCTCGCTCCGCCAGTTTTACCCCATCTTTCGATGGTGGTCTCCGTCGGTTCCTCGCGACGATAGGTGGAAAATCCCGCCAGGCCCGGAAGGGAGCAACGGTATTCACCGATTCGGGTGCCGAGGGTCAGCCGGCGGAGGCCGCCGCTCCGAACTCACTCGCGTTATGGGTTTGTGATTGCATACACCTTGGCCAGCACTTGGTCGTGCGCCATCCGTGCGGTGGCCACCGCCATCGCATGCGTGCAAGTCGATCGAAACAATTGGCGATCAGGCAACGCGAGCGGTTTTCAGCAACGCCACACACAAAAAATTTCGGACAGCCCCTTGTCGTCAACGACATTCTCGGACTCCTTGCCCCCCCGATGAAGTCAAGTAAGCTGCGCCAGATTTTTCTGCCTGCGAATTCGGAGCCGAATGCCGATGAAGAACTTCTCGAAATTCCTTGCTGTACTTGCATGCTTGCTATTCCTCTTTACTGGTCTTGCACGAGCCAACGATATCGACTACGTGCACGTTGAACTCAACTACCGTTTGAACGGTGAGGAGATGTTCAAGACCACGGCAATCGCCAAGCCCGGAACGGAAGGAATCCTGACTCTCCGCCACGAAACCAA
>Ga0073899_10004851_pt1 | contig 11756 bp, 11 predicted proteins | sample KloWWTmetaKNB5Ph_FD_88975 | JGI IMG/M metagenome (GOLD analysis project Ga0073899, IMG submission 88975) | Active sludge microbial communities from Klosterneuburg, Austria, studying microevolution and ecology of nitrifiers - Klosterneuburg... | ecosystem: Engineered > WWTP > Aerobic digester >...
CCCTTCCTCCCTTTCCGCCCTTCCCCCCCTTCCGCCCTTCCCGCCCTTCCTCCCCTCCCCCTACCCTCTTTTCCGCTGGAACTCACGCATGTACTCGACCAGCGCATCCACGCCCGCCATCGGCATCGCGTTGTAAATGCTTGCGCGCATGCCGCCGACCGAGCGATGGCCTTCAAGTGCGACCAGGCCCGCCTGCTTCGCGCCGTCCGCAAACGGCTTGTCCAGCGCGGCATCCGGCAAGGTGAACGGCACGTTCATCCACGAGCGACACTCGACCGCGACCGGATTGCGGTAGAAGCCCGACGAATCGATCGCGTCGTACAGTTTGCGGGCCTTGGCCTGGTTGTGTCGACCCATGGCCTCGAGGCCACCCTGGCGCTTGATCCACTGGAACACGAGACCGGCCACGTACCAGGAATAGGTCGCCGGGGTATTCAGCATCGAGCCGTCGGCGGCCATCGCCTTCCAGTCGAACACGGTCGGTGTGTCAGGTCGCGCCCTGCCGAGCAGGTCTTCACGCACGATGACCACCACCAGGCCGGCCGGACCGATGTTCTTCTGCGCGCCGGCATAGATCACGCCGAACTGGCTGACGTCGATCGGGCGCGACAGGATCGTGGACGACAGGTCCGCCACCAGCGGAACACCGCCGGCCTCGGGCACGAACGGGAACTCGACGCCGTGGATGGTCTCGTTCGGCGTGTAGTGCAGGTACGTCGCCGCGGGCGATCGCTGCCAACCGGACTGTGCCGGAACGGTGGTGAATTTCGTCGTGGTTGCATCGGCCACCACATTCACCTTGCAGTAGCGCTTCGCCTCGGCAATGGCCTTCGTCGACCAGGCACCGGTGTTGACGTAATCGACGACAGCGTCCGGGGCCGTGAGGTTCAGCGGGATCGCGGCGAACTGGGCGGTGGCCCCGCCCTGCAGGAACAGCACTTTGTAGTTGGCCGGGACGGCCATCAGCTCGCGCAGGTCGGCTTCGGCCCGCCGGGCAATGCCGACGTAGGCCTTGCCCCGGTGGCTCATTTCCATGACCGACATGCCGTGTCCGTGCCAGTCGAGCATCTCGTCGCGGAGCTGCTCGAGCACTTCGACGGGCAGCGCGGCGGGGCCGGCGCTGAAATTGAATACGCGGGTCATGACGGAACGCTCCACAGGGTCTTTTCGCACTGCAGTGTAACAGGGGCGATCCGCGCGTAGCCCGTCGACGCGGCAGTCGCTGATGGAGTGTTCGCAGGTCGAAACGTCGCTTGCAGCGATTGCAAAACGCTGCGACAAGCAAGTTATTGCGATTGACGTTTCCGCGCAGGCGGCAGATGCTTGGCATATGCTAATTCGAGCGCGACTCTGATGGACCCTCGATCCCGCCACGTTCGCCTGTTCAAGAACGGCCGTAACCAGGCCGTTCGCATACCGCGCGAAATGGAGCTGCCGGGCGACGAAGCCGTCATCTATCGCGACGGCCAGCGACTGATCATCGAGCCCACACAGCGTCCCTCACTGAGCCGGCTGCTCGCCACCTGGGACCCGATCGACACGGATTGGCCGGACACCGAAGACCGGCCGCCGGAACCCGTCGCAATGGATGAACCGTGACGTCGCGCTACCTGCTGGACACCAGCGTGCTCTCGCGGCTGATCCGCGATCCACGCGGACCCATCGCACAGCGGCTCGCCACCGCGGGCGACTCGCAGGTGCTCACCAGTGTCGTTGTCGCCAGCGAATTGCGCTTTGGTGCGCGCAAGAAAGGTTCACCCTTGTTGACGGATCGCGTCGAGCGCCTGTTGGCAAGCATCGAGGTGGTGCCATTGGAGGTGGGTGTCGATCGGATCTACGCCGATCTCCGCCACACCCTCGAGTCGAGTGGACAGATGATTGGCGCCAACGATCTCTTCATCGCGGCGCATGCGCTCGAACAGGACGCGACGCTCGTCACGGACAACGTCGCTGAGTTCAAACGCGTCTCCGGACTGCGCCTCGAGAACTGGGTGCGCCACGCCTGACCACGCCGGGCGTCGGCGCCAAGGGCGGCGTACCCGTCAGCGCTCCTGCGCACCCAATACGTCGGTGCCTTCGTCGGTGGCGGCGCCCGGTGGCAGCTCGCCGTCGACGATCTCCGCATCCGATTCGGGCTCCGGCTCGACCGATTCCACGCCGATCAGGCGCTCGCCTTCGTCGAGTCGAATGAGTCTCACGCCCTGGGTGTTGCGACCGAGCACGGACACTTCCGCCGCCCGGGTGCGCACGAGCGTGCCGCCGGAACTCATCAGCATCAGTTCGTTCGTCGTCGCCACCTGCGTGGCCGCGACCAGCCCGCCGTTGCGTTCTGTCGTCTGGATCGCGATGACACCCTGGCCACCGCGGCCATGCACCGGGAACTCCTCCACCGACGTCAGCTTGCCGAAGCCATTCTCGGACGCGATCAGGATCAGGCCCTGCGGATCCGGAATGATCAATGAGATGACGCGCTCGTCGTCCGGCAGGCGGATACCGCGCACGCCCGCGGCATTGCGGCCCATCGGCCGCACGTCGTCTTCGGCAAAGCGGATCGCCTTGCCTTCGGTGGTGAACATCATCACGTCGCGCTTGCCGTCCGTGATGTCGACGCCCACCAGCTGGTCGCCCTCTTCCAGGCCGACCGCGATGATGCCGGCCGTGCGGGGACGCGAGAATGCGATGAGCGAGGTCTTCTTGACCGTGCCCAGCGCCGTGGCCATGAAGATGTATTTTTCTTCTTCGTATTCGCGAATGGGGAGCACGGCGGTGATGCGCTCTCCCTCCTGCAGCGGCAGCAAATTGACGATTGGCTTGCCACGTGACACGCGACCGGCCATCGGCAACTGGTACACCTTGAGCCAGTACAACTGGCCGCGGCTGGAGAAGCACAGCAACGTGTCGTGCGTGTTGGCAACGAACAGCTTTTCGACGAAATCCTCGTCCTTCATCGCCGTCGCGGAGCGGCCGCGGCCGCCTCGACCCTGCGCCCGGTATTCGCTCACGGGTTGTGACTTGGCGTAACCGCCGTGCGACAGCGTGACGACCACGTCCTGCGGCGTGATGAGGTCCTCGATCGTGAGATCGGATTCATCGCGCTCGATGCGCGTGCGGCGTTCGTCGCCGTACTGCTCACGGATCGCGATCAACTCGTCGCGGATCACCTGCAGCAGGCGCTCGGGGCGCGCGAGGATGTCGCTGAGGTCGCGGATGGTCTCCAGCAGCTCGGCGTACTCGGCAAGGATCTTGTCCTGCTCGAGACCGGTAAGGCGGTGCAGCCGCAGGTCGAGGATCGCCTGGGCCTGCGTCTCCGACAGGCGATAGAGGGCGCCGTGCAGGCCGAGCGCAGCCTCCAGGCCGGCCGGACGCGCACTGACGTCGCCGGCGCGCGCCAGCATCTCGGGCACGGCGCCGCCGCGCCACTCGCGGGCCACCAACGCGGCTTTCGCTTCAGGCGGCGTCGGCGACGCCTTGATCAGCGCGATGATTTCGTCGATGTTGGCCAGCGCGACCGCGAGGCCTTCGAGGATGTGGCCGCGGTCGCGGGCCTTGCGCAGGTCGAACACCGTCCGGCGTGTCACCACTTCACGGCGGTGACGGACGAACGCCTCGATCATGTCCTTGAGGTTGAGCAGCCGCGGCTGGCCGTCGAGCAGCGCCACCATGTTCACGCCGAACACCGACTCCATCGGCGTCTGCTTGTACAGGTTGTTGAGGACGATCTCGGCGTTCTCGTTGCGCTTGAGCTCGATGACGACACGCATGCCGTCCTTGTCGGACTCGTCTTGCAGCTCGGAAATGCCTTCGAGCAGCTTGCCGCGCACGAGGTCGGCGATGCGCTCGAGCAGGCGCGCCTTGTTCACCTGGTACGGCAGCTCGGTGACGATGATGGCCTCGCGGCCGGCGTCGTCGTATTCCTCGATCTCGGCCCTGGCACGGACGACGATGCGGCCGCGTCCCGTCGTGTAGGCGTTATAGATCTCGCGCGCGCCGTTGATGATGCCCGCCGTGGGGAAATCCGGGCCCGGCACGTGCTCCATCAGTTCCGGGATCGTGACCGCGGGGTTGTCGATGTACGCCACGCAGGCGTTGACGATCTCGACCAGGTTGTGCGGCGGGATGTTGGTCGCCATGCCGACGGCAATGCCCGACGAGCCGTTGATCAGCAGGTTCGGCACGCGCGTGGGCAGCACCGACGGCTCGATCTCGGAGCCGTCGTAATTCGGCACGAATTCGACGGTTTCCTTGTCGATGTCGGCCAGCAGCTCGCCCGCGAGGCGCGACATGCGGACTTCGGTGTAACGCATGGCGGCCGGCGAGTCGCCGTCGACCGAGCCGAAGTTGCCCTGGCCGTCGACCAGCAGGTAACGCAACGAGAACGGCTGCGCCATGCGCACCATGGTGTCGTAGGCAGCCGCGTCGCCGTGCGGGTGGTACTTGCCGATGACGTCGCCGACGACGCGGGCCGACTTCTTGTAGGACTTGTTCCACTCGTTGCCGAGTTCGCGCATGGCATACAGCACGCGACGATGGACCGGCTTGAGGCCGTCGCGGACGTCCGGCAAGGCGCGGCCCACGATCACGCTCATCGCGTAATCGAGGTAGGACTGCTTCATCTCGTCTTCGAGATTGACGTGCAGGAGCTCGCGCGCGATATCTGCCATGGAATCCGTTTTACGCAACCAAAATGATCCGAAATGATAGCACGGCGAGGCCGCTGAACGCCGGCCAAAGGCTGTCACCGCAGGTCATGACAGGGCCGCGCCCGGTATACTGCCGGCCCCGATCCGCGAGACCCTGAATGGAGCCGGTAGACACGCTCGTTTGCGCCCGTTGGGTGCTGCCCGTCGAACCCGACGGCACCGTGCTCGCCGACCACGCGGTGGCGCTGCGCGATGGACGCATCGTCGCCGTGCTGCCCACGGCCGCAGCGCTCGCCACTTACACGCCGGCCGAACTCGTGGATCGTCCGCAGCACGCGATCCTGCCGGGACTGGTCAATGCACACACGCATGCGGCCATGACGCTGCTGCGCGGCCGGGCCGAGAACCTGGCGCTGGCGCCGTGGCTGCAGGATGCCATCGCACCGATCGAGCGGCGCTGGGTCGACCCCGAATACGTTCGCGACGGGACGGAACTGGCCATCGCCGAAATGCTGCGCGGTGGCGTCACCTGCTTTGCCGACATGCAGCTCTGGCCGGAGGTGGTTGCACGCGCGGCGGCCGATGCGCACATCCGTGTCAGCATCGGCCTGGTGGTGGAGCAGGCCGCTACCCGCTGGGCAGCCGATCCGAACGAATACATCGAAAAAGGCATGGCGCTGCGGGACGACTACCGCGGCGACGCGCTGGTGGCCACGCACTTCGCACTCGAGCCGTCGCCTGCCCTGGACGACCCCACCCTGGCCAGGGTACGACGGCTCGCCGACGAACTCGAGATTCCGGTGGCGCTGCCCGTGCACGAGTCGACGCGGGAAGTGGCGGCGAGCCTGGCTCGCCACGGCGCGCGGCCGCTGGATCGGCTGCTGCGGCTCGGATTCGCCAGTCCGTTGCTCGTTGCGGTGCATGGCACCTGTTTGTCGCCGGCGGACATCGATGCGCTCGCGGCCTGTGGCGCCGCCGTCGTGCACTGCCCCGAATCGAACCTCAAGCTCGGCAGCGGTGTCTGCCCCGCGGCCGCTCTGCTCGGCCGCGGCGTGCGTGTGGCGCTCGGAACGGACGGAGCCGCCTCAAACAACGATCTCGACCTGTTGTCAGAAATGCGCACGGCTGCACTGCTCGCGGCTGGCGTCAGCGCACGGCCCGGTGCGCTGGTCGCTCGCGACCTGCTGCGCATGGCAACGCTCGAGGGCGCGCGCGTGCTCGGACTCGGCGACAGCACGGGCAGCCTCGTGGCGGGCAAATGGGCGGACCTCTGCTGCGTCAATCTGCGCACTGCGGGCAGCTGGCCCGTGCACGACGTCGAGGCGGCGCTGGTCTACGCCTGCAGTTCGCGACAGGTCACCGACACCTGGGTGGCGGGCCGCCGCGTATTTGCTGCAGGTTCGCTGCATTACATCGACGAAGAATCCGTGCTCGAACGGGCCGAGGCGTGGCGTGCCCGCATCGATGCCGCGCACGGCGGGAGTAAAGGCTGATGCCGGCGACCCCAGGGCACATGAACGAACATCACAACGTCGACCCCGCGGAAATCGCCCGCTTCGAAGCGGCCGCCAGCCGCTGGTGTGATCCGCAGGGCGAAATGCGCCCGCTGCACGACCTGAACCCGGTGCGCCTGCAGTACGTCGAGCGCGCGGGCAGCCTTGCCGGGCTGAAAGTGCTCGACGTCGGCTGCGGCGGTGGACTGCTGGCCGAAGCGATGGCGCGCAAAGGCGCGCAGGTCACGGGTCTCGACCTGGCCGACGACCTGCTGCAGGTGGCGAGGCTGCATGCGCTCGACACCGGGGTCGAGGTGAACTACGTGCTCGAGGCAGCCGAAGCACATGCCGCGGCTCATCCCGGCGAGTACGACATCGTCACGTGCATGGAAATGCTCGAGCACGTGCCCGATCCCACCTCGATCGTCGATGCGCTGGGACGCCTGCTGAAACCGGACGGCCACGTGTTCGTGTCGACGCTGAACCGGACGATGAAAGCCTATGCACTGGCGATCCTGGGCGCCGAGTACGTGTTGCGGTTGCTGCCGACCGGCACGCACGCCTACGAAAAATTCATCCGCCCGTCCGAACTCAAGCAGTGGTCGCGCGCAGCGGGACTCGCCGTGACCGACATTGCCGGCCTCGACTACGATCCGTTCACGCGCCAGGCACGGCTGACGACGGACGCGAGCGTCAATTACCTCGTGCACCTGCGGCGCAGACAGTCGGCAATGGCGGCATGACCCGCGCTCACGCCATTCTGTTCGATCTGGACGGCACGCTGCTCGACACGGCGCCGGACATGATTGGAGCGCTCAACCTGCTGCGGCAGGAAGAAGGCCTCGAGCCGCTGCCGTTCACCACGCTGCGCGCGTCCGTGTCGCACGGCGCGGTGCGGCTGATCACGGCGGGTTTCCCAGCGGCACAGGCCGACGGGTTCGAACGGCTGCGCCAGCGGTTCCTGGTTCTTTATGCCGAGAACCTGGCGGCAGGCACCCGACTGTTCGCGGGCTTCGAGCAGGTGCTGGCTGCCTTCGAGGCCGAGGACCTGCCCTGGGGCATCGTGACGAACAAGCCGGGCTGGCTCACCCACCCGCTGCTGGAGCAGCTCGGCCTGAACGGGCGAGCCTGTTGCGTCGTCAGTGGCGACACCGTCAACGAACGCAAGCCCCATCCCCTGCCCCTGCTGCACGCTGCGGCCGTGACCGGCGTGTCGCCGGATCATTGCGTGTACGTCGGCGATGCCGAACGTGACATCGTGGCGGGACGGGCCGCGGGAATGCAGACGGTGATCGCCGCCTACGGTTACCTCGCCGAACACGATCATCCGGAAACATGGAACGCCGACGGCATCATCGAGCGGCCCGAAGAAGTGCTGGACTGGCGCACGCTCCGGCACCTCGATGCCATGGCCGCCTCATGATCGAACTCACCTCCCAGTCCTTGGTGTTCGCGGCGCTCGGACTCGCGTTCGGCCTGCTGCTCGGGTGGCTGGTTGCGCGTCGACGCACCCACGAGGCCGAAGTCCGCCTGGCGACCGCCGAAGCGTCGCTCAAGTCGGCGGCCGACGTCGCCAGCGAACGCGACCAGGCACTCGACCTGGCATTGCAGCGTTTGCGCAGTGGCTTCGACTCGGTGGCCGGCCAGGCGCTGCGCGGCAACAACGAGGTGTTCCTGCAACTCGCGCGCCAGACTCTCGGCCAGCAGCAGGAAGTCGCGCTGCGCAATCTCACGGAACGCGAGAAGGCCGTCGAATCCCTGCTCGCCCCGGTACGCGAGGCGCTGCAGAAGACGCACGAACAGATCGCCCGAATCGAGAAGGACCGCGCGGAGAGTTTCGGCGCCCTGCGCAGTTCGATCGAGAGCGTTGCGCTCGGCCAGGTCACGCTGCAGCGCGAGACCCGCAACCTGGTCACGGCCCTGCGCCGACCCGAGGTGCGCGGCCAATGGGGTGAAATGACCCTGCGTCGACTGGCCGAACTGGCCGGCATGGTCGAGCGCTGCGACTTCTTCGAGCAGGTCCAGGTACAGGGCGAGGAAGGCTTGCTGCGCCCCGACATGGTCGTGAACATGCCCGACGGCCGGCAGATCGTGGTCGACGTCAAGACGCCGCTCGATGCCTACCTCACGGCCGCGGAGGCCACGACCGACGAGGACCGCGACCTTGCGCTGCGCCGCCATGCACTGGCCGTGCAGGAACGCGTGCGGCAGCTGGCGCAGAAGGCCTACTGGTCGCAGTTCGAGCAGAGCCCCGACTTCGTCGTGCTGTTCATCCCGGGTGACCAGTTCCTGAGCGCGGCCGTGGCGGAAGCGCCCTCGCTGCTCGAAGACGCTATCCGGCAGCACGTGATCATCGCGACACCGACGAGCTTCGTGGCGCTGCTGAAAGCGGTCGCCTATGGCTGGCGCCAGAACGCGCTCGCCGAGAACGCGGCGCGCATCCAGGAACTCGGCGAAGAAATGTACAAAAGGCTCGCCACGTTCACCACGCACATTTCGAAGGTGGGGCGGACCCTTGGGCAGAGCGTCGAGGCGTACAACGCGGCGGTCGGATCGCTCGAGCGCCAGGTGCTGCCCGGCGCGCGCAAGTTCACCGAACTCGGCCTGCGGCCGGCGAAAGAGATCGACGACCTTGCGCCGATCGACAAACTCGCACGCGCAGTCACTGACGATGCGCCGGAGCCCTGATGCCCGCACCCACCTCCGCTGAACTTCGCAACTACTCGCCGGCCGAAAGCCTGCTTGCCGATCGAGTCATCCTGGTCACCGGGGCGAGCGGCAGCATCGGCGGCGCACTCGCCCAGGCCTGTGCGCGACTGGGCGCACGCGTGATCCTGAGCGGCCGCTCGGTCAAGAAACTGGAAAACGTCTACGACTCGATCGTCGCGCAGGGCGGCCCGCGGCCGTCCATCGCACCGATCGACTTCGAGCAAGCCGACGCCGCCGCGTACGACGTGCTCGCCGAGGCCATCGGCGGTGAGTTCGGCCGGCTCGACGGCCTCGCCCACGTGGGCGGGATCCTCGGCGACCGCTCGCCGATCGCGCATTACGACGTGCCGACGTGGCTCAAGGTGATGCACGTCAACGTCAATGCACCCTTCATCCTGACGAAGATCCTGCTGCCGCTGCTCGGCAAGTCGACGGACCCTTCGATCGTGTTCACGACCAGTGGCGTGTCGATCAAGGGGCGCGCGTACTGGGGCGCGTATGCCGTGTCGAAGTTTGCGAACGAAGGAATGATGCAGGTACTGGCGGATGAACTGGCGACGGAGTCGCCGATCCGCTCGAACAGCGTCAATCCCGGCGCCGTGCGCTCACCGATGCGCGCCAGGGCGTATCCCGCCGAGGATGCCGCGAAACTGACGCGGCCTGAAGCGGTGCTCGCGCCGTTCCTCTACCTGCTGGGTCCCGACAGCCGGGGCGTCACCGGCTGCCGCTTCGACGCGCAGTAGATTTCCTGCGGCGACGGTCCGGGGCTGGCCGCGGCCGCGGTCGCGACTTGAGGCCGGTGTCGCTGCGATCGCGACCCGCCAGCGCATAGAGAGGATCGAGGTCCTCGCCTTCGAGTGCGCGCGAACGGCCCCGTGGCAGATCGCGCGGCAGCGCGATCGGACCCCACTTCACCAGCATCGTGCGGCTGATCTTGAGGCCCGCGGAATCGAACAGGGCGCGGATTGCGCCGCGCGGCAAGGTGCGTTCGCTCATGACCTTGAACCAGACGTTGGTGCCGCTGGCATCCGCGGGCTCCACGGCGCTGAACGTGGCCGTCTGGCCTTCGACGTCGACCGCCGTCGGCATCTCGGGCCAGGCCTCATCCTGGCTCGGTCGCAACGCGCGCACGCGGTACTCGACTGGAATCTCGTGATTGTGACGGGCGATCGCCAGCGCAAACCTTCCTTCGCTGGACAGGATCAGCAAACCGTCCTCGCCGAAGCCGAGGGCGTTGACCGCCACCCAGCGGCCGGCATGCAGTGCCGGCAGCTTCATCTCCACGCTCTCACGATCGTCGCCCGCACGGCTGCGCAGCATTTCGCCCGCGGGCTTGTGATACAGGATGACCTGCAGCTTGCGCTCCACCGCCAGCAGGCGCGTCACGTCCTTGCCATCGACGATGACACGTTCGCCCGCCTGCAGCGCATGCCCGATCCCGGCGGGCCGGCCGTTGACCAGCACGCGACCTTCGCGAATCCAGGCCTCGACCTGGCGACGCGAGCCGATGCCGTGCTGCGCGAGCAGCTTGTGCAGGCGTTCGCTCAACGGGGCTCGTCGCCTTCCGCGGACGGCTGCTCCTCCGTCCCGGCCGCGGCGGCTGGGATGGCCGCAGGAAAGTCGAGCTGCTCGCGGATGTCTTCGAGGTCGCGCAGCTCGGCAAGCGTCGGCAGGTCGTCGAGACTCTTCAAGCCGAAGTAGTCGAGGAACTCCCGCGTCGTCCCGAGCAGTTCGGGGTGTCCCGGCACCTCACGGTGGCCTACGACCCGGATCCAGTTGCGTTCGTGCAGCGTCCGCATGATCGTCGTCGCAACCGTGACGCCGCGAATGTCTTCGATCTCGCCACGCGTGATCGGCTGCCGGTACGCAATCAACGCCAGCGTCTCGAGCAGCGCGCGTGAATAGCGGCTTGGCCGCTCCTGCCACAGGCGCGAGACCACGTCGGCGTGCTGCGGGCGGATCTGCACACGCCAGCCGCTCGCCACTTCACGCAGTTCGACGCCACGGTCCTTGTAGCCCTGCTGCAGCTCGGCGAGCGCGGCCGTCACTTCGTCGGCCGGCGGCCGCTGTCCCTCGTCGAAGAGTTCGAGCAGCTGCTCGACCGAAACGGGCCGGCCGGCAGCCAGCAGCACGGCTTCGACGACGCCGCTCAGGGGGTGTTGGCTCATGATTCGGTGCCTTGCGGGCCTGGCAGGGCCCGGTCATCCATGCCGTCGATCTGTTCCGCCGGGCGGGGAGTGCCGGCGCGCACGTGAATCGGCGCATACGGTTCGGACTGCACGATCTCGACCAGGCCCTCGCGGAGCAGTTCAAGGATCGCGATGAAAGTGACAGTGACGCCCATGCGCCCTTCTTCGGCGCGGAACAGCGTGACGAACTCGACGAACGCCTGCGAACGCATGGCGCCCAGCACCTCGGACATGCGCTGGCGCACCGAGAGCCGTTCGCGGCTGATGCGGTGGTGAGCGAACATCTCGGCGCGCCCCATCACGTCCTTGAGCGCGACCAGCATCTCCTGCAGCGACACGTTCGGCTGCAGCCGGACGACGCGCAGCTCGACGAGTTCGGCCGAAGCCGGAAAGGTGTCGCGGTCGACGCGGTGCAGTTCCTCGATGTCAATCGCCGCACGCTTGTAGCGCTCGTATTCCTGCAGCCGGCGCACGAGTTCCGCGCGTGGGTCAGCTTCTTCCGCGCCTGCTGCAGCCGGTCGCGGCAGCAGCATGCGCGACTTGATCTCGGCCAGCGTCGCGGCCATCACGAGGTATTCGCCCGCGAGTTCCAGCTGCATGCCGCGCATCAGGTCGATGTACGACGTGTACTGCCGCGTGATCTCGGCGATCGGGATGTCGAGGATGTCGAGGTTCTGCCGGCGGATCAGGTAGAGCAGCAGGTCGAGCGGACCTTCGAAGGCCTC
>Ga0073899_10004852_pt1 | contig 11755 bp, 10 predicted proteins | sample KloWWTmetaKNB5Ph_FD_88975 | JGI IMG/M metagenome (GOLD analysis project Ga0073899, IMG submission 88975) | Active sludge microbial communities from Klosterneuburg, Austria, studying microevolution and ecology of nitrifiers - Klosterneuburg... | ecosystem: Engineered > WWTP > Aerobic digester >...
CAGGAAGATGTGCGTGGCGTCCTGGGCCAGGGTGGTCCAGGTCTTCTGGCCATTGACGACGAAGCCCTCGCCGTCTTCCACCGCCTCGGTGCGCAGGCTCGCCAGGTCGGAGCCCGAGTTGGGCTCGGAATAGCCCTGGCACCAGATGTCCTCGCACGACAGGATGCGCGGCAGGTAGTGCGCGCGTTGTTCTTCGCTGCCGTGCTGGATGAGCAGCGGGCCGACCATGGAAATGCCCATGTCCGGCGCCCGCGCCACGCCGTGGCGCTCCTGCTCCTCGATGAAGGCGATCAGCTTGTCGGGTGCCAGACCCATGCCGCCATAGCGCACCGGCCAACTCGGTGCCAGCCAGCCCTGGGCCGACAGTTTGAGCGTCCAGTCGCGGATCTCGGCCCAGCGCAGGCGGCGTTTGGGGTAACGCAGGGCTTCGGGGTAGTTGCGCTCGAAGTAGCTGCGCACGATGGCGCGGAAGGCCTCGGTGTCCAGGCTGTTCCAGTCGGTGCTGCTCATTCAGCGGCTCCCGGCTGCCGTGCAGCGCTGCGGCTCAGGGCCGCGTAGCGGCGGCGTTGCACGCCGGCGTTGCCGAGCCAGGCCGACAGCACCAGCGCGCGCTGCACGTACAGGCCCAGGTCGCAGTCGTCTGTCACGCCGATGGCACCGTGCAGCTGGACTGACTCGCGGGCGATCGTCAGCGCGGCTTCCGAGCAGCGCGACTTGACGCGGGCGGCGAGCAGTGCCCGGTCGCTGCCCATGCAGCCACGGTCGAGTTCGGCCAGCGCCTGGGCCACGAGGGCGCCGCTCAGTTCCTGCTGGATCAGCATGTCCACCGCGCGGTGCTGCAGGGCCTGGAAGCTGCCGATCGGCTTGCCGAACTGCTTGCGTGTGCGCAGGTAGTCCAGCGTCATCGACAGCATCCGCCTGGCGACCGACACCAGCTCGACGCCGGTCAGCACCAGCGTTTCGTCGTAGGCCGCGGCGAGCGCGGCGGCGGCGGGCGGGCCCATGGCCAGCAGGTTGGCCGCGGGCACGGCGACGTTGTCGAACTGCAGGCGCGCCGCGAACGTGCCATCGGCGAGCCGGTCCACATTCCTGACCAGCCCCTCGCACTGCGCGGGCAGCCAGACCAGCGCCATGCCCTCCGACGATGAAGCGGTGACGATGTAGCCGGTGGCTGCGGCGCCCGGCCGCACGTGACGCTTGCCGCCGCGCAGCACGAGCTGGGTACCCTCGCGAACACAGACCGCGGCCGGCTCGGCAGGGCAGCCCCGAAGGTCGAAGCTGGCGGCGCCGGAGGCGTCCTCCTGCCAGGCCACGGCGGGCAGCGCGCGACCCTCTGCCAGCTCCGCGAGCAGCGCCTGCGCCGTTGTGCTGCCGGCGCAACGCTGCAGCAAGCGGCCGGCGAACACCAGCACCGGGGTCACGGGCTCGGGTGCGGCCTGCGCTGCCAGAGCGGCTGCCACTTCGGCCATCTCGGCGAAGCCCTGTCCGTAGCCGCCGGCGGACTCGGGCACCAGCAGCCCCGTCCAGCCCTGCGTTGCCAGGGCATTCCAGAAGCGCAGATCGAAGCCCGGCGCCTTGGCGCGCAACGCCCGCGCGCGCGATGCAGGTGACTCCCTGGTGGAAAAGGCGAGGGCGCTGGAACGCAGCATCTCGAGTTGCTGCAGGCTGTCTGTATCGGCAATGACGGCGGACATGGGGTGGCGTGCGATGGCGTGCGTTGTTCGGTGGTCGACGAGTCAATACGACTTGGGCAGGCCGAGCACCTTCTCGGCGATGAAGCACAGGATGAGCTGCGGGCTGATCGGCGCCACGCGGGGGATCAGCATCTCGCGCAGGTAGCGCTCGACCTGGTACTCCTTGGCATAGCCAAAGCCGCCCAGCGTGGCCATGGCGCGCTGGCAGGCGTTGAAGCCGGCCTCGGCCGCCATGTACTTGGCGGCATTGGCGTCGGCGCCGCAGTTCAGCTTCTGGTCGTACTTCCAGGCGCCGCGCATGGCCATCAGCCAAGCCGCCTCGAGCTCCATCCAGGACTGCGCCAGCGGGTGCTGTATGGCCTGGTTCTGGCCGATCGGGCGGTCGAAGACGATGCGTTCGTTGGCGTACTTGACGGCCCGCTCAAGCGCCGCCTGGCCCAGGCCGACGGCCTCGCCGGCGATCAGGATGCGCTCGGGGTTCATGCCGTGCAGGATGTACTCGAAGCCGCGTCCCTCCTCACCGATGCGGTCCTCCAGCGGCACTTTTAGCCCGTCGATGAACAGCTGGTTCGAGTCGACTGCTTTGCGACCCATCTTCTCGATCTCGCGCACCTCGACGAACTGGCGGTCGAGGTCGGTGTAGAACAGGCTCAGGCCGAACGTCGGCTTCGGGCAGTCCTCGGCAGGGGTGGTGCGCGCCAGGATCAGCATCTTGTTGGCCACCTGGGCGGTCGAGATCCAGACCTTCTGGCCCGACAAAACGTAGTGGTCGCCCCGGCGTTCGGCGCGCGTCTTGAGTTTGGTGGTGTTCAGGCCGGTGTTGGGTTCGGTGACGGCGAAGCAGGCCTTGTCCTTGCCGGCGATCAGCGGCGGCAACATGCGGCGCTTCTGAGCATCGCTGCCGAACACGACCACCGGCTGCAGGCCGAAGATGTTCATGTGCACCGACGAGGCCCCCGACAGCCCGGCGCCCGAGCGCGCGATGGCGGTCATCATGACCGTCGCTTCGGCGATGCCCATGCCGCTGCCGCCGTATTCCGTCGGCATGCAGATGCCCAGCCAGCCGCCAGCGGCGAGGGCGTTGTACAGCTCGTGGGGGAAACCGCCGTCGCGGTCGCGCTGCAGCCAGTAGTCGTCGCCAAAGTCGGCGCAGATGCGGCCGATGGCCTCGCGGATGGCTTCGTGTTCGCGGTTGTCGCTGAAGTCCATGGGTCGTGGTCTCTGGGTCTAGAAGGTCATGGCCAGGCGCGTGCCCTGGTCGATGGCACGCAGTGCATCGAGTTCGGCGGCAAGCTCGGCACCGCCGATGACCTGGGTTGCCAGCCCCTGGCTGCGCAAGGCGTCGGCCAGCGTGGTCTCGGACTCCTGCCCGGCGCAGATGACGACGGTGTCGACTTCGAGCAAGCGGGCCTCGGTGCCGACGCGCAGGTGCAGCCCGGCGTCGTCGATGCGCTCGTAGCTGCAGCCCGACAGGGTCTGCAGCCCGCGCTGTTCGAGCCGGGCGCGCAGCGCCCAGCCGGTCGACAGGCCCAGTGTGCGGCCGGGCTTCTCGGGCTTGCGCTGCAGCAGCGTGACGCTGCGCAGCGGCCGGGGTGCCTGCGGCGGCTTCAGACCGCCGGGCGCGTCGGGCGCGGTGTCGACGCCCCATTCGGAGAAGAAGGCGCCGACGCCCTCGGCGGCGCCGTGGTCGGCGCCATGATCGGCACTGTTGGGCGCCAGCTCGTGAAGCAGGTACTCAGCCACGTCGAAGCCGATGCCGCCCGCGCCGATGATGGCCACGCGACGGCCCGCCTGCCTGCGCCCCGACAGCAGCTCGGCATAGCCCATCACCTTGGGATGGTCCAGGCCTTCGATCTGCGGGGTTCGGGCACGCACGCCGGTGGCCACCACGATGTGGTCGAATTTCGCCGCCGTCAGTTCGGCCGCGCCAGGCCGCTGGCCCAGGCGCAGTTGCACGCCCTCCTGCGCGACGCGGGCTTCGAAGTAGCGCACCAGCTCGTGGAATTCCTCCTTGCCCGGCACCGCGCGCGCCAGGTTGAGTTGGCCGCCGATGGACGGCGCGGCCTCGTACAGCGTGACGTCGTGGCCGCGCTCCGCTGCGGTCACCGCGCAGGCCAGTCCGGCCGCCCCGGCGCCAACGACCGCGACGCGATGCCTGGCCTTGGGCGCCGGCATCTGCAGGAATTCCAGCTCGCGTCCGGCGCGCGGGTTGACCAGGCAGGACGTGGGCTGGCCGGTGAAGATGAAGTCCAGGCAGGCCTGGTTGCAGGCGATGCAGGTGTTGATGGTGTCTGGGCGACCGGCCGCCGCCTTGCGCACGAAGTCGGAGTCGGCCAGGAACGGCCGCGCCATCGACACCATGTCGGCGTCCCCACTGGCAAGGATGCCCTCGGCCACGTCCGGGGCGTTGATGCGGTTGCTGATGATGAGCGGGATGCCGATGGCGCGTTTGATACGTGCCGCGGCGAAACGGAAGGCGGCGCGCGGCACCAGGTAGGCGATGGTCGGGACCTTGGCCTCGTGCCAGCCGAACCCGGTGTTGATGACGTCGGCGCCGGCGGCCTCGATGGCCTGCGCCAGCGCGATGACCTCGTGCGCCGGTGCTCCGCCCTCGACCAGGTCGAGCGCCGACAGGCGGTACATGATCAGGGCGTCGGGCCCCAATCGCTGGCGCGTGCGACGCACGATCTCCACCGGCAGGCGGTGTCGGTTGGCCATGCTGCCGCCAAAGTCGTCGCTGCGGTTGTTGCAGCGCGTGGTGGTGAACTGGTTGATGAAATAGCCTTCGGAGGCCATCACCTCCACACCGTCGAAGCCGGCCTGCATCGCCAGTTCGGCACACTTCACGAAGTCGTCGATCGTCTGCCAGACCTCGGCGGTGCTCAGCGTGCGCGGCACGCGGCGGTTGATGGGCGAAGGGATGCTGGACGCGCCGACGAGTTGCGCCGTCTTGCCGTAGCGCCCGGTATGCAGCACCTGCAGCAGGATCTTGCCGCCCTCGGCATGCACGGCCTGCGGGATGGGCCGCAAGGCCTGGGCCTGTTCCGGCGTCATGAGCTGGGGGCCGTGGTCGTCGAGCATGGCCTCCAGGTTCATGGCGTAGCCGCCGGTTACGATCAACCCGGCGCCACCGCGTGCGCGTTCGGCGTAGAAGGCGGCGAGCCGCTCGACGCCGCGTTCCAGACCGTCGAGGCCAGTGTGCATCGAACCCATCAGGGTCCGGTTGCGCACGGTGTGGGCACCGAGCCGCAGCGGCGACAGGAGGGTCGTGAATGCAGAGGGGGCGGTCATGGCAGAGTCGGCATCCTACAGCTAACTAACGTACGTTCGATGATATAGTCGATCTCTGCCCTGCGACGATCGCCCGGCCCCTAGGGTTTCCACGGACCCGGGTGGTAGCCGCCGGTGACCAGCAGTGCGATGCTCGTCAGCAACACCCGCAAGAACTTCATCAGGTCCAGACATGACTGCCGCTGCCTACGAACCTGCCGCTTCCACTGCCGACTACCTGGCGCCGGGGCGCTTCGTCGACAGCGACCATCCGGCGGTGCAGGCGTTCGCGCACGCCCATGCCGACGCCGCGATGACGCCCCGCGACATCGGCGTCAAGCTGTACTACGCCGTGCGCGACGGCTTCCGCTACGACCCGTACCACTTCGACATGTCGGAGGCCGGCCTCAAGGCCAGCCAGGTGGTGGAAAGCGGGCGCGGCTTCTGCGTGCCCAAGGCGACCTTGCTGGCCGCGGCGGCGCGCGTGCTCGGTGTGCCGGCCCGCCTGGGCTTTGCCGATGTGCGCAACCACCTCACCAGCCCGCGGCTGCGCGAGATGATGAATACCGACGTCTTCGCCTACCACGGCTATGCCGAGCTGCTGATCGACGGCCGCTGGCTCAAGGCCACGCCGGCCTTCAACCTGAGCCTGTGCCAGAAGGCCGGCGTCAAGCCGCTGGAGTTCGACGGCAGCGCCGATTCGATCTTCCACGAGTTCGACAACCAGGGCCGGCGCCACATGGAGTACATCAACGACCGTGGCGCCTATGCCGACGTGCCGCGAGAGGAGATGCTGCAGGCCTTCGAACACCTGTACCCCAACTACAAGAAGTGGATGCAGCACACGGCCAGTGCCGACTTCGAACGGGACGTCCGCCCAGACGGCGCGAAATGACACCGTCCGCGGAGTCGTCCGCATCGAGGCGGCATGAGTTCCCCGGCTTCGACGGCGGCCCCTGGGTGGCCGACATCGCCGGCCCGAGTCAGGCGCCCACGGTTCTGCTGCTGCATGGCGGTGGCCAGACCCGGCATGCCTGGGGCGGCACGGCGCTGGCCATGGCGCAGGCCGGCTGGCGCGCCGTCGCGCTGGACCTGCCCGGGCATGGCGAGTCCGCCTGGTCACCGAACGGGGACTACCGCATCGAGACCCTGTCGCGCGACATGGCCCGCTTCTGCCAGACGCTGGGCTCGCCGCTCGCCTTGGTGGGGGCCTCGCTGGGCGGCATGATCAGCATGGCAATGGCCGCGCGCAGCGACGCACCGGCCATGGCGGCCCTGGCCTTGGTGGACATTGCGCCGCGTGTCGAGTCCAAGGGTGTCGACCGCATCGTCGAATTCATGCGCGCACATCCGGAGGGCTTCGCGACGCTGGAAGATGCAGCGCGCCACATCGCCACCTACCGGGGCCGCCCGGTCATGGCCCACCCGCGCGGCTTGCAGAAGAACCTGCGGCTGAATCAGGCGGGGCGCTGGACCTGGCACTGGGATCTGCGCCTGATGAACGACGACAACCACAACCACCGCAACGACCCGGCGTTCTTCGAGCGCGCGCTGGAGCAATATGCAGGCCCGCTTATGTTGGTGCGCGGCGGGCGCAGCGACGTCATCAGCCCGGAGGGTGCAGAGCAGTTCCAGCAGACGTTTCCGCAGGCCCGATTCGTCGCGCTGGCCGGCGCCGGGCACATGGTGGCCGGCGACGCCAACGATGCCTTCACCGCCACCCTGATCGAATTCCTGCGTGAGGTCATGCCGCCGTCGACACAGACAGCGCCGGCGTCGCCTGAACCATCCACCCCTGTGTCAGCCGCCAACGGAGAACCCGCGCCGTGAGCCTCAGATCCTTCACCCTGCACGACCAGATCGAACGCAATGCCCGGCTGCACGGCGGCTGCACGGCCTTTGTCGCCGACGGGCAGGCCATCACCCATGCGCAGTACGCAGAACGCGTGGCCAGCCTGGCCGGCGGCTTGGCGGCTGCCGGGCTCACGGCGGGCGATCGGGTCGCCATCCTGGCGCACAACGGTCAGGCCTATGTCGACCTCATCGGCGCCGCAGCCCGTCTGGGTGCCGTCGTGGTGCCGATCAACTGGCGCCTGTCTGCCGAGGAAGTGGCCTATGTGCTGTCGGATACGACGCCCAAGCTGCTGATCGTTGCGCCGGACATGCAGCCGCTGGTGGCCGGTGCCGAGCTCGCAGGGGTGCGCAAGTACACCACCGGCGCGGGCGCGGGCGCGGATGCCGGCGCCGGTTGGTCGGCCCTGGCCAGCCTGTACCTAGAGGGCGCGGCCCCGGCGCCGGCAGCGATCGCTGACGATGCCGGGCTGTTGATCGTGCACACCGCCGCCGTCGGCGGGCGGCCGCGCGGCGCGCTGCTGTCGCACCGCGGCTTGCTGGCCGCGGCGGGCAAGTCGGTGCATGCGTGGAACCTGACCTCCGCCGACGTGCAGGTGGGTGTGCTGCCCCTGTTCCACCTCGCCGGCATCGGCATGACGCTGGCCCTGCTGGCCGCCGCCGGCGCCACGGTCCTGCTGCCGCGCTTCGATCCCAAGGCCGTCGTGGCACTCATCGACGAACAGCGCGGCAGCGTCATGGGTTCGTTCCCGCCCATGCTGGGCGCGGTGCTCGACGCCGCTGCGGCCGCAGGATCCAAGCTCAGCAGCTTGCGCGTCATGACCGGCATCGATGCGCCGGACACGCTGGCGCGCTTCGCCGCCGACTGTCCGCATGCGAGCTTCTGGGTCGCCTATGGCCAGACCGAGACCTCGGGTTCGGTATCGACCTCCCGCCATGCCGACCGGCCCGGCAGCGCGGGCCTTCCGGTCGAGCAGCACACCGTGGCCATCGTCGACGACGAGGACCGGCCCGTTGCCCAAGGCATTGCGGGCGAGATCGTGGTGCGCGGGCCGATGGTCTTCAACGGCTACTGGAACTGCGAGGCCGACAACGCCATCACCTTCCGCGGCGGCTGGCACCACACCGGCGACATGGGCCGCTTCGACGCCGACGGCTACCTCTGGTACATGGGGCGTTCGCCGGCCAAGGAATTGATCAAGCCCGGCGGCGAGAATGTCTACCCGGCCGAAGTCGAGCGTGCCCTGCTCGAGCATCCGGCGCTGGCCGAGGCGGTCGTGTTCGGCGTACCGGATGCGCAGTGGGGCGAGGCGATCAAGGCGGTCTGCGTGCTCAAGCCCGGCCAGACGCTGGCAGTCGACGCGCTGATCGAGTTCGTCGGCCAGCGCATCGCCCGCTACAAGAAGCCCAAGCACGTCGTCTTCGTCGCCGCGCTGCCGAAGACGGCTGCCGGCGGTACCGACCGGGCGGCCATCAAGGCCGCGCATGCCGCAGGCTGACGGCCATGTCAGCCCGGAGTGCTCAGCCCGCCGTTGACGCTCAGCGTCTGGCCGGTGATGGCGTCCGACTCCGGGCCGGCGAAGAACGCCGCGGCCTGGGCGATGTCGGCGCAGTGCACCGGGAACAGCATGCGCTTTCTCAGGTTGTCGATCATCCCCTGGCCGTGCGCACCGGCCAGTGCTGGCGAGCCGCCGCCCCAACGCGGTTCGGCGTCCCAGATGTAGCTCATGGCCACGGCATTGATGCGGATGCCGTCGCGCCCGAGTTCGCGCGCCAGCACGCGGCACATCTGCATCATGCCGCCGGTGGCGCCGCCGATGAAAGACTCGCCCACCGTGGCCACGCGCCCGGCATCGGTTCCGATGGCCACGATCTTGCCGTGGCGCTGCGCGCGCATCGCCGCCGCCGCAGCCTGGATGGCGTGCGCGCGCGTCAGCCAGTGCGAACGGATGTAGGTCTCGAAGTCGGTGCCTTCCATCTCCATGAACAACTTGAAGGCCAGGGAATCGCTGCTGGCGCCGGCGCCGCTGGCCACCAGCACGTCGAGCCGGCCGTGGCGTTGCACGATGCGCCCGACCATCGCCCTTACTGCCTCGCGGTCCGTCAGATCGGCGGCTTCGAATTCGGCGCGGCCTCCGGCGCTGCGGATCTCGTCGACCACGGCCTGGCCGTTCTGGGCATTGCGGCCGTTGACGACGACATGGGCGCCGCGGCGCGCCAGTTCCTGCGCCGCGGCGCGGCCGATGTACGCCGTGGCACCGGTGACCAAGGCAATCCGATCTTGAAGCGTTTTCATATTCGTCCTATCGTGCGACCTAACGGTTGTTTGGTTCATTGGTATTGTCAAGGAGTTCGAGGTTGATGGGCAAACCTGAAGCCGTGATCGTCGGTGTCGCCGACGTCGCGTTGAAAGACGGCAAGGTGCTGACGCCGATGTCGGTGCTGCAACTGCAGGCACTGGCGGCGCGCGACGCGCTGGCCGACGCCGGCATCCCGATGCGCGAGGTCGACGGCCTGCTCACGGCCGGGATGTGGGGAGTGCCGGGGCCTGGGCAGCTGGCCACCGTCACGCTGTCCGAGTACCTGGGCATCGTGCCGCGTTTCGTCGACGGCACCAACATCGGCGGCTCGGCTTTCGAGGCCCATGTCGCACACGCGGCCATGGCCATCGAGGCCGGGCGCTGCGAGGTGGCGCTGATCACCTACGGCAGCCTGCAGCGCAGCGAGGCCAGCCGCAACCTGGCTGGGCGGCCTTCCGTGCTGACCATGCAGTACGAGACGCCCTGGGGCATGCCCACGCCGGTGGGTGGCTACGCGCTGGCGGCGATGCGTCACATGCACGAGTTCGGCACCACCTCGGAACACCTGGCCGAGATTGCGGTGGCCACGCGCAAGTGGGCGGCGCTGAACCCGGGTGCGACGAACCGCGGGCCGCTGTCGATCGACGACGTGCTGAAGAGCCCGATGATCGGACCCGCTGCACCTGCTGGACGCCTGCCTGGTCACCGACGGCGGCGGCGCCATCGTCATGACCAGCGTGGCGCACGCGAAGGCGCTGGGCCGCAAGGCCGTGCATGTGCGCGGCTACGGCGAGGCGCACACCCACTGGACCATCGCCGCGATGCCCGACCTGGCACGCCTGACGGCCGCCGAGGTGGCCGGACGCGATGCCTTCGCGATGGCCGGCGTCGGCCCCGAGGCCATCGACGTGGTGGAGCTTTACGACTCGTTCACCATCACCGTGCTGCTCACGCTCGAGGCCCTGGGCTTTTGCAAGCGCGGCGAGGGCGGGGCCTTCGTCGCCGGCCAGCGCACGGCGCCGGGCGGCGCGTTCCCGCTCAACACCAACGGCGGCGGACTCTCCTACGCCCACCCCGGCATGTACGGCATCTTCCTGCTGATCGAGGCCGTGCGCCAGTTGCGCGGCGAGTGCGGCGAGCGGCAGATCAAGGACGCCGTCACCGCCCTCGTCCACGGCACCGGCGGCACGCTGTCCAGCGGCGCCACCTGCATCCTGTCCACCCGCTGAGCAGCAGACGATCACCATGTACGACAAGCCCCTGCCTGTAGTCGACCCCGAAAGCGCGCCTTACTGGTCGGCGCTGAAGGACAAGCGCCTGATCCTCAAGCACTGCCGCGATTGCGGACGGCACCACTTCTACCCGCGCGCGCTGTGCCCGCATTGCCATTCCGACGCGCTCGAATGGTCGGATGCGCGCGGCACCGGCAGCATCTACAGCTTCACCATCGCCAGGCGCCCGGCCGGCCCGGCCTTCAAGGCCGACGCGCCCTACGTGGTGGCCGTGATCGACCTCGACGAGGGTGCGCGCATGCTGACCAACATCGTCATCGACGATGTCGAGGCGGTGCGCATCGGCCAGCGTGTGACGGTGCATTTCGACGCCGTCACCGACGACATCACGCTGCCCAAGTTCAAGCTGGCCTGACCCGGGGCGCCTGCATGAACTTCGACATCGAACCCGACACCACGGCCATCGCCGAGGCCGTGCTGCGATTCATCGAGCGCGAGGTGCTGCCGCTGGAGGCCAGGCACCACGCGGTGCTAGGCAGCGAGCGCACCCTGTTCCAGGCCGACGGCCGCTACGTGCCCGAGGCGCTGGCGCTGCGCCGCCAGGTGCGCATGCGCTCGGCCGAACTCGGCTACTACAACCTGTTCGGCGACGAGAAGCTCGGCGGCGCTGGCCAGGGCGCGCAGGTGATGGCCCATGTGCAGGAAGCCATCAACCACCGCTTCGGTCCGGGGCATCCGCTGATCCAGACCGTGGTGCTGCCGTCGCCCTTCACCAACGGCCTGTCGCCGGTGCTGCGCCATCTGGACGCCGGCGTCTTCGAGCGCTACCGCGACGGCATCACCAGCGGCGACAAGACGCTTTGCTTTGCGCTCAGCGAGCCCGACGCCGGCTCCGACGTGTTTGCGATGAAGACCCGCGCCGTACGCGACGGCGAGCACTGGGTGCTCAACGGCACCAAGCAGTGGATCACCAACTCGCCCTATGCCGACCACGCCATGGTGTTCGCGCTGACCGACCCCGAGGCGGCGGCGCAGCACAAGGGCGGGGTCACGGGTTTCTTCGTCGACACGCGCACGCCGGGCTTCAGCGTCCCGCGCCTGATCAACACCGTCGGCCACCTGGGCGGCGACACCGGCGTGGTGGTGCTTGACAACGTTCGCGTGCATGACGACCACCGCCTGGGCGCCGTCGGCCGCGGCCTTGCGGTCGCCATGGACGGCGTGAACGCCGGCCGCATGGGCATGGCCGCCACCTGCCTGGGCCTGGCGCGCTGGGCGCTGGACCAGGCGATCGAATACGCCAAGGTGCGCAAGACCTCGGGCGTGCCGATCGCCGAGCACCAGGCGGTGCAGTTCATGCTGGCCGACAGCGCCATGGACATCTACGCCGCCAAGTCGATGATCCAGA
>Ga0073899_10004854_pt1 | contig 11754 bp, 11 predicted proteins | sample KloWWTmetaKNB5Ph_FD_88975 | JGI IMG/M metagenome (GOLD analysis project Ga0073899, IMG submission 88975) | Active sludge microbial communities from Klosterneuburg, Austria, studying microevolution and ecology of nitrifiers - Klosterneuburg... | ecosystem: Engineered > WWTP > Aerobic digester >...
CTGGAGACGGTGGTGCGGGGCTTTTTCAAGCCCGAGCTGTTTCTGGACTATGTGCGGCACTTTGTGCTGTTTGAGCAGGATGGCGACCACATCGCCAAGAAAGTGGCGGGCTACCACCAGTTTCATGCGGTGCGCGAGGCGGTGCGCGCCACGGTGATTGCGGCGCAAGACGTGGGCAAAAGCGTGCTGGAGGTGCATGAAGAGCGCGCCACCTATGGCAAAGAGGTGCAGCCGGGTTCGCGCAAGGCGGGTGTGGTGTGGCACACGCAAGGCTCGGGCAAGAGCATCACCATGGCCTGCTACGCGGGCAAGTTGCTGCAGCAGCCCGAAATGAAGAACCCCACGCTGGTGGTGGTGACCGACCGCAATGATCTGGATGGCCAGCTGTTTACCACCTTCAGTGCCGCCAGCGACTTGCTCAAGACGACGCCCGTGCAGGCTGGCGACCGCGACGAGTTACGACAAATACTGGCCTCGCGCGAGGCGGGGGGCATCATCTTCACCACGGTGCAAAAGTTTGCGCTGCTCGATGGGGAGGAGGCGCACCCGTTGCTCTCTAACCGCACCAACATCGTGGTGATCTCGGACGAGGCCCATCGTAGCCAGTACGGCACCAAGGGGCGGCTGGACACCAAGACGGGGCGGTATGTGTTTGGCTACGCCAAGCACCTGCGCGATGCGCTGAAGAACGCCACGTTCATCGGCTTTACCGGCACCCCCATTGCGCTGGAAGACAAAGACACCCGTGCGGTGTTTGGCGACTACGTCAGCATCTATGACATTCAGGATGCGGTGGATGATGGGGCAACGGTGCCTATCTTTTACGAAAGCCGCTTGGCCAAGCTGGATGTGAACCAGGCCGACATTGATGCGCTGAATGCTCAGGTGGATGAAGTCGTCGAGGACGAAGAGGACATTGCCAGCCGCGAGAAGACCAAAAGCGAATGGGCGGCACTAGAGAAGCTGGTGGGCTCCGAGCCCCGGCTGCAGCAGGTGGCGCGCGATCTGATTCAGCACTTTGAGGCGCGCATCTCGGTGGTGGATGGCAAAGCCATGATCGTGTGCATGAGCCGGGATATTTGCGCCCAGCTCTACAACGCTATCGTCAGCCTGCGCCCAGATTGGCACAGCGCTGACCCCGAGCAGGGCGCCATCAAGATCGTGATGACAGGCTCTGCCGCCGACAAGGCGCTGCTGCAGCCGCACCTTTACACCAAGCTGGTGAAGAAGCGGCTGGAAAAGCGCTTCAAGGACGCGCGCGACCCTTTGAGGCTGGTGATCGTGCGCGACATGTGGCTGACGGGATTTGACGCGCCGTGCTGCCACACCATGTACATCGACAAGCCCATGAAGGGCCACAACCTGATGCAGGCCATTGCACGCGTCAACCGGGTGTTCAAGAACAAGCCTGGCGGTTTGGTGGTGGACTACATCGGCATTGCCAATGAGCTGAAAGCTGCGCTCAAGGCCTATACCGATGCCAAGGGCAAGGGCGACCCTACGCACAATGCGGCCGAAGCGCTGTCGGTGCTGCTAGAGAAAATGGACATCGTGCGCGGCCTGATGCATGGCTTTGACTACAGCGCATTTGAGACGCGGGCCGTTCCGTTGCTGGTGCCTGTTGCTAACCATATTCTGGGCCTGAAGGATGGCAAGACGCGCTTTCTCGACACCATGGTGGCGGTGGCCAAAGCCTTCTCACTGTGCGGCACTTTGGACGAGGCAGCTGCGCTACGCAAGGAGATTGCCTTCTTCTCGGCCATCAAGGCGGCGATTGCCAAGTTCACCACGGTGGACAAGAAGCGTAGCGACGCGGAGAAAAACAGCGCGCTCAAGCAGATATTGGACAACGCCATCATTTCGGACGGCGTGGCTGATGTGTTTGCGTTGGCTGGACTGGACAAGCCGAACATCGGACTGCTGTCTGATGAGTTTCTGGAAGACGTGCGCCAGATGGACAGCCGCAACTTGGCCGTGGAGCTGCTGGAAAAGCTGCTGCGCGACGAGATCAGGGCCCGCGCGCGCAACAACGTGGTGCAGGAGAAGAAGTACGGCGATCGGTTGCTGGAAACCCTGCGCAAGTACCACAACCGCGCCATTGAAACTGCCCAGGTCATTGAAGAGCTGATCCAGATGGCTAAGGAGTTTCAGGCTGCACTCGAGCGCGAAGCCGTACTCGGCCTGAGTCTGGATGAAATTGCTTTCTACGACGCCCTGGCCTACAACGAAAGTGCCGCGCGTGACCTAGGCGACGTCATCCTGAAGAAGATTGCGGTTGAAATCACTGAAAAGTTGCGCGCCAGCACGACAGTGGATTGGCAGGTGCGCGAAAGTGTGCGGGCGCGGCTGCGAATTTTGGTGCGCCGCACGCTGCAGAAGTGGAAGTACCCTCCCGATCAGCAGCCAGAAGCGATCGAGCTGGTGCTCAGGCAGGCAGAAGAGCTATCCAATAGTTGGACGAACTAATTCTGGATGTGTCCATTCGCGCGGTGCGAAGTTCTGGGCATGACGCTAGAAGGCATCGGCGTCAGCCCTTGGCAGGCGGGCGCAGCCCCTCGAAGCACACACTGAGCATGTGCGCCACGATGGCTTCGGTGTCCATCTTGGTGTAGAGCCGCAGGTACTCCACCGCCGGGTCGCAGGTACGGGCGTAGTAGCTGAACAGCACCACATCGTCGGGCAGGTCGCTGCGCAGCTGGCCGGCCTTCTTGGCGGCCTGCACGCGTTTCTTGAGCTGGCTGTTGAGCTTGATCACCGCCGCCACATAGCGCAGGTTGCGGGTGAGCATCTCCCGCACCTGCGGGCTGGCCGAGGGCAGGAAGGGCAGGCCGCCGCCCAGGCGTACCCGCATGGCCCATTCGAGCAGGGCGCTCAGCTGCGCCAGCGGCGGTTCGTTCTGCGGCCGGGCGTCGAGGAAATCCTGCGCACCGTCGAGCAGCCGCACCATGGCTGCCCCCGCCAGGTCTTCCTTGGACTTGAAATGTTTGTAGAGGCTGGGCTTGGAGATGCCCACCTCCAGCGCCACGTCGTCCATGGTCATGAGGTCGAAGCCTTTGCTGGCCAGGGTGCGCGTGGCCGCGTCGAGGATGGCGTCCTCGCGCAGTTTGAACGCCTGATCCTTGAAGCTGAGACGGCCCAAAATACTCATTGGTAGTTTCGCTACTGTGTGGTAAATTAATTTCCGGATCGGTTAAATGCCATCTTAGCACCGACCACCCGGGCCTGCGCAATTGCACTGGCCCAGCCTACCCAGGAGTGCCCATTGACTGAAGCCCGCAGCCCCACATCCACCCCCGGCCAGCGTATTGCCGTGGTGGGCAGCGGCATTGCCGGCCTGGCCAGCGCCTACCTGCTGGCGCGCCGCCACCATGTCACCCTGTTCGAGGCCGACAAACGCCTGGGCGGCCACACCCACACGGTGGACATCACGCTGGGCGGCGTCACCGCCCCGGTGGACACCGGCTTCCTGGTCTTCAACGACCGCACCTACCCCAACCTCATCGCCCTGTTCGACGAACTGGGTGTGGCCAGCCATGCCAGCGACATGTCCTTCGGTGTGTCGGTGGACGCCGGCCGGCTGGAATGGGCCGGCAGCAACCTGGGCACCGTGTTTGCGCAGCCGCGCAACCTGGTCTCACCCGGCTTCCTGGGCATGCTGGCCGACATCCTGCGCTTCAACCGCGAGGCGCCGGCCAACCTGCGCCGGGCCGAGGCCGATGGTGCCACGCTGGGCCAGCTGCTGGCCGAGGGCGGCTACCGCCCACAGTTCCGCGACGCCTACCTGCTGCCCATGGCGGCGGCCATCTGGTCCAGCCCGGCGGGCGACATCCTGCAGTTTCCGGCGGCCAGCTTCCTGCGCTTCTGCCTCAACCACGGGCTGCTGCAGATCAACGACCGCCCGCAGTGGCGCTCGCCCCTGGGTGGTGGCCGCAGCTATGTGCAGCGGATCGCCGCGACCTTGCCCGACGTGCGGCTGAACGCCCCGGTACACGCGGTGCACCGCAACCCCCAGGGCGTGCAGGTGCACAGCCCCGCCGGGCCCGAGCAGTTCGACGCGGTGGTGCTGGCCACCCACGCCCCCGAAACCCTGGCCCTGCTGCAAGACCCCGACGACGCCGAAGCCGCCCTGCTGCGTGCCGTGCGTTACCAGCCCAACGTGGCAGTGCTGCACACCGACGCCCGCTTCCTGCCGCAGCGGCGCAAGGTCTGGTCGGCCTGGAACTACCTCGGCCATTCGCTGGACGACGGCCAGCGCCCGGTGTGTGTGAGCTACCTGCTCAACCAGCTGCAGCCCCTGCCTTTCACGCAGCCGGTCATCGTCACGCTGAACCCGTTTTCCACACCCGACCCGGCGCAGACCCACGGTATCTACACCTACGAGCACCCGCTGTTCGACAACGCTGCCATCGCCGCCCAGAAGGCCCTGCCCGGCCTGCAGGGCCGCCGCAGCACCTGGTTCGCTGGTGCGTGGACGGGTTATGGCTTCCACGAGGACGGCCTGCGCTCCGCGCTGCGGGTGGCCGCCGACTGGGATCTGCTGCCCGCATGGGCGAGGCTGTGACCCATGGAACACAGCGCTGAAATCATCGTCGGCCAGGTCATGCACAAACGCCTGCGCCCGGTGCGCAACCGTTTCGTGTACCCGGTGTTCTGCCTGCGGCTCGACCTGGCGCAGCTCGGCAGCCTGCGCAACTGCTGGTTCGCGGTAGACCGCTGGGCACCCCTGAGCCTGCGCACCCGCGACTACGGCCCGCGCGACGGCAGCAGCCTGCTGGACTGGATGCGTGGGGTGCTGTGGGATGCCGGCATCAACGCCACCGGCCCCGTGCACCTGCAGACCTTCCCGCGTGTGCTGGGTTATGCCTTCAACCCCGTGAGCTTCTGGTACTGCCACGGCGCCGACGGCAGCCTGCGCGCCGTGCTGGCCGAAGTCAACAACACCTTTGGTGAACACCACCGCTACCTGCTGGCCGCGCCGGGCAACGCGCCCATCACGCCGCAGACCGTGCTGGAGTGCCGCAAGCTGCTGCATGTGTCGCCTTTCTGCGCCGTGGAAGGTGGCTACCAGTTCCGCTTCCGCGACGTGGGCGACATGGGTGACATGGCGGGCACGCGCTTCGTGGGCATCGACTACCGCGACGCCCAGGGCCTGCTCATCCGCACCGCCATTGGCGGGCGCAGCCTGGCATTCAGCCCCGCCCACCTGCGCCGCACCCTGCTGCGCCAGCCCCTGCTCACGCTGGGCGTGGTGGCACGTATCCACTGGCAGGCGCTGCGCCTGTGGTGGCGCGGCGTGCCGCTGCACCACAAGCCCGCCCCGCCCCTCGCATCCACCAGCCAGCCACCAACACCCCAGGAGAACCATCCATGAACCGTGCACCGGCCCTGCGCGCCCCTCTGTCCCTGCCGCACCCGCTGCCTGCTGCGGCGCGGGTGTTCTGCTCGCTGCTGTCGCGGCTGCAGGCCGGCCACCTGCGGCTGCAGACACCCGAAGGTGCCTGGTGTGTGTTCGGTGACCCCCACAGTGGCCCCGGCGCCGAGCTGCTGGTGCGCGACTGGCGTGCCTGCGCCCGCATCCTGGCGGCGGGCGACATCGGTTTTGCCGAAGCCTGGCGCGCCGGCTGGATCGACAGCAACGACCTCACCGCCCTGCTGCGCCTGGCGCTGCGCAACGAGGCCGCGCTGGACCGCGCCGTCTTCGGCGGCCGCCTCAGCACCCTGTGGTACCGCGTACGCCACCTGCTGCGCGCCAACACCCGGGGCGGCAGCCGCAAGAACATCCACGCCCACTACGACATCGGCAACAACTTCTACCGCCTCTGGCTCGACGGCACCTGGACCTACTCCAGCGCCTGGTTCGACGGCGACTTCAGCCAGAGCCTGGAGCAGGCCCAGGCCGCCAAGTACCAGCGCATCATCGACGTGCTGGGCCTGCGCGCCGGCCACCGGGTGCTCGAGGTCGGCTGCGGCTGGGGCGGCTTTGCCGAACACGCGGCGCGCAAAGGCATTGCCGTACACGGCGTGACCATCTCGCCCGCTCAGCTGGAGGTGGCGCAGCAGCGCCTGCGCACCCAGGGGCTGGAGCACCTGGCGCAGCTGGAACTGCGTGACTACCGCGACCTGCAGGGCCGCTACGACGCGGTGGTTTCCATCGAAATGTTCGAGGCCGTGGGAGAACGCTTCTGGCCTGCCTATTTCCGCACCGTGCGCGACCGCCTGGTGCCGCACGGCAAGGCGCTGGTGCAGTCCATCACCATCGGTGAGCCGCACTTCGCGCGCTACCGCGCGGGCAGCGACTTCATCCAGCAGTACATCTTCCCGGGCGGCATGTTGCCCAGCCCGCAACGCTTCGCCACCGCCGCCCGCAGCCAGGGCCTGGCCGTGCTCGATGCCACACCCTTTGGCGCCGACTACGCCGAGACCCTGCGGCGCTGGCGCCAGGCTTTCGACGCGCAGCACGAGGCCGTGGCTGGGCAGGGTTTCGACGAGGTTTTTGTGCGCACCTGGCGGCTCTACCTCGCCTACTGCGAAGCTGGTTTTGACGAGGGCCGCACCAACGTCATGCACTTCCTGCTGCAACGTTGACACGGTGTGAACCTGCCATGCCCACGCCGCAACGCCGCCGCTTGCTCACCCTGCTGGGTGGTGCTGTGCTGTGGCCTGTGCACCTGGCGGCACAGCCATCGGCGCCACCCTGGCGCGAGGCGCTGGGTGCCGTGCAGCCGCTGGGCGAAGGCGTGTTCCGCTGGTTCGGCCTGTCCGTCTACACCGCCCGCCTGTGGAGTGGCCAGCGCCCCTTCAACCCCGACGCGCCCTTTGCGCTGGAGCTGACCTACCACCTCGGCATCCGCCGCGCGCAGTTCATCAACACCAGTGCCGACGAGATGCAGCGCCTGGGCACACTGGCGCCCGACGCCCCGCAGCTGCTGCGCTGGCGTACGCTGATGGCCGAGGCCTTCACCGACGTGGAGGCGGGCGACCAGCTGGTGGGGGTGTACCTGCCCGGCCAGGGCGCGCGTTTCTACAACCGCAGCCGCCGCCTGGCCACCCTCGACGACCCCGCCTTCGCGCAGGCTTTTTTTGCCATCTGGCTCGACCCCCGCACCCGCGATGCCGCCCTGCGCCGCCAGCTGATGGGGGCCGCACCATGAGCCAGGGCCACGCCACCATGCCGCTGGCTGCCTACGGCGCCTTGGGCCTGCCACTGGCCATGGCCGCGCTGCCGGTGTATGTGCAGGCCCCCGCCTACTACGCCGGCACGCTCGGCCTGCCGCTGGCCACCACCGGCATGGTGCTGTTTGCCGCGCGGCTGGTGGACACCGTGCAAGACCCGTGGCTGGGCCGCTGGATCGACCGGCTGGCCGGCGCTGGCCGCCTGCACGGCGTGTTGTGGGCTGCCGCCGCTGGACTGGCGCTGGGCTTTGCCGGCCTGTGGCTCCCGCCGGCGCAGGGCTGGCTGCTGGCCGCCTGGCTGGCCGGCATGCTGGTGCTGGTCTACACCTGCCACAGCCTGCTGCAGATCACCCACCTGGCTTGGGGGGCGCGGCTGGGTTTTGTGCCCACGGTGACCCGCGCCGCCGCGTGGCGCGAAGGCCTGGGCCTGGCCGGGGTGCTGGGTGCCAGCGTGGTGCCGGCCTGGGTGCTGCAGCCGGGGGCCGCAGAGCCGCAGCGCGGGCTGGCGCTGTATGCGCTGGGGTTCGCAGCCCTGCTGGTGGCGGGGCTGGTGTTGTTGCTGCGGGCCGCGCCCGCCTGGGCCGGCCAGCGCGACGACCAGGCCCCGGCATGGCGCGAGGCCTGGGCCACACCGGGCTTCCGGGCGCTGCTGCTGCCGTATTTTCTGAACGCGCTGTCGGTGGCGCTGCCGGCCACGCTGGCGCTGTTTTTCATCCAGGACCGCATCGGTGCTGGCGCGCAGGCCGGCTGGCTGCTGGGCCTGTACTTCCTGGCAGGTGCAGCGGGTCTGCCGCTGTGGAGCCGGCTGGCGCAGCGCATCGGCGCGGCGCGGGCGTGGCGCTGCGGCATGGTGCTGTCGGTGCTGGCCTTCAGCGCCACCGTGCTGCTGGGCCCGGGTGATCTGCTGCCCTATGCGCTGGTGTGTGCAGGTGCCGGGCTGGCGTTGGGCGCTGATCTGGCCTTGCCGCCGGTGCTGCTGGCCGCGCGTATCCCGCCCGGGGTGCAGGCGGCGGGGTACTTCGGGGTGTGGACGCTGCTGGGCAAGCTGGCGTTGGCCGTGTCGGGCCTGGCCCTGCCCCTGCTGGCCATGCTGGGTTACACACCCGGCATGGCAGCCACGTCCCAGGGCGGGTGGGCGCTGGCCTTGCTGTATGCAGGCCTGCCCTGTGTGTTCAAGCTGGCGGCCTTGCTGGCCTTGTCGCGTGGTGTCATCACCACGCCGGAGGAAACACCATGACGCAACGATCCTTCCCACGCCGCCGCCTGCTGGGCGCGGGTCTTGCCGTGGGCGCACTGCCCTGGCTGGCCGGCTGTGCGGCCCCCGATGTGCAGCACTACCGGGCCGAGACACCCGCGCTGGACCTGGTGCAGTATTTCAGCGGCCCCACCGAAGCCTGGGGCATGGTGCAGATGCGCAGCGGCGAGGTGGCACGGCGCTTTTACGTGCGGCTGAACGGCCGCACCGAAGGCCATCGCCTGGTGCTGGATGAGGACTTCCGCTACAGCGATGGCAGCACCCAGCAGCGCACCTGGACCCTCACCCCGCAAGGCCCTGGCCGCTGGCTGGGCACAGCCCCGGACATCGTGGGCCAGGCCACGGGCGAGGTGGCGGGCAACACCCTGCACTGGCGCTACACCCTGCGGGTGCCGGTGGATGGCCGCGAGGTCGATCTGGACATGGACGACTGGATGTACCTGATCGACCCGCAGACCCTGGTCAACCGCACCAGCATGCGCAAGTGGGGCGTGGAGGTGGGGCAGGTCACGCTGTTCTTCAGAAAGCCATGAGACATCCCCCCATGCGGCTTCGCCGCTTCCCCCTTTGGTGTGGCTTGCTCCGCGGCCTTTCGAGCGTTGAGGGCGCGGCAGTTTCATCGGTGTTGGTTGGCGCGCAGCGCCATGGAAAACTGACATGTTCAAACCCCTGAACCATCGCATCACCCAGTGGCACGGCCGCCGCGTGTGGGTGGTGGGCGCCAGCAGCGGCATTGGGGCTGCGCTGGCTCAGGCCCTGCTGCAGGCCGGTGCCCGCGTGGTGCTGTCGGCGCGTAGCGCGCCCGGACTGGCGCAGGTGGCCGCCGGCCATCCACTGGCCGAGGTGCTGCCGCTGGACGTGACCGACGCCACCGCCTGGGCACGGGCCGCCCGCACCCTGCAGCAGCAGGGCGCGGCCCCCGACCTGGTGGTGTTCTGCGCCGCCGTGTACCGGCCCCAGCACAGCTGGGAGCTGCAGGCCGACGAGGTGGCATACACCCTGCAGACCAACCTGGCGGGTGTGTACTACGGCCTGCAGGCGGTGCTGCCTGGCATGCGCACCCACGGGCGCGGCGGTGTCGCCATCGTGGCCAGCGTGGCGGGTTATGTGGGCCTGCCGGGGGCCGCGGTGTACGGCCCCACCAAGGCCGCACTCATCAACCTGGCCGAGCTGCTCTACAGCGAGCTGCACCCGCAGGGGCTGGACGTGTACCTCGTCAACCCCGGCTTCGTGCAGACCCGCCTGACCGCCCGCAACCGCTTCGCCATGCCCGCCCTGCTGAGCCCCGACCAGGCCGCGCAGGCCATCCTGCAGGGGCTGGCGCGTGGGCGTTTCGAGATCCACTTCCCGCGCCGCTTCACCTTACTGATGCAGCTGCTGCGCCACCTGCCGGCACGCTGGCGGTTTGCGCTGGTGCACCGCGCCACCGCAGAATCAGGCACACCATGACACCTGCCCCCACCGCTCCTGCAGTTCCCTCAGCGCCTCGCCTGGATGCCTTGCTGACCTGGTACGCCACGCTGGCCCCGCAGGACCTGGGCGCCATCCCGCAGCTCTACACCGAGCAGGCGCGGTTCAAGGACCCCTTCAACGAGGTCAGCGGCCATGCGGCCATCCACCGCATCTTTGCCCACATGTTCGAGACCACCGAGCGGCCCCGTTTCGAGATCGTTGAACAGGGGCTGCAGGGCCATGCGGCCTTCGTCACCTGGCGCTTCCACTTCGGGCTGCGCGGGCGCCTCTACCGCATCGACGGCGCCAGCCACCTGCACTTTGCACCCGACGGCCGGGTGGCCGACCACCGCGACTACTGGGACCCGGCCGAAGAGCTGTGGCAAAAGCTGCCCTTGCTGGGGCCGCCGGTGCGCTGGCTGCGCCGCCGCTTCACCGTCCCGATGCGGTAAGAACCTGTTCACGGTCTTTTCGGGGTCGCGCAAGAGACTTGCCGGGATGGGATGCAAGGCGCGGTGCGCAGCAAATAGTTCATCTATTTGCAAGCGCCGCAACGCCGCAGACCGCCCGACAAGGCACTTGCCCGAAGGGTTGGGGCGCAATCGGGCGATTGAGCGTCCCGGCTGCTTGCATGGGCATGAGCCCATGCGGCGCATCCGGGCCACCCACTCATCCCGATTGCACTCCCAACGCGATCCCCGAAAAGACCGTGAACAAGTTCTAAGATGCCAGGCATGAGCCTCGCACCGCACTCCCCCGCCATCCTTGACATCCACCAGCTGCACTTTGCCCATGCGGGTGAGCCCGCGCTGGCGGCTGGCTGGTCCGCCCGCATCGGCCCCGGCGTGACGCTGCTGCAGGGTGACACCGGCAGCGGCAAAAGCACCCTGCTGCGCCTGCTGGCCGGCCAACTGCCTGGTACGCCCGCCACGGGCCAGCGCACGCTGGGCGGTGTGGACTTCGACGCCGACCCTGCGGCCTACCGGCGCCAGCTCTTCCTGTGCGACCTGGCCACCAACGCTTTCGACCAGATGAGTGGGCGCGAATGCGCCGCCGCGTGGAGCGCTGACGACCCGGGTTTCCGCGCCGACGAGTGGCAGGCGCTGGTCGAAGGCTTCTCGCTGGCCGAGCACATCGACAAGAAGCTCTTCATGCTCTCCACCGGCTCGCGGCGCAAGGTGTGGCTGGCCTATGCGCTGGCGTCGGGCCGCCCGCTGGTGCTGTTGGACGAGCCTACCGGCGGGCTGGACGCGCCGTCCACCCGCTGCCTGTGGGCCGCGCTGACCCGGGTGGCCGCATCCGGCCAGCGCGCCGTGGTGGTGGCCCGCACGGAAGGGCTGGACCAGGTGCCGCTGGTGGGCACCATCACGCTGCCGCTGGCAACGTAGGGGCCTCAGGCTTTTTTCAGAAACTCCGACTTCAGCATGAAGCTGCCCTGGTCGGTCTTGCAGTCCACGTCGTGGCCGCCACCGCCATCCACCAGGCGGATGCTTTTGACCTTGGTGCCCTTCTTGAGCACGGTGGACGAACCTTTCACTTTCAGGTCCTTGACGAGGATCACCGCGTCGCCATCGGCCAGCGGGTTGCCGTTGGCGTCGCGCACGGTGCCGTCTCCTTCATCGGCACCGGTGTCTGCATCGGTGGCCTGCATGGGCCACTCGAAGGCGCAGTCGGGGCAGATGTAGTTGCTGCCATCGGGGTAGGTGTTTTCCTGGCCGCATTGGGGGCAGGCGGGGGTGCTGTGGGGCATGGGGTCTCTCAAAAAACGGGCCCAACAGGGCTGGCGTAAAGGCCTTGATCGTAGCAAGCGCAGCGCCTGCAGCGCAGGCCTGTGTCTGGCAAGCACAGGCGTCGGTGGCCTACACGCGGGGGGC
>Ga0073899_10004856_pt1 | contig 11750 bp, 8 predicted proteins | sample KloWWTmetaKNB5Ph_FD_88975 | JGI IMG/M metagenome (GOLD analysis project Ga0073899, IMG submission 88975) | Active sludge microbial communities from Klosterneuburg, Austria, studying microevolution and ecology of nitrifiers - Klosterneuburg... | ecosystem: Engineered > WWTP > Aerobic digester >...
TCGAGCGCATGCAATTGCCAACGCTCGTGATGGCCCCAAACAAGACGCTTGCCGCGCAGCTTTACGGCGAACTTCGAGACCTGTTTCCCAACAACGCCGTCCACTACTTCGTCAGCTACTACGACTACTACCAGCCGGAAGCGTACATCCCCACCACCGACACGTTCATCGAGAAAGACGCGATCATCAACGACCAGATCGATCGCATGCGACACGCTGCCACGCACGCGCTGCTCTCGCGGCCCGACGTGATCATCGTCGCATCCGTCAGCTGCATCTACGGCATCGGCTCTGCCGAATCGTACGAGGGGTTGCTGATCGAGATCGTCAAGGGCGAAGAGCTGCTTCGGGATCACCTGCTGCGGCGCCTGGTCGACATCCAGTACGAGCGCAACGACGTCGACTTTCACCGCGGCACGTTCCGGGTGCGGGGCGACGTGGTCGAGATCTTCCCAGCTTACGAGGACAAGGTCGCGATCCGGATCGAGTTCTTCGGTGACGAGGTGGACGGCATCTCCGAGGTCGATCCGCTGCGCGGGCGCGTGCTGGCCGAGCTCGACCGCTACTCCGTGTTCCCCGGCTCGCACTACGTCACGCCGCGGCAGCAGCTGCAGCGCGCGATCGAAGCGATTCGCATCGAGCTGCGCGAGCGCCTCGACTACTACGACAAGCAGGGGCGGTTTCTGGAGAAGCAGCGCGTCGAGCAGCGCACCATGTACGACCTGGAGATGCTCGAGCAGATGGGCTTCGTGCAGGGCATCGAGAACTACTCGCGTCATCTCTCGAACCGCTCACCGGGGGAGCCGCCGCCAACGCTGATCGACTACTTCCCGGAAGACTTCCTGCTGATCTTGGACGAGTCGCACCAGACCGTGCCGCAGATCGGCGCGATGTATCGCGGCGATCGCTCACGCAAAGAGACGCTGGTCGAGTACGGCTTCCGCTTGCCCAGCGCCCTGGACAACCGCCCGCTGAAGTTCGACGAGTTCGAGAAGTACATGCGCCGGGTGATCTTCGTCTCTGCCACACCCGGCGACTTCGAGATCGAGAAGAGCGGTTCGCACCTGGTCGAACAGCTGATCCGCCCCACCGGGCTCCTCGACCCCGAGATCTCGATCCGGCCCGTCTCGGGTCAGGTGGACGACCTCTTGGGCGAGATCAAGCTGCGCGTCGAGCGCGACGAGCGCGTGCTGGTGACCACGCTCACCAAGCGCATGGCCGAGGACCTGACCGAGTACTACGCCGAGCTCGGCATCCGGGTGCGCTACCTGCACTCGGACGTCGACACCCTCGAGCGCATGGACATCTTGCGCGATCTGCGGGCCGGCGAGTTCGACGTGCTGGTGGGCATCAACCTCTTGCGCGAGGGGCTCGACCTGCCCGAAGTGAGCCTGGTCGCCATTCTCGACGCGGACAAAGAGGGCTTTCTTCGCAGCCCGCGCTCGCTGATCCAGACCATCGGTCGAGCCGCGCGCAACGCGGGCGGGCAGGTGCTGATGTACGCCGATCGCGTCACCGACGCGATGCGCTTCGCGATGGACGAGACCGCGCGCCGCCGCGGCATCCAGGCGAAGTACAACCAAGAGCACGGGATCACCCCCGAGACCATTCGGCGCGCCATCCTCGACTTCAACCCCGCCAGCGGCACCACCGACTACTACGCCGTGCCGCGCACCCCGAGCGCCTCGGGGGCGGGGCGGGTCCGACCCGCGCGCCCGAAGGACGAGCTCGAGGAGCTGGCCGAGCGCATCGAGGCGATGCGCCAGCAGATGTTCGCCGCCGCCGAGAACCTCGAGTTCGAAACCGCAGCGCGCCTGCGCGACGACCTGCACCGTCTGCAGGCCGGGCTGCCCGTCGAGGTGCGCGAGTCGCTCACGCCCCCGCCGCCCCGCGCCGGAACCAAGTCCGTGCCGCCCGGACGCGGTCGCAAGTCGACCCGCCCCAGCGCGCCGCCTGGCCGGCGGCGGCGCTGACCCGAGCCGGCTTCAGGGCGCCTGGCAGAAGGTGTTGATCTGGTTCACCAGGTCGTCCTCCTGCTTCACGATCTTGTCGAACTCTTTCTGCGCCGTCTCGGCCTGCTCGGGGTTCTTGGTCTCGATGGCGGTGGCAACCTGCCGCGCCGTCGAGGCGGCCTTGGTGCACATTTCCTTGTAGTTCGCGGCGTGAGACTTGAGCTCGGGTGTCGTGACCTCGAGCGCCGTCACGTCTTTCGCCAGCTGGTCGTACAGATCCCCCAGCTTCTTCATCGACGCGATCACCTGGGCGTCATCGCTGCCTTTGGAGCCCGAGTGCTGCTCGATCTCTTTGATCGCGGTGTTCACCTTGTCGATGAAGGCGTTGCACTCCTTCGTCTTCTTGAACTTGCCGCAACCTGGCAACACGAGCGCGGCCGAAACGGCAAACGCGAACGCGGACGCGAGGACGAAACGCTGGCGCATGGGCTCTCCTTCCACGCCCCCGTCATACCTTGGCGGTGGTTGCCCGGGCTAGGGTCGTTTTTCGCGACCTGGGGTTTTTCCGAGCCGAACGCCCCTAGACCCGCTCGCTCGACCCGCGCGCCTGCAGCCGTTCGACCACTTTTCGCACGTCTTGCGCCTGCTCGCGCGGCAGCACCAGCAGCGCGTCGTCGGTCTCGATCACACACAAGCCTTCCACACCGACCAGCGCGATCACCCGCGACCGGCCGTCGCTGCGCAGATCGCGCACCAGGTTGCCCCGGGCCTCGACCAGCACCGCGTCGGGCGGGGCGGCGTTGTGCTGCTCGTCCTTCTCGGCAAGCTCCCAGGCCGTTTGCCAGCTCCCGAGATCGCTCCACCCGAAGCTTGCCACCACCACCGCCAGCTCGTCCGCCTTCTCCATCACCGCGTAGTCGATGCTGACCGACGGGAACGCCTCGAAGGCCCTGGCCGTGGCCTGGGTGCGCTCGCCCTCGGGCAGCCGGGCGATACCGTCCAGCGCGGCGGCAACCTCGGGCAGGTGCCGGCGGACGGCGCTTTCCATGACGTCTGCGCGGAAGAAGAACATCCCGCTGTTCCAGAAGTGGCGACCGCTCGCCAGGTATTGCTCCGCCCGCGGCCGGTCCGGCTTCTCGACGAAGCGCGCGACGCGGCGGACATCCGGACCGAGCTCGGCGCCGGCCTCGATGTAGCCGTAGCCGGTTTCGGCTCGGGTGGGCTCGAGGCCGATGGTGGTGATCACTCCGCCCCGGGCCGTGTCCACCGCGGCGCTGAGCGCCCGGCGGAACGCCTCGGGATCCGCCACGTGCTGATCGCTGGGGAGCACCATGACCACCGCCTGGGGGTCGCGCGCCAGCACCGCCCAGGTTGCCCAGGCGATGCAGGGGGCGGTGTTCTTCGCCACGGGCTCACCCAGAAACGAGCTTCGGGGAAGCCAGTCGAGCGCGCGCTGGGTCGCGTCGAGCAAGTGCACACCGGTGGCGATCAACGTGCGCTCGGGCGGACACAGCGCCTCGATCCGGCGAACCGTGGCCGCGATCAGGCACTCGGGCTCGGGACCAATGGCGAGCAACTGCTTCGGCATCGACTTGCGCGACGCGGGCCAGAAGCGCGTTCCACTGCCGCCGGCCAGCACCACGCAATACAAGTGAGGAATCATGGCCGCGCTGAACTATCACGGTTTGGCAGCGTCGCCGATCCAGCCACGGGCGCTGCGGGCGGCGGCGGCGACGCCGGGGGGCGGACCCACAGCAGGCTGACCAGGCCGAGGGGGGCGACCCACGCGGCAAACCAGGCGAAGTGCCCCCGCATCACGATGCGGCGCAACGCCATCAGCGCGACCACGCCGACCGCGAGCGCCACCGAGGCCCCGACCACCGCCGGCAAGAGCGCGTCAGCCCCCTTTCCGAGGTGGCGTGCCTCGAGCACGATGGCCCCCGTCACCGCTGGAAGTGACATCAGCATCGACAGCTCGAACGCCCGATCGGGCCGCACCTTCAGCCACAGCGCGGCGGCGATGGTCGAGCCGCTGCGCGAGAGGCCGGGGAGAACCGCAAGCCCCTGACACAGGCCGATCACGAGAGCACCGAGCAGTGTCGGGACCTCGCGCTCGCCGGCGCGCACGAAGCGCGTGGACAGCACCACCGCCGCGGTGCCGAGGAAGCCCAGGCCAATCACCGCGGGCGAGTGCGTCCAGCGCTCGACCGCGTCGCGCAGGGCGAGCCCGATGATCGCCGTGGGAAGCGATGCGACGATCACCACCAATGCGTCGCGCCCACCCGAGCTGGCGGTGAAGCGCGACGGCCGGATCAGCGCCGACGTTCCGTCGACCACCGCGGGCATCACCCGGCGGCGCAGCACGATCAACGTCGCGAGCAGCGTGCCGGCGTGCAGCATCACGTTCAACGTCAGCCCGGCTTGGTCGATGGACAGCACGAGCTCGGCCAGCGCCAGGTGTCCGTCGCTGGAAATGGGGAGAAACTCGGTGATGCCTTGGATCACACCGAGCACGATCGAGCTGGACACAGGTGCGTCCATGGGCGGTCTTCTACACCCGTTTTCGCATGCTGCGCACGGGCAATTCGTCACGGCTTCGGCCACGTGGAAACCGCCGCGGTCTCCGCTATGGTGGGCGCCTTCGAATTCCGGGTGCTGAGATGAAGACGACCACGCGCAAGGCTCCTCGTTTCTGGTTCACCGCGCTCTCGATCAGCGCGCTCTCGCTGGCCTCTGCCGCAGGCTGCGGCGACTCGGGGGGCGGCGGCGGCGGCAGCGGCGGCGGCAACGTGGGCGGCAGCGGCAACGTGGGCGGCACCGGGGGAGCGCTGGGCGGCGCGGGCGGCGTGGCGGGCAGCGGCGGCGTGGCGGGCAGCGGCGGCGCCGCGGGCAGCGGCGGCGCGGGGGGCAGCGGCGGCGGCACCGGCGGCGTGGGGCCGGGCACCGCGCTCAAGGTCACCGAGTGCAAGACGCTGACGGCCGGCCCCGCGCTGTGCAGCGCCCAGGCCGGGCAGAAGGGCCTGCGCCTGGTCGGCACGGTGCTCGCACCACAAGAGGTGTTTCACGGCGGTGAAGTGCTGATCGACGACACGGGCACCATCACCTGCGTGGGTTGCGATTGCTCGACGGCCCCGGGGGCGGCGACCGCGCACACCGTGACCTGCGCCCAGGGTGTCATCTCACCGGGCCTGATCAACTCGCACGATCACATCACCTATGCGAACAACGCCCCCCACGACGGCGGCACGCTGCGGTACGACCATCGTCACGAGTGGCGCGTCGGCGCGGGCCCGACCAAGCCCGCCATCAAATACGCGAGCGGCGCCGCCAAGAACGTGGTGCTCGCGGCCGAGCTGCGCTTCGTGATGAGCGGCGCCACCTCGGCGGTCAGCGCCGGTGGCACGCCTTACTTGCTCAGGAACCTGGACACCGCCAGCAAAGAAGGGCTGCCGGCGCCCACCGTGAACAGCGACACCTTCCCGCTCGACGACGCCAGCGGCAAGACTCAGACCACGGGCTGCAACTACGGCGCCAAGCCGACCACGGCGCAAGAGATCGCGAACCTCGACGCCTATCAGCCGCACATCGCCGAGGGCGTGAACCAGGCGGCCAAGAACGAGCTGACGTGCACCAGCGCCGGCACCACCGACGTGATCGAGCCGCAAACCGCCATCGTGCACGCGGTGGCGGCCACCCCGGTCGAGGCAAAGGCGATTCATGACGAGCGCGCGTGGGTGGTGTGGTCGCCACGCTCGAACGTGGCGCTCTACGGCAACACCGCTCCGGTGACCCTGCTCGACACCATGGGCGTGGGGCTGGTGCTCGGGACCGATTGGCTGCTGAGCGGCTCGATGAACCTGGCGCGCGAGCTGCGCTGCGCCGACGATCTGAACCAGAAGCAATACGGCAAGCACTTCTTGGACTTCGAGCTGTGGCGCATGGTGACGACCAACGCCGCCTTCGCCGCCGGCATGGAGCGCGGGATCGGCATGCTGAAGAAGGGCTTCGTGGCCGACATCGCCATCTTCGACGGCAGCACCAACAAAGACCACCGCGCGGTGATCGCGGCCGAGCCCAAGGACGTGGCGCTGGTGCTGCGCAGCGGCGCGCCGCTCTACGGTGACGACGCGCTCGTGAACAGCCCAGCCATCGGCGGTTCGAGCTGCGAAGCGCTGGACGTGTGCGGGGCGGCAAAGCGTGCGTGCGTGTCGAAAGACACGGCCGGCAGCGCCACCTTGGCGGCGGTGAAGACCGCGGGCGAGGCCTTCGCGCCGCTCTTCACCTGCGGCGCGCCCGTGAAAGAACCGACCTGCGTGCCGTCCCGGCCCACCGAATACGGGGGCCAGAGCACGGCCACCGACAAGGACGGCGACGGCGTGGCCGACGCCACGGACGTCTGCCCCAGCGTGTTCGATCCGGCCCGCCCCCTCGACGCCGGCAAGCAAGCCGACGCCGATGGCGACAAGAAGGGCGACGCCTGTGACCCGTGCCCGTCGGATCCGAGCGACAAGTGCGCGGCACCCGACCCCGACGACCTGGACGGTGACGGCTGGGCCAACGGCGTGGACAACTGCCCCGACCTGGCCAACGGCGGCCAGCAAGACGGCGACGGCGACGGCAAGGGCGACGCCTGCGACAGCTGCCCCACCGCCAATCCCGGTTTCGGTGCGTGCCCCGTGGGCATCGAGGCGGTCCGCAACCCGGCCCACCCGCAGCACCCGAAGCCGGGCTCACCAGTGAAGCTCACCGGCCTGTACGTGACGGGTGTGCGGCCGAACACCGGCAACATGCGCGGCTTCTACGTGCAAGACGCCTCGCTCAAGCCCTTCACCGGGATCTTCGTGTTCACCGCCAGCGCCGCGCCGAACGTGGTGGTCGGCAACAAGATCGACGTGAGCGCCACCTACGACGAGTTCTTCAACCTGAGCGAGCTGACCGATCCGGTGATCACCATCACCGACAGCGGCACCACGCTCCCGTTCGGCCCGATTGCCGTCGCCAACCCGGCAGAGCTCGCCACCGGCGGCGCCAAGGCCGAGGGCTTCGAATCCATGCTGGTGAGCCTGGGCAGCGTGCAGGTGACCAACGCGAACCCGGACGCGCCGAGCGACTTCGACGAGTTCGTGGTCACGGGGAACCTGCGGATCGACGACGAGCTCGACCCCACCATCGACAACACCTTCGCTGTGGGCGCGTCTTTCTCGAAGATCACCGGCATCATGACCTTCGGCTTCTCGAACACCAAGCTCGCCCCGCGCAGCGCCGCCGAGCTCGCCCCCTGACCGGTCATGAAGATCGCATGCATCGGCGGCGGACCGGCGGGGCTGTACTTCGGGATCTTGATGAAGCGGGTCGACCCCGCGCATCAGGTGACGATCTGGGAGCGAAATCGCCCCGACGACACGTTCGGCTTCGGTGTGGTGTTCTCGGACGCCACCCTGGGCAACCTGGCCGCAGCCGATCCCGAGAGCCATGCGGCCATCATGGCGAGCTTCGCCCACTGGAACGACATCGTCATCCATTTCGGGGGCCGCGTGCAGCGCTCGACCGGCCACGGGTTCGCGGGCATGAGCCGGCAGAAGCTGCTCGACATCTTGCAGGCGCGCGCCCAGGCGCTGGGCGTGGTGATCCACTTCGAGCGTGAGGCGCCCGCGCTCGCCGAGCTCGCCGCGGGCCACGATCTGGTGGTGGCGGCCGACGGCGTGAACAGCGCCGTGCGCAGCGAGCTGGCTCCACACCTGACCCCAGAGGTCGACTTCCGCCCCAATCGCTTCGTGTGGCTGGGAACCACCTTCCCGTTCGAAGCCTTCACGTTCTACTTCCGCGAGAACGAGCACGGGCTATTTCGCGTCCACGCGTATCGCTATCAAGAGAGCGCTTCGACCTTCATCCTGGAGTGCACGGAAGCGACCTGGCAGAAGGCCGGGCTCGACCAGGCGACGGAAGACGAGACCATCGCCTATGCCGAGCGCCTGTTCGCGGCCGAGCTCGCCGGGCACCGGCTGCAGAAGAACCGCAGCATCTGGCGCGCGTTTCCCACGGTGAAGAACCGCTCGTGGCACCACCAGAACGTCGTGCTGATGGGCGATGCCGCCCACACCGCGCACTTCTCCATCGGCTCGGGCACCAAGCTGGCGATGGAAGACTGCATTGCCCTCCGCGACGCGGTGCTGACCCACCCGAAGCTCGAGGACGCCCTGCAGGCCTACGAGACGGACCGGCGGCCCAGCGTCGAAGCCATCCAGCGATCGGCTCAGGTGAGCCTCGAATGGTTCGAGAACACCGAGCGCTACCTGAAGCTCGATCCGGTGCGGTTCGCCTTCAGCCTGCTGACGCGCAGCTTGCGGGTCACCCACGACAACCTCGCTCGCCGGGACCCGGAGTTCGTGCGCGAGGTCGACGCGCTGGTCGCCCAGGACGCCAGCCGGCAGGCCGGGCGCGCGGTGCGTCCGAGGACGCCACCCATGTTCACGCCCTTCCGGCTGCGCGATCTGGTGCTCGACAACCGCGTCGTGGTCTCGCCCATGTGTCAGTACTCGGCGACGGACGGCACCATCGACGACTGGCACCTGGTTCACCTGGGCAGTCGAGCGGTGGGCGGCGCGGGGCTGGTGATCACCGAGATGACGGACGTGAGCGCCGACGGCCGCATCACCCCGGGCTGCGCGGGCCTCTACCGCCCGGAGCATGCGGCGGCCTTTCGGCGCGTGGTGGACTTCGTGCACCGCCACAGCGCGGCGAAGATCGGCGTTCAGCTGGCGCATGCCGGGCGCAAGGGCGCTACCCGCCGGCTGTGGGAAGGGCCAGACCAGCCGCTCGAGACCGGCGCGTGGCCGTTGATCGCCGCTTCCCCGCTGCCCTACCTGCCGGCGAGCCAGGTCCCGCGCGCCATGACCCGCGCCGACATGAGCGCCGTCACGGCGGATTTCGTGCGAGCCACCGAGCTGGCGAACGAAGCGGGGTTCGACCTCCTCGAGCTGCATGCGGCCCACGGGTACCTGCTCGCGAGCTTCATCTCACCGCTCACCAACCACCGCGACGACGAGTACGGCGGGTCGATCGAACGGCGCATGCGCTTCCCGCTCGAGGTGTTCGACGCAGTCCGGCAGGCATGGCCGGCGCACAAGCCGATCAGCGTGCGCCTCTCGGCCTGCGACTGGGCCCCCGGCGGCATCCCTCTGGCCGACGTCGTGACCGCCGCGGCGCTGCTCGCGACCCACGGGGCGGACATCATCGACGTCTCGGCGGGGCAGACCGTGCCCGACGGCAAGCCCGTCTACGGCCGTTTGTTCCAGACGCCGTTCTCGGAGCGCGTTCGGCTCGAGGCGAACGTCCCGACCATGACCGTGGGCAACATCGCCTCGTGGTCCGACGTGAACAGCATCATCGCGGCCGGCCGGGCCGACCTGTGCGTGCTCGCGCGCGCCCACCTCTACGACCCCTACTGGACCCGCCACGCTGCCAGCGAGCAGGGCTACGAGCTCGAGTGGCCCGATCAGTACCAGAGCGTGGCGCGCTACGTCCCGCGCTTCCGCTAGGCCGCCCGCCGGGCAAAGCTCGAGGTCAGCTGCCGGACTCTTCGCTCGAAGCGCGCTTCTTCGAGCGGGGGTAGGGCTGCTCGACGACCAGGTTCCACGACTCACCGTTGCGCCAGAAACGCCCCCAAATCTCGGGCTGGTGCGACGCGCGTGAACCAAGCACCACGCCGATCACGTCACCCGCCGACAGCGCCGGCCGACCCGCAGCGTGGGTGAGCACGTCGCCGTCGACCAGGCCGATGCCCAGCGCGCTGACACCCACCAGCGCGAGCCCGGCAGGGCGCTCGCCCCGCGCGGGCACGGGAACGCCGCCCGGCCGAGCGCCGCCATTCGCCAGCCTGAGCACGGCGTCGGCGCGCACGCGGATGCCTTTGGGGACCGCGGGCGCCGCTTTGGCGGCCGGCGCCGGGCGCCGGGCAGGGCCGGTGGGCAGGGCCGCGTCGGTGGCTTCGGGCGCGGGCCACGCCTCGACGAACACCGGCTGCTGCCGTGCCACCGGCGGCGCCAGCCAGCGACCCGTGGCGGCGGCCAGACTTCGCCCCGCCGCGCGCGCCAGCTGGTCGGCGAGCGCGTTCGCGCCCAGTGCCAGCGCCGGCAGCGGGAGCATCAGCGCAAGAGCGAACGCCCAGGAGCGCGCCACGACCACCAGCCTACCACAGGTCGAGTCAGTTCCGGATGCGCCAGTTGCCGACGTAGGTTCGGCCAATTTCGTCACAGGTGGGGTCGGTGACGATCAGCTCGGGCCGGGCATTCTGGCAGACCACGATGGTGTTCTGGCGAAAGGTGCGCCCGAAGTAGATCGCCTCTTCGCGCTCGATGCCGTGCACCAGCCAGGCCGGCTCGCGCCACACCCCTTCGGGCTCTTCGTCGTAACCCACGCAGTGCTCGACGCGATAGCACCCCAGGATGAGCAGGTCGCGCATCACGTGGTGGCGGGCCTCGTTCACCCGCCGAGGCAAGAGCATGCTGCGCGGGTTGTAAGCGGTCAGGATCGCGAAGTCGCGCCGCAAGAGCTCCGGCATGCTGCCGACGTCCTGGACGATCTCGCCGTCGAGCGACACGCGCACGAGCCCCGACTCCGAGGGCAGCTCGTAGACGGTCGCGAAATAGGAGCGAAGCAGGTTCTGGTCCACCGAGAGGCGGTTCTAACGCAAAACCATCAGGCTTGGAACCGATACCCCACCCCACGGACGGTGAGCAGGTGCGCCGGCTCCGCCGGGTCGTCCTCGAGCTTGGCCCGGAGCTGGAGCATGAAGTTGTCGATGGTCCGCGGCGTTCCGTGGTGACCGGGCCCCCAGACGCGCTTCAAGATCTGCTCGCGCGAGAGCACGCGGCCGGCCTCTTCGATCAGGCAGAGCAAGAGGTCGAACTCGGTGGCGGTGAGCGGCACAGGCTCGCCCGCGCGCAGCACCTCGCGCGCCTCGATGTTGATGGCCAGCTTCCCGGCCTGCACGACGCGGTTTCCCGGGCGCGCGATGGCATCGCGGCGCAGCTGAGCCTTCACCCGCGCGAGCAGCTCGGCCAAGCTGAAAGGCTTGGTGATGTAGTCCTCGGCGCCCAGCTCGAGCCCCATCACCTTGTCGAGCTCTGCGCCGCGGGCCGAGAGCAGCACGATGGGGATCTTGCAACCCTCGCCCCGCAGCTGTCGCAAGATCTCGAGACCGTTCACCTTGGGCAGCATGATGTCCAAGATCACCAGCGACACGTCGGGCGACCGGGCGGCAGCCAGCCCGCTCTCGCCGTCGGTGGCCACGATCACCTCGTAGCCCTCGGCTTCGAGGTTCATCCGTAGACCGAGGGTGATGCTCTCGTCGTCTTCGACGACCAAGATGCGCTTCTTGGACTCAGGCATCGCCATGTTGGCCCTTACGAGATATCACGACCGAGAACGCGCTGCCTTGCCCGGGTGCGCTCTCGACCTCGACCCGCCCCCGATGGGCGCGGACCACGTGCTTCACGATGGCCAGGCCCAGCCCCGAGCCCTCGCGCTCGCGCGAGAGCCGATCGTCCACTCGGTAGAATTTCTCGAAGATGCGCGAGTGCTCGCGCTGAGCCAGCCCTTGCCCGTTGTCCTTGACGACGAAGCGCACCTCCTTGGGCCCGGCTTGCACGGAAAAACGGATCTCCGGCGGGTCGCCGCCGTACTTGATGGCGTTGGTCAGCAGGTTCAGCAGCGCGTCGCACAGCGCGGCGCGGTCCGCCTCGATGAACACCTCTTCCTCTGGAATATCGACTTCGAACGATGCACGCCTGCGTTCCA
>Ga0073899_10004857_pt1 | contig 11750 bp, 18 predicted proteins | sample KloWWTmetaKNB5Ph_FD_88975 | JGI IMG/M metagenome (GOLD analysis project Ga0073899, IMG submission 88975) | Active sludge microbial communities from Klosterneuburg, Austria, studying microevolution and ecology of nitrifiers - Klosterneuburg... | ecosystem: Engineered > WWTP > Aerobic digester >...
ACAACAGCGGCGCCAAGAAGGTCTACTGCATCAAGGTCCTGGGCGGCAGCCGCCGGCGCTACGCGTCGATCGGCGACGTCATCATCGTCAGCGTCCGCGAGGCGATCCCGGGCTCCAAGGTGAAGAAGGGCGAGGTCGCGCGCGCGGTCATCGTCCGCACCCAGAAGGAGCTGGCCCGCCCCGACGGCAGCTCGATCCGCTTCGACGGCAACTCGGCCGTCCTCATCAACAAGGAGAACGAGCCGATCGGCACCCGCATCTTCGGGCCGGTCGCTCGTGAGCTGCGCGCCAAGCGCTTCATGAAGATCATCTCCTTGGCTCCGGAGGTGCTGTGATGGCACACGTTCGCAAGGGCGACCTCGTGGTCGTCACCAAGGGCAAGGACAAGGGCAAGCGCGGCAAGGTCCTCCGCGTCGTCGGTCAGCGCGTGATCGTCGAGAAGGTGAACATGGTCAAGCGCCACACCAAGCCCACCCAGAAGAACCCCCAGGGCGGCATCGTCGAGAAGGAGGGCACGGTCGCGATCGCGAACGTCCTCCTGTGGGACGAGAAGCTCGGCCGGGGCACCCGGACCAAGGCCGCCACCGATGGCGGCGACAAGATTCGCGTCGGCGTGAAGTCCGGCGCCAAGTTCCTCGCGGCGGGCATGTAGCGACAACGGCGCGGGCGTCCTGCCCGCGCCACCGCGACCCGCTCAACCCAGAACCACTGAGACGAGATCATGGCTGACAACACTGGCGAGGCCCCGGCCAAGCCGCAAAAAGAGAAGGCCGCGAAGAGCGGCGCTGGCAAGAAGAAGGCGGAGCCGACGGGCCCGGCGCCGAAGTACAAGCGCACCCAGCTGCCCCGCCTGCGCCGCCAGTATGACGAGACCGTCCGCGGCGCGCTGTCGAAGGAGTTCAACTACTCCTCGTCGATGGAGATCCCGCGGGTCGTCAAGATCTCGCTCAACATGGGCCTGGGCCGCGCCGCCCACGAGGCCAAGCTCATCGACAGCGCCGTCGAGGAGCTCAAGCAGATCGCCGGCCAGGCGCCGGTGGTGTGCAAGGCCAAGAAGGACATCGCCAACTACAAGCTCCGCAAGGGCCACAAGATCGGCGTGATGGTCACGCTGCGTGGCGAGCGCATGTGGGAGTTCCTCGACCGCCTGTGCAACGTCGCGCTGCCCCGCGTGCGCGACTTCCGCGGCGTCTCGAGCAAGGGCTTCGACGGCCGCGGCAACTACACGCTCGGCATCCGCGAGCAGATCATCTTCCCCGAGATCGAGTTCGACAAGATCGACGCGGTCAAGGGCTTGAACATCAGCATCGTCACCACGGCCAAGACCGACAACGAGGGCCGGGCGCTGCTCGCCCACCTCGGCATGCCGTTCCGTCAGGCTCCCGCGCAAGGACAGGCGTCATGAGCAAGCTCATCGACAGGCTCCCGAAGAAGCACAAGTTCAAGGTCCGTCAGCACAACCGCTGCAAGCGGTGTGGTCGTTCGCGCGCGTTCCTGCGCAAGTTCGAGATGTGCCGTCTCTGTTTCCGTGAGCTCGCCCTGCGCGGTGAGATTCCCGGCGTCATCAAGTCGAGCTGGTAGTCACCTGGCGAGAAAGACGAACCCACCGTGTCGATGACTGACCCAATCTCCGATTTCCTGGCCCGCCTCCGCAACGGCATCCGCGCGCGCAAGCGCGAGGTGGCGTGCCCGCGGTCCAACCTCAAGCTGCGCATCGCCGAGATCCTCCGTGAGGAGGGCTTCCTCGACGGCGTGGCCACCGCCGAGGACACCAAGGCGGGTTCCATCACGGTCACGCTCCGCTACGACGGCCGCGCCTCGAACGCGATCACCGGACTGCGCCGCGTGTCCCGTCCCGGCCAGCGCAAGTACGTCCCGTCGCAGCAGGTGCCCCGAGTCCGCAATGGCCTCGGCATCGCGATCATCTCCACGTCTCAAGGCATCATGACCGATCGCGAGGCGCGCAAGCGCGGCGTGGGCGGCGAGGTGCTGTGCGAGGTCTGGTAGCCCATGTCCCGCATCGGTAATCGCGCCATCGAAATCCCCAAGGGCGTCTCCATCTCGATCAAGCCCCAGGCGATCGAGGTGAAGGGCCCCAAGGGCACCCTCACCGTCAAGCGCCACGAGGCGGTCGAGATCAAGGAGGAGAAGGGCCAGCTGGTCTTCACTCGCTCCGGCAACACCACCCCCGAGAAGGCCGCCCACGGCCTGATGCGGGCCCTGACCAGCAACCTGATCACCGGCGTGACCAAGGGTTTCGAGCGCACGCTCGAGATCAACGGCGTCGGTTATCGCGCCGAGGTCAAGGGTTCGAACATCATGCTGACCCTCGGCTACTCGCACCCCATCGAGTACAAGCTGCCCGAGGGCGTGGCGGCCAAGGTCGACAAGAACAACCTGATCCTGTCCGGCATGGACAAGCAGGCCCTCGGCGCCGCCGCGGCGAAGCTGCGCAGCTTCCGCGCCCCCGAGCCCTACAAGGGCAAGGGCGTGAAGTACGCCGAGGAGAAGATCATCCGCAAGGCCGGCAAGGCCGCAGGCAAGGGCAAGTAGTTGCCAATCCTCGCTGCCTAGGGTAGGGCGGTCCCCCCGCGCCTCCGTCCGGCAGCACCGACACTCGGAGAACTGTCATGGCTGGTCACGTCAAGCACCCCGACGAACGCGTCCGCAAGCGGCTCCGCCGCAAGGTCGCGATCCGCAAGTACATCACCGGCACCGCCGAGCGTCCGCGCCTGTCGGTGTTCCGCTCGGCCAAGCACATCTACGTGCAGGCCATCGACGACACCACCGGTGCCGTCCTGGCCGCGGCGTCCGACCTCGAGGCCGCGGTCAAGGCCGCCGGCGAGGGCAAGGACAAGAAGGCCAAGGCCCGCGAGGTCGGCAAGGCGATCGGCGCCAAGCTGCTCGCCAAGCAGGTCTCGTCCGTCGTCTTCGACCGCAACGGCTACCTCTACCACGGCCGCGTCGCCCAGGTCGCCGACGGCGCCCGCGAAGCCGGTCTCGCCTTCTAGACCCGACGAGCAGGAAGAAACACATGTCCATCAATCCCGAAGAAGTTGGCGAGCTCGTCGACAAGGTCGTGTTCATCAACCGCGTCGCGAAGGTCGTGAAGGGCGGCCGGCGGTTCTCGTTCTCGGCGCTCATCGTCGTCGGCGACCAGAACGGCCACGTCGGCGCCGGCCTGGGCAAGGCGAACGAGGTGCCGGAGGCGATCCGCAAGGGCACCGACCGCGCCAAGCGCAACCTGTTCCGCATCCCGCTGATCAAGGGCACGATCCCCCACGAGATCATGGGCGAGTTCGGCGCCGCCTCGGTGCTGATGCGCCCGGCCGCCCCCGGTACCGGCGTCATCGCCGGCGGCGGCGTCCGCCCGGTGCTCGAGGTCGCGGGTGTCACCGACATCCTGACCAAGTCGTTCGGGACCTCCAACCCGCACAACGTGATCCACGCGGTCGTGATGGCGCTCAAGGCGCTGCGCTCGGCCGAGCACGTCGCCCGCGTGCGTGGTCGCACCCTCGCCGAGATGCGCGGCACCCCCGCGGTCCCCCCCGCGGCTCGCTGAAGGACTGATCGTCATGGCTCTCAAGATCAAGATCACCCAGACCAAGAGCGGCATCGGCTGCCCGGACACCCAGCGCCGGACCCTCAAGGGCCTCGGCCTGAACGGCCCGCACAAGACGGTCGTCCGCGAGGACACGCTCGCGATCCGCGGCATGATCCGCAAGGTCAGCCACCTGGTCACGATCGAAGCCGCCGAGTGAGCCGGGCAGGGCGTCCGGCCCTGACCGCTCGGCTAGTGGCGCGCGACGTCACGATCACCTAGTTTTCGCAGGCGACCAACGGGTCGCAAGGCAGACGCTCCCATGGGCACCACTCTCCACACGCTCTCGCCGAACCCCGGCGCCACCAAGACCAAGAAGCGCCTCGGCCGCGGCCGCGGCTCGGGCACGGGCAAGACCTCCGGTAAGGGCGTCAAGGGCCAGAAGGCCCGCCCCGGCCACCACGGCGCGCGCATCGGCTTCGAGGGCGGTCAGATGCCGCTCAAGATGCGCATCCCCAAGCGCGGCTTCAAGAACCCGTTCCGCGTCGAGGCGTTCCCGATCAACGTCTCGACGCTGGAGAAGGCCTTCGACAGCGGCGCGGTCGTCGACCTCGACGCGCTCAAGGCCAAGAGCCTCGTCCCCAAGCGGGTCGCGTGCGTCAAGATCCTCGGCGAGGGTGACCTCACCAAGAAGCTGACCGTCAAGGCGCACCGCTTCTCGGAGATGGCCAAGGACAAGATCGCCAAGGCCGGCGGCCAGGCGCTGTCGCTGGACACCGCGGCGGCGGCAGAGTAGTAAGCCCAGACCGGCCCTTGGCCGGTCTTCCCTTCTCGGCAGGTACCTGTGGCCAACAGCTTCTCCAACCTCGGCAAGATTCCCGAGCTCCGCAAGCGGATCCTGTTCACGCTTGCGATGCTCGCGGTCTACCGGATCGGCGTGTTCATCACGGTGCCCGGTGTGAACCGGGTCGAGATGGCCAACGTCATCACCAAGGGCGGGTCGGGGTCGCTCCTGGGCATGTTCAACATGTTCTCGGGCGGCGCGCTGCAGCAGTTGTCGATCTTCGCCCTGGGCATCATGCCCTACGTCTCGGCGTCGATCGTCATCCAGCTGTTGACCGTCGTCATCCCCAAGCTCGACCAGCTCAACAAGGAAGGCGAGCAGGGGCGTCGCAAGATCAACCAGCTCACCCGCTACGGCACCATCCTCCTCGCCGCGGTCCAGGGCTACTTCATCGCCCAGTTCCTCGAGGGCCTGTCGACCCGCGGCTCCGAGGTCGTGGTCGATCCGGGCTGGGGCTTCCGGGTCATGACCGTGCTGTCGCTCACCACGGGCACCGCGTTCATCATGTGGCTCGGTGAGCAGATCACCGAGCGCGGCATCGGCAACGGCAGCTCGATGATCATCTTCGCCGGCATCGTCGCGGCGCTGCCCGACGCCCTCACACAGTATCTCGCGCGCTCCGGCGGCGGTCCCAGCCTCAGCAGCATCATGCTGCTGTTGCTGGTGGTCGGTACCGTCGCGGCGATCTGCTTCTTCGAGCGAGCGCACCGGCGCATCCCGGTGCAGTACGCCAAGCGGCAGGTGGGACGGAAGCTCTACCAGGGAGCCCAGTCCTTCTTGCCCCTGAAGATCAACGTCTCGGGCGTCATCCCGCCCATCTTCGCCTCGTCGATCTTGATGTTCCCGACCCAGATCGCCTCGATGTCGGGATCGCTGTTCCTGCAGGACGTGGCGTCGGTGCTGCACCCGGCCGACTGGCGCTACAACGTGATCTATACGGTCCTGGTCGTCTTCTTTGCGTACTTCTATACCGCGGTGCAGTTCAACCCGGTCGAGGTCGCGGACAACCTGAAGAAGGGTGGCGGCTTCATCCCGGGCATCCGCCCCGGCAAGAACACCGCCGAGTACATCGAGCGGGTGCTGACCCGGATCACGTTCGCCGGCGCGATGTACCTGTCGGTCGTCTGCATGATCCCGGCGCTGCTCCAGAAGTACATGTCCGTGCCGTTCCAGTTCGGCGGCACCGGCCTGCTCATCGTGGTCGGCGTCGCCCTCGACACCGTGCAGCAGATCGAGTCGTACCTCATCACGCGGAACTACGAGGGCTTCACCGGCCCCAAGGGTCCGCGCATCCGCGGCCGCACCGCCGCGCGCCCGGCGCGCTAGGCGCCGCGGTCCACGGTCTCGCCTCGGTCGCCCGCGTGCGCATCGTCTACAAGAGCCGGGACGAGATCTTCCGGATGCGCGAGACCGCCCTGGTGGTCGCGCGCATCCTCGACGAGTTGTGCGCGGCCGTCGCGCCTGGCGTCTCGACCTGGGAGCTCGACCGCCTGGCCCGCGCCGCGATCAAGCGCGAGGGCGTGGTCAGCGCCTTCCTCGGCTACGCGTCGCCGCCGTACCCCGCCGTCACGTGCATCTCCGTGAACGAGGAGATCGTCCACGGCATCCCGCGCAAGACCAAGATCCTCCGCGAGGGGGACGTCGTCGGGATCGACTTCGGCGTGTTCAAGGCGGACCTGTGCGGCGACTCGGCGAGGACGGTGATCGTCGGTCGGGGCAGCCCCGAGGCGGTCAAGCTGGTGACCGCGACGCAGCGGGCCCTGGACCTGGCGATCGACCAGTGCCGGGTCGGCAACCGGCTGGGCGACATCGGGGCCGCGGTACAGCGCCACGCCGAAGGGCAGGGATTCTCAGTGGTTACAGTCTTTGTCGGGCACGGCATCGGCCGGCGCATGCATGAAGATCCCCAGGTCCATAACTACGGAGAACCAGGGACGGGAAAAGGCATCAAAGCCGGCCTTGTCATCGCCGTAGAACCTATGGTAAACGCCGGCCTCCCTGACGTCGAGGTCCTCGACGACCGCTGGACTGCGGTCACCAAGGACCGAAAACTCTCGGCGCACTTCGAGCACACGATCGCCATCCTCGACGAGGGCCCCTGGGTCCTGACCCGTCCCGCGTCGACGCCTGGCAACCCCGGACACGATTCGTTCTCACTCCACTCGCCACCCTTGGAACCGTCATGAAAGTTCGAGCGTCGGTCAAGCCCATCTGCCCCAAGTGCAAGGTCATCAAGCGCAAGGGCGTCGTGCGGGTCATCTGCACCAACACCCGCCACAAGCAGCGCCAGGGATGATCGTCGTCGCTACTCCTCGCGAGTAGCGGCACGAGCCTCGTCGCAGAGTCGCTGACCGAGATCACCTTCAGGAGCTATCGTCCATGGCACGCATCGCTGGCGTCGACCTCCCCCGCAACAAGCGGATCGAGATCGCACTCACGTACATCTACGGACTCGGCCGCCACGCGGCCACGGTCGTGCTCAAGCACGCCAACATCTCGCCTGACAAGCGCACCGACGATCTCGACGAGAACGACGTGCGCAAGCTGCGTGACGCGATCGACGCCAACTTCCGCGTCGAGGGCGATCTGCGCCGCGACGTCCAGCTCTCGATCAAGCGCTTGGTCGATCTCGGTTGCTACCGGGGCTCGCGCCACAAGCGGAACCTGCCGGCGCGCGGACAGCGCACCCACACCAACGCCCGCACCCGCAAGGGCCCGCGGCGCATGGCTGTGAAGAAGCAGGGCGGCGCGACCAAGAAGTAGTCCGGACCAAACGAGGAATCGACATGTCGACCACCAAGGGTAAGCAGAAGAAGAAGGTCCGGAAGAACATCCAGACCGGCGTCGCGCACATCGCCGCGACGTTCAACAACACCATCGTCTCGATCACGGACGTCTCGGGCAACGTCGTCGCCTGGTCGTCGTCGGGCACGTGTGGCTTCAAGGGTTCGCGCAAGTCGACCCCGTTCGCCGCGCAGCTCGCTGCCGAGGACGCCGCCAAGAAGGCGATGGAGCACGGCGTGCGCAACGTGACCGTGTACGTCAAGGGCCCGGGCGCCGGCCGCGAGTCGGCGCTCCGCGCGCTGAACTCGGCCGGGTTCAAGATCAACCTCATCCGCGACGTGACCCCGGTGCCGCACAACGGCTGCCGGCCGCGCAAGCGTCGCCGGGTGTGACCCGCGGCGGGCCGCCAGGTCCGCCGCATCCGCGTCTTCTCCGTCGCCGGTCTCAGACCGGGATCACCTCTCGCTCCGCCTCTCCAGGAACCAACGATGGCTCGTTACATTGGCCCCGTGTGCCGGCTCTGCCGGCGCGAAGACATGAAGCTCTTCCTCAAGGGAGAGCGCTGCTACACCGACAAGTGCGGCTACGAGCGCCGGAGCTATCCGCCGGGTCAGCACGGCCAGGCCCGGCGCAAGAAGCGCTCGGACTACGGTGAGCAGCTGCGCGAGAAGCAGAAGGTGAAGCGCATCTACGGCATCGCCGAGCGCCAGTTCCGCGGCTACTTCTTCAAGGCGGCCCGCATGAAGGGCATCGCCGGCGAGAACCTGATCCAGCTGCTCGAGCGCCGCCTCGACAACGTCGTCTACCGGATGGGCTTCGCGTCGGACCACGCCGAGGCGCGCCAGCTGGTCCGCCACGGCCACTTCACGATCAACGGCAAGAAGGTCAACATCCCGTCGTACCTGGTCCGCCCCCGGGACGTGGTGCTGGTCCGCGAGTCCTCGCGCACCATCACCCGCATCTCCGAGGCGCTGGCCGCGGTCGATCGCCGCGGCGTGCCGCAGTGGATCGAGCTCGACAAGGACGGCTTCCGCGGCGGCATCAAGCAGCTGCCGGCCCGCGAGGACGTGACGCTGCCGATCCGCGAGCAGCTGATCGTCGAGCTGTACTCGAAGTGAGCGGTCGGTCTCCTCGCGAGACCGCCCCGACGTGACCGCCGACGACGCTGTCGACCGACTGCAACGCTGAGCACTGACGAGACGCCGCCGTCTCGAACAAGGAGTGACGATGGAGCCGACCCCCGAGCAGACCGCCTTCATGGCCAAGAACTGGCGCGATCTCATCCGTCCGCGGATGCTCGAGATCGAGGAGCGGTCCGAGACCTACGGCAAGTTCTCCTGCGAGCCGCTCGAGCGCGGGTTCGGCACGACGCTCGGCACCGGCCTGCGCCGGGTGCTGCTGTCGTCGCTGCAGGGCGCCGCGATCAGCCAGATCGCGATCGAGGGCGCGCTGCACGAGTTCTCGTCGCTGCCGGGCGTCGTCGAGGACGTCACCGACATCATCCTCAACCTGAAGGAGACCCTCCTCAAGGTCGAGGCCGACAAGACCTACACCCTGCGCCTGGACAAGCACGGCGAGGGCGCGGTGCTGGCCAAGGATCTGACGCTGCCCGACGGCGTCACGGTGCTCAACCCCAACCACCGCATCTGCACGCTGTCGAAGGACGGCAAGATCGCGTGTGAGCTGACGGTCACCACCGGCCGCGGCTACGCGCCGGCCGAGCGCCACTCCGCCGGCCTCGCGGTGGGCACCATCGCGATCGACGCGCTGTACTCGCCGATCAAGAAGGTCAACTTCATCGTCACCAACGCCCGCGTCGGTCAGCAGACCGACTACGACAAGCTGACGCTCGAGGTGTGGACCAACGGCGCCGTCCGCCCGGACGACGCGGTGGCCTTCGCCGCCAAGATCCTCAAGGAGCAGCTCAACCTGTTCATCAACTTCGAGGAGATGGCCGAGCCGACCGAGCCGATGCGGGACGAGGAGCAGGAGAAGCTCAACGAGAACCTGTGGCGGACCGTCGACGAGCTGGAGCTCTCGGTGCGGTCGGCCAACTGCCTCCAGAACGCCAACATCAAGTACATCGGCGAGCTGGTGCAGAAGAGCGAGTCCGAGATGCTGAAGACCAAGAACTTCGGCCGGAAGTCGCTCAAGGAGATCAAGGAGATCCTGGCCGAGATGGGCCTGTCGCTCGGCATGAAGCTCGACAACTGGCCGGGCCCGAATCCGTTGAAGAAGTGAGGGTCGTTTCAAGGAGAGGGTCTTTCGCAAAGACCCTCCCCCACAAGACGTGGGGCCCCCACCCGAAACGCGAGAGGCTGCTCCGGGACCGTTGCATCTGACAACCCCTTGAGCTAGCCATGTGACACGAGGCGCGGCTGCCCGCGCCTGATGACCTCAAACTCTGTGAGACTGCCATGCGCCACGGCAATTCTGGACGTCGACTCTCCCGCACCGCCTCGCACCGCGACGCGCTGTACGCCAACCTGGTGACCTCGCTGTTCACCTACGGCCGCATCGAGACCACCGAGGCCAAGGCCAAGGAGCTCCGGGCCTTCGCCGACGGCGCGATCCGCTGGGGCGTCGAGGTCGCGCCGCTCATCAGCAAGGGCGACAAGGCCACCGCCGCCGAGAAGGCCAAGGTGGTGCACGCCCGCCGCGAGGCCCGCAAGATCGTGAAGACCCGCGGCGCGCTCGATCGGCTGTTCTCGGAGATCGGTCCGCACTTCGCCAAGACCAAGAAGAACGGCGGCTACACCCGCATGCTCAAGACCCGCTTCCGGGTCGGCGACGCCGCCTCGATGGCGTTCGTCGAGCTGATCGGGCTGGCGCCGTCGTTCACCGCCGAGGCGTGACGCGCGGCGGCACAACGCCGCACCCGAAAGATCGCCGTCCTGTGACGCCCGCCTCACCGCGGGCGTTTTGTTTTGGTCTATAACGCCGCGAACCTCGTCGGGACGACCGACGAGAGGAGGCTGTCCATGTTCCGCTCGCTTCGCCTGGTCTCGTTCCTGTCCCTCGCCGCCCTGGCGGCCATCTCGACCGCCTGCCGCGACAGCGGCTCGGGTGACGACACCAACATCGACGCGCCGATGGGTCCCGACTCGACCCAGGGTGGGCTGACCATCCAGGAGGTCCACGCCGAGGCGATGGTGCCGGGCACGCCGGTCGAGCTGAAGGGGAAGGTCGTCGTCGCCATCGACAACTTCGGCGCCCGGAAGGGCAACTTCTGGGTCGCCGAGGAGGCCGGCGGCGAGTTCTCCGGGGTGCTTGTCTTTGGGGCGCCGGTTGAGCAGGTGGCGCTCCTTGCCGTTGGCGACAAGGTCGACATCACCGGGGCCGAGAAGTCCGAGTTCGCGCTCGCTGCCGATACCAGCGGCCGGACGACGACGGAATTGGTCCCGGTCAGCGGTGGCGCGATGACCGTAACGAAGGTTGGCACCGGCACCGTGCCAGCACCCCACGTGATCGACGCGGCGATCCTCACCAACATGGACGAGGCGACCCGCTACGCTGAGTACGAGAAGTGGGAGGGCGTGCTGACCCGGGTCGAGAACATCTCGGTCGTTGGGGGCATCGCGCAGATCGGTGGCACCATGCCTGACCCGACGTTCCGCGAGTTCGTGGTGACCGGCGCGCTGCACGTCGACTCGTCGCTGGCCAACATCCCGTCGGTCAACGACGGCGGTGGGGCGACCGACCTCGTGCGCACGGGCGACTGCCTCGCCAGCGTCACCGGCATGGGGGACTACTTCTTCAGCTACAAGATCCTGCCGCGCGCGACGAACGACATCGCGCTCAACGGGACCGGTTGCCCGGCGCCGCAGAGCCCGCCGATTACGGATATCCAGAACGGCACGATCACCGCTGGCACCGTGGTGAACCTGGACAACGTGGTCGTCACCGCGATTGCCTTCAACAAGAAGAACCTCTGGGTGGCGGACGCCGCCCAGGCCGCTCCGAACAACAGCATCTACGTCTTCCGCGGCTCGGGGGCGGCGGTGTTGCCGGCGGAGATCGTGATCGGTGCGCACGTGAACGTCAGCGGCACGGTCACGGAGTTCAACGGCAATGACGGTGGCGATACCCTCACGCAGATCTTCAACAACCCGTCGGTGACCCTGAATCCCGCTGCGGCGACCCCGCCGCTGCCGCTCGAGGGCGTGTCGGTTGCCACCCTTTCGGGCGCGCAGGCCGAGCAGTACGAGAGCGTGCTGGTCAAGCTGACCAACATCCGCCTCACCGGCGCGATTCCGACCGCGCAGCCGTACCAGCGCGCCATGACCGACGGGACCACGACGTTCATCTCGGACGACGACATCGTCCGTCAGCAGGACGCGGTCGGGACGTGCTTTTCGTCGATTGTCGGCGTGTGGCAGTACAACCCGTTCATGGACACGAACAACTGGGTGTTCATTCCGCGTGACCAAGCGGGTGACGCGGTCGTCGGCACTGGCTGCCCGTAGCTCTTGGGGGCGTCGTTCAGGGGACGTGGCGCGTACCAAGGCGCCCGTCGATGTGGGGCCCACGTAGAGCGGCACCGTTCGTCGGGGCGGTGGTCCCTGATGCGCTGAACGTGGC
>Ga0073899_10004859_pt1 | contig 11748 bp, 6 predicted proteins | sample KloWWTmetaKNB5Ph_FD_88975 | JGI IMG/M metagenome (GOLD analysis project Ga0073899, IMG submission 88975) | Active sludge microbial communities from Klosterneuburg, Austria, studying microevolution and ecology of nitrifiers - Klosterneuburg... | ecosystem: Engineered > WWTP > Aerobic digester >...
CACCACCCCGGCTCACACATCTCGGTGTGCGCCGCAGCGAAGAGAGGCCGAATTATAAAGAACAATCACAACGTGTCAACAAGATTAAGAAAATAAATCTTGAACGTCACAGACGCGCCCGGCTGCAAGCACAACCACCGAAGGCCAAAGCGCTCAGTAGTTCAGGCCTAGGTGATATCGTCGTCCTCCCTCAGAGGCATGGCGAAGACGTAGCCCACCCCTCATACCGCCCGGATCGGACTCCTTTCCGGAGACACTTCTTCCAGTTTATGACGCAGTCGGCTCATGGCCGTATCCAGGCGACGCTGATCAAACAACAGGTAGTCATGCCCAAGTGCCTCGATCAGTTGTCGGCGGGCAACAACTTCGGTACCCGTCTTGGTCAGTTCGCGAAGCAGGATCACCTCCATGCCCGAGATCGATATGACCTTTCCTTCTGGTGACACGATCTCCAGCGATCTATAACGCAGAAGCCATTCCTGCCTGCCGGGTGTCGGCATGGGCATGGCCAGACGTCTAAGGACCGTCTGTATCACGGCGATCAGCTCCCGCGTATCCACTGGCTTCACCAGATAGGCATCGGCACCACGGTCCAGTCCGTCGAGACGATCCTGCAAACGGCCTCGGGCAGTCAGCATCACAACACCCAGCCCAGGGCGGGTAGCGCGCAGGCGCGCAGAGATGGACAAGCCATCTTCACCCGGCAAACCCAGATCCATCACCACGAGTTCACATCCGCTGCCGGCAAGATGCCGATCCAGACTGACGCCATCCTCACAACCAAACACGTCGAAGCCAGCCCTGGCCAGCTGAAAACACATCTCGTCGCGAAGGTCTTCATCATCTTCCACGAGCGCAATACGCGAACTCATGACACCCCCCTTTTCTCCAGTGGCAACCAGGCCTCCAGACAAGCACCGGTCTCTCGGGGACGCACGACGACGTGCAAGATGCCACCGTGCCGCCTGCAGATGAAGCGCGCCAGGAACAGCCCGATGCCCAAACCAGGCTGACCTGCCACATCCGGACTGCGGTAGTACTTCTGGAAGATCCTCTCTTCCTGCCCAGGCGGAATGCCAGGCCCGTGATCGATGACCCTGATGAACACGCCTGCCTCTCCAGCCTGATCGCCGGTTTCTACCTTCAAATAGACCTGTGAATCCCGGGGGCTGTATTTCAGGGCGTTCTCGACGATGTTCAGCAGCATCACGCGGAGCATCCGCGGATCCCCTCTCAAAGCGGGCAAGCCATCGGCGAGATGGCAACACAAGCGCGCTTCATCGGCGGGACTCAGAAGTTGACTCAACTCGCCCGTCAGCGCCTCAAGCTGAATCTCGGCCATGTCCATACGCCAGTCATCCACATTTGTTCGATCCTGCATCAGAGCAATCTCCAGTAGCGCGTTAAGACGCTGCAGGGCTCTCTGAATACGGTCATAACGCTTTTTATGCTCCAGAGGCGGTGGCGTGAGATCCATATCCTGAAGGGACTGCACAGCGGCCTTGATGATCGCGAGGGGCGTCCGGATGTCATGGGCGATCATGGCGATGAAATGGGTCTGCTCTTCGCGTCCGCGGCGTTCGACAGCCTCGCTGGCGGCCAGGCGCAGATTGGCCTCGCGGAGTTCATGGGTCTGGCGTACCACCTCACGCTCAAGGGACACCCCCCAGTCACGCAAGGTATCGACCAGCTTTCGCTCTGCACGCACCGCATCGGCATGCGCCAGGTCCTTCTCCTGGCGGAGACTGTTGATGCGATCCGCCAAGGCCAGCGACAAGAGCAGCATCTCGAGAGCCGAGCCGATCTGCATGATGTTGCTGGTCAGCGCGTTGGTCGGCAGCCAGCCGAAATTCCTCAGGGCAGTGACCCCCACGCCCACCAGCAACAGCAGCCACCCAGCCAGGAACAGGCGGGCCGAACGCTGCCCCCCGATCAGGCTCTGCAGCGCCAGCACCACGGCCACCACAGAGAAACACAAGCCCGTGGCACTCACCAGGCGAGCCAGCAGGGCGTAGGGCAACCAATAGCCGAACAGGGTTTCAACCGCAAACAAGGCCGTCAGGGCGAGGACCACCCGATCCAGCGCAGGGGCTCGTCGCCGTGACTCCAGGAAGCGCCGTGTAAAGAGCGCACCGGCCAGCCCGCACAGGGCCAGAGACAAAGGGAAGGCCGCATTGCCGAGGAGAACGGCATCACCCCAAATCAGCAGGCTGCCGAAACCCTTCATCGTCAGCAGGCCACTCCCCATGCCCAGCACCATCAGGGAGTAGGTCAGGTACAAGGGATCCCGGATGGCCAGAAACAGCATCAGGTTGTAGCTGAGCAGGGCCAGCAGTGCGCCGAAATACAGGGCTTGCCACGCGTAGCGGCTGCGATCCGCGGCGAGAAGATCCTTCGGCTGCCATAAAACCAGGGGAATGGTCAGGTTCCCCTGGGATTCGACGCGCAGGAAAAGCACCTCCTCCGCACCAGGCTCCAGCGCGAGCGGGAACACCAGATTGTGGTGTTCAAACGGCCGACGCGAGCGCGGCACGAGGTCGCCGGACTCGACGGCCCGCCATTGACCCGACACCTCATGGCGGTAAAGGGTCACATGATCAAGCGTGGGGTAGGCCACCTCCAGCAACCACTCATGAGGCGCATCCCCCCCCCACGCGCACCGGAACGCGAATCCATACCACGGCATCGTTGTACCCGGCATTGACCACCCGCTCACCCTGCCCCGCTGGCGGCGCAAACCGCTCGGGATGTGCGGCCACCTCCCTGATGTCCGCGCGCTTGTCATGATCAAGCCATACGCGACTGTAAAGAAACGCGTCCGCCTTACCGTTAAGCGCCAATAGAGGCACGCCGGCCTCCCGGCCATCGGCTGCGCTCAGACCGGCACTGAAAAGCCCGGAGCAAACAACAAGCAGAGAGACGAGCACCCGCCGTATCACACCCAAGCAGACGTCATGCCCGGTGAGGCAGCCGTGGCCGCCCCCAAAGAGCCACGCAGAATCCAAGAACACAAGAGAACGCAGGGTCGAGGGAGCTTGCATGCCGGAATGTAAGTTTTTGTAAGTTTTAAATATGCCATGTTTGATACGGTGGGGAAGTACGCACCGTGCTCTTCAAAGCCGAAATCAAGAAAACAAGGGAGTCTCCAGATGTTTGCCGTGAAATCCAGCACCATGGACCGTAAGCGCTACCTGATCGCCGCCACCCTCACGGGTTCCCTCCTGTGCATCGGGAGCGCCCACGCCGCCGAGAACTTCCCTGAGAAGCTTGACCGCATCCTCAAGGAACACAACCTGATGCGCATGGTGGACGCCGACGTGGCAACGGCCAATGCCCAGATCGGCGTCGAAAAGACCGCCTACTTTCCCAAACTAACCGTTGGCGCCGGCATCGGCAAACAGCACATCGACCGTGACATCGGCACCAAGGGCAACTTCAATCCGTCCGACGTCAACGTCGGCCTCAACCAGCTGATCACCGACTTCGGCCAGACCGGCCTGCGTGTCCAGGCTGCCGAGACCATTCTGGACAAGGAAGGCAAGGAGCGCGACCTGCAGCGTCAGAACCTCGTTCTCGCCGCCATCGAAGCCCAGCTGCAGATCATCCGCGCTGATCGCACCCTGCGCTACGCCCAGCAGTCCGAACTCAACATCAAGCGTCAGACCTCCCTCGAAAACGCCCGCATGGAAGCCGGCCGAGGCTACGCCACCGACGTTCTGCAGGCCAAGGCCCAGCTCGCCGGCGCCGAAGCCCGCCGGGTGATCGCCGAGAGCCGCATGAGCGAGGCCCGCAACCGCTACCGCGCCGTCTTCGGCGAGACCCCGGTCGACCTGGCCGGGCTGCAGGCGGTCGGCATACCCGTTGCCCAGCTCCCCCGCTCCGAGGCCGAGATCGCCGAAATCATCCTGAAGCAGAACCCGGATGTGGTTGCCGCCGACGGCCGCGCCGAAGTCACCCTTGCCGAACGGCACGTGCAGCGTGCCCGGGAGCTGATGCCGCGCCTGGCCCTGCAGCTCACCAGATACACTACCAGGACTACGATGGCATCAAGGGTGATCGCAACGACACCAAGGCCATGGTCCGCTTCGTCTGGACCCTAGATTTGGGGATGAAGGCTGCACGGGTTACCGAAGCCGCCGACCAGTCGGTCCTGTCCGCCAGGGAGAAGGCCGGCTACGTCCGCGTCCAGGCCCTTGAAGAAGGCCGCAACGCCTGGGTTGGCTGGCAAACCGCCCGGGAACGCACCAACTACCTGATCAATCAGGCCCAGATCTCCGGCAACTTCCTTGAACTCGCCCGTAAGGAGCGCGAGCTCGGCCGACGCTCCCTGCTCGACCTGCTCAACGGCGAGGTCGCCCTGATCAATGCCCAGAGCGACGCCGCAGCCGCCCGCGTGGACGAAGTGATTGCCTCCTATCGCCTGCTGCGCTCCATCGGCGGCCTCAACCCCGACGTGGTCCGCAACCCGGGCATGGTAATCCCGGCCGACAAGCTACTGCCCTTCACCACGGACGGCGCCTTCAACACCTCCTCCAACAAATAGGCAAGTCCCAGGGCGCGCCCGTCGTTCTCCGCAGCGGCCGGCGCACCAGCACAGACTTCCCCGGATTTTCAAGACCGTTAGAGCTACGCCCCGTCCCCACTCAAAGTCGGCGGGAGCGTTGCTGCACCAGGAGTAGCAGGAAATGGCTGACCAGACCAATCCCCAGATCGATACCCTCGCCCGTGCCATCCAGATCGTCACCGACTTTCTCGCCGGTAGACCGCAACAGGGTGTGGCCTCGCTCGAGCAGGCCATCGCCCGTGCCGAGGCGGCCCTCGTCAAGGCGGGTCTCAGCCCGGCTGCGGCGAAGGACATGTCCCAGCAGATCCTGCTCTCCACTGGCGGCCGCGATGCCGGCAGCCCGTTCAACCCCTCCGAAATCGCCCGCAACCTGCTGGGCGACCGTCTGCCCTCCTTCCTGCAGGGCGGTGACGGGCTGCGCCCCCCCGGCAGCAACCCGGCTGACGGCTTCGGCGGCCAGGGCAATCCGTTCAACCCCAGCCAGGGCGACAGCGGCCCGCGGGGCAGTCAGTCCGGTAGCCAGTTTGCCCCTCCTGCCCCCCTCGACAGCACCTACCGCCCGGAAATCACCGGGCTGACCGGTGAAGGCAGCGGCACCCAATCCGGCCCGATGGCGCCCGAGCGCACCCAGCTCACCGGCGACGCCACCGGCAGCGGCATCCCTCGCCCTGGCACACCCACCGAATTGTCAGTCCTCACCCTCGACGGCATGAACCCTGGCGTGCTCGGCGGCAGCAGCTCCGGCACCGGCAGCGGCCTGGCCAGCCAGGGCACCGGCGGCGTCACCGGCGGCGGACTGGGCGTCTTCAGCACCTTTACCGCGGGTGATGGCAACGGCACCGGCGGTAGCCTGTTCTCCGGCATCGGCGGCGCGTCCCCGACCAACACCACCGGCACCCAAGGCAGCAGCGAGCCTGCCCCGTCCACCACCATCGCAGAAAGTCACCTCACGATTAGTGCGGCACAGCCCAGCGTGCTTGAGGGCGACAACGGCAGCGGCGGCGTGCTGGTCTTTGTCCTGACCCGGGACAACCCCTTCACGGCGGCCTCCGTCCAGTGGAGTGTTGCCGGCATCGACGCAGCCCAGCTCGCCGATGGTGCCGTCAATGGCACTGCCACCTTTGCCGCCGGCCAGACCGAAGTCCGGATCACCCTCACCCTTACTGGCGACCGGGTCGTCGAAGCCGGTCAAACCGTCGAGCTCAGCCTCCAGGCGCCGACCGAAGGCCTGATCATCGACCAGGCCACCGCCGCCACCCAGGTCGTGGACGACGACGGCACGGTCAGCATCAGCGCCAATCAGGCCAGCGTTATCGAAGGCCACAGCGGCACCACCCGCACCCTCAGCTACACCGTAGTGCGCAGCAACAGCCAGGCCGCCTCGTCGGTGGACTGGCAGATTGACGGCATGGATGCCGCCGACTTCGGTGGCACGCTGCCCGCCGGAACCCTGCAATTCGCGGCTGGTGAAAGTACCAAGACCATTGAAATCACCCTGACCGGCGACCGGGACATCGAGGCCGACGAGGCCCTCGGCGTCGTCCTGAGCAACCCGGGTGCCAACCTCACCCTGGGCACCGACCGCGCCACCACCACCGTCATCAACGACGACGGCAGCTTCAACATCAGCGCCAATCAAGTCAGCGTCAATGAAGGCGACCAGGGCAGCACCCAGTTCGTCACCTACACCGTCACCCGCAGCAACGCCGTGGGCAGCGACCAGGTGAACTGGACGGCGTCCGGCCTCGACGCAGCCGATTTCGGCGGCACCCTGCCTTCCGGAACCCTGAACTTCGCCCCCGGCGAAACCAGCAAGACCATCCAGCTGCCCCTCGCCGGCGATCGCCAGGTCGAAGCCGACGAAGTCCTCACCGTCAGCATCGGTGGCAGCGGCATCCCCCCGACTCCGCCACCACCACGGTGGTCAACGACGACGGCTCGGTCAGCATCAGCGCCGATCAGGCCAGCGTGGTCGAGGGCTTCACCGGCGACACCCGAACCCTCACCTACACCGTTACGCGGACCCATTCCGGCACCGCCAACAGCGTTGACTGGAGCGTCTCCGGCGTCAACGCAGCCGACTTCGGCGGCACCCTGCCCAGCGGCACCATCAATTTTGCCGTCGGCAAAACCAGCCAGACCATCACCCTGACCCTCACCGGCGACAGCACGCCCGAAGCCAACGAAGTCCTCACCGTCACCCTCGGCAACCCCGGCGCCAATCTGTCCATCGGCACCGCCAGCGCCGTCACCACCATCCTCAATGACGACGCCACGGTAAACATCAGTGCCGTCAGCACCTCTATCGCCGAAGGGGGCGAAGCCGACACCCGCACCCTCACCTTCAACGTGGTGCGCGACATCGGCCTCAACGCCAGCACCGTGGATTGGTCCGTCAGCGGCCTCGATGCCGCCGCCTTCGGAGGCACGCTGCCCAGCGGCACCGTCAGCTTTGGCATTGGTGAGACCAGCAAGACCATCACCGTCAGCTTCACCGGCGATCACGTCATCGACGTAGACAAGAGCCTCACCGTCACCCTCGCCAACCCCGGCCAGAGCCTCGGGATTGGCGTCGGCACGGCCAGCACCACCGTGCTCAACGACGACGCCACCGTCAGCATCGCCGCGGTTTCTGTCGACGTACCCGAAGGCGACGAGGGCGACACACAGACCCTCAGTTTCACCCTGACCCGCGACAACGGCCTCGCCGCCAGTACCGTGGACTGGGCTGCCAGCGGCCTCGACGCCGCCGACGTGGGCGGCCCCCTGCCCAGCGGCAGCGTCAGCTTCGCCGTCGGCGAACTGAGCAAGACCGTCACCGTCCAGATCGTCGGCGACCGCAGCATCGAGCCTGACGAAACCCTCACGGTCACCCTCAGCAACCCGGGCCCCAACCTGCACCTGGGCACCGACAGCGCCAGCACCGTCGTCCTCGACGACGACAGCCTGGTATCCATCTCGGCCAACGCCGTACAGGTGCTGGAAGGCGACACCGGCACCCAGACCCAGGTCAGCTTCACCATCAGCCGCGCCGATGGCAGCGCCACCTCATCCGTGGATTGGTCGGTCAGCGGTCTGCCTGCAGCCGACTTCGGCGGCACCCTGCCCGCCGGCACGGTCAACTTCGCCATCGGCGAGACCAGCCGCATCATCACCGTTTCCTACGCCGGTGACCGCATCGTTGAACCCGACGCCGTCCTCACCGCCACCCTATCCAACCCCCAGGGCAATCTGCGCCTTGGCGACGCCAGCGCGTCCACCAACATCATCAACGACGACGTCGGCTTCAGCCTCATCGGTGACACCCTCAGCGTCGTCGAAGGTGCCAATGGCGCCCAGGTCGCCCTCACCTTCCACGTCACCCGCTCCGAGACCTTCGGCCAGGAAGCCGACATCTCCTGGCGCTTCGTGCGGGTTGGCGTGCGTGCCGCCGATTCCAACGATTTCGTAGGCGGCCAGGACGCCCTCGGCGGCAATGAAGGCCTGCCCAGCGGCAGCATCCACTTCGGCGCTGCCGAGATCTCCAAGACGGTCACCGTCTACGTCCAGGGCGATGCCCTGCAGGAATACGACGAAACCTTCGGCATCGTGCTGGTCAACCCGCCCCCCGGCGTGCAGATCATCAACGGTGAGGCCTACGGCAACATCTACACCGACGAGACCCTCTTCAACGTCGCTGCCGTCACCCCGTCCACCCTCGAAGGCAACGGCACTGGCGGGCGCCAGGCCTTCAATGTCACCCGCGCCGGCGATCTGAGCCAACCGGGCAGCATCGGCTACAGCATCACAGGCTACGGCGAGTCCCCCACCACCGCCGACGACTTCGCCGTCGGCCAGGCCCTCACCGGCACCGTCAGCTTTGCCGCCGGCGAATCCAGCAAGCTCGTCTATGTAGACCTGTCCGGTGACAGCGTGCTGGAAGGCTTCGAGACCTTCGCCTTCACCCTCAATCCGCTCAACGCCAACACCCAGATCGACGTCGGCACCGCACTCGCCGTGATCGACCCGGACGACCAGGCCATCTCCATCGTCGCCCGCGACGCCGTCCGCAAGGAAGGCTCCACCGTAGACCAACCCCAGCTCTTCGCCATCACCCGCGTGGGCGACCTGTCCGGCAGTGCCGCCGTGGACTGGCAGGTCAGCGGCAGCGGCGCCAACCCGATGAATGCCGCCGACTTCGGCGGCACCCTGCCCTCCGGCAGCGTCACCTTCGCCCCCGGCGAGAGTGAGATCCTGATCCAGATCACCCCAAGCCCCGACAGCCACCTGGAAACCCGCGAAGACTTCACCGTCAGCATTTCCAGCAGCACGCCGGGCGCAATGGTCCTGCAGGGCAGCGCCATCGGCATCGTCCTCAACGACGACTCTGGCTTCGTGCTCGACGGTACCGCCCTCACCACCAACGAAGGCAACAGCAATGGCCTCCGCCAGGCGAGCTTCACGGTAACCCGCAGCGGCGACCTGACCGTCGTCGCCAGCGTGGATTGGGCCCTCGAATTTGCAGCGCTGAACGGCGTGGACGCGAGCGATTTCCTGGTCGGCACCTCCTTCTCTGGCACGCTTGAGTTCGGCCGTGGCGTCAACAGCCTGGTGGTCAACCTGCCCCTCACCCCCGATCACGGGGTCGAAGCCGACGAAGGCTTCACCGTCCGCCTGTCCAACCCCTCGGCCGGGGCAGAAATCAGCATCGGCGAATCGGCCGGGCTGGTCCGCAACGACGACGTCGTCCTCACCCTGCTACCCTCGGCCGCCATCGAGGAAGGCAGCGGCGGCCTTACCGAACTCCGCTACACCGTCCAGCGCAGTGGCGACCTGAATGGCAGCGACACCATCACCTATAGCGTCACCGGAAGCTCCGGCAGCCCGGTAGACGGGACTGACTTCGTTGGTGGCGTGCTGCCCGTCGGCTCCATCACCTTCGCAGCGGGTGAGAGCAGCAGGGAAATCGTGCTGCAGATCGCCAGCGACTCCGACCTCGAAGCCACCGAAGGCTTGACCCTGACGCTCGGCAGCCCCGAGCCGGGTGCCACCGTCGCCAATGCCAGCACAACCGGCACCGTTCTCAACGACGACCACCTCTTCAACATCGCCGTTCAGACCGGCACCGCCAACGAAGGCGTCAACGGCGGCAGCACCAACCTCAGCTACGTGGTCACCCGCAACGGCGATCTGACACGCAGCGGCCAGGTGGCCTGGAGCGTGGCCGGCAGCGGCGGCGCCCCGGCCAATGCCACCGATTTCATCGGCGGCGTGCTGCCCTCCGGTGTGCTCGACTTTGCCGCCGGTGAAGCCAGCAAGACCATCACCCTCGAGGTATCGGGCGACTACTCCGACGAAAGCGACGAGACCTTCACGGTCAACCTGTCCAGCCCGGCCACCGGCTCCACCATCGGCACCGGCAGTGCCGCGGGCACCATCGTCAACGACGACACCGGCCTGGCCATCAGCGCCACCAGCACCGCCCTCGTCGAGGGCGACAGCGGCACCCAGGCCCACACCTTCACCGTCACCCGGACCGGCATCACCACCGGCACCACCACCGTCGACTGGGCTCTCACCGGCAGCGGTGGCCAGCCTGTCAACGCCGCCGACTTCGGCGGCACCCTGCCCTCCGGCAGTCTCAGCTTCGCCCCCGGCGTCCTGACCCAGACCATCACCGTCTATAGCAGCGGCGACACCACCGTCGAGAGCACCGAGAGCTTCACCATCAGCCTGTCGGGTGCCGACGGCAACACCGAGATCGTCACCCCCAGCGCCACCGGCAGCGTCGTCGCCGACGACATCGGCATCAGCATCAGCGCCGGCACGGCCAGCGTGCTGGAAGGCAGCGCCGGCCAGTCCCGCGTGCTGCAATTCACCGTTACCCGCAGCGGCGACACCGCGTCCCCGGTCATCATCGACTGGGCGGCCAGCGGCATGGATGCAGACGATTTCGGCGTCGGCACCCCCCTGTCGGGCAGCCTCAGCTTCGCCGCCAACGAAACCGTCAAGGTCATCAGCCTGACCCAGACCGGTGACGACCTCAACGAAAGCGACGAAACCCTCACCGTCACGCTCTCCAATCCCGTCGGCAACCCCGCCCACGACCGCACCTACATCACCACCACCACCACGGCCAGCACCGACGTCACCAACGACGACTCGACCTTCGGCATCACGGCCAACACGCCCAGCCAGGCCGAACGTAACACCGGCGATGGGGCCTACACAGACTTCACCTTTACCGTCACCCGGGGTGGTGATCTGTCCCTGACCCAGGACATCGACTGGCTGCTCCAACTGCCGGGCGGCGCCAGCTCGGCCTCCATCGGCGACTTCATCACCGGCCAGGATCTCCTCGGCAGCAATGGCGGCCTGCCCTCGGGCACCGTCAATTTTGCCGCCGGCGCCAGCACCGCCACCGTCACCGTGCAGGTCAAGACCGACGACCAGGTGGAAGTGGATGAGTCCTTCAGCATCGTCCTGCAACCCGCCGGCGCCAACACTGCCCTCACCGGCACCACCGCCAGCGCCACCATCACCAACGACGACACCGGCTTCTCCATCGCCGCCACCGACGCCGACAAGGCCGAAGGCCAGAGCGGCAGCACCACCTACACCTTCACGGTCACCCGCGCTGGCTTCGTCGAGGACGCCGCCACCGTAGACTGGGTTGTCACCGGCAGCGGCGCCAGCGCCGCCAATGCCGCCGATTTCGGCGGCAGCCTGCCCGGCGGAACCCTGTCCTTCGCCGCCAACGAAACCACCCGGACCATCAGCATCACTGTGGCCACCGACCTGGACGTGGAGCTCGACGAAGGCTTCACCGTCACCATCAGCAACGCCAAGCTGAGCGATAACACGCCCCAGACCATCGTGGACGCCACCGCCACCGGGCGCATCGTCAACGACGACCAGAGCTTCTCGGTCAGCGCGGCCAACGCCGCCATCGCCGAAGGCAACAGCGGCACCACCCAGATCGCCTACACCGTCACCCGCAGCGGCGACCTCAGCGTAGCCGCCACGGTGGATTACACCGTCACCGGCAGCAACGGCGCCACCACCGGCGACGTGGCCGGCGGCGTCCTGCCCACCGGCACCCTGACCTTTGGTGTGGGTGTCAGCGAACTGGCAGTCACCTTCAACGTCAGCGGCGACACCGTTGCCGAAGCCAACGACGAGACCTTCACCCTCACCCTCGGCAA
>Ga0073899_10004860_pt1 | contig 11746 bp, 8 predicted proteins | sample KloWWTmetaKNB5Ph_FD_88975 | JGI IMG/M metagenome (GOLD analysis project Ga0073899, IMG submission 88975) | Active sludge microbial communities from Klosterneuburg, Austria, studying microevolution and ecology of nitrifiers - Klosterneuburg... | ecosystem: Engineered > WWTP > Aerobic digester >...
GAAGGCTTCCGCGCGCTCGGCAACGACATCTTCGAGACCGTCGTCAACAAGAGCAACGCGGTGAAGAAGGCCAAGAAGGAGAAAGGAGAAGACGCCACCCCGTCCGAGAAGAAGGAGCTGACCGCGGAGGAGAAGGAATACAAATCAAAGCGGAAGCAGATTCAGGACAAGCTCGTGAAGTTCGCGACCCGCATCCCGGCGTTCATGTACCTCACCGACTACCGCGAGAACACTCTCCAAGACGTGATTACCAAGCTCGAACCCGGGCTGTTCCGCGCCGTCACTGGTCTGACCGTCGAGGACTTCCACCTCCTTGTGAACCTCGGCGTCTTCAACGCTACGCATATGAACCAGGCTGTCTTCGCGTTCCGCCGTTACGAGGACTCCTCCCTGTCCTACACCGGCATCGAGTCCCACAAGGGTCTCCGCCGCTACGGCCTTTATGACACTGTCGTCGCAATTGACGACGCCCCCTCCACCTGACCGCTTGGCAAGTCATCCACCTGATCGAGAGAACATCGTATGTCGTTCCAGACTCCACGCAGCATCGAAGAGATGCTCACCGCGATCCACAAGCGCGAGTACCTCATGCCTGCGATCCAGCGCGAGTTCGTCTGGGATGTCGGCCAGATCACCAAACTCGTCGACAGCCTCATGCGCGGGTACCCAGTCGGGTCGTTCCTGTTGTGGGATGTGAAGCCCGACACCGCGAAGTCGTACACGTTCTACGAGTTCCTCACCAACTACCACGAACGCGACAACCCATACGCGGACAAAGCCACAGTCCCGGCGGGCAACGGCACTACCGCCGTCCTCGACGGCCAGCAGCGCCTGACCTCGCTCAACATCGCCCTGTACGGCAGCATCGCCGAGAAGAAGAAGTACGCCTGGTGGAACAGCGCCGACGCGTTCCCCGTCAAGCGGCTTTACCTCAACCTCGTTGACGACCCCGACGAAGAGGAACTCGGGCTCAAGTACGACCTTCGCTTCCTCACCGACAAGGAAGCCGCCGCCGAAGAGGGCAGCGAGGACAAGTGGTTCCGCGTCGGCGCGATCCTCGGCCTCGATGACTCCGGGCCAGCCATCATGGACGAGGTCGCAGACCGAGGAATATTGGACTACCGGACGGCGTCCCGCCGCCTGTACGACCTCTACCGTGCAGTGCGTGACCTGAAGCCGATGAACTACTTCTTGGTCACGGATCAGGACGCCGACAAGGTGCTCGAAATTTTCGTTCGCGTCAACAGCGGCGGCACCACGCTGTCATACTCCGATCTGCTGCTGTCGATGGCCACGAACCAGTGGCGCGACCTCGATGCTCGCGAGGAGGTCCGCTCGCTGGTCTCTGACCTCAACAGCAACGCGGGTCGCCAGTTCTCGTTCTCCAAGGATGTGGTGCTGAAAACCGCGCTGACGATCGCAGATGTGGACGTTCGCTTCAAGGTCACCAACTTCACCCAGTCGAACATGGCAAAGGTCGAGGAGGCCTGGCCTCAGATCAAGGGCGCGCTGCTTCAGGCAGCGACCCTGCTGCAACAGTTCGGCTACAACGAGCGAAACCTCACCGCGAACAGCGTCATCGTTCCGCTCGCGCACTACCTCCACCTGCGGGGCGCGAGCGACTCTTACCTCGACTCGACTGCGAACGCGGCTGACCGGCTCGCGCTCCAGCGCTGGGTCACCCGCTCGCTGATCAAGCGAGGTATCTGGGGTTCAGGTCTCGACACCCTGTTGACTCGCATCCGCGACGTCCTGCGAGACAATGCAGGCTTTGATTTCCCGGTCGCTGCGGTCGAGGAAGCAATGGCGACGACGGGCAAGAGCCTTGCCTTTGACAACGCCGAGATCGACGAACTGCTGAACCTCAAGTACGGCGGCCAGCGCACCTTCTCGGTCTTGTCGGTGTTGTACCCGGGACTGGACTTGGGCAAGAAGTTCCACGAGGACCACATCTTCCCGAAATCGCGGTTCACGAAGAAGAAACTCACTGAGGTAGGGATCCCGGTCGAGAGGATCGACGACTACCTCGGCGCAGTGAACCTCCTGCCGAACCTCCAGCTGCTCGCTGGCACGGCGAATATCGAGAAGCAGGACGCCCTCCCGGCGAACTGGATCGAGGCAGCGTTCCCAAGTGAGGAGAAGCGGGCGACCTACATCGCGGAGAACGACCTCGACGACCTCCCGCTCGACCTCGTGGAGTTCTCCGAGTTCTTCGAGAAGCGCAAGCAACGCGTCCGTTCTCGCCTCATCGCGGCACTGGGTGCGATTCCAGTACTGGCGAAAGCCGATATGGGGTAGCTCCGGGACGCTACAGTGCGAGCATGGTCAAGGCCGAGGCAGCCTGTAGAGGCAGTACGCCGTTGCCGAGTGCGGTGATTTGCTGGTTCTGGGTCAGCTCGCCAGTGTCGGTCACCCATCCGGTCGGCAGCCCCATCAGCCACTCGACGAACGCTGGTGCTGGCCGGGGACCGGTGGCGTCATTTAGGAGTGCCGGAGCGGGTGCTGCTCGTCCGCTGATGTGCTCCCAGCGGGTGATGGCGTCGGCGTAGCGTCCCCAGCGTTGAACAGTCCGTCGATCAGGGACCACAGCGTCTCCGACTCGACTTTCCTGCTCGGCGAGCCATCCGGACCGTGGAGCGCGAAGTCGATGATCTGATGCGACAGCGCGATCGTCCCGCGCCTCGCTCGTACCTGATCGAGGGTCTCGCCGCCGCGTGAGGAGTCGGTCGCGAGTGGGGTGCGGAAGCGTGCGGTGGGCGAGGATGAAGATGCGGAGGCGGTGGTGAGGAGCGCCGACAAGGGAAGCCGGTAGGCCGATCCAGCGTGCATCCAGCCGCAGGTCGGCCAGATCGCCGAGAACGGCGCCGAGAGCCCGTAGAGGTCGAGTTGCGTTGTCTCCCAGATGCCACGGGTCGGGTTCCAGCTCGCGAAGGGTTGCGCCTTCGGGGGTTGCGCCAGGGTGGTTGCGCCGTTCACGGGGGTCTCCTTCTGCTGGTGGCCGCGTCGCCGGCGAGGACAGCAGCCCTCGGACGTTCTCGATGACGACCCATTCGGGTTGGAGCGCGTCTATGGCTTCGGCCATGTGCGCCCACAGGCCTGAGCGGGTGCCCGGCGCGAGGCCTGCGCGTTTGCCGACGGTCGATACGTCTTGGCAGGGGAACCCGCCGATGAGGATGTCCACGGGGTCCACGTCGTGCCAGTTGATGGTGGTGATGTCGCCGAGGTTCGGCACGCCGGGCCAATGGCGCGAGAAGACACGGGCGACGGGTTCGTTGAGTTCGGAGAACCACACGGTGTCGGCGTTGAAGACGTGTTCGACGGTAAGGTCGAGGCCGCCGTAGCCGCTGAACAGCGACCCGATCTTGAGTCGGGGCGGTTGATCTTCGTTGTCGTGCATGAGGGCTCCGGGTTACGGGTGACCCCGACCCCAGTTCTTTGAGTTCTGATGCCGGGCTGGTCACCTGTCAGGTGCACGACCACGCCACACTTCGCCGCTGTCATCGCCCCGGTCTCCGCCGCCAACTGACCGTCCTGCCTCGCCGGCGCAGACCCCAGGTCGCTCGTCTCGCGAACCTCCTCCTGGAGGGACACGCCTCTTGCAGATCGAGGTTGAACGAGCTTTGTCGCCACAGATGTCATCGGCCGTCGGTGCTCACCTGCTCGTCAGGAGGGGAGGCGCAGATGACGGTTTCGATGCGCGTGATGAGCGCGGGCGATGGCTACAAGTACCTGTTGAAGACCGTCGCGGCTGCCGACGGAGACCGGCCTCTCTCGACGCCGCTGACCCGCTACTTCATCGAGGAAGGCACCCCGCCTGGACGGTGGCTCGGCAAAGGAGTCGCGTCACTTGGCAAGGGTGAACTGGTCGTCGGTGATCAGGTCTCTGAGGCCCAGCTCCAGCTCCTCATGGGCATGGGGCACGACCCCATCACCAACGCACCGCTGGGTCGGGCGTTCCCCGCCTACAAAGATGCGCCGAAACGCATTGAGGCCCGAATCGCGGCGCTCGATGCCACCCTGACGCCCGGGGCGAAGGGCGAGGCTGTCGCGCTGATTGTGGTCGAGGAGAACGCGCGGGCTGGCCGTCGGGCGGTGGCAGGGTTCGACTTCACGTTCTCCATCCCGAAGTCCGCCAGCGTGCTCTGGGCGGTCGCCGATGCAGGGGTGCAGGCGATGATCGGGGCCGCGCATCACCGGGCGGTTGCGGAGGTGGTTGCGTTCATGGAGCGCGAGGTTGCGGCCACCCGTACCGGCGCAACCGCAGGCGATGGAGCCGTTGCGCAGGTCGATGTCGAGGGGCTGATCGCGACCGCGTTCGATCACTTCGACTCCCGCGCGGGCGACCCCCACCTCCACACGCACGTCGTCATCAGCAACAAGGCCAAGACCACGCTCGACGGGAAGTGGCGCTCGCTGGACGGCAGGCCGATGCACGCCGCCGTCGTCGCACTATCGGAGCTGCACGAAGCGGTGTTTGCCGACCACATGACCCTCATCTTCGGCGTCGAGTGGGAGGCCAGAGACATGGGCCGCGACCGGAGCCCCGCTTGGGCCATCACCGCCGTCCCGGAGTCGCTGGTGACGGAGTTCTCCAGCCGCGCCCGCCACATCGACATCGAGACCGACCGTCTCATCGACGAATACGTCGCCGCGCACGGCCGCCGCCCAACACCAGCAGCGCTGATGAAGCTCCGCGCACAAGCGACGCTCTTAACCCGGCCCGACAAACACGTCCGGTCCCTCGCCGATCTGACCGCGGAGTGGCGCACTCGAGCCACTACGATCCTCGGACGGGACGCGACCAGGTGGGCGATTGATACCACCGACAACGACCGACCCTTGCTGCTGCGTGCCGACGACATTCCGCTCGACGTGATCCGCGACATCGGATGCTCCGTCGTCGAGACAGTTGGAGAGAAGCGCTCGACCTGGCGCAAATGGAACCTCATGGCCGAAGCTTCCCGGCAGACGATGGGGTGGCGCTTCGCCACCATGACCGACCGAGAAACAGTGATCACGATGGTCACCGACGCCGCCCAACTCGCATCCCTCCGCCTCAGCCCGCCCGAGCTCTCACTATCGCCGGTGGTGTTCCGGCGTGGCGATGGCACGTCGGTGTTCCGGCCGGTCAACTCCGCCATCTTCACCTCCGAGGTGCAACTCGCTGCGGAAGACCGGCTCCTCGAACGCTCCAGCGACCTCACCGGCCCAACCGTCGCCCTCGCCGCCGTCGCGCGGGTAACACGCAAGCCCGACGCTGACGGACTGGTGCTGGGTGAGGATCAAGCCGAGGCGTTGACACGGATCGCGGTGTCCGGGCGGATGCTCGACGTGCTCGTTGGCCCGGCTGGGGCGGGCAAGACCACCGCGATGAACGCGCTCCGCCGCGCCTGGGAGGCCGAGCACGGCACAGGCTCCGTGGTCGGGCTCGCCCCGTCGGCAGTGGCCGCGCAGGTTCTCGCTGACGATCTCGGGATCGAAACCGAGAACACCGCCATGTGGTGGCAGAACCACCTCACCAAAGGACTCAACTTCACCGCCGGCCAGTTGGTCATCGTCGACGAAGCATCCCTAGCCGGCACCTTGTCGCTGGACCGGATTGCCGGCCTCGCCCAGCAAGCTGGCGCGAAGGTGCTGCTCGTTGGTGACTACGCCCAGCTCCAGGCGGTTGATGCCGGGGGCGCATTTTCGATGCTCGCGCACGACCGCACCGACACCGTCGAACTCATCGACGTCCACCGCTTCCACCAGCCGTGGGAAAAGCTCGCCTCCCTCGGCCTGCGCCATGGTCACTCTGCTGTGATCGACACCTACCTCGCGCACGGCCGCATCCGAGACGGGGACACCAAGACAATGACCGACGCCGCCTACACGGCATGGCGGGCAGACCGAGACGCCGGACGCATCACCGTCCTGATCGCCGAGACTCACGAGCAAGTGACCGCTCTCAACGAGCGCGCCCGCGCAGACCTACTCATCGACGGGACCCTCACCCAGGATCGAGAGGTCGAGCTGCGCGACGGAACCCATGCGGGTATCGGGGACACCGTCATCACCCGCCGCAACGACCGGAAGATCGCGGCAAGCAACGGGAACGACTGGGTGCGCAACGGCGACATCTGGACCATCACGGACGTGCGAGGCGACGGAAGCCTCACCATCCGCAGACCCGGCCGCTCCTACGGCGGCGCGATCGTGCTGCCTGCAGCGTACATCGCCGAGCATGTCGATCTCGGATACGCCGTCACGGCGCACCGAGCCCAAGGCGTCACCACCGACACCGCCCATGTCTTGGTCGAGCCGACCGCGACGAGGGAGAACTTCTACGTCTCCATGACCCGAGGCCGAGCCGCGAACCATGCCTACGTGATCCTCGACCGCACCGACGATCACCAACAGCCGCACCCCGGCGACGACCCGAACGTGTCCAGTCGCAGCGTCCTGGCCGGAGTGCTCCAGCACGTCGGCGCGGAATTGTCCGCTCACGAGACGATCACCGCCGAACAGGAACAGTGGGGGTCGATCGCGCAGCTCGCCGCCGAGTACGAGACCATCGCCGCCGCAGCACAGTATGACCACTGGGCGTCCCTCGTGCGTGCCTCCGGCCTCAACGAGGAGCAAGCTCAAGCAGCGGTCGAGTCCGAAGCCTTCGGCCCGCTCACCGCAGAGCTTCGCCGGGCCGAGGCCAACCACCACAACATCGAGACCCTACTGCCACGCCTTGTTGCCGCGCGCGGGTTCGGAGATGCCGACGACATCGCCGCTGTCCTCCACTACCGCGTCGCTCACGCCACCGCGCGGCCAGCCGGATCAGGCCGTGCACGTAAGGCACCACGGCTCATCGTCGGGCTCGTCCCACACGCAGACGGAGTGCTCGACCCTGAGATGCGAGCCGCGCTTGACGAACGAGCAGCGCTTATCGAAGCCCGCGCCGATGCCGTGCTCGATCGCGCTCTCGCCGACAAGGCACCTTGGACGAAAGCACTCGGCACGCTACCCGGCGATGCTCGACGAGCCGCAGCATGGCGGAATACCGCACGCGTGGTCGCCGCCTACCGAGACCGCTACCGAATCACCGACGACACGCCGCTCGGAGCAGTGTCCGCGTCCGAGACGCAAAGGCTAGGCGCGGCCCGCGCGCATGCCGCGCTGGACCGGGCTTTTTCGCTCGGATTGGGGCCGGTAAACAGATTCCAGCAGACGGCTGGGAGACCAGTCAGCCCCTCGCTTTAGCGCATGTGCGCTGTCGCGATCACCTACGTACGGCGCGCCTAGCTGATAGCCTGAAGATGCATCCCGCACAAGGAGGCTACGAGAAGATGCCGGAAGATAACGAAGTTCTGACCGCTGATGAGGCGGCTGCACTCCTTAGGGTCTCGACCAAGACGGTGCTCTCGCTGGCTCGTTCAGGATCACTGCCAGGAGAGAAGGTCGGGCGCGCTTGGCGCTTCGTGAGGAGCGATGTCCTTGCGTACGTCCGCGGCTCACGGCCGCAGGCAGGAGCGGAGCACAATGGGTGAGTTCGTGACCGCGATGTCAGAGACGAGCAGCACAGAAGGGACTGCTGAAGGTTTGGGTGACTCGGTTCCTTATGCCGCGAGTGCGACTGTGTCCATCATTATGGTCTCGAACTCGACCGGTGTCAGTTTCCCGAGTCGGCGTTGCCTGCGTCGTCGGTGATAAGTGCGCTCGACCCACCCCACGATCGCCATACGGAGCTGGTCTCGTGTTGCCCAGGACTGCCGGTCGAGGACGTTCTTCTGCAACAGGGCGAAGAACGATTCCATCGCGGCGTTGTCACCCGCGGCACCGACTTTCCCCATCGACCCGAGCAGCCCGTGACGTGCCAACACCCGCACGAATTTCCTCGATCTGAACTGAGACCCGCGATCCGAATGCACCACAACACCGGCAGGTCGGCCCCGGTGGGTGACCGCCATCTCGAGCGCGTCGACGGCCAACCGTGCCTTCATTCTCGAGTCGATTGAGTAGCCCACGATCTTGTTTGAGAACACGTCCTTGATCGCGCACAAATACAGTTTCCCCTCACCGGTGTGGTGTTCGGTGATGTCGGTCAGCCACAGCTTGTTGGGGCCCGCGGCGGTGAAGCACCGTTTCACGAGGTCATCGTGAACGGGCGGCCCAGGTGTGCGGGATTTGCCCTTCTTCTTCGAGAATACCGACCACAACTGTTGTTGCGAACACACCCGCCATACCCGGCGTTCACTGACGGTGAAGCCTTGCGAAGCGAGCTCGTCACTGATCAGCCGGTACCCAAACGCGGGATCGTCCGCATGCGCATCGAACGCCGCATTGATCAGGTGCGCTTCGTTCCAGTCGCGATCAGAGATCGGGTTTCGCCCCCATTTGTAGTAGCTCTGCTTCGAGAAGCCGAGCACCCGGCAGGCCACCGAGACTGGCACCCTCAACGGGGCGCCCTTCGCGGCAAGGTCACGGACCAGCGGGTACATCATTTTGGGAGCTGTGCTTGCGAGAGATACGCCACCGCACGGCGCATCACCTCGGCCTCCTGCTCGAGCAAACGAATCCGCTTGAGTGCTTCCCGCAGCGCGGCCGCATCACCCTCTTTGCCTTCCGGCGACGCCGAGACGAAGCCTCGATCCTGCAATTCAGCTTTCTGCAACCACGTCGACAACGCTGACTTCGAGATCCCGAAGTCCTTCGCGATCTGCCGCTGCGTCATCTCACCTTGGCGAGCCATCGCGACTACGTCACGCTTGAACTCATCCGTGTACTTCTTAGGCATGATTCCTATCCTCCCGCACCACAATCGGATGCAGTCCAGGAGTCACCCAAACCTTCAGCAGTCCCGAAGGCGGGAACGGATGTTAGACACCTCTAACTGGCCAGAAGTTGAGTTGGACGTCTTGAAGGACGTCCAACTTGACGCGAAGAACGTTCGCCTCGAAGTGACCGACGCAAAAGTCGAAGCCGACATCATTGAAGACCTGTTTGTCAACGAAGACGCACTGGGACTTGTCGAAGGCATCTGCAAGGTCGGCTACCTGACGCATGAGACACCCGTGGTGCTGAAGCGCCGCGGCAAGTACGTGATGGTTGAGGGGAACCGAAGGCTCGCCGCACTCAAAGCTATCCAGAACCCGATGCTGGTTCCTGACTACCGGGCGCGAGTAGCGTCGCTGGCCGCACTTCTACCAGATCGCGCTGCGCTCGCGAAGGTCCGAGTCATGATCGCGCCGAACCAAACCGAAGCGGATCAGTTGATCGCGGCCATCCACACTGGGAATCTCCGACGTGCGTGGAGTCCCAGCAGACAAGCAGCGTTCTTCCAGGCACAGATAGACGCTGGGCGGAAACTCGGCGAGCTCCTCACTAGGTATCCCACCATCGACGTCCGCAAGTTCGTCTTCCGCGCTCACATAATCAATCTCTTCAAGTCTGTTAAATACGACGACGCTGAGCTACAGGACTTCCTTGCAACGAAGAAGTGGGCGAGGGGGCTGTCGACGCTCGCTCGCATCTACGAGTCCAAAGAGTTCCTTGACCTCACCGGGCTTTCGATGGCCTCGGATGGCAACGTCTCGAAGACGATCTCAGATGTCGCCTTCAAGCACGTGGCCACCGCGATCGTCCGCGGGATGTATGAGGAGAACATCAATACTCGCAGCCTGAACTCGGTTTCAAGCCCTCGTTACACGCAATTGATGAGAGAACTGCGTCAGATCGTCGCCGAAGCGGGCGACGCAAGTTCACCTGCTCCCACGAGCCCCCCTGCAGGGACAAACTCGGGCGGAAGCGGAAACACGCCCGTCGGCGGAAGTGCCGGCACGACGCCGGCTTCGCCCACGGGCACTTCCAGCCCCGGGAAGCCTCCGACCGGCGAACCCATCCCGACAGGATCGAAGCCGTCACCAAAGCCGCCGGCGAAGAAAAAGAAGCCCAGAAATCTTGACCTAGGACAGATCAAACCGCCGACCAGCTACCCGGAGGCGGTAATACTCCTGCTCGGCGAGCTGTCCGAGGTCGACGTGCAGAAGTTCCCCAACGCCACCTTCCTCATGGTCCGCGCTGTGCTGGAGAAGTCAATCAAGGCCTTTGCTGAGGCAAAGTCGATCGACATAAAGGGCTCGGGAAACAATCAGAACGGGCGGGTTCAACTCAGTCACGCTCTGAACTGGCTCCTGGACTATGTCAAATCTAATGGGCCAAAGTACTTGATTCAGGTTATCGAAGGCGTTAGGTCCGAGAAACTTGTCACCTACACCAACTCAGGCGACTCTCTCAACGCGATCAACCATAATCACCACTTCCTCGTTGACGCCGACCAGGCATTCTCGATGTGGTCCTCCATCGACTCGATCATGAGGTACGTGATGAAGCCGTGAGTGCGAGTGCTATCGGTGTCTCTACACGACGACCAAGGATCTCACCGCTCCGGTACCCCGGTGGCAAGTCAGCGTTGTACTCACGACTTCGCAAGATGATCCGTGACATGGACCTCGCAGGTTGCACCTACGTTGAGCCTTACGCAGGCGGCGTTGGAGCCGGACTCAGTCTCCTTGTCACCGGGCAAGTCGAGCGTGTTGTGATTAATGACCTCGACCCGGCAATTCACGCGTTCTGGAGCACGGTTCAGTCTGAGCCAGGTTGGCTAATCGACCGAATCCATAAGGCCAAGCTGGACGTCACCGAGTGGCGACGACAACGGGAAATCTATGTCGCTGCTGATACTAGTGATCTTTCCAAGCTCGGATTCGCTACCTTCTACCTGAACCGCACGAACAGGTCCGGCGTACTCAATGGCGGTCCCATTGGAGGGTTGAACCAAGCAGGCAACTACAAAATCGACGCTCGGTTCAACAGGGACGGCTTGGCGGAACGCATTCGCATTCTGTCGCTCTACGCCGACAACATTGTTCCGACGTCGCTCGATGGGATTGAAGTCATTTCTGACTACGCACAGAGAGACGATGTCTTCATCTACGCGGACCCGCCGTACTTCGAGAAAGCCGGGTCACTGTACCTGAATGCCTTCTCCGCAACCGATCACGAAGACCTTGCCAAAGTCCTCAACTCCGTGGCAGACCGGCCCTGGATTCTTACCTACGACAATGCTCCGCAAGTAGCGGACCTTTACTCGGAACGTCGGCGGCGAGAGTTTGAGCTCCACTACTCAGCGCATCGCGTCGGCAAGGCCATTGAGGTTGCCGTGCTTTCCGATTCCATTCCAGAGATCGGGCAAGGCTGGCCTCTGGTGTCGGTGCCGTAGACAACAGTCTGCTCCGGGTAGACAACGCGCCTTCGCGCACAGCGCGCGACACCAGGCATTGTGGAGGAGGACAGAAAGCGATTACGAGTTCTCGCGGAGAGGTGGCTGGATCATCTGCACGTTCGAGATGCCGCCTTGGTTGACGCAGTCCTGAGCGAGATCATGAACGTGCCAGTAGAAGTCCAAGTCCGACTCGGCGGCGTTCACAGTGAACTCGACTGGCGTGTACCGGTGAAGTGGGACTGACGCTCCGTCGTAGTGATAGCCGAAGTTGTCGATCGTTGAGATGGTCAGCGGCTGATCGCCGGTGAAGTCGATCCCGATGCGGATGTCGTACTCGCCGCCGCCTGTCGCTTCCGCTGTCTTGCGCAAGAGCGCCATGAGGTCTGCCACCGCACACTCGATCGCTGCGGACTGGACCTGCCAGCCATCGAAGTAGCCGTCGCTGCTCATGCGGTGGCCGCCAACGGCCGCTGCGATCGTGACCGATCCGTC
>Ga0073899_10004865_pt1 | contig 11739 bp, 12 predicted proteins | sample KloWWTmetaKNB5Ph_FD_88975 | JGI IMG/M metagenome (GOLD analysis project Ga0073899, IMG submission 88975) | Active sludge microbial communities from Klosterneuburg, Austria, studying microevolution and ecology of nitrifiers - Klosterneuburg... | ecosystem: Engineered > WWTP > Aerobic digester >...
ATCCGCTTCACGAAGTCCATGTCGTGCTCGATCACCACGACCGACTTGCCGCGCGCGATGCGCTGCAGCAGCTCGCCGGTCTGCTCGCGCTCGCGCGGGCTCATGCCGGCCACCGGCTCGTCGAGGAGCAGCAAGTCGGGCTGCTGGATGAGCAGCATCCCGATCTCGAGCCACTGCTTCTGCCCGTGGCTGAGGCGCCCGGCCTTCTGTTGCAGCGTCTCGGCGAGATAGACCTGCTCGGCGACCTCGCGGATATGCCGGCGCACCGCCTCGTCTCGCTTGAAGAAGAGCGAGCGTGCGATGCCGTGGGCCTCGGGAATCGAGATCTCGAAGTTCTCAGCGACGGTCAGGTCCTCGTAGACCGAAGGCGTCTGGAACTTGCGGCCCACGCCCAGCCGGACGATCTGGTGCTCGGCCAGCCGCGTCAGGTCGCGGCCCTTGAACAGCACGCGCCCGGACGAGGGCTTGGTCTTTCCGCAAATCATGTCGAGCAGCGTCGTCTTGCCCGCGCCGTTCGGGCCGATGATCACGCGCAGCTCGTTCTTGGCCACGGCCAGGCTGAGGTCGTCGACCGCGCGGAAGCCGTCGAACGACACCGTCAGTCCCTCCACCTGCAGCACCTGCTCGTTCGCCGGCGCCTCGGGATTCAGCGCTTCGATCACCCCGGCCGCGGCGGTCTGCATCGTGGTCGTCATGGTGTTCATCGGGCAGGCTCGGGTGTCGGCGCCGGCGCCTTTTCCTTGCGGCGCAGCGATCGGTCGATCAGGCCGGCCAGGCCGTCGGGCATCGCGACGACGACGAGGATGAAGACGCTCCCCAGGAAGTACAGCCATGCCTCCGGGAAAGTCTCGGAGAGATAGGACTTGAGGAAGCCGATCAGCAGGGCGCCGACCACGGCGCCGGCGATGGACAGCCGCCCGCCGACGGCGGCGTAGATCACCATCTCGATCGACGCGACGACGCCGACCAAGCCGGGCGTGATGAGGCCCACCTGGAGCGAATAGAAGGCCCCGCCGATCGACGAGAACACCGCGGCGACGGTGAAGACGAAGGCCTTGAAGAGCGCCGTGTCATAGCCTGAAAAGCGCACGCGGTCCTCGCGGTCGCGGATCGCGATCAGAACCTTGCCGAAGCGGCTGCGCACGATGAACCAGGCGACGGCCATCACCGCGCCCAGCACGACCGTCTCGACGAGATAGATCACCGTCTTCGATTGCGGGCTCAGGATGTCGAGCCCGAGCAAGGTCTGGAAGTCGGTGATGCCGTTGGCGCCGCCCGTCTGCCCCTGCTGGCCGATGCTGATCACCGTCATCGTCATCGCGAGCGCGAGCGTCACGATGGCGAAGTACACCCCGCCGACGCGCTTGCGGAAGATCAGATACGAGAACGTGAAGGCCGACACCGCAGGGCCGACCAGCAGGGCGGCCAGCGTGAAGGCTGCGCTGCGGAAGGGCTCCCACCAGAGCGGCAGCGCTTCCACGCTGCTCCAGACCATGAAATCGGGCAGTTCGGGCGCGGAGGCTTCGAGCTTGAGGAACATGGCCATCATGTAGCCGCCCATGCCGAAGAAGATGCCCTGGCCGAGGCTCAGCATGCCGCCGTAGCCCCAGGTGAGCACGATGCCAACGGCGACGAACGCGAACGCCATGTACTTGCCCATCAGGTTGAGGCGAAAGCTGTCGAGCAGCAGCGGGCCGGCGACCAGCAGCAGGCCGAACAGCACCGCGATGGCCAGCGCCTCGGGATCGCGCCTTGCGGAAGGAACCATGGTGCTTCAGCTCCGCGACTTGACGGTGAACAGCCCGCTCGGGCGGAAGTACAGCGCGACGATCACCAGCAGCAGGAGGGTCGCCTTCGCCATCGAGCCGCTCATCAGGTACTCGAACCAGGTCTGCGTCTGGGCGATCGCGAAACCCGATGCCGCCGTGCCCAGCAGGCTCTGCACGCCGCCGAAGACGACGACGATGAACGAGTCGACGATGTAGAGCTGTCCGGTACCCGGGTTGGTCGAGCCGATCATCGTGAAGACACAGCCGGCGATCCCGGCCAGGCCCGAACCGAGCGCGAAGGTCAGCGCATCGACCCGCTTGGTGTCGATGCCGACGGCGCCCGCCATCGCGCGGTTCTGGGTCACCGCGCGCACTTTCAAGCCCCAGCGCGTGCGGAACAGCAGGAAATAGACGCCGCCGCCGACGAGCATCGTGAGGCCGACGATGAAGACGCGGGTGAGCGGGATCTGGATGCCCGCGGTCGGCTCCCACGCGCCGGCCAGCCAGCTGGCCAGCGGCACGCTGACCTCCTGCGCGCCGAATACCGTGCGATAGGTCTGCTGGAGGATCAGGCTGAGCCCCCACGTGGCGAGCAGCGTATCGAGCGGCCGGTTGTAGAACCAGCGAATGAAGCCGCGCTCGAGCACATAACCGAATGCGAACGTGGCCGCGAAGGCGAGCGGGATCGCGGCGAACAGGTAGACGTCTATCGCGCCGGGCAGCCAGCGCCCGAACGCGACCGAGGTGAGGTAGGTGATGTAGGCGCCCAGGGCCATCAGCTCGCCGTGCGCCATGTTGATGACGCCCATCAGCCCGAACACGATGGCAAGGCCGAGCGCCATCAGGATCAGGATGGTGAACAGGCTGATGCCGCTGAACACCTGCATCACCGCGATGTCGAAACTCATGGGTCGCGTGGGGTCGGAAGGGAAGGGCCGGCCGGCGCGCGCAGCGCCGGCCGGGCAGGCGGGTGCGTCCGTTCAGAGCTTCGGGAACGGGTTCGGCTCGATCTCCTTGGGCGACTCCCAGACGATGTCGAACTGGCCATCGGCGCGGGCGCGCCCGACGCGGACCTTCTTCCACACGTGGTGGTTGGTGGCGTGGACCTTCACCTTGCCCTCGGGCGCATCGAGTTCGAGCCCGCCCGACGCGGCGACCACCTTCTGGGGATCGAAGGACTTCGCCTTCTCCACGCCCATCTTCCAGAGGTGCACGCAGTTGTAGGCGACCTCCATCGGGTCGCCGATCACGCGGTCCTGGCCGAACTTCGCCTTAAACGCCTTGACGAAGCGCTCGTTGGCCGGGTTCTTGAGGCTCTGGAAGTAGCCCATGCAGGCGTAGTAGCCGACGGCGTTGTCCTTGCCGATGCCCTCGATCTCGTTCTCGGAGACGACCGTCGACAGCAGCACCTGCTTGGCGCCGTCGAGGCCGGCGGCGCGCAGCTGCTTGTAGAACGCGACGTTGGAACCGCCGACCACGGTGGAGTAGATGCAGTCGGGCTTGGCCGCCTTGATCTTGTTGATGATCGACGAGAACTCGGTGTGGCCCAGCGGGGCGTACTCCTCGCCGAGCACCTTGCCGCCGGCTTTCACGATCGTCGGCTTGGCGATCTTGTTGCAGGTGCGCGGGTAGATGTAGTCGGAGCCGACGAGGAAGAAGGTCTTGCCCTTTTCGCGCGCCATCGAGTCGATCGCCGCGATGACCGACTGCGTGGCCTCCTGCGACGGATAGAAGACGTGCTTGTCCTCCTCCTGGCCTTCGTAGTAGGTGGGGTAGTACAGCAGGCCGTTGAGTTGCTTGAGTGCCGGCAGCACGGCCTTGCGCGACGCCGACGTGTAGCAACCGATGATGGCCGCAACCTTGTCGCGCTCGAGCAGCTTGCGCGTCTTCTCGGCGAAGGTGGGCCAGTCGCTCGCGCCGTCTTCCACCACCAGTTCGATCTTCCTGCCGAGCACGCCGCCGGACGCATTGATCTCCTCCACCGCCATCTTCTCCGCGTCGACGAGTGCGGCCTCGGCGATGGCGATGGTGCCGGTCAGCGAATGGAGCAGTCCGAGCTTCACGGTGCTCTGCGCCTGCACCTGCGAGGACAGCAGGATCGATCCGGTGGTCGTGCCCATGGCCATCGCGGAGCCGCTGGTCTGCAGGAAGCGGCGGCGGCTGAATTCACTCATCGGTGGTCTCCTTTGCCTTGTTCGAGGCGTTTTGCGTGGGTTGAAATGCCCGCTTGTAACGAGACCCGCCAGCCCCCTTGCCTGCCGCCCGGTCGAGAGCAGGCGTGTTGCGCCCGCGGCGCCGCAGCACCGCTCCCGAAGTCGGCAGGAAAGCGAGACGACAAAAAGAAAGCCCGAATCGCTCAAAGCGATTCGGGCTCTTTTGCCCAACGCCCCGCTGGCAACACTGGCAGCTGGCGTCGAAAGAATGGCGACGGTTTCGTCTGGAGCGGCAATCTAATGGGCGCTCTTTGGGGTGTCAAGCCGACTCAGTGTTTTCCTGATGCCGATGCTATGGCGACGCCGACGTCATCGCTCGCTGCGTGCTGACGATGCGCAACGAGACGTCGTGGTGGCATCCGATGCACCTGCACGGCCACAGCTTCCGCGTCCTCCGCCGCAATGGCCGCGCCGAGCCGCACACGCCGTGGGCCGACACCGTGCTCGTTGCGCCGCGCGAAACGGCCGACGTCGCCTTCGTCGCCGACAACCCGGGCGACTGGATGCTGCACTGCCACGTCATCGACCACCAGGCGGCGGGCATGATGACGCTGCTGCGCGTCGCCTGAAAGCGCGCGCCGCGGTCGCGGCGGCGCCGGCTCAGTCGACGTTGATGACGCGCATGCCCAGGCGCGCGCCGCCGGGCTTGTCGAGCACCTGGATCGTCGTCTGCCTGGGCTTGAAGCCGTCGGGCAGGTCGACGTTGCCGCGCAGCACCTCGTAGGCGCCCAGCGACACCGGCACGGGCTTGGAGGTGACGTTGGCGTCGCCGCGCACCGATGCGCCCGCGACGACGAACTGAAGCACGCCGGAGATCGGCTTGGCCCCGCCGCGCGGCCGCGACAGCGTCACGTCGTAGGCGAGGGCGTCGCCCTTGGCGGCGAACCGCGCAGCGCGGATCTCGACGGCGCCGCCGCGCGGATCAGGCGGCAGCGAGCCGATCACCGTCGCGAGGTCGCCGCGCAGGTCGTCGGCGAGGCGGCGCGTGTCGCCCAGCTCGTCAGCGAGGGTCTTCCTTTCGGCAGCGGTGGCGTCGAGCTTCTGCGTCGCCGCGCGCAGCTCGCCGGCGAGGCGCTGGCGTTCGGCATCGGCCTGCGCATACGACGCCTGCAGCTGCGCCGACGCGTCGGCCGACAGTCGCTGCGGCAGATAACGTTCCTGAACCAGCACGACGCTGCCTGCGCCGATGGCGATGCCGGCGAGCAGCAGCACCAGCCAGCGGGGCAGCCCGCGCTTGCGCGAGCGTCGATACGGGTCGTAGGCGACGGGCTTGAAGTTTCCGAGCATGGCAAGACGAATTTCGGTCCAGCCGCGAGGTTACAACGGCGCGCCGGGTTGACGCCTTGCGCGGGATGCGGTCTTGCCGCTGCGAGCACACTGCAGTGGTAACGACTCGTTGCCGGAGGGCGCTTCATGTTCGTCGTCGTGCGCAACTTCCTCGTCACCGTCGTCGCTGGCTTCTTTGCCACCGCCTTCGCGCGCGCCGACGAGACCGCGGCTTGGCAGTTCCTGCGCGGCGACGGCGCAGTCGCGCTGATGCGCCATGCCGACGCGCCCGGCACCGGCGACCCGCCCGGCTGGCGCCTCGACGACTGCGCGACGCAGCGCAACCTGAGCGAGCGCGGCCGCGCCGACGCGCGCGCCGTCGGCGAGCGCCTGCGTGCCCGGCGCGTGAACGTTGCCCGCGTCGTTGCATCGCCGTGGTGCCGTTGTCTCGAGACGGCGCGCCTGCTCGGCAGCGGCGAGCCGCAGATCGATGCCGTGTTCGGCAACATGCACGTGCTCGCCGACCAGCGCGACCGCCTTGTGCGCGATGGCCGCGCGCGCCTCGCGCCGTGGCGCGGCCCCGGCGCGCTCGTCGTCGTCACGCACGGCTCGAACATCCTCGCGCTGACCGGCACGCATCCCGCCTCGGGCGAAATCGTCGTCGTGCGACCGCGCGACGACGGCTCGCTGCAGGTGCTCGGGCGCACCGGCGCGCCATGAACCACGTCGGCTTCGACGCCGCCCGGCGCCGCCTGCTAGCAGCGCTGGCCGGCACCGCCGCGGGCATCGCCTCGGCTCAGCCGCCGAGCGGCCTGCTGCGGCCGATCCCGGCCAGCGGCGAGCGCATTCCGGCGATCGGTGTCGGCAGCTGGCTCACCTTCAACGCGCCCGACGCGCGGACGCTCGCGCCGGTGCTGCAACGCTTCTTCGACGGCGGCGGCACGCTGATCGATTCGTCGCCGATGTACGGCCGCGCCGAGACGGTGATCGGCGAGTTGCTCGCGCTTACGGCGCGCCGCGAGCGCGCCTTCGCCGCGACCAAGATCTGGACGCCGGGCCGCGCGCTCGGGCTGGCGCAGCTCGAGCGCTCGCTGCGCCTTTGGGGGCTCGAGCGGCTCGACCTGGTGCAGGTCCACAACCTGGTCGACTGGCCGACGCACCTCGCGGCGCTGCGCGAGCAGCGCGCCGCAGGCCGCGTGCGCTACCTCGGCCTGACGACGTCGCACGGCCGCCGCCACGACGAGATGGAGCGCGCCCTGACGCGCGAGCGCGTCGACGTCGCGCAGTTCACCTACAGCCTGGCCGACCGCAGCGCCGAGCAGCGGCTGCTGCCGCTGTGCGCCGAGCGCGGCATCGCGGTCATCGCCAACCGCCCGTTCGACGGCGGCGACCTGTTCAACGTCGTGCGCGGCCGGCCGCTGCCGGCGTGGGCGCGCGAGTTCGGGGCCGCGAACTGGGCGCAGTTCTTCCTCAAGTTCATCGTCTCGCACCCGGCGGTGACGTGCGCGATCCCCGCCACGTCGAACCCCGCGCACATGGCCGAGAACATCGGCGCGCTGCACGGCCGCCTGCCCGACGCCGACCTGCGCCGCCGCATGGCGCAGCACGTCGGCGCTCTCTAGCAGGAACGAAGCGTCAGGCCGCGATCACGACGCTCTCGTCGCTGCGCCGCTCGCCCTTCGAATCGACCCAGCTCACGCGCACCGTGTCGCCCGGCTTCGCGCCTTCGAGCGCGAACTGCAGGAACGGGTCTTTCGAGATCGCGATGCCGGTGTGCGCCGTCAGCACGGTGCGGCCGCCGAGCTGCACGACGACCTGCGTGATGTGCCAGGCCGGAACCAGCTTGCCGCTCGCGTCGCTGCGCATGCCGGTCTCCATGTCGTGGCTCATCAGCACGCGCACGACGGTCTGACCGCCCTGCGCGATGGCGCGGATTCTCGAGGGACCGGGCATCAGCCGCAGCCTCCGAGCGTGACGGCGACATCGCGGCTCGCGTACAGCACGCGGCCGTCGGCATACATCGCGATCGCCCACACCTTGGAGCTTTGCGCCATCTTGATGCGCGTCGCGATCTTCGGCACGAAGCCCTCGCCCGGCTCGAAGCCCGCGGCGAGCAGGTTCGGGTTCTTCTCGACGAGCAGCAGCAGCCGGCGCACCCCGGGCCCGCGCGCGCCGAGCGCCACCGGCACGAGGGCTCCGTTCTCGGCGATGTCGGGCGCATCGAGCGTCACGTCGGCGCTGGGCTGCGGTTTTGCGCCGCCCAGCACCTTCATCAGCGCGTCGATCGACTTGGCGTCGAACGCGGCCGGGTTCCAGCCCGCCTGTGCGAGCAGCGCGCGCGGCCACAGGCCGAGCGTCGCCAGCATCGCGGCGACGTGCGCGCTGCGCGAGATCACAGTGCGGCGGTTCGGCATCACGGCGCCATTGTCGGCCGCGCGGCCGGCGCCGTCACGCGGCGGTGCGGGGCGTCCGGGTGCGCGCGCGGACGAAGCCGGTCGCCAGCGCCGTGCCGGCGAGGATCACGGCGCCGCCGGCGAGCATCGCGCCGCTGACGGTCTCGCCGAGGAACAGCCCGCCCCACAGCATCGCGAACACCGGGATCAGGTAGGTGACGGCGATCGCGTTCGCCGGCCCGACGCGGGCGATGAGCCGGAAGTAGAGGATGTACGCCAGCCCCGTGCTCAGCACGCCCAGACCGATCGCGGCCCACCAGGCCGTGGCGGGCGGCGGCGTCGCCGGCCACGCCAGCAACGCCGGCACGACGAGCACGGCTGCCGCGCCGAACTGGCTGCCGGCCGCCAGCGCGATCGCCGGCACGCCGGTCAGGTGGCGCTTCGTAGCGCTCGCGGCGATGCCGTAGCACAGCGTCGCGCCCAGCGCCGCCGCGATCGGCCAGCCGGCCGCGCCGCCCCCCGCCGCCGCGTCGCCCTGGCTCCAGGTCAGCCCGACGACGCCGGCGAAGCCGATCGCCAGCCCCGCCACGCGCAGCGGCGTCAGCGTGTCGCGCAGCCACAGCCATGCGACCAGCGCGCCCCACAGCGGCGCCGTCGCGTTGAAGATCGACAGCAGCCCGGCCGACAGCGACAGCGCCGCGCCGCCGAACAGCACGAACGGCAGCGCCGAGCTGAGCACGCCGACGACGAACACGGCGCGCCAGTGCGCGCGCAGCACCGCCGTGTGGCCGCGCGCGAGCAGCAGCGGCAGCAGCACGGCGCTCGCGATGGCAACGCGCACCGCCGCCAGCGCCACCGGCCCGAAGTCGCGCGCGCCCATGCGCATGAACAGGAACGACGCGCCCCACAGCGCGGCGAGCACGACGAGCGTGAGTGCGTCGCGCGCCTTCATGCGGCGGCGCGCAGCGGCAGCTGAGCGCTCTCGAGCCGCAGCAGCGCGGCCTTGCGGTCCAGCCCGCCGGCATAGCCCGTCATCGAGCCGTCGCTGCCGAGCACGCGGTGGCAGGGCACGACGATGCCGATCGGATTGCGGCCGATCGCCGCGCCGACGGCGCGCACCGCCGCGGCAGCGCCGATGCCGCGCGCGACGGCGCCATAGCTCGTCGTGAGGCCGCAGGGAATGGCGCACAGCGCATCCCACACGGCGCGCTGGAACGGCGTGCCCTGCGCATCGAGCGGCAGCTCGAACGCGGTGCGCGCGCCGCGCCAGTATTCGGCGAGCTGGCGCGCCGCGTCGGCGAGCAGCGCGTCATCGTCGCGGCGCGGCGCATCGAGCCACGGCGGAGCGTGCTTCTGGCCGTCGAACCACAGGCCGGCGAGGCCCGCCGCGGTGCGCGCGAGCGTGATGCGGCCGAGCGGCGAATCGATCGCGGCCTGCGCGGTGTAGGGGCTGCGGGCAGTCTTCATCGTTGCTCCAGGGTGTGCCACAGGCGCAGCACGGCATAGGCGCGCCACGGCCGCCAGGCCTGCGACATCGTTTCCGCTTCGCGCAGCGCGGCGCCGCTGCGGCCGAGACCGAGCGCGTTGAGCACGGCCACGTCGCCGGGCGGGAAGGCATCGGGCCAGCCGAGCCAGCGCATCGCGACGTAGTGCGCCGTCCACGCGCCGATGCCGGGCAGCGCATCGAGGCGCTCGACGAGCGCGTGCGCGCGCGCGCCCAGCGGCAGCGGCGCTTCGGCGATCTGCAGCAGTTCGGGCCAGGCCGCGGCGAGGGCATGGATCGCGGCGACCTGCTGGCGCATCACGCCGAGCTTGCCGATTGCATCGGGCGGTGCCGCGGCGATGACCGCCGGCGTCGGGAAGGCGAGGTCGATCGAGGGCCAGGGCGTCGCCACCGGCGTGCCCAAGCGCAGCGCGATGCGCCGCGCCAGCGTGCATGCCGCCGCCACCGTGACGCGCTGGCCGAGCACGGCGCGCAAGGCGAGCTCGAAGCCGTCCAACGCGCCCGGCAGGCGCGTTCCGGATCCTTCGCCGGGCAGGTGCGTTCCGTGCCTCGCGCCGGGCAGCCGTTCATTCGCCACTTCGCAATGCAGACCGCGCAGCGCGCCATCGATCACGTCGGGCGACGCGTCGAGGTCGAACCAGCGCCGCACGGTGTGCGCGGCGCGAGCGCTGGCGCCGGCGAGCGCCGGCGCGAGAGCGATGCGCAGCTGCGCGCGCTCGGGGACGAAGCGCGCTTCGATCCAGCCCGGCGCCGCGCCGAGCACGCCTGCGGGCACGGAGCGGCGCAGCGTCAGCGCATCGAGGTCGACCGCTTCGATGCCGGCGATCGCGCGCTGCGCGAAGAAGCGCAGCAGCGCCGGCGCATCGAGCGGTGGCCGCCAGCCCAAGGTCATCTCGACGCGGCCGGCATCGGCTGTGCCGCGCGACGCCGGCGCGCCGTCACGCCTGAGCCGGCTCGGGCTCAGGCGGTAGCGCGCGGCGAACGCCGCGTTGAAGCGCCGCACGCTGCGGAAGCCGCTCGCCAGCGCGACCTGCGTCACCGGCAGCCGGCTGTCGGTCAGCAGCTGCTTGGCAAGCAGCAGGCGCCGCGTCTGCAGGTACTGCAGCGGCGTCACGCCGTGTTCGGCGACGAAGATGCGGCGCAGGTGACGATCCGTCACGCCCACGCGCGCCGCGAGCGCGGCGATCGCCGGCGCGCCGGCGTCGCCGGTCTCGCCGGCCAGCGCGTCGAGCCGTTCCGCCGCCTGGCGCGCCAGCGTGCCCGAGGCATCCATCACCGACCACGCCGTGCCGGGCCCCGGTGCCACCTCGGGCCGGCACTTCAGGCAGGGCCGGAAGTCGTGCGCCTCGGCCTGCGCCGCGGTCTCGAAGTAGCGGCAGTTCTCGCGCCGCGGCGTGCGCACGCGGCAGATCGGCCGGCAGTAGACGCCCGTCGATGTGACGCCGACGTAGAGCCGCCCGTCGAAGCGCGCGTCGCGCGCCTGCACGGCCTGGTAGGCGATGTCGGGGTCGAAGGGCATGCGGCCATGATAGGCGCCGCTGTCGTGGAGACTGGCCGTTTCCGGACCTGTCCCTGCCGGGGCGTCAGGTCGGCGTCAAGGGGCTGCCTACAATGGGCCGCAACGCCATTGCCGGGACCACCACCTCCATGCGAGTCGACGCTTCCATTTTCAAGGCCTACGACGTGCGCGGCATCGTCGGCAAGACGATCGACGAGACCGTGGCCGAGCACCTCGGCCGCGCCTTCGGCACCGAGGCGCGCAAGGCTGGCGAGAAGGCCGTCGTCGTCGGCCGCGACGGGCGGCTCTCGGGGCCGGGCCTCGTCGCGGCACTGGCGCGCGGCATCCGCTCCACCGGGCTCGACGTCGTCGACCTGGGCATGGTGACGACGCCGATGCTGTACTACGCCGCCGCGACACGCGGCCAATACGGCTGCCAGAGCGGCATCCAGGTCACGGGAAGCCACAACCCGAAGGACTACAACGGCTTCAAGATGGTGCTGGCCGGCCGCGCGATCTACGGCGACGAGATCCAGGGCCTGCGCAAGCGCATCGAGGCCGAGGACTACGCGTCGGGCACGGGCCGCCTCGGGCGGATGGACATCCTGGCCGAGTATTCGCACCGCATCGCCGGCGACTGCAATCTCGCGCGGCCGATGAAGATCGCCGTCGACTCGGGCAACGGCATCTGCGGCGCGTCGGCGCCGGGCATCCTGCGCGCGCTGGGCTGCGACGTGATCGAGTTGTACAGCGAGGTCGACGGCGACTTCCCGAACCACCACCCCGACCCGAGCAAGCCCGAGAACCTCGCCGACCTGATCCGCACCGTGCAGACGACCGACGCCGAGATCGGCCTGGCCTTCGACGGCGACGGCGACCGCCTCGGCGTCGTCACCAAGGACGGGCAGATCATCTACCCCGACCGTCAGCTGATGCTGTTCGCGACCGACGTGTTGAAGCGCAACCAGGGCGCAACGATCATCTTCGACGTGAAGTGCACGCAGCGCCTCGCGCCGCTGATCCGCGCCGCCGGCGGCAAGCCGCTGATGTGGAAGACGGGGCACTCGCTGATCAAGGCCAAGCTCAAGGAGACGGG
>Ga0073899_10004866_pt1 | contig 11735 bp, 8 predicted proteins | sample KloWWTmetaKNB5Ph_FD_88975 | JGI IMG/M metagenome (GOLD analysis project Ga0073899, IMG submission 88975) | Active sludge microbial communities from Klosterneuburg, Austria, studying microevolution and ecology of nitrifiers - Klosterneuburg... | ecosystem: Engineered > WWTP > Aerobic digester >...
GGGGCCCACAGGCGCCACGAATGCAGCGCTCCCCCTCGGCGCAACGGCGCCCGCAGCCCCCGCAGTGACGATCGTTCGAGGCCAGCACGACGGCCTCCTCGCCGCAGAGCACCTGACCCGCGGGCAGCGCTACGCAGCGTTCGCCCTCGCATCGCTCGTTGTCCTCGCAGGCGTGGTCACACCGAGCACAGTGACGATGATCGGTCAGCAGCGAGACGATCTCCTCCCCGCAGTACGAAAGCCCGGCCGCGAGAGGGACACAGCTCCCCTCCACGCATCGTTCGGTGCTCTCACACGAGCGGTTGCAGGAGCCGCAGGTCTGCCGATCGTTGAGGATGTCCCGGCACCCGAGGGGGTAGCAGTCCCGTTGGCCGTCGTCGCAGCGGCTGGCCGGAGGCCGGTCGACCCTGTGCGCGTCGCGGCTGACCACGGGTACGTCGATGGGCGTCACGATCACCGCCGCGTCGGGCGCATCGAGCGCCGCCGGAACGTCCGCCGTTGCAGGCGCGCCTCCCCCGCAGCCTGACGCGAGCAGAGCCGCGACCATCCCCGCCCTCATGGTGTTCACGGCCCGTCCGTTGCCGTGCACCACGTCAGGGTTCACTCACGGCAGCCGCGCGTCGATCGTCTCCTGGACGTGCTCCTCCATCGCCTGGTCGAAGGCGGCTGCGCGCGATCGGCTGTCCTGCTTCGCCACGATGCCGCTCACCGAGTGGTAGCTGGCGTTCTCCGTGCGGAGGTACATCGCGCCCCGCTTCTGGTGCGCGCGTCGCCACTGGTGGAGCGAGGCGAGGCAGTCGTTCCACAGGGCCGGAGCCTCGGGCCCGGCCACCTCCGCGACGAAGGCGCGCACCGAGGGAGCGCGCCGGTCGACGACCTCCAGCAACGCCCGCTGCGCCGCGGGGAGGTACGCCCGCGCGTGCATCGCCAGCGGCATGGAGGCGCGGGACCCGGCGAGGGTGCCCGTGGCGTATTCGCGCGTGGGTGCGTGGGGCGAGGCTCGTCGTCCGTGAAGCATCGTGCAGGGTCTCGGCGGTTCAGGGCGGTCGATGGGTCGGACTACGCCCTCGACCGGTACCACCCGTCACCCCGTCGGCCCGATAGCACCGCGATGGCACCGGGCATGGAATGAGGCCCTGCCGCGGCGACTACTCCAGTCGGCAGGTGTTGCCGAGGCAACTCCCGGAGCAGCAGTCGGCGGTGGTCGAGCAGCTCGTGCCGGTCGAGTGACAGGACGTCGCTCGGCAGACCCCCGTCCCGCACGTGTAGGAGCAGCAGTCCGAGGAGGTCGTGCAGGACAGGCCCGCGCCGCGGCACCTGGGGCCGGCGCAGGTGCCGCCGGTGCAGGCGCCCGCGCAGCAGTCCGTGTCGACGGCGCAGCGCACGCCCCCCGGTCGGCACGTGGGCGCGCGGCAGATCGACCCGAAGCACGTGCCGGAGCAGCAGTAGATCGACCCGCCGCATCCGCCGCCCGTCGCGATGCACGCAGCCGGGGCGCACGCGCCGACGCTGCACCGGCCCGAGCAGCACTGGCTGTTGACCGTGCAGGAGTAGGTGTCGGGTCGGCACACGGTGCACACGCGCGACTGGCAGGAGAGGCCCGCGCAGCACTCGGCGGAGGTCGCGCACGACCCCGCGCTGGTGCGGCAGAGGTCGCAGTAGCCGCCCGTGCAGACGGTGCCCGCGCAGCAGGCGTTCGAGGCCGAGCACGCCTGGCCGCGGAGGCGACAGGCGGTGCCGCAGGTGCCGCCCGCGCAGGCGTCGGAGCAGCACTCCGCGGTGCTGGCGCATGCCCCTCCGGTGGCGGCGCACGCGGCGCGTCGACAGGTCCCCGCGGCGCAGCGACCCGAGCAGCAGTCACCGTTGGCCGAGCAGGTCGCGCCCTCGGCGACGCACACCACCGGAGCCACGCAGCGACCCGCGTTGCAGGTCGTGCCGGAGCAGCAGTCCGCCTGGGCCGAGCACGCCTGTCCCGCCGACTGGCAGGCGCATCGCCCGCCGGTGCAGAACATCTGCCCGCAGCACTCGCGGTCGGCGGCGCAGGCGCGTCCCTGCTCGTTGCAGCACAGCCTGGTGGTGGGCGACTCCCGGCACGAGTCCGCGGCGCAGCACGATCCGCTCGCGGAGCACGCCACGCCGAGCGCCGCGCACATCGGGCCGCGATCGACCGGCGGCGCAGGGACATCCATCGGCGGTGCGGGCACGTCCATCGGCGGCGTGGGGACATCCATCGGCGGAGCGGGGACATCGACCGGCGGAGCGGGGACATCGACCGGCGGCGTGGGGACATCGACCGGCGGCGTGGGGACATCGACCGGCGGCGTGGGGACATCGAGCGGTGGCGTGGGGACGTCGAGCGGTGGCGTGGGGACGTCGAGCGGTGGCGTGGGGACGTCGAGCGGCGGGACGGGGACGTCGACCGGCGGGGCGGGGACATCGCCGGGGGACGCTGCGGTGTCGGTCTTCGAGGACGTGTCGAGGGGCGCGGTCGGCACGTCGCTGGCGGCGTCGACAGCGGCATCGCGGTCGACGAAGTCCCCGGTGCCGAGGGGGCTACCGCAGCCCACGGCCAGCGAAGCCGCGACGGCGAGAACGTGGTGGACGAGCCGGGTGCGAAGGGGGGAGGAGTTCATGCCGCGGGGATGTTTCCCACAGGGCGCCCCGGATGGTCGAGTGACTGGCGGAGCGTTCCGCCGAGCGCATTGCGTCACTTGATGTAATCGCTGTCGACGTCGACGGTCTCGGCGAGCGCGCGACTCACATCAAGGAGCCTCTTGCGAAGGATCGCCGCCGCCTCGGCCTCGTCGTCGGCTTCGTCGACGTCGTCCCGCAGGATGAGGACCTCGATCCTCGCGCCGCGACCGAAGGACGGCACGCTCCGCACGCGGGCTTCGAGCCCCCTGCGTCCGCGAAGCACCTCGTCGACGAGGGCTCGTACCGCGTCGAGCCGACCCTGGAGCGAGGGGTCGTCCGCGCGTTCGAGCGGCGTGAGCTCGGTGATCTGGGAGATGCACAGCCACGGGTGTCGCTGGCGAAACGCGGCGCCGAAGCGCGCTGCGAGCCTCTCGGCCTCCTCGGGCTGGAGGCGCGCGTCGCAGCCGATCCTCATGACGAGGTGGCGCACCCGGCCCGGCGGCGGGTGCCCGTCGCCCCTGAACTGGATGATCGCCGACTGCAGCTCGAGCGCCGCGCCCTCCGCTTCGGCGAAGGCGTGGAGCTCGCGCCCGATGCGAGCGGCAAGATCAGCCGGGGGGCGCCACGGCGGCACGCGCATGATCGCGGCGGCGGCCTCGCGCGGCGCGTCGAGCTCTGCGAAGAGCAGGTTCGCGAGGTCGCCGAGCTTCGCCAGGCTGAGGGCCCGCGGCGTGAGGTCGACGGGCGTCGAGCCGGTGAGCCACGCGGCGAAGTTCTGCCGCATCTGGTCGCGCGGCGACGTCCCCGAGGGGCCTCGCACGGGCCCTCGCGCCGAGGCCTTCGTGACGGCCTCCGCCCACGCCTCGTCGTCGAGCAGGAGGAAGGTGTCCCCCTCGCGCGCGTCGATCGTGTGGACCTCGAAGGACCCCGCGGACTGCGCGCGCTCTCGCCGTCGGTGCAGCCACTCGAGCTCGCCGCGGCGCGCTCGGAGAAGCTGGCACCGCGGACCGCTCGTCGCGAGATAGGCTCCGGAAGGGCCCACCCAGAGGACGGCGATCTCCCCCGTCGGAGGGAGGAGCTGTCGGCAACCAGCAAAGGCGGCTTCGAGCACCTCCACCGCGCCGAGTCGGAGAAACGAGATCGCGCGCTCGATCTCCTCGTGGATGCCGCAGCGGCTCACGTCGTCCCCGGTGCCCGCGATGATGATCGCGACGTCCGGCGAGACGCGGTGGGCCTCGTTGCCGACAGGAGACTGCGGCCCCCCGCGCGTCTCGGCGTGCACCTCGTTGGGAGGAAAGCCCAAGGGGGAGAGCGCCGCCAGGGCCACCGCCTCGGCGAGGAGTTCCTCGGGATCGAGGACGTCGCGCTGAATCGCTTCGAGGAGCAGCCTCCCCACGCCCCTGGCCGTGGGGTGGAGATCGCGGTGCACGTCCTCGGCGAGGAGCCCCTCCACGGCGACGCGCCGCGCGGCGCTCAGGTCGAGCGCGAGCGACGGATGGTCGGTGAAGGCACTCTTGGGCAGACGGAGCGCGGCGAGCTCGGCGAGGGCGGCGTCGCGCTCGAGCGGCCAGTGCGTCGAGTCGAAGCCCTCGGCGGAGCCCAGCATCGGAATCGCGCGCTCGGCGAGCGGGATGCGGTCGAACAGCCTCTCGAGCCGCATCGGGCTGAGGACCCACTCGTCGACGAGGTACTGGAGGGCCCGGGGGCAGCGCCGCCGCGGGATGTCTTCGGGGTGCACCGCGCGAGGCTAACCCGCGGTGTGGTTCACGGCTGCAACGCGCGCCGATCGGGTGCACTCTCGGGCCATGGGACGGCGGTGGCGTTTGGACCGTGGCTTCGGGCTCGCGGCGCTCCTCTCGGCGGCGACGCTCGGCTCGTGCACGGCGCCGAACGATGACGGCGAGGAGTGCCTCTTCAACGGCGACTGCCGCGACCCTCTGGTGTGCGCCGCGCGCCGGTGCCGCCGTCCTTGCCGATCCGACCGCGACTGCGCGAGCGGGCTGCTCTGCCGGCCGTCGGGCGAGCCGGGGCTCCGCGTCTGCCTCCCGCCGGACGAGACGTGGCGCTGCGCCTCGGACGAGGAGTGCCCGTCGCCCCAGGTGTGCGGCCCGCGAGGGCAGTGCCAGCCCGCCTGCCTCGTCGACCTCGACTGCCGCTTCGTGGCCTTCAACGCGCGATGCAGCGCCTCGGGCGCGTGCGAGGTGCCAGACGCCGGGGAGGGCGACGCGACGGGCAGCGACGCCGTCGCCACCGACGACCGCGAGGCGGCCGACGTGAGCCTCGTCGACGGCGCGGCCGACGTCGCGGAGGCCACGGTCGACGGCGCGCTCCCGGCGATGGACGCGGCCGTGACCGACGCGGTGGCGATGGACGCGAACGACGCCTCGGCGGACGGCGCGAGCGCCCCGGACGCCGCCCCGGACGCCAGCGGCGTCGACGCTCCGCCGGGCCGCCCGGGGCCCGATGTCCCCTTGTACTTCGACGTGCCGCCCTACGAGGCGCCGCCGCCGCGCTCCGCCGTCGCGGTCGCCGCGCGCTCGCGGGTGTGCGTGATCACCGCGGCGGGTCAGGTTCGCTGCTGGGGGCCGAACACCTACAACGCCCTCGGCCTCTCTACCGACGCCGGGGTGGTCGACCGGCCCACGGAGGTCCCCGCGCTCGCCGGCGCGGTGGAGGTCGCCCTCGCCAGGGAGACCACCTGTGCGCGCTTCGCCGCCGGCAACGTCCGCTGCGTCGGCCGCGGCAGCCTCGGGCAGCTCGGCAACGGGCGCTTCGTCGACAGCACGACCTTCGTGGACGTGTCGGGCGTGACCGGGGCCACCTCGCTGGTGGCCGGGGCCAACGGGTTCTGCGCGCTCCTCGGTGACGCGACGGCGCGCTGCTGGGGATTCAACCGCTTCGGGCAGGCGGGCATCGCCGGGCCCGACAGCGTGGCGACGCCGGTGAGCCCCGCCGGGCTCGCCGGGGTCGCGGAGCTCGCCGCCGGTCACGACCACGCCTGCGCCCGCCTCGTCGACGGAACGGTCCGCTGCTGGGGCGCCAACAACTACGGACAGCTCGGCACCAACAACACATCCACGTCGGTTCCGACGCCCAGGGCGGTCGTCGGCATCTCGACGGCCGCGCAGCTCGCGGCGGGCTACGCGTCCACCTGCGCGCTGCTGCGAGACGGCTCGGAGTGGTGCTGGGGGAGCAACCTCTACGGCCTCCTCGGAGACGGGACCTTCACCGAGCGCCGCGCGCCAGTGCGGGTGATGAACCTCCCCGCGGGGGTCACGGCGATCCAGCTCGGGAGCACCGCCAACTGCTTCATCCACGGCCCCGAGCGGCAGTTGAGCTGCTTTGGGATGCGCCCCTTCGGCGACGGCATGGCGGGCACCGGGGGATCGATCGCCGCCCCGCAGCCCCTGCTCGGGCTGCGCGACGTGGCGTCCTTCCGCGCCAACGAGGTGGAGATCAACGCCACGTCGTTCAGCGCCGTGCGCCGCGACGGCACCGTCGCCGTCTGGGGGAGAATCGGCGCCGGGGTGTTCGGCCCGCGGGTGCTCTCGCTGGGCTTCCCGCTGAACCTGGAGCTCGACTGAGCGATGCGACGCACGACCGCACGATGGTCCTTCGCTCTGCTCGCGGCGCTGTCGGCGTCATGCACGAGCCCGCTCCGGGGGGCGAGCGAGGAGTGCCTCTTCAACGGCGACTGCCGCGAGGGATTGCTCTGCGCGGGCCGACGGTGCCGGGTGGTCTGCCGCGACGGCCGTGACTGCGCGGGCGCCACGCGCTGCGCCAGCGCTGGCGACGGCCGGCTGGCGTGCCTCCCCCCCGACGAGCCGCCGTACTGCCGGAGGGCGAGCGAGTGCGCCGAGGCCGAGGTCTGCCTGCGAGGTCGCTGCGTCGCGGCGGAGAGCGACGCGTCGACGGACGCGCTCGCGACCGACGCCACGGAGGCGCCTGCCGACACGCCCAGCCTCGACGCCGCGGAGATGCCCGACGTCGGGATGGACGCAGGCCCGCCCGACGCGCCCGACGCGCCCGACGCCGTGGACGCTACGGCCGACCTCGAGGACGCCCCGACGGACCGCGTCGCCGCGGACCTTGCAGCGCCGATCGACCGCGCCGACGTCTCATCCGACCGCGCCGACGACGTCTCGGCCGATGCCGCCGACGACGCCTCCGTGCTCCGCGGAGTGGTGGAGATCTGCGCGAGCGCCGATCGCACCTGCGCCCGCGGATCGGGCGGTCAGGTGTGGTGCTGGGGCAGCAACGACATGGGCGGCCTCGCGAGGCCCCCGTCGGTCCCGTCGTCCACCCGGCCCCTCGGGGTAGAGGGCGCCACGGGCGCGACCCTCCTCGCGTGCGGCGGCCCCGGCCCCACCGACCACGGGACCTTCGCCGGGCATAGCTGCGTGCGCCTCGCCGACGGCCGGGTCGCGTGCTGGGGACTCAACCTCCAGGCGCAGTCCGGCGCGATCAACAGCTCGACGGTGGCCGCTCCGGCGGTGCGAGTTCTCGACGGGCCCGTCGCGGCGCTCGCGCTCGGCTCGCAGTCCACGCTGGCGATGACCAGCTCCGGCGCGCTCTGGGGCTGGGGCCTCGACGACGCGGCGGTCCTGCTCGGGGCCAACGGGCTCACCAGCGTCCAGAGGGAGCCCAGGCGCTCGGTGATCCGCGAGCCCGTGGTGATGGCCTCGATCGCCAACCACCACGCGTGCGCGCTCGGCGTGACGGGGGTGCTGTACTGCGCCGGCGACAACTCCGTGGGCGAGGTCGCGAGCTTCGCGATCGGCGACAACATCGCCGTCCCGCTCGCCATCGACGAGGCGGCGCCCTTCGCGAGGGACATCGTCTCCATCGCGACCGGCGTGGGCCAGCGGCTCACCGGCGGCTTCACCTGCGTGGCCACCCGCGACGGCGCGGTGCGGTGCCGCGGTCAGCTCGCCTTCCTGCCAGGCGGCGGCGCGACGCGCTTCACGGAGGTCGCCGAGCTGCGCGGCGCGCGGAGGCTCTACACCAACGCCTACCGCTTCCGCGGCCGGGCGACCTACGTCTGCGCGCGACGCGACGACCTCACCGTGCGCTGCCTCGACGCGCAGCGCTCCGCCGCGCCGATCGACCTGCCCGTTGACGACGCCTACGACCTGGCCCTCGGCTACAACCACCTGTGCGTGCTGCGCTCCGACGGGTCGGTCTGGTGCTCGGGCGACAACAACCTCGGGCAGCTCGGGTCGGGCGACACGGTCGGATCCGCCGCGCTCCGCCGCGTGGTGTTTTGAGAATCGAGGGCGCTCAGGGCGCGGCGCCCGCGGACTCCTGCGGCCAGAGGCAGACCCCCGCGTCGAGGTCGCAGCGGAGGCCGGCGTTGAAGTCGCCGCAGTCGCGGGCCTCGCGGCACTGGTAGCGGCAGAGGCCGTCATAGCCGCAGGCCTGCGGCTGAGGGCATTGGGAGTGGTACTGGCAGAAGTCGGGGTGGTCCGTCGCCACGCACACGCTACGCCCGCCCTGGGCGAGCGCGGCGCACTTCCACCCCGTGGGGCAGTCGCGCTCGTCGCGGCAGATCGCTCGGCAGCGGCGCGCGGCGCAGAGCGTTTCTTCGACGCAGTCGTCGTTGTAGAGGCACTCCTCGCCGAGCGGCCGGGCGGGGGCGGTGCAGCCCGCGAGCGAGACGGCGACCGCCGCGCGGAGGAGCGCGCCCCGCAGGGGGCTCTCTCGATGGGGACGATGGGCAGTGGCCACTTCGCGATGCTCCTTCAGGCGGTGGCGGTCAGAACCGACCCGACACGCCCGCCCCGCCGGGCGAGAGGCCGAGGTACCAGGTGGGCGCCCTCTCGAAGCGATCGCCGGGCGGCGCGTTGACGAGCAGCACGAGCCCCGTGATGGCGCCGACGAGCCCGACGCCCGTGAGCACGCCGCTGACCACGGCCGCGGTGAGCTCGCCGTCGATGCGGGCGTTGATGGCGCTGTTGTCGTCGAAGGCCGCGCGAGAGCGCTCCGGGGGGCAGCTCACGGTGCCGCTCTCGCACTGATCGATCACGGAGAGGTTGGCGTCGCGGGCGTTGAGGGAGCTCGTGTACTGCGGCACGGCGAGGCCGAGCCAGATGGCCCCGCCGATCGCGACCGGGGCGCCGATGCCGAGGGCGAGCCAGCCCGCGGTGCGCATCCGTCGAGAGCGGCCTTCGACCTCCGCGCGGTGCGCGGGCGTGGGCTCGAGCCGCAGGTCGAGGCGGGTGGGCCGCCCCGCCGGAAGGTCGACCGCGCGCAGCACCGGGAGAAACTCCTCGCGCTCGACCCTCAGCGTGTGTCGCCCCGGCGGAACCGCCGCGCTCCCGTCCATCGGCACCCGACGCCCGTCGAGGGTGGCGTGCGCGCCGGGCTCGCTCGCCCTCAGCACCAGGTGCGCCCCCTCGGACTCCGGCACCGGCTCGGCCCAGCGCAGCGTCGCCGCCACGCGCGCCCCCACGCCCGAGGCTTCGACCTCTGCGCGGAAGGTCTCGTACCCCGGGTGCGCGACCTCGACGAGGTGCCGCCCCTCGGTGACGCTGAGCGGGCTCTCCACCGGGGTGCGAGCGACCTCCCGGCCGTCCACGCGCACCGCCGCGCCCGCGAGCTCGCAGGCCACCTGGATCGTCGACCGGGTGCGAGGGAGCGCCGCTGCAACGGCGGCGCGCTGCCCTCCCACGACGTCCACCTCCGCGCGAAAGGCCTCGCGCCCTGGGGCCGTGACCGCCACGCGTCGGCGTCCGACAGAGACCGGGATGCCGTCTCGCCACTCTCGCCTCGCGACGCCGTCGACCTCCACCGTCGCGTCGGGGACGTCCACGGTGAGGGCGATGGTGCCGATGCGAGCGTTCAGTCTGGCGAGGGCGGCGACGATCTCGGCGCGGTGGCGCGCCACGGCCGAGGGCGGCGCGAGGCGCTGGTATCGCTCGATGAGCTCGCGGGCCTCGACGTACTCGTTGAGGTTCTTGTGGGTGGCCGCGAGGTTGAAGAGCACCTCGGGGTTCTGCGAGGCGTCGTAGGCCGCGCGAAACTCCGCCAGCGCGCCCCGCAGGTCCCCTTCGCCGGAGAGGTGCACGCCGCGGTCGAAGTGCTCGCTCGTGGAGACGCTCTGCGCCGCCGCGGCCGAAGGGGCGAGGGCGAGCGCGAGCACCGCGATGGCGCTGCAGGGTCGGAGGTGAAACGTCACGATGGCGGTGGCTCCGTCAGCGAAAGGGGGAGGGGTGTGGCAGTCGAGCTGGAGGCCGATGCGGGGCGCGACTGTACCCGATGCGCCGCGCCCGCGTCCTGGCCGCCGCGCCCCCTCCCTGGGCCCTACGGGTCGCCTCCTGAACCGTCGCTCACCAGCAGGCGCAGCAGCGCGATCCGTCGGTGCTTCCGGGGGTGGCGCACCAGCCGCCCGCGGCGCCCGCGGAGACGCACGCCGCGTGGCAGTCGGCGGATGCCCCGATGCAGCGCTCGCAGCCCTCCGGGGCGCAGGCGCAACACCGCGATCCGTCGGTGCTGCCGGGCATGCCGCACGCGCCGCCGGTGGCGCCGAGGGCCGACTGGCAGGCCGCCGCGCACGACAGGCCCGCGCTCACGCAGGCGGTGCAGCCGGAGCCCGCGGGGGCGGGCGCGCCGTCGGGGTAGGCGACGGCGATGCGGTTGCGGTTCCAGCTCACGACGGAGGCGCCGCCGAACCAGATGGCGCTCGGGACGCCGTCGACCAGTTGGAGGTGCGGCGTGACCTGGCCGAAGCGATCGGTTGAAGCGCCGCTCAGCCCGAAGAGCCGGCCGCGGTCGACCCAGCAGAGGCCGTCGGGGCTGGTCGACCAGAGGGTTCCGGTGCCGCTCTCTCGGAGCATCACCCAGACGCCGCCGACGCGCTGCACGTCGACCGCGCCCGCGTCGAGCACCAGGGGGTTGCGCGGGTGTCGGGTGAAGCTGCGCCCGTCGGCGCTGGTGGCGAGGCCCACGTGGCGTCGGCCGCGGGAGGTGCCGTCGTAGAACATCCACCACGTCGAGCCGTCGAAGTGCACGCTGGGGCGGCCGACCTTCTCGTCGTCCCAGGCACCCGCGGGTCCGGGCGCGAGCACCTCGCCGACGCGCGCGAAGCCGGTGAGGCTGTCGGACCGAGCGAGCCAGATGCGGTCGTTCTCGGCGGTCGGCGCGTCGGTATAGAACATCGACCAGCGCCCGTTGGCGCGCACCACGCTGGGGTCGTTGACGTGGTTGGAGGTCCCGCGGTCGAGCACCGGGCGGGGCGCGGCGTCGGAGGGCCACTTGCGCCACGTCGCCCCGTCGCGCGAGGTGGCGACGTAGATCCGGTCGTGGCCGTCGCCGCCCTGCGCTCCGTAGAACATCGCCCACCCCCCGTCGATGCGCTGCAGGTCGGGCGCGTAGACGTTGTCCTCGCCGTGCAGCGGATCGGTCGCCGTAGCGACGAGCATCGGGTTGGCCGAGGCGACGCTCCATCGGGCGGGCCACCCCGGAGGGAGCCGATCGCAGCCCGCGTCGACGGCGGGAGGGATGTCGACAATGGGGATGTCGGCAATGGGGATGTCGGCAATCGGGATGTCGGCAATCGGGATGTCGGCAATGGGGATGTCGATGGGGGAGGGGACATCGATGGGAGAGGGGACATCGATGGGGGAGGAGACGTCGCTCACGGACGCATCGACGAGGGGGAGGTCCTCGGAGGCGTCCTTGGCGGGGACGTCGATGGTTGCGGGGTCGTCGGCCTCGGGCGCGTCGACCGCCACGCTCTGCTTCGCGCAGCCGACGATCACGATCAAGGCGAGGGTCCAGCGGATGAGTGACGACATCGGGGTGAGCCTTATCGTGGTCACATGTGACGGTCGTGGCGCAACGTAGCAGTTCAGCGGTGATGCAAGCCGTCCGTTTGACGCTGGGGTTCGCGCGTTGACGCTCACCCCAGGCTATAACAAGTGACGACCCCCACGTGCGTGGGGGTCTTTCGAACAGGAATGCCACTTCGATGGAGCCCACGGCACGTCGATTGGAGCTTCCGGAAGGTCCATCGAGTCTCGGTACGAAAGACCCCGCGAACGCGGGGTCGTCACTTGTTATAGCCTGGGGTGAGCGCCAACGCGCGAACCCCAGCGTCAAAC
>Ga0073899_10004868_pt1 | contig 11732 bp, 7 predicted proteins | sample KloWWTmetaKNB5Ph_FD_88975 | JGI IMG/M metagenome (GOLD analysis project Ga0073899, IMG submission 88975) | Active sludge microbial communities from Klosterneuburg, Austria, studying microevolution and ecology of nitrifiers - Klosterneuburg... | ecosystem: Engineered > WWTP > Aerobic digester >...
GCCCACCCGGATGGTGATCTCGCTTTGCTTCATGACCCGCTGGCCGTCGGCTTCGCGGTACTCGGGGCGCCGCCCCCCCTGGGTGACGACATGCACGTCGTCCAGGTGCAGCTCGATCAGGTTCTGATCCAGATCATCGATGCCGGCATAGCCCACCGCGGCCAGGATGCGGCCCAGGTTGGGATCACTGGCAAAGAACGCCGTCTTGACCAGGGGCGAGTGCGCAATGGCGTAGGCCGCCTTCTGGCACTCGGCGGCATCGCGGCCCCCTTCCACCGTGATGGTGATGAACTTGGTGGCGCCTTCACCGTCACGCACGATGGCCTGGGCCAGTTGCTGTGACACGGCGATCACGGCGGCGCGCAGGGCCTGGCCGTCCGCGCTGTTCAGGTCGGTGATCTCGGGGTGCTGGGCCTGGCGGGTGGCCATCAGCACGAAGGAGTCATTGGTGGAGGTGTCGCCATCGATGGTGATGCGGTTGAAGGACGCATCGGCGGCTTCGGTCACCACGGCCTGCAGCAGCTCGGGGCGGATGTTGGCATCGGTGGCCATGAAACCCAGCATGGTGGCCATGTTGGGCTTGATCATGCCGGCGCCCTTGCTGATGCCGGTGATGGTCACGGTCACGCCGCCCAGGGTGATCTGACGCGAGGCACCCTTGGGCAGGGTGTCCGTGGTCATGATGCCTTCGGCCGCGAGGGCCCAGTGGTCGGGCTGGGCGTCGGCCAGCGCATCGGCCAGGCCGGCCTCGATGCGGTCGATGGGCAGCGTCTCCATGATCACGCCGGTCGAGAACGGCAGGATCTGCTCGGGCGTCACATCCAGGTGGCGTGCCAGGGCCACGCAGGTGCTCCGGGCGCGGGCCAGGCCGTCCTGGCCGGTGCCGGCGTTGGCATTGCCGGTGTTGATCAGCAGGGCGCGGATGCCGGACTGCGCGGCCAGGTGCTGGCGGCACAGTTGCACGGGCGCGGCGCAAAAGCGGTTCTTGGTGAACACGCCGGCCACGGCGCTGCCGGGCTCAAGGGTGATCACGGTCAGGTCGCGTCGGTTGGCCTTGCGGATGCCAGCCATGGTGATGCCCAGCTTGACGCCAGGCACGGGGTGCAGATCTTGAGGGTTGGGGGCAGACAGGTTGACAGGCATGGGCTCACTCCAGCGAAGGAGCACGATTGTGCCGCACTCAGGCCATCACGCATCGCCCCCCGACGTTCACCAGTCGATTTCTGCGGTGGTGGCGCAATCGGTGGCGCCGGGATGCACACTGCAGCGCACCCGCTTCATGAACTTGAGGGCCTGCTTGTTGTACTCACCCCGCTTGCCCAGCTCCACCCGGGTTTCGCGTTGCTGGGCCACAAAAGCGGCGGCTTCGGCCGCGTCAAAGTCCACCCATGTCTGGGGCGGGATGCTCGACTCGGCCTTGCGCACCGCCTTGGCCACCTCGTCAAACTGGTCCACCCAGAACTGGCGGGACTTCTCGCCAAAGCCTGCAGGGAACTTGGCGCGGTCGATCACCAGTTGCAGGCTGGTGAACGCCAGCGGAAAGCGCGAGACGCCGCCCTTGGTGCCCACGCCCTTGTGGATCTCCAGGGGCTGGTAGGCCACGGCGGGGGCGAACACCACGTCCACATTGCCGTTGTTGAACATGCTCACAAAGTTGCGGATGTTGACGGCCACAGGCGTGGCGCCGGCCCGGGCGATCAGGAAGGCCTGCACCGGGTCGTTGTCAAACGCGGGCATGCGCACGCCGGCAAAGCCCTTCTTGAAGACCTGCTTGTCGCGCACCATGGTGTACAGCGCTCCGGTGGGCAGGATGCCGACCACTTCAAAGCGGTCCTGCACATTGAGCTTGTCTGCCCCGGGCGCGGCCAGCACCTGCATGGCCTTCTGGATCACCTTGTAGCTGGCGTCCATGTCGATCTTGCCGTCCCGCACGATGGTGGCAGCCCCACCGTGGTCCAGGGCCACCGTGAAGTTGTTGTAGCTGCGGGTGCGGATGGAGGTGGCCATCAGGCCATCGCACTGACCCACGCGGAACTCGTCGGCCGCCACCTTCTCGTCGGTGAATGCCTTGAGCGTGATCTCCACGCCTTTTGATTGCGCTGCCAGTGCAAAGTTCTTGACGGCATCAAAGATCTGTCCCCCCTTGCCGATGGGGTCCCAGACGCAGATGGTGGGGCCGGCCAGGGCGGCCGTGCTGGACAGGCTCAGGGCCAGGATGCTGATCAGACGTGCAGTGAACATGGTGATGGTTTCCTCACATGGCTTTGAACAATTGGGCATACATGCGGCTGACTTCCAGGGTCTCGCTGCGGCCACGCACGTGAACGCGCAGGCGGCCGTACACACGGGAGACACGGTCAATGGCCTGGACGTTGACCACGATGCTGCGGTGGATCTGCCAGAACTGATCGCCACCCAGCCGGGGGATCAGTTCGCGCAGGGGGGTTCGGATCAGCAGCTCGGTGCTGTTGGCGTCGGCCTGCTGGGTGATCACGCGCACGTACTTGTCGGCGGCCTCAAAGTACAGCACGTCCGGGACCTGCACCATCTGCAGACCGGTGCCGACTGCGGCCTGGATCACCTTGAGGGGGGGCAGGGCCGTGGTCTGCGTCAAGGCGCGCATGGCCTGCAGCGCCTGACCTTCATCCAGTGCCGCAGACTCGGTGGTGCTTTGCTCCAGCTGGCGCTGTCGCAGCACGCGGATCAGGCGCTCGCACGTGGTGGCCAGTCGCTCGCTCTGCACGGGCTTGAGCACGTAGTCGATGGCTGCACGGTCAAAGGCCGACACGGCGTATTCGTCATAGGCGGTCACAAACACCAACAGGGGCAGGGGCCGCTCGGCGGGCCACTGATCCATGATCTGCTCGGCTGCATCCAGGCCGTTGCGATAGGGCATCTGGATGTCCATGAACAACACCTCAGGCCACTCGGCCAGGGCCAGGTCCACGGCCTGCCCCCCGTCAGCGGCCACGGGCAGCAAGGTCAGGTCAGGCCAGTGGCGCTTGAGCATGCTGCTCAGGGCCTGGGCCAGGATGGGTTCGTCTTCAGCGATGAGCGCGGTGGCTTTCATGCGGGGTGAGGTTTGGGGGTGAAGGGTGTGGCGTCAGGCAGCACCGGGTGCAGAGGGCTGGCCAAGGGTAACTCCAGGGTCGCCAGCGTACCGGGGCCTTCCGGCGCGTCGATCAAGGTCAATCGGGCCCGCTCACCGTAGATGGATTGCAGGCGATCACGCACGCAACTCAGGCCGAAGCCATGTTGTGCCTTGCGCCCCAATGAGCCTGCGCGGGTTTCCCGAGGATCGGGTAGCTCTTGCGCCGCCTTGGCCGCGCGCAGGCCACGGCCGGTGTCGTGCACGGTGATGGCCAGGTGCTCACCCACCACGGTGGCCTTGAGCGTGAGTTCGCCGCCCTGCCGGTTGGGCTCCAGCCCATGCTGGATCGCGTTCTCCAGCAGGGGCTGCACCAGCAAGGGGGGCACCGGCATGTCGACCAGTTCCAGGGGCAGTTCGATGGACACGCGCAGTCGAGACCCCATGCGTACCTGCATCAGGGCCAGGTAGTCACCCGAGCGAGAGAACTCTTCCGACAAGGGGTGCGTGGTGCGTTGGCTGGCGCTCAGCGTGGCCCGCAAGAAGGTGATCAGCCGGGCCAGCATGTCCTGGGCGCGGCTGGGGTCGGCATCGATCAGTGCATGCAGGTTGGCCAGGGTGTTGAACAGCATGTGCGGCTCCAGCTGGGCCTGCAGCAGTTGCAACTGGGCCTGCAGGGCCTGCCGCTGGGCCGCCTCGGCCCGGCCATGGTTGGCCGCCAGGTGCACACGCAGGTAGTCGACCATGAAGGTGCCCAGTGCCAGGCTGTAGCTCAGGACCAGGCACACCGCCAGCGAAAGGCCGGACTCTTCCGGCAGGTTCGGGCCCAGCCAGGCCAAGGTCGACTGGGCCGTGAACAGGCCCAGCACGCAGGCCAGGGGCACCCCCAGCAGGGCCACCATCACCAGGGTGGAGGTGCGCAGCAGGCCATAGACCCCGCGTTGTTCATAGCGCTGGCGCGCGTCGGGCAATTGGGGCCAACGGCGGCGCACCTCACCCAGCCAGACAATGCCGATCAGGGTCCAGCACCAGTAGCCCAGGCACAAGGTGTAGGTCAGCAGCACCAGCAGGCTGTTGTGGGTGGCCGGGGCCCCTTGCGCCCACTGAATGGCCCACAGGAACACCGCCACGGCCAGGCTCCACAGCACATGCACCCGCCCCGTGCGCGGGATCGAGCCGTACATGGTCAGCTCGCGAGGGTAGTCGGTGGGGGGGGGCGCCGTCATGGGAGGGTTCTACCGCAAATTGGGTCGGTGCTCATGGGCTCAGGCGTGATGCCCAGGGTGCCAGCCAGGGCACGTCGTGCACCACCAGGGGCACAAAGCCCACCAGCAGCAAAGAGACGGCCATCACCCCGCAGGGCAGGATCCAGCGTTCATGGCGGCGATAGAAGGACAGGCTGGCCACCTCGGCATCGGCCCGATCGATGCGGTCATGCCCCACCACCTGTCGGGCCAGCAACTGGTTCAGGGCCACCGGCGGCAACAGGTAACCCAGCTCAAAAGCCACCAGCACCAGCATCCAGAAATGCACCGGGTCGATCCCGTTGGCCATGGCCAGGGGCGCCAGCGAGCTCGACACCAGGAAGATCGCGCCCAGGGGCTCCATGAACATGCCCAGCAGCACCAGCAGGCCCGCCAGGAAGGCCATGGCCGCATACGGGGTGTCAAAGTGGCTGGGGGCCCACTGCATCAGGTCGGAGCGCTCGATCACGCCCCCCAGGGCTTGTGACAGCAGGATCAGGTAGATGTAGCCGCCCAGGTGGGTGGCTGTCTCCGAAGTGGACACCCGCACCGAGGCCCGCAAGCTGTTCTCGCGCCGCAGGGCGTGGGCCATCTGGCGCGGATCGGGGCCGATGCCCTGGGCGCGCATCAACTGGTCAAACCCCACCACCAGCAGCATCACCACGGGCATGATCAAGGCGGCCGAGGTCTCCGTCAGTTCGGTGTGCAGCACCACGCGGTACATGCCCAGCACGGCCAGCACCAGGGCCACGTGCGACAACAGGGGCGGCACCTCGCGCATCATGGCCGGCAGTGCCTGCAGCACCGAAGGCCACTGCCGGGTGCGCGTTGGCCGCCGCCATTGCGAGGCCAGGAAGAACAAGGTCGAGGTCATCAGAAAGACCCAGTTGCCCCAGTAGAACAGCTCGGCACTGGTGACCTGGTTGTTGACCGCCACGATGGACATCACGATCAGACTGGGACTGATCACCACCCCCAGCGAGCCTGACATGGCGGTGGCCCCCAGGGCGTACTGGCGGCTGCCCCCGACGTTGCGGATCTCGTGATAAATGATGGCGCCGGCGGCCATCACGAACGCCCCTGATCCGCCCGTGTAGGCCGTGGGCACGGCGGCGGCCAGCAGGATCAGGTAGGTCAGGGTCTCGGGCGAGAGCTGCCAGGGCCGCAGCAGGTTCATGAACAGGTCGATCATGCGGCTTTGCTTGAACAGCATGCCGCACCAGATGAACAGGGCCAGGTGCAAGGTCAGCGAGGGGATCTCGGTGAGCGAGCTCACGTAGATGGCCAGACCCGAGGGGTGCCCCTTGATGAAGTAGTAACTGCCCGCCAGCATCGTCATCAGCGAGCCCAGCGGCACGGTCCTGAGCGCCTGCGACCAGGTGCCCAGGCCCTGCGTGGCCGACAAGCGGGGGGGCACCCGGAACTGCCAGGCACTGATCACCAGCATGGCGGAGAACAGCCCCACCCAGGCCATGTGTTGTTCGAACTGCTCGATGGGCACGCCCGAATCGCTGGAGATCTGCAGATAGCGCAGGCTGGACCACAAAAGCATCGCAGAGGCCAGCAACGTGCTGCCAGACTGCACCCGGTAATCCCGTTGAAAGCGGGGCGAGACCAGGCTGATGTGCTGGTAGCTCACGCAGGTGATCAGCAGCGTGATGGCCATCAGCAGCAACACGATCATGGTGCGGTGCTCGGTCCCGAAATGGAACAGGGCAAAAAACCCCTGCTCCACGCTGCGAAACAGGCGCACCTCGTCGGTGGTGCTGTCCAGCAACTGCTGGTACTGGCGGTGCTTGTCCTGGCACTGAGCCAGGGCCGCCTGCAAGGATTGCCTCAAGGCCTCGTCGGAGACCACGGTGGGGGCCATCAACTGATCGATGGTGTCCCCTTGGGTGGGCGATCGGCTCTGTGCCTGCCATCGCCTGACCTCTGCTTCGATGTCGAGCCTGGGGTTGCAGTCGGGCACTCTGGCCTCGTTGCGCAAGGCGTAGTACTGCACCTGATCGATCTGGTCACCAAACAGCGCCTGCCCGATCTGCAGGAAACGGCTGTGCACGAGCTCGCCCGTGCCGATCAGCAGCACCAGCAGGAGCAGCATCAAGGTCGGCAGGCTGACCAGCCATTCGGCGGCCGAGCGGGTCTGCTTGAGGCGTTCTGACGGGTCGATCATCGGGGGGAACCTACCACAAGCCCAGGCATGGAAAAGGCCCCGAAGGGCCTTGGTGCATCACCGGGCGGATCACTCAGGGACAAAACCCATGAAGTCATGCACACGCTGGAACACATCCGGGAAGTGCTGCAGCACCTGAGGACCCCAGCCTACCAGCAACAGGCCCAGCACCATCACCACGTTGGGCAGGATCCAGCGCTCGTAGCGGCGGTAGAAGGACAGGTGGGCCACTTCCTTGTCCGCCTTGACGATGATGTCATCGCCCACCACCTGTCGGGCCAGCAACTGGTTCAGCGCCACCGGCGGCATCAGGTAGCCGACCTCGAAGGACATCAGCACCATCACCCAGAAGTGGATCGGATCAATGCCGTTGGCGTAAGCCATGGGCGCCAGCGTGCCCGAGACCAGGAAGATGGCGCCCAGCGGCTCCATGAACATGCCCAGGATGACCAGCACCAGCATCAGGAAGCCCATGCACATCTCGGGGCTGGAGAACACGGCCGGCGCCAGGCTCACGATCTCGGAGCGCTCGATCACGCCGCCAATGGCCTGCGACAGCAGGATCAGGAACATGTAGCTGCCCAGGTGCCCCACGGTCTCGTTGGTGGCCACGCGGATGGCGGGTTCGACCTTGGTTTCACGCTTCATGACGAAGGGCGTGACCATGTTGGGCTGGCCAATGCCCCGTCCCAGCATGATCTTGTCGGCCGCCACGATCAGCAACATGATCACCGGCATGATGGTGGGCGCGGTGTTCTCGTTCAGGCCGGTCTTGAGGCCCACGGTGTAGAACAGGATCACGGCAGCGACCACGGCAATGTGGGGCAGCAGCGGCGGGATCTGGCGCAGCATCAAGGGCAGCGCTTCCTTGGGCGATGCGACGTTGATGGTGTGCTTCTCACGGCGCATCTGCGATGCGATGAAGAACAGCGTCGAGGTCAGCAGGAACACCCACAGCCCATAGTGGAACAGCTCGGAGCTGGTCACTTCCTTGTTGACGGCCACGATGGCCACCACCAGCAGGCTGGGGCGCAGCACCACCCCCAGCGAGCCCGACATGGCCGTGGCAGCCAGGGCAAACTGCCCGCTGCCGCCGACCGCTCGGATCTCGTGATAAATGATCGCACCTGCGGCCATCACAAAGGCACCCGAACCACCGGTGTAGGCCGTGGGAATGGCCGCGCCCAGCAGCACCAGGTAGGTCAGCATCTCGGGCGAGAACTTCCAGGGACGCAGCAGGTTCATGAACAGGTCGACCATGCGGCTTTGCTTGAACAGCATGCCGCCCCAGATGAACAGCGCCAACTGCAGCGGCAGGGCCGGCACTTCCATCAGGGTGTTGACGTAAATGGCCAGGCCCGAGGGGTGGCCCTTGAGCGCGAAGTAGATGCCCGCAAAGATGGCCATGTTGCCGGCCAGCGGGGCCGACTGGGAGGCACGTGCCCAACTGCCCAGCGGCACGTCAGGTGCGTGCTTGGGCTGGTTGAACAGTTGCCACAGGCTCAGCAGCACCATGGCACCGAACATCACGATCCAGGCCAGTTGATGCTCGGGGCGCTCCATGGCCACACCCGCGTCCAGCGAGATTTGGTAGTAGCTGACCGACGACCACAGCAGGAAGCCGCCCGCACCCAGCGTGGTCAGCGACTGGACCAGGTAGTCACGGCGATTGCGGATGGGCACCAGACCGATGTGATCGTACTTCTGGGTGGCGGCCAGGATGACCACGCCCATCAGGATCAGCAGGATCATCGAGCGGTTCTCGGCACCGAAGCGGAACAGCACGAAGAAGCTGGTCTCCAGCGTGCGATAGGCCACCACGGCAGGCGTGATGTTCTCGGCGGCGCGGTTGTAGAAGTCGTGCTTGAACTTGCACTCGGCGATGTTGTCCACCAGCGAGCGACGGATCTGATCGGGCGTGGGGCCGGCGGATGCTTCAAACAGGTCGTCGATCGAGTCCTTGGAGGCCGCGGGTGCCGCTGCACTGCGACGCGCCACTTCCGCCTCGATGTCGATGTTGAAATCGCATGTGGGCTTGACCGGATCGGCACGCAGGGCGTAGTACTGCACCTGCTTGGCGGGGTTGCCGAACATGGATTCACCCACGGCCAGCAAACGACCATGGATCAGCTCACCCGTGCTGATCACCAGCACGAGCAGCAGCATCGCGATGGTGGGCAGGCTGACCAGCCACTCCGAGAGGGTTCTCCCTAAGACCTTGACGCCCGCGTTTTCGGCGTCGTCCATGTGGTTCGTGGCGTGGCTCATGTTGGATGGTGGGTAGATTCAGGAATCGTGCGAATCTACCCACCTGCGAGGCGTCACGCCAGCGCGGTGCGATGGGCGACAGTTCCGTGTCGCCAATCGCCGCATCTGCAGCGTCAAAGGTTGCTGCAGTGCGTCAAAAAGACAAGACTCAAGCCAGCTTGCCGTGGCAGGCCTTGTACTTCAGGCCGCTGCCGCAAGGGCAGGGGTCGTTGCGGCCCACGCGCGGCACCTCGGCGGCCACCGTGGCAGGGTCGGTGTCCACGGCCACGCCGCCATCTTCGGTCGGGTGCGTGTAGGTCACGTTGGCAAAGCTCTCGCCCTGACGCTCGATGGCCTAGGCTGCTTGCGCCGCTTCTTCCTGCGTCTGGATGTGCACGGTCATCAGCATGCGCGTGACATCCATCTTGACGGTGCCCAGCATCTGGCCGAACAGCTCGAACGCTTCGCGCTTGTACTCCTGCTTGGGGTTCTTCTGGGCGTAACCGCGCAGGTGGATGCCCTGACGCAGGTAGTCCAGCGCCGACAGGTGTTCACGCCAGTGGGTGTCGATGGACTGCAGCAGCACCATGCGCTCGAACGGGGCGAACTGCTCGTTGCCCACGCGCTCGGCCTTGGCGCCATAAGCCTTGTCGGCCGCTTCCTGAACGCGATCGAGCACGGCCTCGTCGTCCACGGCATTGCTGGCCGCCAGCCAGTTGACCAGGTCCACCTCGATCTGCCATTCGTCCTTGAGCACGCGCTCCAGGCCGGGCAGGTCCCATTGCTCTTCGATGCTCTGGGCAGGCACATAGGTGCGCACCACGTCGTCCATGGCACCCTTGCGCAGGTTGCCGATGGCTTCGCTGACCTGGGTCGATTCGAGGATCTCGTTGCGCTGCTGGTAGATCACCTTGCGCTGGTCGTTCGACACGTCGTCGTACTCCAGCAGTTGCTTGCGCATGTCAAAGTTGTGGCCTTCGACCTTGCGCTGGGCGCTCTCGATGCTGCGCGTGACCATGCCGGCCTCGATGGCCTCGCCCTCGGGCATCTTCAGGCGGTCCATGATGGCGCGCACACGGTCACCGGCAAAGATGCGCATCAGCGGATCGTCCAGCGACAGGTAGAAACGCGAGGACCCAGGGTCACCCTGGCGACCGGCACGACCACGCAACTGGTTGTCGATGCGGCGTGACTCGTGGCGCTCCGTCGCAATGATGCGCAGGCCGCCCAGTTCCTTGACCTTGGCGTTCAGAACTTGCTGATCGGCCTTCAGGGACGTGATCTTCGCTTCCTTGGTGGCGTGGTCCAGGCTCTCGTCGGCCTCGACGTTCTGGATGTCTTTTTCAATGTTGCCGCCCAGCACGATGTCGGTCCCGCGACCGGCCATGTTGGTGGCAATCGTGATCATGCCGGGGCGACCGGCCTGGGCCACGATGTCGGCCTCACGGGCGTGCTGCTTGGCGTTGAGCACCTGGTGCGGCAGGCCGGCTTTTTCCAGCAAGGTGGCCACCAGCTCGGAGTTCTCGATGCTGGTCGTGCCCACCAGCACGGGTTGGCCGCGGGTGTGGCACTCGCGGATGTCTTCCACGATGGCGTTGTACTTTTCCTGCGAGGTCTTGTAGATCAGGTCCAACTGATCCTTGCGCAGCATGATCCGGTTGGGCGGGACCACGATGGTTTCCAGACCGTAGATCTCCTGGAACTCATAGGCCTCGGTGTCGGCCGTGCCGGTCATGCCCGACAGCTTGCCGTACATGCGGAAGTAGTTCTGGAAGGTGATCGAGGCCAGCGTCTGGTTCTCGGGCTGGATTTGCACGCCTTCCTTGGCTTCCACGGCCTGGTGCAGGCCATCGGACCAGCGGCGGCCCGACATCAGGCGGCCGGTGAACTCGTCCACGATGATGACCTCGCCCTGCTGCACCACGTAATGCTGGTCCTTGTGGAACATGTGGTGCGCACGCAGGGCAGCGTACAGGTGGTGCACCAGCGTGATGTTGGCCGCGTCGTACAGGCTGGCGCCTTCAGCCAGCAGGCCGGCTTCGGTCATCAGGCGCTCGGCGTTTTCGTGGCCGTCGTCCGTCAGGGTGATCTGGCGGCTCTTTTCGTCGGCCGTGAAGTCGCCGGCCTCGATGACGCCTTCGCCGGTGCGCGGATCGGCTTCACCGATCTGTTTCTTGAGCTTGGGGGCGATCTGGTTGATGCGCTGGTACAGCTCGGTGTGGTCTTCGGCCTGGCCGGAGATGATCAGCGGCGTGCGGGCCTCGTCGATCAGGATCGAGTCCACTTCGTCGACGATGGCGTAGTTCAGGCCGCGTTGCACGCGGTCGGCCACCTCGTAGACCATGTTGTCACGCAGGTAGTCAAAGCCGTATTCGTTGTTGGTGCCGTAGGTGATGTCGGCGGCGTAGGCCTGTTGCTTGGCCTCGCGCGGCATCTGGGGCAGGTTGATGCCCACGGTCAAACCCAGGAAGGTGTAGAGCTTGCCCATCCACTCCGCATCGCGGCGTGCCAGGTAGTCGTTGACGGTGACCAGGTGCACGCCCTTGCCGGTCAGGGCATTGAGGTACACGGGCAGCGTGGCGGTCAGGGTCTTGCCCTCGCCGGTGCGCATTTCGGCGATCTTGCCGTTGTGCAGGACCATGCCGCCCAGCATCTGCACGTCAAAGTGACGCATCTTGAAGACACGCTTGGAGCCTTCGCGCACCACGGCAAAGGCTTCGGGCAGCAGGTCGTCGAGCGACTCGCCCTTGGCCACGCGTTGCTTGAACTCTTCGGTCTTGGCGCGCAGCTGGTCGTCGCTCAAGGGCTCCAGCGAGGGCTCCAGTGCGTTGATCTTGGCCACCGTGCGCCGGTACTCTTTGAGCAAGCGTTCGTTACGGCTACCGAAAATCGAAGTCAGAATCTTGGGCAACATGGAGCAATCAATCCAAACAATCAGTGGCGCAACCGGTGCGCGAGGGGCATTTGCCCCAGTGAAGCA
>Ga0073899_10004869_pt1 | contig 11732 bp, 10 predicted proteins | sample KloWWTmetaKNB5Ph_FD_88975 | JGI IMG/M metagenome (GOLD analysis project Ga0073899, IMG submission 88975) | Active sludge microbial communities from Klosterneuburg, Austria, studying microevolution and ecology of nitrifiers - Klosterneuburg... | ecosystem: Engineered > WWTP > Aerobic digester >...
GTCTTGAATCTCCTGAAAATGGGGAAAGCCCCCTGGTTGGGGCGAGGTTCAAGACAGCGAGGTACGACTTGAGGAAATACGGCCCGAGGAACCGGATATGCCGACAAATGAACTACATGACTTGAATATCGCTGCGGCGCAGTATGCGCGAAAGCTGCCCATAAAGATAGATATATTTTATTTTTCTTGTCCGTGGTGCCCCGGCAGCGTGGCCCGAGGCACGTCGAGGCTCGGCCCGGCAGGGTTTGCCCATTGGGGCAAACGATAGGTTGACGCCTCTCCGGGCGGCCGGAACACTGCCCGCAACAAAAAACGAACCCGGGCAGGAGACAGCCTTGAGCGAGTTCATTCTCGAAACCCGTGGACTCACCAAGGAGTTCAAGGGCTTCGTCGCCGTATCCAATGTCGACCTGAAGGTGCGGACGGGGCACATCCATGCCCTGATCGGCCCCAACGGCGCGGGCAAGACCACGGTCTTCAACCTGCTGACCAAGTTCCTGCCGCCGACTGCAGGCTCCATCCTGTTCGACGGCAAGGACGTCACCCGCGAGGCGCCGGCGGTGACCGCGCGCCGCGGCATGGTGCGCTCCTTCCAGATCTCGGCGACCTTTCCCAACCTGACGGTGCTCGAGAACGTGCGCATCGGCCTGCAGCGCAGGCTGGGAACGGAATTCCACTTCTGGCGCTCGGCGAAGTCGCTGGATGTCCTGAACGACGAGGCGATGGCCCTGCTCGAGGCGGTGGATCTCACCCGGTTCGCCGACACCGTCACCGCCGAGATGCCCTATGGCCGCAAGCGCGCGCTCGAGATCGCCACCACGCTGGCGCTCGAGCCGCGCATGCTGTTGCTCGACGAACCCACCCAGGGCATGGGGGGCGAGGACATCGCGCGCGTGGTCGAACTCATCCGCAAGGTGTCCGCCAACCGCACCATCCTGATGGTGGAGCACAACCTCTCGGTGGTCGCCAACCTGTGCGACCGCATCACCGTGCTCACCCGCGGCAGCGTGCTCGCCGAAGGCAGCTACGCCGAGGTGTCGAAGAACCCCAAGGTGCTCGAGGCCTACGTCGGCTCCGACGACATCGGCGACGCCCACCACTGATCCCCGCCCCCGAAACGCCATGACCAGTGCCTTCACCCCTCATCCGGAGATGCTCCGGATCCACGACCTCCACGCCTTCTACGGCGAGTCGCACATCCTGCACGGCATCGACATCAAGGTGGCGCGCGGCGAATGCGTGACCTTGCTCGGGCGCAACGGCTCCGGACGCTCGACGACCTTGAAATCGGTGCTCGGCCTGGTCGGCAAGCGCACCGGGTCGATCATGGTCAACGGCCGCGAGGTGATCGCCGAGCCCACCCACCGCATGGCGCGCTACGGCATCGGCTACGTGCCCGAGGAGCGCGCGATCTTCGCCTCGCTCAGCACCGAGGAGAACCTGATGCTGCCGCCGCAGGTGGCGAGCGGGGCGCTGTCGGTGGAAGAGATCTACCAGATGTTTCCCAACCTGCAGGAACGCCGCAACAGCCCAGGCTCCAAGCTCTCGGGCGGCGAGCAGCAGATGCTGGCGATGGCGCGCGTGCTGCGCACCGGGGCCAAGCTGCTGCTGCTCGACGAGATCACCGAGGGGCTGGCGCCGGTGATCGTGAAGAAGCTCGGCGAGGTCATCGTCGAGCTGAAATCGCGCGGCTTCACCATCGTGCTGGTGGAGCAGAACTTCCGCTTCGCCGCCCCGCTGGCCGACCGCCACTACGTGCTCGAGCACGGCGAGATCATCGCCACCATCACCGCGGAGGAGCTCCCCGGGAAGATGGACTGGCTGCACCAGACGCTGGGGGTCTGAGCGGCTGCACCGCGCAGTCCCTGCGTAACAACCACACGAACGAGACGGAGACCCACGATGCAGATGAAGAAACTCACCACCCTGGCCTGCGCGGCCGCCTTCGCCATGCTGTCGGGCGCGGCGAGTGCGCAGATTTCGGGCAACACGGTCAAGATCGGCGTGCTCACCGACATGTCGGGCACCTATTCCGACCTTGCCGGCGCAGGCGCGGTGCTCGCCACCCAGATGGCGATCGAGGACTTCATCGCCGAGGCCAAACCGGCCTTCAAGGTCGAGATGGTCTCCGCCGACCACCAGAACAAGGCCGACATCGCTTCCAACAAGGCGCGCGAATGGTTCGAGCGCGAGGGCGTCGACACGGCTACCGAGCTCGTCACCACCTCGACCGCGCTCGCGGTGATGAAGATCGCCAAGGAGATGAACCGCGTCGCGCTGATGAGCGGCCCGGCCTCGACGCCGATCACCAACGAGCAGTGCAACGACGTGACGGTGCACTACACCTACGACACCTATGCGCTCGCCAACGGCACCGCCAAGGCGGTGACGCAGCAAGGCGGCAATACCTGGTTCTTCCTGACCGCCGACTATGCCTTCGGTCAGGCGCTGGAGAAGGATTCGTCCGCGGTGGTGACGGCCAACGGCGGCAAGGTGCTCGGCTCGGTACGCCATCCCTTCCCGGCGTCCGACTTCTCGTCCTTCCTGCTCCAGGCCCAGGCCTCGGGCGCCAAGATCATCGGTCTGGCCAACGCCGGCGCCGACACCACCAACGCGATCAAGCAGGCGGCCGAGTTCGGCGTCACGCCCAAGCAGTCGCTCGCCGGCCTGCTGATGTTCATCTCCGACGTGCACTCGCTCGGCCTGCAGGCCACCCAGGGCATGTACCTGACCACCGGCTTCTACTGGGATCTCGACGACCAGACGCGTGCCTGGTCCAAGCGCTTCTTCGAGAAGCAGAAGCGCATGCCGACCATGGTGCAGGCCGGCCAGTACTCCTCGGTGCTGCACTACCTGCGCGCGGTGCAGGCCACCGGCACGGACGAGGCGGGCAAGGTCATGGCGCAGATGAAGGCCACCCCGATCAAGGACTTCTTCGGCAAGAACGGCCGCATCCGCGAGGATGGGCGCATGGTGCACGACATGTACCTGGCGCAGGTGAAGACGCCCGCCGAGTCGAAGTACCCGTGGGACTACTACCACATCCGCCAGACCATCCCGGCGGAAGAGGCCTTCCAGCCGCTGGCGCAGTCGAAGTGCCCGCTGGTCAAGAAGTGAGCTGATCGCGGGGCGTCCCGCACTTCACGACGCAGCGGGGCGGCACGGCCGTCCCGCTGCGGGAGTCGCACATGGAAATCTTCGGCGTTCCGAGCGCGCTGCTCGGCAGCCAGCTGCTGGTCGGCCTCATCAACGGTTCGTTCTACGCGATCCTGAGCCTGGGCCTGGCCATCATCTTCGGCCTGCTCAACATCATCAACTTCACCCACGGCGCCCAGTACATGATGGGCGCCTTCGTGGCGTGGATCGCGCTCAACAAGCTCGGCATCAACTACTGGGTCGCGCTGCTGTTCGCGCCCATCGTCATCGGCGCGCTCGGCGTGCTGATCGAGCGCACGATGCTGCGCAAGCTCTACAAGCTCGACCACCTCTACGGCCTCTTGCTCACCTTCGGCCTGGCGCTGATCTTCGAGGGCATCTTCCGCGACCAGTACGGCATCTCCGGCCAGTCCTACCCGGTGCCCGAGCTGCTGCAGGGCGGGGTGAACCTCGGCTTCATGTTCCTGCCGATCTACCGCGGCTGGGTCGTGGTGGCCGCGCTGACGGTGTGCTTCGCCACCTGGTTCGTCATCGAGAAGACCAAGCTCGGCGCCTACCTGCGCGCCGGCACCGAGAACGCGCAGATGGTGCAGGCGCTCGGCATCAACGTGCCGCTGCTGATCACCTTCACTTACGGCTTCGGCGTCGCGCTCGCCGCCTTCGCCGGGGTGCTCGCGGCGCCGGTGTACCAGGTCAGTCCGCTGATGGGCTCCAACCTCATCATCGTGGTGTTCGCGGTGGTCGTGATCGGCGGCATGGGTTCGATCATGGGCTCCATCCTCACCGGCCTCGGCCTGGGGCTGATCGAGGGGCTGACGCGGGTGTTCTACCCGGAGGCTTCGGCAGTGGTGGTGTTCGTGATCATGGTAATCGTGCTGCTGGTGCGGCCCGCCGGCCTGTTCGGCAAGGCCTGAGCGCGGGCAAAGGAATCAGACTGATGAACAACCCCAATTCGATGTTCGCCCGCGCCATGCCGATCCTGTTCGGCGCGCTGTTCCTGATCGGGCTGGTGGCGCCGTTCGCGGTGTATCCCACCTTTCTGATGAAGGTCCTGTGCTTCGGGCTGTTCGCGTGCGCGTTCAACCTGCTGCTCGGCTTCGCCGGGCTGCTCTCCTTCGGCCATGCCGCCTTCCTCGGCAGCGCCGGCTACGTGTGCGGCATGCTGGTGCGCGACCTGGGGGTGACGCCCGAGCTCGGCATCCTCGGCGGCACGCTCGCCGCCGGCGCGCTCGGCTGGGTCTTCGGCGTGCTGGCGATCCGCCGTACCGGGATCTACTTCGCGATGATCACGCTGGCGCTGTCGCAGATGGTGTATTTCGTCGTGCTGCAGTGGAAGGCGACCGGTGGCGAGGACGGCTTGCAGGGCGTACCGCGCGGACATCTGTTCGGTGTCATCGACCTGTCGAACAACCTCGCGATGTACTACCTCGTGTTCGCGGTGTTCTGCATCGGCTTCTTCATCATCTACCGTGCGATCCATTCGCCCTTCGGGCAGATCCTCAAGGCGATCCGCGAGAACGAGCCGCGCGCGATGTCGCTCGGCTACGACGTGGCCAAGTTCAAGCTGCTCGCCTTCGTGCTCTCGGCCGCGCTCGCCGGCATGGCGGGGGCGACCAAGACCCTGGTGTTCCAGCTCGCCTCGCTCACCGACGTGCATTGGCACATGTCGGGCGAGGTGGTGCTGATGACGCTGCTCGGCGGCCTCGGCACCGTGCTCGGCCCGCTGGTCGGCGCCGCCACCATCGTGTCGCTGCAGACCGAGCTCGCCGACAGCGTGGGCTCCTGGGTCACGGTGATCATGGGCACGATCTTCGTGGTCTGCGTGCTGCTGTTCCGCCGCGGCATCGTCGGCGAGCTACAGGCGCTGATCCGGCGCGCCGGCATCCGCTGAGGACGGCGGTTCCACAGCCGGCTTCGCGGCGCCCGCGCCCTGCGCACCCACCGGGGGGTGCGCAGGGCGCGGGCGTTTTTCGTGCGCCCGCTTCTCGGCGCGCCGCAGCCAGGGGTGGGAGAGCGCGTGGTAGAGCGGTACCGGCGCCACCGAGCGCGCCACGCCGTGGGCCACCACCGCGGTGGCCATCAGCGGCAGCAGCATCTGGTGGTTGGCGGTCATCTCCATGACGATCACGAAGGAGGTGATCGGCGTCTGCGTCATCGCCGCGAGGAAGGCCACCATGCCCAGCACCAGGATCGCCGCGTCCTGCTCGCCCGGCAGCAGCAGGGCGAGGTCGGCGCCCAGGCCGGCGCCCACCGCGAGCGCGGGGGCGAAGATGCCGCCGGGGATCTTGGACGCGAAGACCAGCCAGATCACCGCCAGCTTCATCAGCGTGAAGGCCGCCGGCAAGGCCGCGCTGCCCTCGAGCGCGGCCTTGGATTCCGCATAGCCCGTGCCGTAGGTGACGCCGCCGCTGGCCAGTCCGATCAACGCGGTGAGCAGGCCGCACATCGCCGCGAAGGCGACCGGCTGGCCCTCGGCGATCCTGCCGAGGCGGCCGGGCAGGCCGCGTGCGGACGCCACCAGCACGCGCGTGAAGATGCCGCCGAGCAGGCCGCCGGCCACCCCGCAGGCGAGCACCGGCCAGATCCCGTCGGGCCAGCCCAGGCTCGCCAGGGTGCGGCCGAAGTAGGTGTAGTTGCCCAGCACGGCGAGCGACATCAGGCCGGCGAAGATCACCGCGGTGAGCGTGGTGCTGTTGGCCTGGAAGGCACGGTAGCGGCACATCTCCTCGATCGCGAACATGATGCCGCCGAGCGGGGTGTTGAAGGCCGCGGCGATGCCGGCGCCGCTGCCGGCGACGATGAGGTCGCGGCTGGAGGCGATGCGGCGGTGGCGCTTGCGGCTGGCGAGCAGGTGCAGCACCGAGGCGCCGATCTGCACCGAAGGGCCCTCGCGACCCACCGAGGCGCCGCTGAGCAGCCCGCCCAGGGTCAGGAAGACCTTGGCCAGCGCGATGCGCAGCGACAGCAGCTGGCGGCGCACGCGGCCGTCATCCGACATCGACGCCGCGATCGCCTGCGGGATGCCGCTGCCCTCGGTACCGGGGAAGAAGCGGCGCGAGATCCACGCCAGCGCGGCGAAGCCGGCGGGCGCGATCAGCAGGGTGAGCCAGGGGCGCTCGCGGATCAGCCCGGCGTGGGCGGCGATCGCCAGCTCGGCGCCGATCGCGAAGGCGATCGCGACCAGTCCGGCGAGCAAGGCCGCGCCCACCAGCAGCAGGCGCACCCGCCAGCGCCGCAGCGACAGCCAGGGCAGGGCATAGCGGCGCCCGCCGCGCAGCAGGCGGGCGAATGGGCGCCCGCGTGCGGCGGTGCGGGGCGCGACCGCTGATCCGGGCGGCTCGGGAGGCGGCGCAGCGGGGCGCGCGCCGTCGGCTTGTGCAGGAGCAGCGGGGTTCCGCTCGGGGCTCATCGGTGGCTGTGCTGCCATGCGGGATTCCTTCCCGGCGGAGTGGACGACAGCAGCATTTCCAGAGGCCTTTCTGCAATGCTGCACATGCGAAGAACGAACGATACCGCTACCATACGCAAGCGTGAGCGGAGTGATGTTTTTTTGACAATCATTGTTTGTGGAAATATAGTTCCAGCGAGACTCGAATGGCGGAAACGCAACAGAAAGTGAAGAAGCCGGCGGCTCAGGCGACCCCCCTGTCGGTCCTGCAGCGTTTCCGGATCCTGATCCGCACCGCGCAGCGCCACTCCCAGTGGATCGAGCGCCAGAGCGGCGTCACCGGCGCCCAGCTGTGGGCGCTGCAGGAGCTGCGCGAGGCGCCCGGCCTGCGCGTGGGCGAGCTCGCGAACCGGATGGCGCTTCACCAGTCCACCACCTCGAACATGGTGGACCGGCTCGAGACCTCGGGGCTGATCCGCAAGGAGCGCACGAGCGCCGACCAGCGCGTGGTGCGCCTCCACCTCACCGACGACGGGCTCGCGCTGCTGTCGAGGGCGCCTTCGCCGGCGCGGGGTGTGCTGCCCGAGGCCTTGCGGCTGATGGACGACGAGGGCCTCGCCAGCCTGCAGAGCGAGCTTGAGAAGCTGCTGCGCCAGATCAAGAATCTCGACGAAGGCTTCGGCATGCAGCCGCTTCCCTTCACCGAATGAACGGCGGTCCGCCCGGGGCGGTCCGCCTCGACCGTACTTCAGATGAAGTGACCGCCTCCGTGCGGACAGCAGATTCGGCGGCCCGCGAGGCCGCCATTTTTTTGTCGCCGCGCGGCCGTACGGGGCTCAGACGGCGGTCGGCGGGGGCGCGATCACCAGCCGGTTGCGACCGCTGCGCTTGGCCTCGTAGAGCGCGGCGTCGGCCTGCGCGACCACGGTCGCCAGCTCGCCGGTGCCGGGTGCGGCCATCGCCAGGCCGATCGAGATGGTGATCCTCCCGGCCACGGGATGCGCCGTCTCGGCGACGACGGTGCGCAGCTTCTCGGCGACGGTGCGCGCGCCCTCGAGGGCGGTATCGGGCAGCAGTACCAGGAACTCCTCGCCGCCGTAGCGCGACACGAAGTCAGCCTCGCGCACCGTGGCGGCGAGCAGGCCGGCGACGAGGGCCAGCACCGCGTCGCCGGTGGCGTGGCCGTGCGTGTCGTTGATCGGCTTGAACGAGTCGATGTCGATCATCAGCACAGCGCAGCCGGTGCCGCACGGTCCCGGCTGCCGGCGCGACTCCTCGTGCAGGCGTTCGTCGACGGCGAGTCGGTTGGGCAGTCCGGTGAGCGCGTCGCGGCGGGCGAGGCGGGCGAGCTCTTCGTTGGCGCGGGCGAGATCGGCGGTCCGTTCGGCCACCTTGCGCTCGAGCTCGGCGTTGGCGTGCGCGAGCGCGTCGGTCGCGAGCGCGAGCACGAACTCGTTGTGTTTTCTCGGGCTGACGTCGGTGACCGTGCCCGCCATGCGCAGCGGGCGGCCGTCGGGTGCGCGCTCGACGACACGCCCGCGGTCGAGGACCCACAGCACGCTGCCGTCGGGGCGACGCATGCGGTGCTCGTGCTCGTAGCTGCCCACGCCGGCGAGGGCCCGGTCGAGCAGGCCCATCACCTCGTCGCGATCGTCCGGGTGCAGCCTGTCCGCGAATGCGGCGATCGGGTGCACCAGGGTGTCGGCGGCGTAACCGAGCAGCTCGCACCAGCGCCGGTTGTGGGTGACCGTGCCGGCATCGATGTCCCAGTCCCAGATGCCTTCGCCGGCAGCCTCCATGGCATAGGCGTAGCTGCGCTCGCGCTCCTCGATGACGCGGTATGCACGTCGAAGGTCGGTGATGTCGTGCGCGATCACGAGGATGCGCGGCTCGCCCGCGGGACCGCGCAGCGGCTTCTTGATCGAGTGGAAGTAATGCACCTCGCCGGTCTCGGCATTGGTGGAGCTCTCCTCGACGATCTGCGTGCGACCACCGCGCATCACGGCGCGCACGTTCTCCAGGTAGAAATCCACCTGCTCGCGGTTCGGGTTGAAGGCGCCGTCGTCCTTGCCGACGAGTTGCTCCGGCGTGGTGTCGTACAGGCGTGCGAGCGCGGCGTTGCCGAGCAGGAAGCGGCCATCCCAGTCCTTGAGCAGGATGATGTCGGGCGACTCGTCGATCACCGTGCGCAGCAGCTCGCCGTCGCGCGTCGCCTGTTCCCAGCGCGCCAGCGCCGTGCGGGCGTCGGGCGCGATCGGGCCGCGTGCGCCGCAGTCGGCGCAGCACGCGCTCCAGAGCCCGTCGGGGAGCGCGATTGGCCGGGTGCTGTGGGCGTTGCAGAACGGGCAGGGGAGTTCGGTCTCTTCCATGACGGCTGGAGCGGGGGTGCGATGCCTCGATCAGTGGCGGCGGGACAGGGCCTGCATCGCGCGCGCCAGGCCGTCCAAGGTCATCGGGTACATGCGCTCGCCCATGATCTGGCCGAGGATGCCGATCGACTGGCGGTAGGGCCACAGGCGCTCCGGCTCGGGGTTGAGCCAGGCCGCGGCCGGGTAGGCGTCGAGCAGGCGGCGCAGCCAGGTGGCGCCGGCCTCGGCGTTCATGTGCTCGACCGAGCCGTGCGGATGCAGGATCTCGTAGGGGCTCATGGTGGCATCGCCGACGAAGATGAGCTTGTAGTCCGAGCCGTACTTGTGGATCACGTCGAGGAGCGGCGTACGCTCGGCGTGGCGGCGGCGGTTGTCGCGCCAAACGCCCTCGTACACGCAGTTGTGGAAGTAGAAGTACTCGAGGTGCTTGAACTCGAGCCGGCAGGCGGAGAAGAGCTCCTCGCAGACCTTGACGTGGTCGTCCATCGAGCCGCCGACGTCGAGGAAGAGCAGCACCTTGACCGCGTTGTGGCGTTCGGGGCGCATCATCAGGTCGAGCCAGCCGGCGTTGCGCGCGGTGGCGGCGATGGTGCCGTCGAGGTCGAGCTCCTCGGCCGCGCCCTGGCGGGCGAAGCGGCGCAGGCGACGCAGCGCGACCTTGATGTTGCGCGTGCCGAGCTCGACCGAATCGTCGAGGTTGCGGAACTCGCGCTTGTCCCACACCTTGACCGCCGTGCGGTTGCCGGCGGACTCGCCACCCACGCGGATGCCCTCGGGGTGGGTGCCGTTGTTGCCGAAGGGCGAGCTGCCGCCGGTGCCGATCCACTTGCTGCCGCCCTGGTGGCGTCCCTTCTGTTCCTGCAGGCGCTTGCGGAACTCCTCCATCAGCTTGTCCCAGCCGAGCTTCTCGAGCTTGGCGCGCTCCTCGGGCGAGAGGTGCTTCTTCACCATCGCGCGCAGCCAGTCCTCGGGCAGGTCGGCCTCCAGGCCGGGCAGGGCGGTGACGCCCTTGAAGTATTCGCCGAAGGCCTGGTCGAAGCGGTCGTAGAGCGACTCGTCCTTCACCAGGCACAGCCGCGCGTAGTAGTAGAAGTCGTCGAGCGAGGGCCCGCAGACGTGGTCGCGCAAGCCCTCGAGCACGGTGAGGAACTCGCGTGTGGACACCGGCAGCTTGCGTGCCTTGAGGTGCAGGAAGAAATCGATGAGCATGGGGTCTTCCCTTCGTGCGCGGTCAGTCCTGGATCTGCATCGCCCAGGACAGGGCCTGCAGGTGGCATTCGGAGGCCTGCTCGGGGGCGATGCCGCAGGCCGCGGCGGCGGCGCGGAGCGCGTCGCCCGCCGCACCCTCTCCGGCCTCTCCACGCTCGCACGCCACCGTGAGCGCGAGCAGGGCCTGGTAGGGGCCATGGTCGCCACGTACCGAGGCTTCGACCTCCGCTCCCAGCGCGAGCGGGGCGAGCGCCTTGTCGAGCGGCACCTGCAGGATCACGTCGATCAGCGACAGCAGGCCGACCAGGAAGAGCGCGTCGGACTCGGCCGCAGGGCGGCCGGCACCCAGCAGCTCCATCATGCGCCCGCGTACCAGCGCGGTCTCCAGCACCGCGCCGCCGCGTTCTCCCGCCTTGTCCGCGGTGCACGCGAGCAGGATCAGCCAGCGCTGCAGGCGCTCGCGGCCGAGCAGCGCGAGCGCATGTTCGATCGAGGACACCGGCTGCGGCAGCGCGTTCGCCGCGGAGTTGATGTAGCGCAGCAGGCGCAGCGACAACGCGGCGTCCTGCTTGAGCAGGTCGGCGAGCTCGCGGGTGTCGGCATCTGCGCGCAGGCGGGCGATCAGGGCGCCGATGCGTGCGGTGTTGGGGCCGGGGTCGCGCGCGCTCCAGTCCTCGCGGCTGGTGATGAAGGGGCCCTGGAAGAGGCTGGCGCCGAGCTTGCAGCAGAAGCGGAAGTCGTCGAGCGAGGGCAGGCCGCGCACCACCAGGCGCGCGTCGTGCGCCACCTCGAGGGCGATGTTGCCGAGCTTGAGGCCGCGGCGGGCGTCGAGGCCCTCGGCCTGGGCGACGATGAACTCGGCCTGCGGCAGCAGGTGGGCGAGCTCGCCGACCACGGTCGGATCGATCAGGCCGATGCGCATGCCGCGCGCGCGCAGCGCGGTCACGGCGGCGCGCAGCGCGGCGGGCTCGGGAGCGCCGGCATCGGGGAGCACGGTCGGCACGATCACCATGTTGCGCGCCGGGAGGGCGGCGAGGCTGGGGTGGGACAGGAAGGAATCGGGCAGGTCGATGAAGGCCAGGCGTTCGCCGAGCAGCTCGCCGATGTCCGCGTCGACCAGGCTGCGCACCAGCACTTCGGCGAAGACGTGGTGGATGTTGCGGCTGCTGTGGCGGATGTGCGCGCGCGTGCCCGCCTGCAGCATGAACTGGTAGCCGGTGATGCGCTGGTTGCGCCCGAGCACCGCTTCGCGGCACAGGAAGGTGGCGCCGGCCTCGACGGGGCTCGCGGGGGCCCCCTCGGCGCGCAGCGGCGCCGCGCGCTGGAGGCGGCGGAAACCCTCCGCCTCGCCCGCTGCGACGGAGGGGGCGGGGCGCTTGCGGCCGAAGAGCCGGCCGAGCAGGGCGCGGAGCATGGATGCGTGCGCCGGATCAGCGGTTGTGGCGGGCCATGAAGACCAGGCGCTCGAAGAGGTGCACGTCCTGCTCGTTCTTGAGCAGGGCGCCGTGCAGCGGCGGGATCGCCGCCTTGCCGTCGGCGCTGCGCAGCGCCTCGGGCGGGATGTCCTCGGCCACCAGCAGCTTGAGCCAGTCGATCAGCTCGGAGGTGGA
>Ga0073899_10004871_pt1 | contig 11730 bp, 8 predicted proteins | sample KloWWTmetaKNB5Ph_FD_88975 | JGI IMG/M metagenome (GOLD analysis project Ga0073899, IMG submission 88975) | Active sludge microbial communities from Klosterneuburg, Austria, studying microevolution and ecology of nitrifiers - Klosterneuburg... | ecosystem: Engineered > WWTP > Aerobic digester >...
CGGTGAGATCGCCGAGCGCGCCGTCGGTGGCCGCCACGCAGCGCTTCCACCGCGCCTGCTGCTCGGCCTGGCCGGTCAGCATGCCGATGAACGCGAACTGCGCGTCGTCGAAGCGCTTGGGCAAGAGGCCGGCCACCGCGCCGAGCAGGTGCACGCGCAGGTAGGTGCGCCACGCCTCGGGCTTGGTGGTCGTGACCAGCTTGTCGAGGCCCTTGAGGAACGCCGGCGAGCCGACGGTGATCGCGGCGACGTCCGGCACGCCGGCGCCGGCGAAGTAGCGATCCCACGCGAAGTGTGGCGCGGCCTTCTGCACGCCGGCGCGCTCGAGGCGGTTGTAGGTGGCGACCGGATCGCGGCGCGCGACCTTGTCGAGCGACACCTTGGCGATCGCGGTCTCGAGCGCGATCACCTGATCGGCGCCCTTGGCGGCGTCGGCCGGCGACCTGCCGTCGAGCACCAGCAGCGACGCGAGGTAGCGGTGGTAGGCCTTGCGCAGCCCCTTCTCGGCCAGCCCGTCCTTCAGGTAGTAGTCGCGATCGGGCAGCCCGAGGCCGCCCTGGTCGAGGCCGCCGATCACCTGGCGCGCGTCCTTGGCGTCCTGGACGTTGCCGAAGGTGAACAGCGCGCTGGCGCCGACCGCGTGCAGCGCGGCGGTGGCGTCGGCGAGGGTCTTGCCGTCCTTGACCTTGGCGATGGCGGCGTCGAGCTCGGCCAGCGGCGCGACGCCAGCGGCCTCGACCGCCGCCTCGTCCATGCACGCGCCGTAGTAGCTGCCCAGCGTGGCCATCAGCGGATCGCCGCCGGGCGTGGTGCGCGCGCGCTCGAGGACGCCGTGCAGGAACTCCTGGTTGCGATCCTCGATGTCGATGAAGCTGCGCATCGCCGCCGGCTTGTCGGCGGGGATCTCGGTGCGCGCGAGCCAGCCGCCGCAGGCGTACTGGTAGAAGTCGTCGCACGGGTCGACCGAGCGATCCATCGCGGTGGGGTCGAGGCCGAGCGCGGCGAGCGTCGTGGTCGAGCCCGGCGCCGGCGGCGCGGCCGGGTCGCTCGGCAGCGGGTCCGCGACGTCGGCCGCGGTCGGAGTGGCGGCGGGCTTGGGCGCCGGGCTCGAGCAAGCGCTGGCGGTGAGCGTCAGCGCCAGGCCGACGAGCGAGGGAGCGAGGCGAGTCGGGTGCATGCAGTCCTCCGGGCGCGCATCTTGATCGTGCGCGCGCGCCGGGACAATCGTCGGGCGCGCGCATCTGCTACCGGGCCACCGCTACCTCCCCCTCACCCGGGCGCGACCTCGACGCCGCGCTGCGACCGCGGCGCCGCCGGCAGCGGTCGCGGGGGTGTCGCACGCGCGTAACCGCCGGCCGCGCGCGCCGCGTGTCAACCGGGGCGCTCGCTCGCGTATCTTCACGGCCATGCGCACCCTGTCGCTGGTCCCGCTCGCCGTTGCGTTGTTCGCCTGCAGCCTCGCCGACGCCCAGGTGAAGGGCAGCGGGACCGCCCGCACCGAGGCCCGTGCCGTCGGCGACTTCGCGAGCGTCTCCGCCGGCGGCGCGGTCGCGCTGACGATCACCGTCGGCGGCGCCACCGCGGTCAGCGTCACCGCCGACGACAACGTGGTCCCGCTGATCCGCACGCGGGTCCAGGGCGACCGCCTGATCATCGACAGCACCGACAGCTACACGGCCAAGACCCCGGTGCGGATCGCGATCACCACGCCGCGCCTGACCGCGCTCGGGCTGTCGGGCGCGACCACCGCCACCGCGGCCGGCGTCACCGGCGACCGCCTCGCGATCGACCTGTCGGGCGCCAGCAGGGCGAGCCTGGCCGGCGCCGCCGCGGCGGTGACGATCGAGGCCAGCGGCGCCGCCGAGGTCGACGCCACCAAGCTCGCCGCGCAGGACGCGACGGTCGCGGCGTCGGGGGCCAGCCACGTCGCGCTGGCCGTGGCGCGCGGCCTCACCGTCGAGGCCAGCGGCGCCAGCGTGGTCGAGTACGCGGGCGCGCCGGCGGTCACCAAGGCCACCTCGGGCGCCAGCCGCGTCCGCCAGCGCTGATCGGCGCCCCGCGGCCTCGCCAATCGCCGGCGATGGCGTACGGTGCGGATCCATCGATGCAGGGCGTGATGCAAGGAACTCGGAAAGCGCGGCACCGCCGCGGCGGCGCGACCGCGTGATCACGATCTACCGCGCCGACGAGCGCCACCACGTCCACGGCCGCGCCCACGACCACTGGCGCACGTTCCACCCGCGCGGGCCAGGCGACCCGCTGGCCGGCGGCTTCGGCGCGCTGGCCGCGCTCGACGAAGATCGCCTCGGCCCCGGCGAGCGCCCCCCGCGCCAGCCGACCGTCGACGGCGAGGTCGTGACCTACGTGCGCGCCGGCGCGCTGGCGGTGCTCGACTCGCGCGGCGCGTCCGGCGCGATCCACGCCGGCGAGTTCCGCCGCACCGTCGCGCACCCCGACCTGCGCCACGGCGTCGGCAACGCGTCGCGCACCGACTGGGCCCACGCGTTCCAGCTCAGCCTGGCGGCGCCCGGCTTGCCCAGCGGGCTGCGCGCCGATCAGCGCGGCTTCGCGATCGCCGAGCACGGCGGCCGGCTGTGCGTCGTCGCGTCGCCCGACGGCCGCGGCGGCTCGCTGCGCCTGCACGCCGACGTCGTCCTGCTGGCGGCGGTGCTGGCGCCCGGGCAGGTCGTCGCGCACGGGCTGACGCCGGGCCGCGCGGCGTGGGTCCACGTGGTCGCCGGCGACGCGACGCTGGGCGACTACACGCTGACCGGCGGCGACGGCGTCGGCGTCACCGACGAGCGCACCGTCACGCTGCACGCGAGCGCCGCCACCGAGCTCCTGGTGTGCGACCTGATCGAGCCGACGCCGCCGCGGCCGCGCACCCGCAGCCGCCCGGGCTCGCTCAGCGGCTGAGCGCCGGATCACGAGCGCTGACGCACGGCGAGCGCGGCTGCCACAGCGGCGGGCCGGCGGCGGGCCGCGTGGCCCCCGCCGGCGCGGCCCGGAGGCCACGCGCCCGGCCTCGATCGTGCACCCGCGTCGCGCACGCGTCGCTCCCGGCGCGCCCCCCTGCAGCCAGGATCCCGATGCCGACCAGCACCAGCACCTTCCACGCCCCCGCGCGGGTCCCCAGCCGGGTCGCCCCCGCGCCGGCAGCCGTGGCCCGCCCGACCGTCGCGCCGGCGCCGGCCGTCGCCCGGGTCGCGCTGATCGGCAACCACGTGCCCCGCCGCTGCGGCATCGCGACGTTCACCGCCGATCTCACCGACGCGCTGGCCGCGGCCCGGCCGCAGCTCGAGTGCTTCGTGGTGGCGATGGACGAGCCCGGCGGCGGGCACGCGTACCCGCCGCGGGTGAGCGGGACGATCGTCGCCGACCAGCTGTCCCAGTACCAGGCGGCGGCGGCGGCGGTGAACGCCAGCGGCGCCGACGTGGTGTCGCTGCAGCACGAGTACGGCATCTACGGCGGGCCGGCCGGCGCCCACGTGCTGACGCTGGTGCGCGCGCTGCGGGTGCCGGTGGTGACGACGCTGCACACGATCCTCGCCGCGCCCAACCCGGCGCAGCGCGCGGTGATGGACGAGCTGACCCGCCGCTCCCAGCGGCTGGTGGTGATGAGCGCGCGCGGCGCCGAGCTGTTGCGCGCGCTGCACGACGTGCCGGCCGCCAAGATCGACCTGATCCCCCACGGCATCCCCGACTTCCCGGCGACCGCGCCGGCGGCACCGGCGAGCCTCTTGACGTTCGGGCTCCTGGCCCGCGACAAGGGCCTCGAGTACGTGATCGACGCGATGCCGGCGATCCTGCGCCGTCACCCGGGCGCCACCTACGTGATCGTCGGCGCCACCCACCCGCACGTGCGCGCGCGCGACGGCGAGGCCTACCGCGACATGCTGCGGGCGCGCGCCGCGGCCGGCGGCGTCGCCGGCAACGTGATCTTCCACGACCGGTTCGTCGACAAGGCCGAGCTGGCGGCGTTCCTCGGCGCAGCGACGATCTACGTCACGCCGTACCTCAAGCCCGAGCAGATCACCTCGGGGACGCTGGCCTTCGCGGTCGGCGCCGGCAAGGCGGTGATCTCGACCCCGTACGTCTACGCCGAGGAGCTGCTGGCGGAGGGCCGCGGGCTGCTGGTGCCCGCGCGCGATCCGGCGGCGATCGCCGCGGCGGTGATCGGCCTGCTCGACGACCCGGCGGCCTGCCAGGCGATGAGCGCGCGCGCCGCGACCTACGGGCGCGCGATGGCCTGGCCGCAGGTGGCGCGGGCCTACCTGGACAGCTTCGCGCACGCGCGCGCCGACCACGCGACGCGCGCGACGACGCGGCCGCCGACCCGGGCGACGCTGCCGCCGCTGGCGCTGGGCCACGTCGATCGCCTGACCGACGACACCGGCATCCTGCAGCACGCGCTGGTCACCGTGCCGCGCTACGCCGACGGCTACTGCCTCGACGACAACGCCCGGGCGCTGCTGCTGAGCGCGCGGCTCGAGCAGCTCGGCGCCGCCGACCTGGCCGCGACCCGGTCCCGGGCCGGGCGCTACCTGGCCTTCGTCAACCACGCGCTCACCGACGACGGCCGGTTCCGCAACTTCATGGACTACCAGCGCGCCTGGACCGAGCCCCACGGCTCCGACGACAGCCACGGCCGGGCGCTGTGGGCGCTGGGCGCGATCGCCGGCCACAGCGGTGAGGCCGGCCACCGCCACGTCGCCGACCAGCTGCTGCGCGCCGGCCTGCCGGCGGTGGCGGCGATGGCGAGCCCGCGCGCCTGGGCCTACGCGTTGCTCGGCATCGACGCCGCGCGCGCCGCCGCCGGCGACGCTCACGAGCTGATCGCGGTGCGCACGATCGTCGCCGCCCGCCTGCTCGGCCTGTACCGCCGCACCGCGACCGCGGAGTGGCCGTGGTTCGAGGACCGCCTCACCTACTGCAACCCGCGGCTGTGCGAGGCGCTGATCGTCACCGGCCAGGCCGCGGCCGACCCGGCGATGACCGCGACCGGCGTCGACGCGCTGACCTGGCTGGCCGGCGTGCAGGCCGACGGCGACGGCACCTTCGCGCCGATCGGCAGCGACGGGTTCTACCCGCGCGACGGCGCCCGGGCCGGCTTCGATCAACAGCCGGTCGAGGCCCACGCGATGGTGTCGGCGTGCCTGGCCGCCGCCGCCGCCACCGGCGACGCCGGGTGGACCGACCGCGCCTTCCGCGCCTTCGGCTGGTTCCTCGGCGACAACCAGCTCGGCCGCCCGCTGTACGACGCGACCACCGGCGGCTGCCGCGACGGCCTCCACGTCGATCGGGTCAACCAGAACCAGGGCGCCGAGTCGACGCTGTCGTGCCAGCTCGCGCTCGCCGAGCTGCGGCTGGCGACCCGCGCGATCGCGGGGACCGCGTGACCGCCGCCGCGTACCCGACCTTGTTCCGCCGCCACGCGGGCAACCCGATCTTGCACGCCGGCATGTGGCCCTACCCCGCGCACACGGTGTTCAACCCGGGCGCGACGCTCTTGCCCGACGGCACGACGCTGCTCTTGTGCCGGGTCGAGGATCGCCGCGGCCACTCGCACCTGTGCGCGGCGCGCTCGGCCAACGGCCTCGACGGATGGGTCGTCGATCCGCAGCCGACGTTGGTCGCCGATCCCGAGCACTTCCCCGAGGAGCTGTGGGGCATCGAGGACCCGCGGATCACGTTCGTGCCCGAGCTCGGCAGCTACGCCGTCGCGTACACCGCGTACAGCCGCAGCGGCCCCGGCGTCGCGCTGGCGATGACCCAGGACTTCCGCAGCTTCGAGCGCTACGGCCTGATCATGCAGCCCGACGACAAGGACGCCGCGGTGCTGCCGCACCGGATCGACGGCAGCTTCGCGATGCTGCACCGGCCGATCGCCGACTCCGGCGCGCACATCTGGATCTCGTTCTCGCCCGACCTGCGCAACTGGGGCCACCACAAGCTGCTCCTGCCGGCGCGGCGCGGCGCCTGGTGGGACGCCAACAAGATCGGCCTGTCGCCGCCGCTGATCGAGACCGCGGCCGGCTGGCTGATGCTCTACCACGGGGTCCGGCACACCGCGTCGGGGGCGCTGTACCGGGTCGGTGCGGCGCTGCTCGACCTGGCGCAACCCGACCACTGCCTGCGCCGCGGCGACGGGTGGATCTTCGGCCCCGAGGCGCCCTACGAGCGCGTCGGTGACGTGCCCAACGTGGTGTTCCCGGGCGGCGTCACGGTCGCGCCCGACGGCGACACGCTGCGCCTGTACTACGGCGCGGCCGACGCCTGCGTCGGCGTGGCCACCGGCAGCATCGCCGAGATCCTGGCGTGGCTCGACGAGCACGGGCGGGTGTGGTGAGCGCGCGGCGGCTCGATCGCCCCCCGCCGGCGCCACCACCGTGACCGCGGCGCTGCGGCTGGCGGCGACGCCCCGCACCACCGTGACGCTGCTCGACGGTGGCGCCCAGGCGTACCCGCGCATGCTGCGCGCGATCGGCCGCGCGCGCCGGGCGATCCACCTCGAGGTGTACGCGTTCACCGCCGCGGGCGTCGGCGGCCAGTTCGTCGCCGCGCTGGCCGCGGCGGCGCGGCGCGGCGTCGCGGTCCGGGTCGAGCTCGACGGCTGGGGCTCGGTCAAGGACGGCCGCGCGATCGCCGCGACGCTCACCGCCGCCGGCTGCGCGGTGCGCATCTACCACCGGCTGCGCGCGCTGTTGCGCGGGCGCTTCGGCCGCAACCACCGCAAGCTGCTGGTCATCGACGGCCGCGACGCGTTCATCGGCGGGATCAACATCGGCGACGAGAACCTCGACGGCGTCGCCGCGCGCGGCTGGGCCGACGTCGCCGTCGAGCTGCGCGGTCCGGCGGTGGCGCGGCTGGCCCGCCGCCTGCGCCACCAGGCGCCCGGCCAGGGCGAGGCCGGCGTGCGGATCTGGCTGTCGGGGCTGGGCGGCGGTCGCCGGCTGCGCGCCCGCTACCTGGCCGCGATCGAGGGCGCGCGGCGGCGGATCGACCTCGCCCACGGCTACTTCTTGCCCGACCCCGGCGTGGTGCGCGCGCTGATCGCCGCCGCCGCCCGCGGCGTGCGGGTGCGGCTGCTGCTGGCCGGGGTCACCGACGTGCCGCTGGCGCGGCTGGCGACCCGGCGCTTGCACCACCGGCTGCTGACCGCCGGCGTGGCGATCCACGAGTGGCGGGCGTCGGTGCTGCACGCCAAGCTGGCCACGATCGACGACGCGGTGCTGTTGATCGGCAGCTTCAACCTCGATCCGTTCTCGCTGGTCAACCGCGAGGCGCTGGTCGAGATCGCCGACCCGCAGGCGGTCGCGCAGGCCGCGCGCTGGCTCGACGGCCACATCGCGCAGGCGCCGCCGATCACGGCGGCCGGCGCGGCCACCCGCTGGCAGCGGTGGCTGCTCGGCCCGCTGGGCGCGCTGGTCGACTACGCGGCGACCGCGCTGGGCCGGCTGGTCAGCCTGCGGCGCCACCGGCGACGGCGCCGGCCAGCGCGGCGACGGCGCGCGCCGCGGCGATCGGCGTGAGCGCCTCGGCCAGCGCCAGCGCGACCCGGGCCAGGCCGCGCGGCGCGAGGTGGTGCCACAGCCCGACGTGCACGATCACCTGGTCGCCGCGATCGCGGGCCGCGGCGAGGCCGGCGTCGCCCCAGACGATCGGCACCGCGCGCAGCATGTCGGCGGTGAGCGGCGGCGGCAGCGCGTCGGCGATCACCTCGATCAGCGCCGCGACCAGCGCCGGCGGCAGCACCTCGCCGGCCGGCGCGCCCGCGACCGGCGGCGGCGCCGCGCGGGAGCGCAGCGCGCCGTCGGGGCCCAGCCGCGCGAGGCGCGCCCACGCGCGGTCGCCGAACACGAACTCGGCGGCGACGCCGTCGTCGTCGTCGACCAGCCGGCGCACGCCGCCGCCGCGCTCGAAGCCGGCGCCGCCGAGCACGAGCCGCTCGATCCGATCGCGCCGCGCGACGAAGGCGTCGGCGGCGATCCGCGCCCGCTCGTGCGGCGCCGGCGCGAAGTCGATCGCGATCGCCGGCAGCGCGCCGCCGCGCCAGCGGGCCGCCGCGTCGGCGGTGAACGTGGCCTCGTCGCCGTCGGCGCGGAAGCTGGCGGCCAGCGCCGCCCACAGCGCCGCGGTCGGGTACGGCCCGGCGTAGCGCAGCGCGGGGACGCCGGCGTCGCGCGCCAGCCGCGCGATCGTGTCGAGCAGCATCGTGCCGGTGCCCGGCGGCAGCGCGCCCGGGCGATCGATCGCCGGGATCGCCGCCGGCCGCCGCCAGTCGATCGCCGACATCCGCGCGACCTCGACGCCGTCGACCGTGAGCGCGTGGGTCGCGCCCAGCACCGGGTGGGCGGCCACCGCGCCGTCGACGCGCAGCGCGCGCGGGTCGTAGCCGGTGACGGTCAGCGCGGCGAGCCGATCGCCGGCCCAGCGCAGCTCGGCCTGCACGCCGCCGTCGCGATCGCGGCGCACCCAGCCATCGGCGCGGCGCTCGATCGTCGTGCCGTGCGGCAGCGTCGTGATCACCGCGGCGATGGTGCCACGTTCACCGCAGGCACGGCGCGAGCAGCGGGTCGCTCGCGAACTGCTCGCGGAAGTACACCGGGTCGTTGCGGCGCACGCCCGACGCGATCGCCGCGACCGCGGTGCAGTCGCCGCGCCGCGCGTACTCGTAGGCCGCCAGCGTGTCGCGATCGAGCGCGAGATCGGCCATCGGCGGCGGGGTCGCGACCTCGACCGCGGGCTCCTCGTTGGCGACGTGGACCAGGCTGATCACCCCGACCGCGATCAGCGCCGCGCCCGCGAGCGCGATGGCGCGCCCCACGGGTCGGAAATCAGGGTCGAAGCTGCCGTACGGGTCGTCGGGCGCGGCCGGCTCGGGGCCGTCGCTGCTGGCGATCGCGACGCCGGTCACCGCGGTGACGACGCCGAGCCCGATCGCCACCCCGGAGGTCGACCGGGTGGCGCAGCCGGTGGCAGCGAGGGTGGAGGCGACGAGGGCGAGGGCGACGGCACGCATGCCGTGCCCTGGTGCAACCGGCGGTCCAACCACCCAGCCGGCGCGTCGCGCGGCAAACGTGCGTCAGCGTGGAAGTTCCACCGATCGAGGCGCGCGGTTCCGCCCATCTCGCTGCCAGATTCCTGGCTGCGCCAATCGTCGCACCCCCCGTAACCCGTCGGAAGCCCTTGCACGACGCGGCCTCGCCGGGGCAAGGTCCGCCCGATCATGAAGCTAGGCATCGTCAAGGAGATCCGCCCCGACGAGCGCCGGGTTGCCGCGGCGCCGTCCACGGTGGGCAAGTGGGTGAAGGCTGGCTGGGAGGTCGTGGTCGAGGCGGGTGCAGGCGCCGGCGCGTCCTTCCCGGACCACCTCTACACGGCCGCTGGCGCCACGGTGCTCGACACCGCCGCCGCGGTCTGGAGCCAGGCCGACGTGGTGTGCAAGGTGCGCCCGCCCGGCGAGCGCCCCGACGGCACCCACGAGGCCGACTCGGTGCGCGAAGGTCAGGTGCTGATCTCGTTCATCTACCCGGCCCAGAACAAGGCCCTGGTCGATCGCCTGGCCGCCCGCAAGGCGACGGTGCTGGCGATGGACTGCATCCCGCGCATCAGCCGGGCCCAGAAGGTCGACGCGCTGTCGTCGATGGCCAACATCTCGGGCTACCGCGCGATCGTCGAGGCGGCCCAGAAGTTCGGGTCGTTCTTCACCGGGCAGATCACCGCCGCCGGCAAGGTGGCGCCGGCCAAGGTGCTGGTGATCGGCACCGGCGTCGCCGGCCTGGCCGCGCTCGGCGCCGCCAAGGGCCTGGGCGCGATCGTCCGCGCCTTCGACGTCCGCGCCGCGGCCGCCGATCAGGTGAAGTCGATGGGCGCCGAGTTCCTGACCGTCGAGATCGCCGAGTCGGGCGAAGGTCAGGGCGGCTACGCCAAGGAGATGAGCAAGGAGTTCATCGACGCCGAGATGGCCCTGTTCCGCAAGCAGGCGGCCGAGGTCAACATCGTCGTCACCACCGCGCTCATCCCCGGCAAGCCGGCGCCCAAGCTGTGGCTCAAGGACATGGTCGAGGCGATGAAGCCGGGCTCGGTGGTGGTCGACCTGGCCGCCGAGGCCGGCGGCAACTGCGACCTGACCAAGCCGGGCGAGGCGGTCGAGCACAACGGCGTGACCGTCATCGGCTACACCGACCTGCCCAGCCGCATGGCCAACGTGTCGAGCGAGCTGTACGGCACCAACCTGTGGCACCTGCTCGACGAGCTGGGCGGCGTGGCCAAGTGGAAGGTCGATCACGGCAACGACATCGTCCGCGGCGCGCTGGTGCTCGACGCCGGCGCGCTGACCTGGCCGCCGCCCAAGCCGGCCGCCCCGCCGACCCCGGCGGTCGCCCCGCCGCCGCCCCCGCCGGTCGTCAAGCACGAGCCGGTCAAGGGCCACGGCCACGGCCACGGCGCCGCCCCCGCCAAGCCGATGCCCGCCGCGTTCTTGATCGGCCTGCTGGCGGTGTTCGCCGGCGCGTTCCTCGGCATGCGCTTCGGCATGTCGCAGACCGACGTCTCGCCGTCGACCTTCGCGCTGGTGCAGCACCTGACGGTGTTCGTGCTGGCCGTGTTCGTCGGCTGGCAGGTGGTGTGGAGCGTCACCCCCGCGCTGCACACGCCGCTGATGAGCGTCACCAACGCGGTCAGCGGCATCATCGTCATCGGCGGCCTGCTCGCGACCGGATCCGGCGAGCTCACCACGTCGAGCGCCGTCGCCATCGCGGCGGTGTTGTTCGCCACCATCAACATCGCCGGCGGCTTCTGGGTCACCCGCCGCATGCTCGCGATGTTCCGGAAGTAGGAGCCCGCCATGGAAGCGATCTACACGCCGCCCATCGCGCTGGCCTTCCTGGTCGCCGCGGCCCTGTTCATCCTCGCCCTGCGCGGCCTGTCCAACCAGGAGAGCGCCAAGCGCGGCAACCTGTTTGGCATCGTCGGCATGGCCATCGCCGTGGTCGCGACGCTGTTCATCCCCGACTTCAAGATCCACCCGCTGGTGGTGGTCGCGATCGCCGGCGGCGCCGCGCTCGGCGCGTTCCTGGCGATCCGGGTCGGCATGACCCAGATGCCCGAGCTGGTGGCGCTCCTGCACAGCTTCGTCGGCCTGGCCGCGGTGCTGGTCGGCTTCGCGCTGCAGCTGGCCGGCGGCCACGCCGACCTGACCCACAAGATCGAGGTCTACCTCGACGTCATCATCGGGGCGATCACCGTCACTGGCTCGATCGTGGCGTTCCTCAAGCTGCGCGGCTCGCTGTCGGGCAAGCCGCTGCTGCTGCCGGCGCGGCACATGCTCAACCTCGGCATGCTGATCGCGATCGTCGTGTTCGGCGTGCTGTACGGCAAGGACGGCCACACCTGGGCGCTGGCCGCCGGCGCCGCGGTGGCGTGCGTGCTCGGCGTGCACCTGGTGGCCGCGATCGGCGGCGCCGACATGCCGGTCGTGGTGTCGATGCTCAACAGCTACTCGGGGTGGACCGCCGCCGCCGCCGGCTTCATGCTCGGCAACGACGTGCTGATCGTGACCGGCGCGCTGGTCGGCAGCTCGGGCGCGATCCTCAGCTACATCATGTGCCGGGCGATGAACCGCTCGATCTGGAACGTCATCTTCGGTGGCTTCGGCGCCGCGCCGCCCAAAGCCGCCGCCGGCGCCCCGGCCCAGGCCGCCGGCGAGGTGCTCGACATCGACCAGGC
>Ga0073899_10004872_pt1 | contig 11729 bp, 11 predicted proteins | sample KloWWTmetaKNB5Ph_FD_88975 | JGI IMG/M metagenome (GOLD analysis project Ga0073899, IMG submission 88975) | Active sludge microbial communities from Klosterneuburg, Austria, studying microevolution and ecology of nitrifiers - Klosterneuburg... | ecosystem: Engineered > WWTP > Aerobic digester >...
GACGGTGGGGCCGAGCTTGAAGGAGTTGACGTCGAGGTCGTCGAAAAGGCCCTTCAGGTCGTTCTCGCTGGGGGTGCCGAGCGCGGAGCCCTCGATGTTCTTGAACACTCGCTCCAGGGTCTCGTTGAGGTTTGCGTCGTGCTTGGCTCGGCGGCGGACGTTGACGAACAGCTCCGAGGGGAGGATGTAGAAGCCCTTCTCGGCGACGGTGACGTCGCGGCCGAACTCGGCTTCGGTGTCGCTCAGCTGGGTGTAGTCGAAGTCTGCGACTCCGGCGTCGCGCTCGAAGGCGTTGATGTAGGCGGCGAGGTTCTCGGAGATGAAGCGGTAGAACAGCATGCCCAGCACGTAGGTCTTGAAGTCCCAGCCGTCGACGCTGCCGCGCAGATCGTTGGCGATGCGCCAGATCGTCTTGTGCAGCTCAGCGCGCTGGGCTTCCTTCGTGGTGGGTGCCATGAGGCGTCGTCTCCCGTGGTCGTCGTCGGTGGGTGGCACTCACGATATCGGTGGGGTCGGACAACATCGACGGGCGAACGAGTTGGTGCGAGACGACCACGCCGACTCAGCAACCTGCTGGTCGGCTGAGCCGGACGTTCTGGAACACCAACATTCGTCGCGTGTCAGTGGAAACGTCCCAGAAAGGCTCCCAGGCACGCCCAGTTCGGCGTCAGTCGTCCCCCACCTTGTCCCGAGCCGCCGCCGGCGGCTCAACCACAACGCTGTCCCACTACTCTCCCCATGCACTCCCAACGACACGTTCCCAGATAAATCCCATTAAGGCACCTGAGACGTAGGTCACTGTCGACTGGAAAACTTGCAGAGTCATGTCCCGGACCGTATCTTCATCCTCATGAATGACCCGTTCGCTGGTATCGAGGATGAGGCTCCTCGGGCACCTGCCGACCTGCGGGCCGAGTTGCTCGGGAACGCCCACCGCGGCTACGCGACCCTACGGAAGGTCTTCATGCAGCAGCCCAATGACGCACCAAGCCGCCCTTCCATCCTCGGCGACATGGTCACCGGCCGCCAAGAGAATGCTCTTCGGCTGCTGCTGCTAACACTCGCGCTGGAAGCCCTGCGGGACCTCAAGCTCCCTCCCAGCCGTTGGGCAGAGATGCTCGGCACCGTGCGCCCTTGTAGCCCTCACCAGTTCTCCCGTGCAGTCCAACAGCTTGAGGAACGCAAGCTCGTGCAGCGCACAGGCACTAGCAGGCTACTCGGACTCACCCCGCTGCTCGAGGACGGCAGTGGCGCCGACTACACGAGGCCCACTGCCGTCGGCGCGGAGGTCGGCAGAGGGTTCTTCATCATCCCAGACGACGCTTGGCTCACCGGGCTCATCGACAGGCTCCGGCTCCCAGGCCTCGCGATGTTTCTGGTCTGCCTGCACGACACGCACCAGCACCCGTCCTTCCAGGTCCCCCTCGACAAGATGAGCTTCTGGTATGGCATCAGCGAACGCACCGCTGAGCGCGGATACAACGAGCTTCTCGCCCAAAACGTCCTGCGCACCCGGGTCCAGATGGTCACAGCACCCTGCACACCTAGCGGGCTCCGTCCCATCACTCATCGCGCCCTCAGCGACCCGTACAGCAAGGATGCCCGTGAGCTGCTGCAGGCCACAGCCCGCGCCCGCGTCCGCGCACAGAACACTGCGGCAACTGCCGTGACTGCGAAGAGCCTGAAGAAGCCGAAGAAGAAGTGAACCCGGGTATGGCAAGCTCAATCATCGCCTGGGTCGACGAGTCCGGATCCAACACCACCGACGACCCCGGCACCTACATCATGGCTGCGGCCATCACGACCGATGGTCAGTGCGAGGACGTCCGGGACACGATGACCCGTCTGCTGCTTCCTGGCCAGGCCAAGCTCCACTGGCGGGACGAGCGCGCCGCTCGTCAGCACCGGATCACCGATGCAATCGCCGCGATCGACATCGAGCATCTGGTCGTGGTCACCTCGCCTCATTTGGAGGGTCGCCTGCCTGAGCGGCGGCGCAGGCTGACACTGGAGATCCTACTGCCCGAGCTCGCAGCGCTAGGTGTTGATCAGGTGGTCCTTGAGTCCCGAGGCGCCAAGGATGACCAGCGCGACCGTCAGATGCTCGACTTTCTGCGCCGGCAGTCCGCGATCGACACCTCACTGAAGGTCGACCACCGCGTCGGCCGCCACGAGCCTCTGCTGTGGGTCCCTGACTCACTGTGCGGCATCGTCACCGCGTACCGATGCGGCAACGCAGGGTTCTACGACAAGATCGCCCACAAGATCACGCTGACCCAACTCGAGCCACGAACCTGAAGTGAAAGCCCCGGGCAGCGCGAAACCCGGGCCCTGTCGTCCGGCAGGAGATCCCGGGTTCACTTCCAGCACTCACCGCGGTGGGCTGGCTACTTGTCCATCATGCCACACGGCCCACCTAGCGACAACCATTTGACGAACCAGGACCTCTTCCCGGCTACCTTGACGAGGAACTACGCTAGGCAAAGTGTTGCCAAGTCATGGTGCACATCAGAGCCCCGCAAGCGATGGTGTGTCAACGGTCCGACCATGGTTGGCGGTACCGTTCGATGCACAGCCCACCGGGCGGTGCAGCAACCGCCGCGGCAAGGTCGTGAGCTAGCTACACGGTCCACTCGTGATCAGGGTCGGCAAGGTTCTTGCGGACGAGGTCAATGTCGTGAAGGTCCTTGAAGGGGCTGGATGCGGCGAGGGTGGTGATCGCCCCGAGAATCATCGCCACGTCCCCTCCGGACTGCATGGCCGTGTCCAGCGCGGCGAAGAGGTCCGCGAAGTTCTTCTGACGCTCATCGAAACTCCGCTCGAGATACATCATGAAGAGTTCACTCTTCGCGTGAATCTCCTTAAGTTCCACATCCTTCCTGGCCCGAATCGTCTCCTGCTTCGTCGCCTCGACCTGCCGAACCGTGAGGTAGTTCTGAGCGGCGTCGACGATCTGGTTCACGACACCGAGGGCATCGAACACGGACGCGCCCATCCCCGTCCGATTCGGCACGACCGTCTTGGTTCCTGGCTGCTTGTTCATCGTGCGTACTTCTCCTTGACGGTCAGTGACTCAGAAGTCAGAAGCCCCTCGCCGTCCACCAGCGGGGTACTCAGAATCTCACCGAGCGCGCGCATGAGTAGTGCGGTCTTCTGGAACTGCTCAAGCAAGGCTTCGTCGTCGAAGTCGCCACTGTCAAGGAAGTCCAAGGCGGCGACGGCACGGACGTTGGTGTCGAGCAGAACGTCCTCCAACTCGCACACACGCCGCCCAACCTCGCCGAGTAGTCCTTCTTTGGCTGTCATCTCGGCCACGGCCTTGTCGGTGCTCGCCTCGATTTCGAGGGCTCTGGTGAGCGCTTGGTGTCCCTGCACGCCGACCGCGAAACCGCCGATGAGGGCAGCCGGTGCGACGGCGATGCCGGTCAGCATGATGGCGCCGAGGGCCACTCCGCCGCCCCCGGCAGCCAACGTTCCTCCGCCCAGCCAGGCCAGAGTCGCGTTAGTCGCTGCGATGCCGGTCAAACCACTGATGGCTGTTCCGGTGCTGGCAGCGGCGAAACTCCCGACCCCCCACAGCGCCGCTTGGTAGGCGGTGTACGCGCCTGCAGCAGCACCGGCACCGCCCTTGAGCAAGTTCACGCTCTGAACCACTTGCGCCTTGAGCTCTGGGATGTTGGGCAACCCGACCCCGACCCCGTCAACCGTCGAACGGTCGATGAGCTTGACTCGCTTCGCATTCTTCTCAAGCCACTCAACCCAGGCTCCGAGCGTCTCAGCCTGAACTTCGAGTTGTAGTCGTCCGTAATCTGCGGCCCGCCCCTGCACTCGGTGCTCCACGGCCCGGAAATCTGCAAGCGCCGCTTCGTGGCGGGCCTGGGACGCGGAGACGGTCTTCTTGGCTCTCATCATCTTCAGGCCGCCATCAACCCCAGCTGCGACGCCGCCTACTACGCCTGTGACGATCACTACGCCCACGGCAATGACAGGAAGGGGCATTCCGACTCGATTCTCAGGCCGTGCCCAGGCCGAGTCCCGGCGACTCGGAGTGAGGCGACAGGGCCTGACAGTCAGGGTAGGCCATGCAAGGGCCAGGGCTGTGTGGACGCGGACGTGCCAGCGTCTTGTCAGCGAGGACGAGATGGGCTCCTACCGTACTCCTTGAGCGGTTGTCGGTGACGACGAGGTTCCCAACTGCTCGCCTTGGCTGAGTAGGATTGTGCGATGGCAGAGCAGCGCGACACCGTCACGCCGAACCAGATGGCCGCCCAGCTCGGTGTCAGCGCCAAGACCATCCGCGCATGGCTCCGAGAGCAGGGGTGGCAGCATGTCCACAAGGCCCGTTGGCACCTCACTCCGGATCAGGCGGGCCAAGTGCGCGAGCGGTTCAGCTGATAGGCGGCCACGCTTGCTGCGGTGCGCGTTGCGTCTCAGCAGCTAAGCGCTGGACCACCTCTGTGTCGTGCGAGGCGATCGTCGAGTGACCTGGTCTTTGAGCTAGGAATAAGGAGTTGTCACCGCTCGTAAGACCGCTGTCCTGCGGGCTTCGCGTTGGGTTGATTGAGTGTCGACAGTCGCTGAGCATAGGGCGGCGTCCTCTCGGGCGCTGGTCAGTTCCGGTTCAGTCTGACTATGGCAGCGTTGGGTGGACCCACCAGGGCAATCTAAGCGGGACCCACTTCAGTAGTTTCGGGGTGTCACGGGCAATCTGATCCGGACCCACCTGCATCGTGGTCGCAACGTGTTCTTGGTTGCTGACGGTGGAGGTTCGGATGGAGTCTCGAGTGAAGTTGTTCGCGCTGATTCGGCGTGATGCAAGGGTGGAGGGCCTCTCAATCCGGGAGTTGGCTCGCCGGCATGGCGTTGGTCGGCCGACTGTCCGTCAAGCCCTGGCGCAGGCGGAGCCACCAGCACGGAAACCGCGGGTGCGGTCAGCACCGCGGTTGGACCCGTTCAAGGACTCGATTGATGAGATGCTGCGGCTGGACATCGAGGCCCCGAGGAAGCAAAGGCATACCGCAAGACGTGTGTTCGCCCGTCTTGCAGACGAGCATGGGGCGACACAGTTGTCGTACTCGACGGTCCGTGACTACGTCCGACGACGACGCCCAGAGATCGACGCAGCCGCCGGCAAGCTGCGGGAGGTGTTCGTCCCGCAGGAACACGCGCCAGGCGCCGAGGCCGAGGTTGATTTCGGGGAGGTCTGGGTAATCTTGGCGGGGATAAAGACGAAGTGTCACATGTTCACCTTCAGGCTGTCCTTCTCGGGGAAGGCAATCCACCGGGTCTATCCGACGCAGGCACAAGAAGCATTCCTCGAGGGCCATATCGACGCCTTCGATGACATCGGGGGTATACCGACCCGACATATCCGCTACGACAACCTCACCGATGCGGTCGTGAAGGTCGTCTACGGCAGCGGCCGTCAACGCACCGAGAACAACCGGTGGGTGTTGTTCCGCTCGCACTACGGATTCGACGCGTTCTACTGTCAGCCCGGCATAGAAGGGGCTCACGAGAAGGGTGGGGTGGAAGGGGAGGTGGGTAGGTTCCGCCGCACCCATCTGTCTCCGATGCCGGTGGTGGATTCTTTGGAGCAGTTGAACGAGCAGATCCGTGGCTGGGACCTCGTTGACGAGACCCGGCGGATCAGCGACCGCATCCGCACCGTCGGCCAGGACTTCGCTATCGAGCAACCCGTGCTGGCCCCGGTGACGGCGGACCGGTTCGAGCCGGGGCTGTCACTGAGCCCGCGGGTGAACAGGTCCAGCCTGGTGCGGGTACGGACGGCGTCGTACTCGGTTCCGGCACGATTCATCGGCCGGCCCGTCCGGGTGTCCCTGCGCGCATCGGAAGTCATCATCTTCGACGGCCGCACCGAGATCGCCCGCCATGCTCGGGTGGTCGCCCTCCACGGCCAGAGCGTGAACCTGGACCACTACCTCGAGGTCCTGCACCACAAGCCCGGTGCTCTGCCCGGATCGACCGCGTTGGCTCATGCCCGTGCGTCGGGCACGTTCACCCACGCCCACGAAGCGTTCTGGGATGCAGCCCGGAAAACCGAAGGTGACGCCGGTGGCACCAGGGCCCTGATCGACGTTCTTCTGCTCCATCGGTCAATGAACGCGGAGGATGTCATCGGCGGGATCACCGCGGCACTCACCGTCGGGGCGGTGACCGCAGACGTCGTCGCTGTCGAAGCCCGACGGCACCAAACCCTCACTGGCACGGACCGCCACCCGATCGAGCAGGTACGCAGCGCCGAGCGGCGGGTAGTCAGCCTGACACAACGCCGCCTCGCGGATCCCGCCGCGGTGATCGCCGGTCTCCCTCCAGATAGGCGCCCACTGCCCAATGTCAACGCGTACGACCAACTACTGCGACTACCCGCCCGATCAACCCCGCCCACAGCCGTCCCGGCTGACCATGAAAGAACAGGCTCATGACTTCCGTCACCACCAGTATCACCACCACTCTGCGCCGTCGGCGAGGACTCACCGAGGAAGCAGCCAACGCAGCGATCGACGGAGCCTGCCGCCGGCTCCGCCTCCCCACGATCCGGGCGGTCGTCGAAGAAGCCACGACCGCCGCGCAAAAAGAGCAACTGTCCTACCAGGGGTTCCTCGCGGAACTACTACTGGCCGAATGCGACGACCGCGACCGCCGCTCCTCGGTCCGCCGGGTCAAAGCCGCCGGATTCCCCAGAGACAAATGGTTGGGGGACTTCGACTTCGACGCCAACCCGAACATCAACCCCGCCACGATCAACACCCTCGCCACCGGCGAATGGGTCCGAAAAGGCCAGCCCCTCTGCCTGATAGGAGACTCCGGGACCGGCAAATCACACCTCCTCATCGGTCTCGGGACAGCCGCAGCCGAGAAAGAGTTCCGGGTGAAGTACACCCTCGCGACACGACTCGTCAACGAACTCGTCGAAGCAGCAGACGAGAAGAACCTCGCCCGTACCATCGCCCGCTACGGCCGCGTCGACCTCCTCATGATCGACGAACTCGGCTACATGGAACTCGACCGGCGCGGCGCTGAACTCCTCTTCCAAGTACTCACAGAACGCGAAGAGAAAAACTCCATCGCCATCGCCTCCAACGAATCCTTCTCCGGATGGACAAAAACCTTCACCGACCCCCGACTCTGCGCAGCGATCGTAGACCGCCTCACCTTCGGCGGCACCATCATCGAAACAGGCACCAACTCCTACCGCCTCGCCCACACCCGCGGCCAATCGGTCACACCATGAGCCGACACAGAATTTAACTGCCAGGAAGCTCGCCGCCCATCTATGATAAGACACAGGCACTTCAACGTTGTCGGGAAATGTCCTCGAGCCCTCCACCGCTCACAGGTATAAGGAGTTAGGGACCCAATGGCGTTCGTCGAACAGATCAGCTTTCGGATCTCGACGCCGTAGTCCAAGAACGGGATGAACTCTCCCCAAGTGGGAGGTCAAAGCCGGATGATGACTTCGTAGCGTTTGCCTGAACGAAGCTCACGCCATCAAACTAACTTGACGTAAGCGTTCTATCCAGATTCCTTCAATGATGTCGGGCCAAAAAGCAATGGGTGGTTGCAGGTGTCACCATCTGCAACCACCCATTCACTACTCAGATCAGACTTTAGCCTATTTCCTAATGCTGAGGTAAAACGGGACGAGCACTCCGGCCTGCTGTGCCAGATACATGGTATTGACAGCAGTTCCAGCAATTCCATTGTAGTCACCGGGCGCAAAATCGTAGCGGTCCCTCAGGGTTACAAACCCACCCGATTTCGTCCAGCTGAACGCATGAATCGCATAATAGAGGTCCTTTTGAGCAACATTACCGGAGTTAGGGAATGATGCCGTACCACTTGTTTTGGTGCCATACTTCAGCTTGGTGAAAACCGTTGACGCCAGAACTCGGTCAGCATTCCCGTTGTAAACAGGCGTGTAACTACTATTAACTCTGCTGTTGTTCTTTGCATGCAGCAGAAGCTCATTTGAAAGCGTGTAACCCTTGGCATAAAACCACGTACTGATAGTTGCGACCGCCACAGAATAGACAGGATGCGTCACTCCCTTAGCTTGATAGCCTGAACTATACCCAATGTAATCTGACCTCAGCTCTTCAACCGTGGCTATTTGCTCTCGAAGACTATTCTTCTCGCTTCTACCCAGATCACTCGCGGCAAGTTGCCCTCGATAATCACTCAGCATTGCGTCGAGTTCAGAAATGACATCAGTGCCTGATGCAGCCAAATCAGCCTCAACTTCTGCCAAATTTTCCTCTACAATAGATATCGAATCTATCGGAGGTGCAGCCGACGCGACGGGCGCACTGGGTATCACTACTAAAAGCAATGACATAGCAGCCATAAGAGTCAGAACGATTCGTTTCATGCTTGATCCTTACTATAAAATTGATAGAACGAAAGGGGGTTACAATATTTCTTCATACAGGAAGAACTTGTTTTCAGTTGCATCATATAAGCAGAGAAGGATCCCTCCAAACTTAGCCACTTGTCGTTTGTACACTTCGCGGGGCGGAATAGCAATGCCATTCTTAGGATCAAATTGGTTAGTGACATTTTCTATTAAGGCTACTTGTGCTTCAGTGAGCCCTTCGCGATCCATGTCGCCATAGTCGAAAAACGTTCCATTCAGCGAAATGTCTGCTTGTACTTCATATATCGTCAACCGGTAACCGTCTCCATGGAAGCTGGATTCCTCGTAGTGTTCGACCTCTCGCAACCCTTCGGGAACGGAAATGCCCCAGTTAGCCTGCAAACCTTTCTCCGTGGAAAAGATCGCGTTACCAACGAAATACACAACGATCCCAGCTAGGATTAGCAAAACCGGGATAAGGAGAAGCACCAGACGCCAGCGGCGTAGCCGCTGAATGGGCTTGTCGTAGCCATTATCTGTAAGTGACATTTCTCTATCCCCTCGTGTCTGTCACAACTTTTGGCAACCTAGCACGCTTCGATGAGCCGTGGGATGATTTTCAAACAGTTTCACAAATCCGGTAAGAAGGGCGGATCAGCGGAGACCCCCGTCGTGCCTTCTGCCGCTCCAGTGCAATCAACGATCCACAACACTGACCGCTACCGGACACCCACGCCTTCACCGATCGGTGGCTTGAGGCGAAGGGCTCCCTGCTGACCATGTTGGCGCCAAGTCTCTCCGTCCCGGCGGAGCCCGGAAACCTTGACATAGAGATCGCACACGGATAGGTGTCACGGACGCCGCGCTGGTCGGGTGTCCCAGCGGTGGCTGGTCCAAGCGACGCGGATGAGTCTGCGTGTGATGATGATGGCCCCGGCCAAGGCGATGAACGCCTCAATGACTTTGGTGTGTCTCTCGGTACAGACCAGGAGTTTCTTGAAGCCGCGGTTGTGCCACGAGTTGGTGCGCTCCACGACCCACCGGGCTCCGGCCTGTAGCGGTGTGCCCTTCTTACTGATCACCGATCCGCATCCCAGCTCATCGAGTAACTCTCGTGTGATTTTGGAGTCGTAGCCGGCATCAAGGTGCACCGTGATCTTTTCGGGTAGGTCGATGCCGAAGCGTCCCAGTTTTTCCAGTGTGGGGCGCAACAGTGGTGAGTCGTGCCGGTTTGCTGGCGCCACCACGCATCCCACAGGGATGCCCCAGCCGTCGGTCAGCAGGGAGCGTTTGGTGCCTTGTTTCCCGCGGTCCACGGGTGACTTGCCGGCGGCTTCGCCGCCGCAGGGCGCTTTCACGATGCACCCGTCCACGCTCAGATTGTGGAGATCGAGGCCGACGATACGGTCGTAGGCTTCTAAACACAGATGCTCCAACGCGGTGAACACCCCGGCTGCGATCCATTCATCGCGGCGGTGGCGCAGGGTGGTGGCGGAACATGTGGTGTCGGCGATTTTGGCGTAGGCGACACCGAAGACCAGCACCTGGATGAGTTTGTCGAAGATGATTCGGTCGCTGATCCGAGGCCGGTGCCAGCCCAAAGGATGCGTCACCAGTTTGTCAGGAAGAAGGGCTATGAACTGGTGCCAGACCGGTTCAATGATGGATGATGGGACAGCAGGCACAAGCACCCTTGGGGAAGACGGAGCATAGATTCCCTCGTTTTCTACTGGAACTTGTGCCTGCCCCATGTCATGACACGCCGCGCCTATCCGCGCGATCTCATAGTCACACCCAAAGCCACACGCCGACCATGCGACGGCGCACGGCACAGGGCATAGGTGCGAAACGGGGGCAACACGAGAGGTAAGCGCGCAGGGCAGCGGAGCGCTTTTCCAATCGTTGACGGTTTTCAAGTATTTGGTCTACCAGACGAACATTCAAGAGACGTAGCGAGCCGACCTTCGCACGCGGTGCGCCTCGACACTTTGCTCGATGTGGGGCCAGCTTAGATTGTCAAAGTGGGCACCACTTGGGTTGACATAGCCATCAGTCCGTGCTTGCGGGACAGCAGTGCCCTCTTGAAGTGAATCTCGGCTGCGTCGATCTCGGACCGAGGGATCTGCGGACCGAACACCTGCAAGATGCTGAACAGGTAGCGGCCCGGCTGGTTGGGGTCGTGCCCGATAAGCTCTCGCATCGCGATGTTTCCGCCATGCCCATCCCGGGCGTAGGTGGTCCAGCGGCCCCAGATCCGCTCTCCGCCATCTGCCTTGCCGACGTACAGCTTCCCGGTCACGGTGTCGGCAACCAGGTAGATCCCCTGCACAGCTCCCAGGGCGGCTTGCCACTTCGTATAGCGTGAGTTGCCCACCATTTCGAGCAGCTCCGCGTACGGCAGCAGCACCTTGTCGTAGCCGGGGAACTCGACCACGTGTGGGTCGGCGATCTCGACCACAGGGAGCTTCGCTCCGAGTAGGCCGCGCTTGGCCCAGTTCACTGGGTCCTTTGACCACTCGATCAGCAGTTGGCCGTGGAGCGACCTGAGCAGGCCCGACTCCTGCAGCTGGAACGACCGATGAGTGTCCGTCCGCTCTTCCATTACCTCGCCCGCGTTGTCGAACACGGTGAGAAGGCGGCATCGGCGACCGGACTCGGCCATGAAGATCAGCCACCACCGGGGTGGGTCGGCTGGGATCTTGCCCGGCTTCACGTGCTGGACCCGGGTGTAAGCCAACACCGCCTCTGGGCTTGTCTCGGCGCGGGAGGCCAGCCCGTCCGACTTATAGGTGTGGCGGATCACCAGCACCGCGGCCGGGTCTACTCCGGCGGCGTGCAACACATCGCCCAGAGTCAGGACGAACTGATTGTTCGGGTCGAACCCCATGTGGGTGAACATACCGCCCCATGGGCCGGGAGCTCGATCGGTCGGGAGGCGCGAAACAGGCACGTGGCGCTCATGTCGCGCCTGGGCTGTCCACGCGGAAGGGGACCAGTCCCAACACGGTCGATCCGACCATTGGGGGGCCTCAAGTCGGCTGATGCAGAAGTGCCCGGTCAGGGTGCCGTCGGCCGCTGGTGGTCCTCTGGCTCAGAGTCCGCTCGCAGCATGCTGCGGAGTGCGGCCACCTCTTCGCGTAGGAGCTGGATGTCCCGAGAGACGGAGGCGGACTCTGCGTTGGCCTCGCTGACACGCTCGACGATCCACGAGGCGAGGGTCGCGGTGACGGTGCCCAGTATCGCGATACCAGACACCATCAGTCCGACGGCGACCCCACGCCCAAGCGGAGTCACAGGGTAGCGATCGCCGTAGCCGACGGTGGTCATCGTGGTGGCCGCCCACCAGAATGCA
>Ga0073899_10004873_pt1 | contig 11729 bp, 13 predicted proteins | sample KloWWTmetaKNB5Ph_FD_88975 | JGI IMG/M metagenome (GOLD analysis project Ga0073899, IMG submission 88975) | Active sludge microbial communities from Klosterneuburg, Austria, studying microevolution and ecology of nitrifiers - Klosterneuburg... | ecosystem: Engineered > WWTP > Aerobic digester >...
AAGAGCAGAACGAAGAGTCGATTGAGGAACTCAAGGCTCGTCGTCACGATAAAAACTCAGGCAAGGTCGACGAAGACGAGACCGAGGCCGCCGAAGCTTTCGAGTTGCCCGGCGCTGACTTGTCTCACGAAGAACTAGCCGTTGAGGTGCGTCCGCGCCAAGACGACGAGTTCACCTGTTCGCGCTGTTTCTTGGTGCACCACCGCAGCCAACTGGCTGACGCAGCCAAGCTGATTTGTCGCGACTGCGAATAGTTTGTGACCTATGCGGTCGCCTCGCGCGCTGAGCGCTCGGCGACCGCATATTCATTGGTGCGCGTGTCGTAGCTCCAAAAGTCGCGCAGCCAAACGGCAGTGATCCCCACACCCACAATGCAGGCCAGGCCACCGCTGGCCATGGCGCCTCTCACCGTCCACAAGTCGGCAGTGATCCCCGCACGCACTTGGCCGCCGTAGGGGCCGACCGAGTACGACAACATCTCTAGGCCAGCCAACCGTCCGCGCATGGTGTCAGGAATTGTCTGGTTCCAGATGATCTGACGAAATAGCGCGCTGATCATGTCGGCGGCACCAGATAGGCCAAGGCAGACCAGCACCAGCCACAACGAGTGGGAAACGCTGGCTAGAGCCACGAATCCGCCATAGGCGGCCGCGGCGAGCACAATCACCCGACCGTGGTGATTGATGCGCGCGGTCCACCCTGAGGTGGCGGTGGCGATCAGGCTGCCCACGACCTCGGCGGTGTAAAGCAGCCCCAACACCTGTGGCTGCTTGAAAACTTCGTGAGCTAGCGCCGGAAATAGCGCCACGGGCAACGCAAAGAACATCGCGGCGATGTCGACCACATAGGTGCCCAGCAGGTCACGTCGTCCAAGCGCATATCGCACGCCTCGACCGATGGAGCCAATTGAGGGGGGCTCGGTATCGGTGGTGTGGGGATATTCGCGCAGTCGGGAGAAGAGCACTGTTGCTAGCAGCAGCCCGAATGCGTCGATCGCGAAACACCAACCCGACCCCTTCCACACCAACAAGAGACCTCCGAGGCTGGGTCCGAGCAGGAGGCCGATGTGAGTGCCAAGACTGGCCAAGCTCATCGCGGCGGGGAGTTGCTGGTGAGTGACAGTGCGCGGCACCAGTGCTTCGCGGGCGGGGCGCTGAGCTGATCCGGCCGCTGAGAGCAGCGCCGATAGCACATAGATCGCCACCAGACTCGGCTCTGGCAAGAGCGCATTGACAGCCAGTGCGGCAGTGAAAATGAGCTGCAGTAGTTCCGTGACAACCAGAATCTTGCGTCGATCACCGTGATCGGCAAGGGCGCCGCCGTACAACCCAAAGAAGATCATCGGCACCAGTTCGGCCAAGCCAACCAAACCGACAGCAAGATTCGATTCGGTGAGCTGATAGACCAGCCATGGCACTGCGACGTAGGACAGCATCTGGCCGAGGTAGAAGATCGAGCCTGCCCACCACAAGATCCGAAAGTCACGTGACTCGCGTAAGGGAGCCAGATCCGGAATCAGTTGGGCGAGCCGTCGCAGGAAGGACACGGGGGCACTGTGACACGCGTCCGCGTCACGGGGCCAGGCATTTAAGCGCTAGCGGAGGCCTTGCTCTTCGAGCTGTCGCCCACTCCGGGAGGGACTTTGCCGGTGGACTTGGTGTAGTACTGCGCAGCTTTGCGATTGGCGAACATCCTGGCCGCTGCGATCGCCGAAGCGCTGACGATGGCCCAGGCGAATGCCTCACGACCGCTCACCTCGGGGTCAGCGAGGTCTTGAGGGGGCTTCTTGCCGGTGGCTAGCCGCCACAGCCCGTCGAGGAGTTGCTTAACCACGGTGGCCGCGAGCATGGCCGAGCCGACCGACAACATCGACCAGACCTTGGATGAGGGTTGCTTAGTCTTCTTCGCCACGAGACCTCCGATGAGTCGAGAACGTGATTCTAGGCAGACGCGTTGCTCAACGCGGTTGCCAAAGCCTGGCTGTGTCGCGTCGAGACCAGCCAGTACGGCGTGGGGTCGTCGGGATCGGTGATCTCGACCTTGACCGAGGTGCTCAAGTAGGGGCGGGTCACCAGCCATGCGGTCGCAACGGCTTCGACGCCTAGGGCTCGACGAGTTGATTCGCGATCGAGGGCCACTGCCTGACCGACGAACTCCAGGGGGATTTGGGCGGCGCCGGCCCGAAAGTGCGTGTCAGTGACTTCGACGCGTGCTGATCCAATCCACACAAGCAGTGCCACGGCCAGCGCAGCCATCAGCGCGGTTGCCAACACGGTGACCCAACCTGGGGTGGCGACTAAGAATGCCAACCAGCCTGAGGCCACGAGCATCGTGGCTTGCACCCACCAACGCAGGGGAACGTAGAGACGCTCTGTGTAGGGGGCTTTCACGAGGTTAACGATGCCTTATCTGTGCGGGCTGGTCGCAAGTGCCCCCAGTGGCTGGCCCCGCTATCGTCCTCAGAGTGATCGACGAAGAAGCCATTGAGATTCTCCGACTCGACCCCGGACTACCCCTGCCTAGCTATGCACACAAGGGTGATGCGGGTTTAGACCTGTTTGCTGCACAAGATTTGCTCTTGGCGCCTCACGCGCGCGGTTTGATGCCAACGGGCATCGCGTTGGCGCTGCCCGAGGGGCTCGCGGCCTTTGTGCATCCGCGCTCTGGCCTGGCCTTGCGCCATGGCCTGTCGATCGTGAACTCACCGGGAACGATTGATGCGGGATATCGCGGAGAGATCAAGGTGCTCTTGGTCAACACCGACCCGGCCGAATCCATCCACATCGTGCGCGGGGATCGGATTGCGCAGTTGGTGATCCAGCGCTTCGTGCACGCCAACTTTGTCGAGGTCGAGGCCTTGCCAGAAACAACACGTGGCTCAGGGGGATACGGTTCCACTGGTGGTCACGCCGCACTGGGCCAGACCAATCTCGAGTCGCAAGGATCAAAACTGTCGTGAGACGTCGTCGCAAGGACACCGCTCCTGCACAAGTTGCCGAGCCAGTCAGCGCACCCCAGGCCGGTCAAGGGCCTTTTGATTTCGATGAGCTAGGTCTCGACGATGGCACCGAGTTGGGCTACTCCGCGCTTGATCTTGGCGGGATTTTGCTTCCTGCCCCGCCTGATGGGTTCGAAGTGCACGTGCAAGCTGATGAAGAGAGCGGTCACATCAACGGCTTGTTGGTGATGGGCCCAGATAGTGGGCTTGAGGTTGCCGCAGTCGCACGAGGTCGCAATTCCTCAGCGTGGGTCGAGCGACGCATCGCCTTGACTCATGAGGTCAGCAACGCCGGTGGCAAGGTTGAAGCTGCCGAGGGCGAACTCGGTGATGAGCTGAGCTGCGAGGTCCCAATGAAGGGTCCCGATGGTCAAGTGGTGCAGTCATCTTTGCGGTTCATTGGGTTTGAAGGTCCCCGCTGGCTGCTGGTTGGCACGTTGCACGGCCGAGCGGCGGTTGACCCGGGTGCCGCAGCGGAGTTGCGCACCATGTTTCGTAGCGTCGTCGTGCGCCGCGGGCCGGGGGCGATGATCCAAGGCGAACCCATTCCATTGCACCTGCCAACAGGATCGGAGTAGCCCTATGCCGCGCCAATCTGTGATCCGTCGAGGCTTAAGACGCTGGGCTAACCACGAGCGCGACGAGGCGCATGAGTTGCGTCGGACCAACCAAGAGCAGGGAATCACCTCGATTGCCGATTCTCCTGATCGTGAGCCAGTGACCGTGCAAGGCACCGTGCGCACCGTGACCCTTCGGCCCCGAGGTGGTGCGCCCGCACTTGAGGCGGAGTTGTACGACGGCTCCGGTGTGTTGACGCTCATCTGGCTCGGGCGACGCCGGATCACCGGCGTGTCACCTGGTCGATGGATCAAGGTTCAAGGCCGGATCGGTCGCCAACAACGCATGCGGGTGATGTTTAACCCTCGCTACGAGTTGCGCCCGTGAGCCCGGATGCAACTGTCGAGGAGGTGGTGCGCCACCAACTCGCCAAGGCACTCGGGGGCGTGCGAGGCATGCTCGAGGCTGCCGTACCCACGATCAGTTTCACCATCGCGTTCTTAACAACCAACAGGCTATGGCTGGCCGTAGGTCTCAGCGTGGCGGCCGCCACGGTGCTGCTGATCGTGCGTTTGGTTCAACACACAAGTGTTCAGTACGTCATGAATGCCTTCGTTGGTATCGCGATCGGCGCCTTCTTTGCCTGGCGAGCTGCGCAGGCCGGGGGAGACGCCACCAGCCAGGCCTTGGCGTACTTCTTGCCCGGCATCTTGATCAACTCTGCCTATGCCGTGTTGATGATCCTGAGCATTCTGTTGCGCCACCCTGTGGTCGGCTACATCGTCGGCAGCGTCGCGCATCACCCCACTGAGTGGCGCCAAGATCCGGCACTCGTGAAGTTGTGTAGTCGTTTGACCTGGGTCATGGCCATGCCCATGGTGCTTCGGGCCTCAGTGCTGGGTGCGCTCTATCTGGCTGGCAAGTCGGGGGCGATGCCTTCATCGACCGCAATCGCCAGTCTGGGCGTTGCCAAACTGGCGTTGGGCTGGCCGCTTGTCGTCGCTGGGCTGCTCGTGATGATCTGGCTGCTCACACGCGACAAAACGCCTGTGACCGCTCAGACCCACGTGCTCGAGGACTAGCCGCCGTGTTCCGCGGGGGCTAGAAGGCGCTCCAGGGCATCCTCGTTGTGCTCGGGACAGATGAACAGCAGTTCGTCTCCGGCCTCGACTGGCTGCTCGGGGTCAGGGGTGTAGACCTGACCATCGCGCAAGATGGCCACCAGCACTGCTTCTTCGGGGAACGGAATCAGCCCTGAAGCCTTGCCGACGTACGGCGAATCATCGGGCAGCGTCATTTCGACAAGGTTCGCGTTGCCCTTGCGGAAGGTAAACAACCTCACCAAGTCTCCAACGCTGACTGCCTCTTCGACCAACGCCGACATGATGCGCGGGGTCGAGACATTGACGTCGACGCCCCATGCCTCGTTGAACAGCCATTCGTTGTTGGGGTGGTTGACCCGCCCGACCGTGCGTGGCACGCCGAACTCGGTCTTGGCCAACAACGAGGCAACCAGATTTGCCTTGTCATCACCGGTAGCCGCGATCACAACGTCGCATTCGTTGAGGCGCGCGTCTTCGAGTGAGGAAAGTTCACAGCAGTCGGCCAGGAGCCATTGAGCGTCCGGAACCCGATCAGGCTTGATGGCCGAGGGCTCCTTGTCGATGAGCAGGACCTGGTGGCCGTTGCCTAGGAGTTCGCGAGCAATGGACCGGCCGACGGCGCCTGCTCCGGCGATTGCGACTCTCACTCTTCTACCGGACCTTCCTCGATGTGGGCGTAGACGCTGGTCACCGTGTCTTCACGCATCACCAGGTGGAGCGTGTCGCCTTCTTGGATCACGATTTCGCGGCTGGACAAGACGCCTTCACCGAGTCGGTCAAGCCAGGCGATGCGACAACCGGTGTGCTCTTGAAAGTCAACGGTGCGACTGCCGATCCACTTCTGTGGAGCCGCCAACTGATCGATGCGAATGGTCCCCGACGGGTCACGGAAATCGGGCTCGGCACCAGCAGGCAGCATGCGACGAAGGACCTGATCGGCAGTCCACTTGACGGTCGCGACGGTCGTAATGCCGAGCCGTTGGTAGACCTCAGCGCGACCGGGGTCGTAGATGCGAGCGACAACCGTTTGAACTCCAAAGTTCTCGCGCGCCACGCGGGCAGCGATGATGTTGGAGTTGTCACCACTCGAAACGGCCGCGAAGGCGTCGGCGCGTTCGATGCCGGCTTGGATCATGACGGAGCGGTCAAAGCCGTAGCCAGTGACCTTCGTGCCATTAAAGCCAGGGCCCAAACGCCGAAAGGCGTCAGGGTTGGAATCGATCACACTCACGGTGTGGTTTCGGTCTTCGAAGCTCTTGGCCAACACCGAGCCAACCCGGCCACAGCCCATGATCACGACGTGCACGAGGTAGACGTTACCCGCCTTTAGGTGTGCGCAGTGCGCACCAACTCGTTGTGGTGTTCTAGCCTGGGTCCTTGTGGGCGTCGGAAATGTTTCCAAGCGGATCCTGCTAGGTCGAAAACTGCGGTCTTCTCAACTGGGGGAGACGCTGTTACCTAAGCGGATTGCCTTGCCCGTTTTCGCAAGCGATGCGCTGTCCTCGGTGGCCTACGCGCCCGATGAAGTCTTCATCATGTTGTCGTTGGCCGGGGCCACTGCCTACGCATTTAGCTGGAAGATCGGCATCGTGGTGGCCATCGTGATGCTCACCGTCGTGGCCTCCTATCGCCAAAACGTGCACGCCTACCCCTCTGGAGGTGGCGACTACGAGGTGGCCACGGTCAACCTTGGTCCGCGGGCCGGACTCACTGTCGCCAGTGCTCTGCTCGTTGACTACGTCTTGACGGTTGCGGTGTCGATTAGCTCAGGCGTGCAAAACGCGGCCTCGGCTGTTCCTGCACTCTCGGGCCACGAAGCAATCGCGGCTGTCGTCCTGGTCGTGGTCTTGGCGGCCATGAACTTGCGTGGGGTGCGCGAATCCGGATCGATGTTTGCGGTGCCCACTTACGGCTTCATGCTGGGAATTTTGGGCATGGCGGCCTTTGGTGCGTTCAAACTGGCCACCGGCACCCTGGGCCAAGTCGAGAGTGCTCACCTGCTCATTGAGCCTGCCAAGAACTACAGCGGCGAGATCTCGATGGGGGCCATGATCTTCCTTCTGGCGCGCGCGTTCTCGTCTGGCTGCGCCGCATTGACCGGGGTCGAGGCCATCTCAAACGGGGTGCCTGCTTTCCGCAAGCCGAAGAGCAAGAACGCCGCGACGACATTGCTTTTGCTCGGCATGATCGCCATCACCATGTTGATGAGCATCATCTTGTTGGCCAACAAGATGGGACTGAAGTACGTCGACCCACACGAAATCGAGCGACTTCGCAATCCCGACGGCAGCGCCTTCACCGGCGACCAGCACACGGTGATGGCCCAGTTGGCCAAGGCAGTCTTTAGCGATTTTCCGCCTGGGTTCTACTTCGTCGTTGCCATGACCGGCATCATCTTGGTGTTGGCTGCCAACACTGCCTTCAATGGATTCCCTGTTTTGGGTTCGATCTTGGCTCAAGACGGCTACATGCCCCGGGCGCTTGGCTCGCGCGGAGACCGGCTTGCCTATTCAAACGGCATCGTGATGCTGGCGTTCTTCGCGATCGTCTTGATCGTGGCCTTCAACGCCGAAGTCACCCGGCTGATCCAGCTCTACATCGTGGGTGTGTTCGTCTCGTTCAACCTGTCCCAACTCGGCATGATCCGGCACTGGACTCGCCATCTGAAGACCGAAGCCGATCCAGCGCAGCGACGTCACATGATTCGCTCGCGGGCGATCAACTCCTTTGGGTTGGCGATGACCGCAGTGGTGTTTGTGATCGTGTTGATGACGAAGTTCCTCGAAGGCGCGTGGATCGCCATCTTGGCGATGGGCATCTTCTACCTGATCATGCAAGGCATTCGACGCCACTATGACCATGTCGCGGAGGAACTCAAGGTCACCCACTTCGACCCGGTGTTGCCGACTCGCGTCCACGCGATCTTGCTGGTCTCAAAGTTGCACAAACCCACGCTGCGCGCGTTGGCCTATGCAAAAGCGGCACGACCCAACATCCTCGAAGCAGTGCTGGTCGACACCGATTCTGAGTCGACGGACAAGTTGATGGAGGAGTGGGACAACGCCGGTATCGAAGTGCCGCTGAAGGTCCTTTACTCGCCGTACCGCGAGATCGTGCGGCCCATCGTGCAATACGCCGCCTCGATCCAAGAGGCCAGCCCCCGCGGTGTGGTGGCCGTTTATGTGCCTGAGTACGTCGTGGGCCGCTGGTGGGAGCAACTCCTGCACAACCAGACTGCTTTGCGCCTCAAGACTCGCCTGCTCTTTAGCCCCGGGGTCATGGTCATCGCCGTGCCCTACCAACTGCGATCCTCTGAGATTGCCTTGGCTCGCGATGAGTGGGAGATGGACCGCCTGATGCCTGGAGACGTACGACGCGGACGGGTGCGTCCAGAATGAGTGCGTCGCGAAGACGCACTCGACCACGCCACAGCCGCGGCGAATCGTGTGTGGGGCAAATGCTCCAACTCACCTGTGGCCCCATCGCACACGGGGGCTTTACGGTCGCCCGCTCAGATGAGGGCCGCGTGGTGTTCGTTCGACACTCCCTGCCAGGTGAACGGGTCGTCGCGGAGGTCACAGAAGGCACCGAGGGCGACAAGTTCTGGCGAGCAGATGCCATCGAGGTGCTGGAGCCCTCACCCGATCGTGTGGTGGCGCCCTGTGAGTTCTCAGGAGCCGGAGGCTGCGGGGGCTGCGACTTCCAGCACGTGTCCCTCTCGGCCCAGCGCCAACTCAAGGCCAATGTCGTCATGGAGCAACTTCGGCGGTTGGCCAAACTTGATTGGGACGTTGAAGTCGAGGCAGTCGATGAGACCGGTCTTGGCTGGCGAACACAAGTCACCTATGTGCCCACACGCACGGGCTTTGGGCTACGCAAGCATCGCAGCCATGACCTGGTTGAGGTCGATGAGTGTCTGATTGCGACCCCACAGGCGCAGCCCGGAGCCTCCGGCAACATTGACTCCCAGGTGCGCGGTGTGAACTTCAAGGTGCCGACCGATGGGTTCTGGCAGCGGCACAAGTCGGCTCCCGAGGTTCTGACGAGCGCGGTGTTGGCCGCAGCCCAGGTGCAAGCCGGCGACGCGGTGTTCGATCTTTATTCCGGGGTTGGACTCTTTGCCCGGTTCCTGGCCGAGGCAGGTGCAGGCATCGTGCATGCCGTTGAAGGCGCCAGCGATGCGACCAAGGCAGCTGAGCTCAACCTGGCCGGGTTGCCGGTGGAGGTCATCACTGATGACGTGGCCCGATGGCTCACCGATGCTCCCGAGCAGGTGGATGTCGTCGTACTCGACCCGCCGAGGGCGGGCGCCAAGGCCCGCGTGATCGAGGAGATCTGCGCACGTAGCCCACGTCGAGTGGTGCATGAGGCCTGCGACCCGGCCTCCTTAGCCCGTGACGTCGCGCTCTATGCCACGCATGGCTACCACCTCAGCAACCTGCGGGCATTCGATCTGTTCCCCATGACGCACCACGTTGAGTGCGTGGCAACGTTGGAAAAGTCCTGACCTCAGCAAATCTTCGCGGCACGTCGTTGCTCTAGAGACAGTCTTAACGCGCTCGAGGCTCGCACTGACTAGGGGAGTTGCAGTTGGGCCCAGCCGGAGCCGATTTGGTCAGTAGCCACGACGGTGGCGCCGGTTTCGGCGCACCAACGCTGGACCATGGCTCGCTCGTCCTTGCAGTTTGCATCGTCCACGAGCACCGCTGCACCAGGGGCTAGGTGCTCGCGCAACAACGGTACGGCGGGGTAGCGAGCCATCGGGCTGCCGACGCCAGGGGGACCATCGACGAAGAGCAGGTTGATGTCGTCGAGGTCGGCAAATCCATTGGGGTGGTACCACTCCCACTTCTCGTCCCCGACCACGCGCTGGGTCAACGGAGCAACGCGGATGTCGACCAGTTCGGCCAAGCCGTGGCGCTGGAGCGACGCACGAGTGAGGGCCGCGTAGTCCTCGTTGTGGTCGATGCTGATGAGTCGGCCCCTACCGGTTTGCTTGATCAGCCGCGCAAAGAGCACGGTTGAGCTGCCACCGCCCAGTTCGACGATCAGCGGATCCTCATGCGAGAGCACGATCTCAGCCAGTCGGCGCTGGACCATGGCTGAGGTGGCCCAGCCCTGGGTGCTGGGGGTGGGAGCGCCAACAACGGGGATCGCGGCCAGCGAGGCCACCGCATCCACAGTTGCCCGGGTGAGCAGATGTTGCTGGCGGTTCTGCTTGATCAAGGTATTTCCCAGGGTCGGGATGCCCTTGCGCTCGAGGGATTCGACTCGATGTGCAAGTGACCGCACTTGGCGCAGCACAGCCAGAACGCCACCCACGCCAATGACCGCAACAACAAGTGTTGCCACGCTGATGAAGGTGTCCACTGATCCTCGCCGGGTTGGTTGCTAGCTAAATCCGCACTCTATCGGCCAGCCTGAGTCACTCGAGAGGACCGGTCAGGGTGGCCGTGCCTGTCAGAGTTGGGACACCCACCGTGATCCACGTCGATTTCGCGTCTACCTCGAACGGCGCTGAGGCCCCAAGGCGTCCAACATGCACCTCACCGGTCACCGTGCGCGCTCGCCACTGACGCCCAGACTTGGCACGCTGCACGCGCCAACCCCACTCGTGGGGGTGCAGGCGGCGCACTGTCTCGGGGACCTCGTCTGAGCAGACACGATCTGTGAGCAGTGCCAACCCATGACCGTCGCTGGTGGCGCTGACCGGCAGCGGGGGTTCGTTGCGGCCGACGTACGCCGCGACGCTGGTGGCGTCACTGCGTCGTCCTTGCCCAACCAACCAGCCGATGAGTCGTTGCACGGGCAGGGTCTGGGTGCTGGCGAAGCCGGAGTCACCCCACAAGTCGCGCACCATGGACGCCAAGAGGTCCCAGTAGGCATCGCTGCACCCAGGAATAGCCGCGAAATAGTGGTGCAGGTCGCCGGCCATCACCCTGCGGTGGAAGAGGTCAACAACCGCAGGAGAGCCGAGTTGTTGCACGAGCGCCCAGGTGTTGGCCTTCGTGGTGACTCGGTCGTGCAGGTTTGCCACGTCGTCACGACGCTGGGTGACTGACGACTTGTCCTCGCGAACCCGCCACAAATACACAGTCTGGGGGAGTACGTCGAAAGCCTTCGCGCGAAGGAAAGCCTCGGTGATCACCGGCTGGTCTTGGTAGCGAGTGTTCTCTGGGAAGAGCAGTGAGTTGTCTTTCCAAAAGGACGTGCGAAACACCTTGTTCCACACGAACACATCACCGACGATCTCGGGCAATGCCGAGATGTCGATCGCCGTGCGGTGTTCGTGGTGGACCCGCTTGGCCCAGGCTAGGTCGCTGTGGGAGCCGTCGGGGTGGAGCCGCTCGAAGTGGCCCACGACGAAGTCGCTGCCCGAACGTGTCAGTGAGTTGAGCATGGCTTGCCAGGCGCCTTGAATCACGATGTCGTCAGGGTCAACGAAGGTTAAGTACTCACCTGTGGCCGCCTGCACACCCACGTTGCGAGCGCCTCCGGTGCCCCCGGCCGGGTGGGTGATCAGATGCACTCTCGGGTCTTGATAGGCGCTGATGAGTGCTGCGGAGTCGTCGGTGGAGCCGTTGTCGACGGCGATGACCTCTAGATCGACCCCGGTTTGGCTCAACACGCTGTCGAGGGCCTCGTTGATCCAGTTAGCCACATTGCGCACCGGGATCACCACGCTCAAGACCATGAGTCCAACCCTAGCTACGGCGACCTAGTCCTGGGGTTCCCGGGCACGGCGCGGTGCCACATGCTTCCGATATCTCTTGATCTCATGTATCTTGACGTCAAGATACTTTCCATGAGGGACCCGAGGTTTCGACTTCGGCCTCGGCGCGGCAAGATTGACCCGATCAACAACTCAAGGAGCCACCATGTCGAAGCTCAACAGTTTCGGTGCCAAAGGCACATTGACCGTCAACGGTGAGAGCTACCAGATCTATCGCCTCGATGCGGTAAGCGGAGATGGGCTCGACGTTGCATCGTTGCCGTTCTCGCTCAAGGTCTTGCTTGAAAACTGTTTCGCACCGGAGATGGCGGCGACCATACCGAAGCTGACCATAAAG
>Ga0073899_10004874_pt1 | contig 11728 bp, 12 predicted proteins | sample KloWWTmetaKNB5Ph_FD_88975 | JGI IMG/M metagenome (GOLD analysis project Ga0073899, IMG submission 88975) | Active sludge microbial communities from Klosterneuburg, Austria, studying microevolution and ecology of nitrifiers - Klosterneuburg... | ecosystem: Engineered > WWTP > Aerobic digester >...
GCCACCAGCAGCGCCGCGCGCACCGGCGGCCGCGCCTTGCGCAGATCGGCGTGGGCGGCCAGCGCGCGCTCGAGGCGCAGCTGGTGGCGCAGCGTGCCGTAGGTCAGCTCGGTGGCGAACCGCCGGTCGCGCTCGTCGAGATCGGCCGCGGCCAGCTCGCCGCCCAGCGCCAGCGTGGCCCACGCGCCGCGCTCGCCGACCCGCCCGACCACCCGCCGCGCCACCTCGCGAGCGCTGCCGGCGCGCGCGGTCACGGCGCCGCCGTCGGCCGCAGGCGATCGCCGATCGCCAGCCGGCGGCCGTTGGCCAGCTCGCGCGCGGTCAGCCGCTTGCGTCCCGGCAGTTGCAGCTCGCGCACCACGACCACGCCGTCGGCGCACGCGACGTGGGCGCCGGCGTCGTCGATCGCGACCACCGTGCCCGGGGCCTCGGCGACCGCGCCGGGGCGGGCCCGCGCGCCGAACAGCTTGGCGGCGTCGGCGCCGAGGTGCGCGACCGCGCCCGGCCACGGGTCGACGCCGCGCACGTGGGCCGCGACCTGCGCGCACGGCCGCGCGAAGTCGATCCGGCCGTCGTCCTTGGTCAGCATGCGCGCGTGGCTGGCGCCGGCGGCCGGCTGCGGCGTCGCGGCCACCGTGCCCGCCGCGAGCCCGGCCAGCGTGTCGACCAGCAGCGCCGCGCCCAGCGGCGCCAGCCGCGCGAACAGCTCGCCGGCGGTCTCGTCGGGGCCGATCGCCAGCGCGCGGGTCGCCAGCGTCGGGCCGGTGTCCATCCCCTCGTCGAGCTGCATGATCGTCACGCCGGTGGTGGCGTTGCCGTCGATCACCGCCCACTGGATCGGCGCCGCGCCGCGGTACGCCGGCAACAGCGAGCCGTGGACGTTGACGCAGCCGCGCGGGAACGCGGTCAGGATCGCCGGCGGCAAGATCCGCCCGTAGGCCACCACCACCGCCAGCTCGGCGCCGGTCGCGGCCAGGCCGGCGGCGACCTCGGGCGGGCGCAGCTTGGTCGGCTGGATCACCGGCAGCCCGAGGCGCTCGGCCGCGACCTTCACCGCCGGCGGGGTCATCGCCCCGCCCCGCCCGGCCGGCTTGTCGGGCTGGGTCACGACCAGCGCGACCTCGTGGCCGGCGGCCACCAGCGCCTCGAGGCACGGCACCGCGAAGTCGGGCGAGCCCATGAACACCAGCCTCACGCGGCCTCGTCGGGTTCGCGCAGGTGGGCGCGGTAGGCGGCGCGCAGCGCGTCGTCGCGCAGCACCCGGTAGGCCTCGTCGAGCACCACCGCGATCTCGTCGAGCTCGCGCTCCAGCTCGCGGCGCAGCTCGCCGGGGAAGCCGTCGGCGGCGAAGTCGCGCCGGGCCGCCTCGTAGGCGCGCTTGATCTCGAAGCCGGTGGCGTCGGGGCGCACGCCGAGCAGCGCGAAGTAGTCGGCGTCGGCCACCAGCGCCGCGCGGGCCCGGACCCGGGCACGATCGATCGCCAGGTCGCTCTCGCCGATCAGCGCCGGCGCGTCGCCGTCGTCGTCGCCGGCGCGGCGCCGGGCCGAGGCCAGCCCGAGCAGCGTCAGGCTCCACACCAGCGGGTAGAGCCCCGCCAGCCCGAGCCCCGCGGCCCGCGACACCGCGGTCAGATCGCTGGCGCCGTCGAGGCCGGTCAGGGCGGCGCGCTCCTCGTTGGACAGATCGGCGGCGCCGACGATCGCCGCCAGCTTGTCGCGATCGGTGATCTCGACGTGGGTCGTCGGCGGTCCCACCAGCCGCTCCAGGGTCGCCCGGTCGAGCTTGCGGCGGACGCCCTCGAGCACCATCGCCGCCGGGTGGCGCGACAGCCGGATGCGCTCGCCGGTGGCGCCGTCGCCGACGATCAGCCGGTAGTCGCCGCGGTCCCACGCGAACAGCGAGTAGATGATGTCCTCGACGTGGCGGCGCACCGCCGGCAGCAGCTCGCGCCGCTTGAGGTAGCCGCGGTCGACCAGGATCTCGCCCATCCGCCGCCCGGTGTCGCGCACCTGATCCTGGCAGCGGTCGTGCTGCTCGCGGGTGATCTTGCCCTCGCGCACCAAGAGCTCGCCCATGCGATCGCGGGCCAGGTTGGACGACGCGAACACCGGCCGCCCGCCCTCGAAGTGGATCACCTTCTCGGCGCGATCGGCGTGGAACACGACCCGGCCGGTGAAGTCGGTGACGAACATCCGCGCGATCAGCGCCGGCGCGTCGGCGGTGCCGCGGGCCAGCTCGCCGCCCTCGCCCTTGCTGGTCGCGGTGTCGGCGCGCCCGGCGTGGGGATCGGTGGCGCGCTCGTCGGCGCCGACGAAGGTGGCCGCGGTCAGATCGTGATCGTCGTCGACCAGCCCGCCCAGATCGATCTCGGTGTGGTGATCGTGGGCCGGCCCGATCGCCACCGGCGCCGCCGGCAGGTCGCCGCTCTTGAACAGCCGCTCGGCCATCAGCGACATCTTGCGGCGCAGCTCGCGCGCGAAGTCGCCGCCGGCCGGCGGGGGCTCGGGGCTCGGCGGCGGCGGCGCCTTGCGCTCGAGGTCGACCGACAGGTCGTCGTCGATGCCGGCGGCGACGTCGTCGTCGAGCGGATCGTCGTCGAGGTCGTCGCCGATCGGCGCCGGGGTCGACGAGCTCCACGCCCGCGGGGCGGTGCCGGTCGGGGTCGGCTGCGACCAGGCGCGGTCGTCGCCGCCCCCGAGCCCGCCGACGTCGGCCTCGACCGCGCGCTCCGACAGGATCAGCGTCGGCTCGCGCGGCGCGGGCGGCACCTCGGTCGAGCCCGGGCGCCACGCCGGCGCGGCCGGCAGATCGGGCGCCGCCAGCGCCGGCAGCTCGGGGCCGCGGGCCGCCGCCTCGTCGTCGTCGTGGGTGTCGTCCTCGTCGCCGCCCAGCTCGTCGGCCAAGGCGGCCCAGCGCGCGCGCAGGTCCGGCGGCGGGGCGACCGGGGCGGTCGGCGCGTCGGCCACCGGGGCGACGGCCGGCTCGACGATGGCCGGGGCGACGATCGGCGCCGCGCCGGCCGCGGCCAGCCCCGACGTGACCGCGTAGCGCAGCGCCTTGGCCGACAGCGGCCGGGCCACGAAGCGCTCGCCGACGCCCAGCGCGTCGATCGCCGTGCGGATCGGGCCGTCGAGGTCGCCGATCAAGACGACGAACACCTTGCGCGGCAACATCGCGTCACGCATCGCCGAGATCAGCGCGCGGGCGTCGCCGTCGTCGAGCGCCGCCGACACCACCACGACCGCCGGCGCCAGCTCGATGAAGCGCGCCAGGGTCGCGTCGTCGCCGACCTCGAACACCAGCTCGTGGTCGAACGGCGCGTCGCCGTCGCCGCGCAGCGCGGCCGCTAGCTCGGCGTGATCGCCGGCGTTGGCGACCAGGAGGATCGTGGCCATGCGCGGTAGCGACAGGTTTACTACAGCGTCGACAGGGGATCTACGTCGACGGCCACCGTCGCGCCGGGCGCGTCGACGTTGAGCACGCTGCGGATCACCCGCCGCAGCGCCGCGCGGTCGCGGCTGCGCAGCCACACCTGCCAGCGCGAGCGGCCGCGCAGCCGGGCCAGCGGCGCCGGGGTCGGGCCGCGCACCAGCACGACGTCGTCGACCGCGCGCGCCGCCGCCACCGCCAGCGCCGCCACCCGGGTCGCGGCGTCGGCGACCCGGTGCGGGTCCGTGCCGTCGATGCGCACCGCGCACACCCGGCCGACCGGCGGGTAGTCGAGCTCGGCGCGGCCCTCGCTCTCGCGGGCGAAGAACCCGGCGTAGTCGTGGCGGGCCGCGCACGCGATCGCGTCGGCCTCGGGCTGGTAGGTCTGGATGATCACCCGCCCCGGCCGATCGCCGCGGCCGGCCCGCCCCGCGACCTGGGTCAACAGCTGGAAGGTGCGCTCGCTGGCGCGGAAGTCCGGCAGCCCCAGCGCCAGGTCGGCGCACAGCACGCCGACCAGCGTCACGCCGGGGAAGTCGTGGCCCTTGGTCACCATCTGGGTGCCGACCAGGATGTCGACCTCGCGCCGGGCCACCCGGGCCAGCACCGCCTCGGCCTTGGCGCCGCTGGCGACGTCGCGATCGAGCCGCGCCACCCGCGCGCCGGGGAACCGCTCGGTCAGCGCCGCCGCCACCCGCTCGGTGCCCAGGCCCTTGCGATCGATCGCCTCGGCGCCGCACTTCGGGCAGCGCTCCGGCACCCGCTCGCCGTGGCCGCAGTAGTGGCACTGCAGGCGATCCGACGACTGGTGGTAGGTCAGCGACACCGCGCACGCGCCGCAGCGGAACGCGTGGCCGCACGCGCGGCACATCACGAACGTCGCGAAGCCGCGCCGGTTGAGGAACACGATCGCCTGATCGCCGGCGGCCAGGGCCTCGGCCAGCGCCGCGGCCAGCGGCGCCGACAGCATCGCCTCGGCGTCGGCCTTGTAGACCCGCAGGTCGACCACCTGCACCGCCGGCAGCGCGCCGCCGGTCGGCCGCTCGACCAGCGTCACCAGCTGGTAGCGCCCGGCGATGGCCGCCGCGTACGACTCGAGGCTGGGCGTGGCCGAGCCCAGCACGCACACCGCGCCGGCGCGCTGCGCGCGCACCAGCGCCACGTCGCGGCCGTGGTAGCGCACGCCCTCGTCCTGCTTGAACGAGCCGTCGTGCTCCTCGTCGACCACGACGATGCCGAGGTCGCGCACCGGCGCGAACACCGCCGAGCGCGCCCCGACCGCGATCCGCGCGTCGCCCTGCTCGAGCCGGGTCCACTCGCTCAGGCGATCGCGCTCGGACAGCCCCGAGTGCAGGATCGCCACCTCGTCGCCGAACCGCGCGCGGAACCGCGCCGCCAGCTGCGGGGTCAGCGAGATCTCCGGCACCAGCACGATCGCGCCCTTGCCGCGCGCGCGCAGCTCGGCGATCGCGTGCAGGTACACCTCGGTCTTGCCGGCGCCGGTCACGCCGTGCAGCAGGATCGCCGCGAACCCGACCGCGCCGACGATCGCCGCCACCGCCGCGCGCTGCTCGTCGTTGAGCCGGGGCGGCGTCACCGCCGCGGTCAAGCCGTCGCCGATCGCCACCGCCGTCGGCGCGACGTCGCGCTCGGTCACGGTCACCAGCCCCGCCTTGGCCAGCTCGCGCAGCGCCGCCGCCGCGCCGGGCAAGGTGGCCGCCAGGGTCGCCGCCGGCGCCGGCCCCGCCACCAGCGCCTCGATCACCGCCCGGCGCGCCGGGGCCCGCGCCGTGGCCGCCCGCGCCGCGTCGATCGGCTGGGCCAGCGCCACCAGCTTCTCGCGCCTGGGCCGGGTGCGCGCCGCGCTGCGGGCGTCGTCCTCGACCGCCAGCCCGCGGGCGCACAGCGCGGCCAGCTCGTCGGCGAACCGCGACACCTCGGCGCGCGCCATCGGCCGCGCGCTCTGGCCCAGCCGCGCCAGCAGCCGCGCCTGCCGGGGCGGCAGCGCCCCGCCCTCGCCGGCCAAGGCCGCGCGCCCCAGCTCGGTGATCGCCACCACCCGCGTGCTCGACTCACCCGACCCCACCGGCTGCACCAGCCGCAACGCCTCGCCCGGCGGCGCCTCGTAGTAATCGGAGATCCACATCGCCAGCCCCACCAGCTCGCTGGCGATCGGCGCGCCGATCACGTCGGTCAGCGGTCGCGCCGCGACGTCCGGCGGCGGCGCCGCGACCGCCACCCGCACGATCACGCCCGCCACGCCGCGGCCGCCGAACGGCACCAGCACCCGCGCGCCCACCGTCGCCCGCGCCGCCAGCCCCGGCGGCACCGCGTAGGTGAACACCCCGGCGACCGGCAACGCCACCGCGACCTTACAGAATCCAGCCGACATGGGCCGCGCACTGTAGCAGCACGACAGAGGGGCGCGGAGACGGGTGGCGGCGGAGCCGGGGATGGAGATCGGGGACGGAGATCGGGATCGGGATCGGGAACGGGATCGGGATCGGGATCGGGATCGGGAACGGGATCCGGATCGGGATCCGGATCGGGATCGGGATCGGGAACGGGCGGCGGCGTGGGCGTCGGAGGGGCGCGGTAGCGTCCGGGCCGTGGAGCGCCCGCACCCGCCGAGTCCGCGCCGCCACGCGCTCGCCCGCGCGGCCGGGCGCGTGCTGGTCAGCCCAGCGGGGGCAGCGGCGGTGGCGTTGACCGCAGGGACCGCGGCGACCATCGCGGTGGTGGCGGGCATTGCCGGCGAGCTCACCGCCGCCACGCGCGATCAGCTCATCCACGCCACCGACGACGGCGGCGTGGCCCGGGCCATCGACGGCGCTGGCCGCTTGCCGCTGGCGACGCTGGCGATCGTCGCACCGATCGCGGTGGCCGCCGCGCTCGGCGGGCTGCTCGGCCAGGCGGTGCTGGCGCGCGGGCTGTGGGTGCCGCGGCGCGAGGTGCGCGGCGCGCCGGCCACCGGCGCCGAGGCCACCACCGTCGCCGAGCGCGCCGGCGAGGCCGCGCTCACCGTCGCGCGGGCGCTGCTCGTGCTCGGCGTCGCGATCGCCGTCACCGTCGCGCGGCTGCCGCGGCTGGCCCCGCTGGCCACGGCGCCGACGCCGGCCGCCGCCTGGCTCGGGCTGGTCGCCACCGCCGCCGCGACCGCCGCGGTCGCCGCCGTCGCCACCAGCCTCGTCGACGTCGCCTGGCGCTATCACCGCCTGCGGTCCAGCCTGGCCATGACCACCCGCGAGTGGCGCGACGACGCCCGCGAGTCGAGCGGCGATCCGCGCTGGAAGCGCGCCACGCGCGACGCGCAGCGCGACGATCGCGCGCTGATCGCCGACGCCCGCGTCGTCATCGCCGGCGACGCGGTCGCCGTCGCGCTCGGCTGGCAGCCCGGCAGCCCGCCGCGGGTCACGCAGCGGGGCCGCGGGCTCGCCGCCCACCGGCTGCGCAACGCCGCCCGCGCCGCGCGGGTGCCGCTCCACGCCGATCCCGCGCTAGCCGAGCGCCTCGCCGGTGGCGCCGCGGTCCCCGACGACGCGCTGCCCGCCGTGGCCGAGCTGCTCGCGGCGTGCGGCGTCAGCGCCTGAGTTCCAGGGGCTGGTCGCCCAGCCCCCCTCCCCCCGGACGCGGGACGCCCGGCGCATCGCCTCGCGCTCGACCGAACCACATCCAAGCGCTGAGCCGCGCGCGTCAGGTCCCGAGCGCGGCCAGCGTCGCCGGCAGCGCGCGGGTCAGCGCCGCCAGGCCGTGGGCGATCGCGTAGGTCATCGCCGCCATCCCGAGCAGCGCCGCCGCGCGCCCCCACGCCGCCGCCGGCACCACGCTCACCGGCAGCGCGCCCACGCGGTCCACCGCGCCCAGCGTCAGCGCCGCGATCGTCACCGCGCCCAGCACCGGCAGCGCCAGCGCCAGCGCCACGCCGATCAGCGCCGCGCCGGCGCGCACGATCACCGCGGCCCCCACGTCGGGCGCCGCCGGCCCCAGCACCCGGTACGAGCCCATCACCGCCGCGATCACCGCGCGGTGGCCGCCGAGCGCGAAGAACACCAGCGCCGCCAGCATCCCGGTCGCCGTGGCCCACGGCGAGCCGCCGTCGTCGTCGCCGATCGCCCGCCCCAGCCAGCGCCCGACCAGCTCGCCGGCCACCAGCGGCACCGCCGCCGTCACGCCCAGCGCGCACCCGAGCGCCGCCTCGCGGGCCAGGATCGTCACCTGCACGCTCAGCGAGCCCGCGGCCAGCGCGTCCGCCGCCGGCGCGATCAGCGCCGCGCCCAGCGTCGCCACCGCCGCGGTCACCAGGGCGCTCACCGCCACCGCCAGCGTGCGCCCGGCGCCGATCCGCGCGCCCATGATCGCGATCGCCACCGCCGGCACCACCCGCGCGGCGACCAGCAGCAGCGCCCAGGCGTTCACGTCGAGCCTTGCCCGACCACCGCGATCGCCCCCAGCGCCCGCGCCGTGAACGCCTCGAGCCGCCCCGCGATCACCGGCGCGGTAATCACCAGCGCCACCACCACCGCCACCAGCCGGGGCGCGAAGCCCACGCTGGGATCGCGCACCTGGGTCACCGCGCCCAGCACCGCGGTGAACACCCCGGCCAGCACCGTGGCCACCAGCACCGGCGCCAGCAGCGCCAGCGCCAGCAACAGGCCGTCCCGGGCCAGCGCCACCAGCGCCGACGTCACGCGTAGCCCCGCAGGAGCCCCTCGAACAAGAGCCGCCAGCCGTCGACCGCCACGAACAACAGGAGCTTCACCGGCAGCGCGATCGTCGACGGTTGCACCGTGTTCAGCCCCAGCGCCCCCAGCGTCGTGCCGACCACCAGGTCGATCAGCAAGAACGGCAGGAACACCAGGAACGCGATCGCGAACGCCTCAGCCAGCTCGCTCGAGACGAACGCCAGCGACAGCACCGTCAGATCGTCGTCGGCCACCGGCGCGCCCCGCAGGTCGCCGGCCACCCGCGCGAAGGTCGCGCGATCGTCGGCGTGGGCGTGGCGGGCCAGGAACATCCGCACCGGCACCGCGCCGCGCTCGGCCGCGGCCAGCCAGCCGTCGGGCGGCGGCGTGTCGAGGTCGAGGTGGTACGGCGCGGGCGGCGGCACGCCCGGCGCCGGGGCCGGGGCCACCGTCGGCCGCTCGATCGCCGCGACCACGTCGCGGGCCACCGGGGTCATCACGAAGATCGTCAACAGCAGCGCCAGGCCGGTCACCAACAGATCCGGCGGCGCCTGCGGGGCGCCCAGCGCGTTGCGCAGGAGCGACATCACCACCGACGTCTTCACGAACGCCGACAGCATCATCGCCAAGAGCGGCACCGCCGCCACCGCCACCAGCGCCGCCGCGTTGCTGCCGGTCACGACTTCTCCGATGGCGCCGGCGGGCGCCGCCGCCCCCACGCCGCCGCCACCAGCTCCGCGAACCGCCGCCCCGCCCCCGCCTCGCTCGGCGTGACCGGCAGCGCGTCGGGCTCCAGCTCGGTCACCAGCCCCAGCCCGCCCTCGCTCGCGCCCAGCACCAGGGTCTTGCCGCCCACCCGCACGACGTACAACGATCGCCGCGGCTCCAGCGGCACCCGCGCCACCACCGTCACGATGCCCTCGCCCACCGGCCGGCCCTCCAGCCCGCGGCGCAGCAGCCGCACCACCACCCACGCCACCGCGCACACCACCACCAGCAGCACCACCGTCGTCACCAGCATCCCGCCATAGCTCGCCCCGCTCGTCGCCGCCTGCGCCGCAGCCTCCGGTGCTCGCATGGCCGTGGCGTACCACCGGCCTCTGACAGCCCCGGCGCGGGCTACTTCCAGCGCCCGTACCGCCGCGCCAGCTCGGCCCGCCGCGCCGGCGTCTCGACGATGACGTCGACCCCGCCATCGTACGGCGCGACCACCCGCCGGAGGTCCGCGCTCACCAGCAGCGGCGACGCGAGCACGTCATCCGCGACCGCCTCCAGCACCCGATCGAGCACGCCGGGCACCCAGGTCACCCTCGCGACCAGGAGCGGGCACGTCTCGGCCAAGCCGGCGTCGCCCGGCCCGACCGAGGTCAGCACCACCGGCGCCATCGCCCGCAGCTCGCCGGCGACGTCGCCCGGCAGGTGCGCCTCCTCGCCGTAGTACCCGAAGATGAACCAGCAGGCCGCGCCCTCGCCGAGGACGTCCGCGATGAGCGCGTGCTGCCGCCGGCGAACCTCGCCGCGTTCGTCCTCCGTGGTGGCGTACCGCTTCGCGTCCGGCAGGCTGTGGACCCGAAACCAGCGCGACCGCAACCGCACCCGCAGCACCCGCCCCAGCGGCGGCGCGTCGCCATAGCACCGCTGCCACTCGCGCAGGAGCGCCGCAGGGTCGGTCGGGTCGGTCATCCACTCGGCCATCGACGGGACTATCGGCAGCGCCGCAGCAGCTCCGGCGGCACGACCACATCGTACTCCGCGCCGGCGCAGAGCCACTCCGCGCCCCACTCCTCGCGCAGCTCCTCATCGTAGACGAACCGCGCGTCGGCCAAGGCCTCCGGGTGCTGGAGACACGACCACAGCTCGAGGCGGTCGAACACCATCGCCATCGGGCACGCGCCGTCGCGCACCAGCGCTGCCTGCATCGCCGCGATCAGGTCGGGCATCGGCAGGTGCAGGTTGTACTCAGCCTTCCGCTCACGGTATCCGCTGCCCCACGCGCGGTGTGCGAGCGCCGTCGCCGGTGGCAACACCAGCAGCGGCCCCTGATCCGACAGGCCCATGCGCGCGCCGTCGCGCGGATCCTCGAGAACGCACCACGAGCCGGTGCGCTCCACCACGCCGTAGCCGCGCACGTCCACGAGGTTTCGCATCCGCGCCGCTGCCCACGCGCCCCCGACCGGACTCGCGACCAGACACTGCGAGTGCCAGTGCCCCGCCGTCTCCGCCGGTGGACCACCGGGCTCCAGCAGGTACGAGTCCAGCCGCTCGATCTGCCCGAAGAGCGACACCACGACGCGCCCACATCCGAGGCAGCGCGGCGCGATCATGGTGCGGACCGCTCGCGCGCGCGCACCCAGGCGTCGTGCGGCTTGCCGCGACAGCTCACGTCCTCGACGTAGACCATCGCGGCGCTCGGCCGCAGGTCAGAGACCACCATGCAGAGGTACTTGGCCGCCGCCATCCAGCCCACGCGCCGGTCGATCTCTCGCGCCAACGCGATGTGCTCGTCGCGCAGTGCGGCGATGCCGTCGACCACGGCCAGCTCGGCCGCGGCGAGCGGCCGCCCGACGGTCGCCGCGAGCTCCTCGACCGGATCCGGCCATCGCGCGTGCTGCGCCGTCCACGCGTCATGGTCGGCGCCCCCGAGCAGCACCTCGCGGACGTACGCGCGCAGCACGTTGGACCGCCAGCGCTTCAGCAGCATCTCCAGACACTCGGCCGCCTCCTCCACCGACCGCGACGCCAGCACGCGCAACTCCGCGCGCTGCTCGACCGAGAGCGCGTGCAACTCCTCGACGCGCTGCCCCGGCACATGCCAGTCGATCGTCGTCACGGCGCCACGCCTCTCGCGCTGCCGCGCCCGCGAGCTTCGTCGCACGCAGAGCGCCCGAAGCTCGTCATGTGAGGCCCTGTCAGCTGTAGCCGCGGCGGCTGCCCAGGCTCGCGGACAGCGACCAGTGCGCCGCCCTCGATGAGCGCGACGATCGCGTCGCGCCCTCTGTAGCCGAGCAATAGCTCCGCCGCCTCGAGATCCGCCGTGCACGCGTCCTCCCACGCGACGCTGCCACCGACCGCGGCGATCCGCGCGAGCAGCGCCCGGCGCGCACCATTCTCAGTGAGGCCGGCGATGACCGGCTCGATCGCCACAAGGCTGTCGCGCGCCCGTGCGTGCTCCTCGATGAGCGCGTTCGCACGTGCCAAGCATTCACGACGCCGCGCCCTGGCGACGCTGACCGACACCCCCGCCCTCACATACTCGATGAGCAGCACGTACTCGCCGTCGATCTCCACGCGCTCACATCCCCGCAAGTCGGCCTCGCGCACCGGGATCCAGCAGGTGCATGTCGCCCTCGCCGTCCCGTCACGGCGCCCCTCCCGCCTTGGACGCGAAACGTGGCAGGTGGCGTTCGACCCAGTCGTCATGGCGCAATCGCCCCTCGGCCACATACTCGACGTAGTCGCGAAGCACCTCCGAACGCCAGTCTCGCACCACGCACTGCAGGTAGAGCGCGGCGACGATGGGACCCTCTTTGGAGCGCAACTGGGCGACCAGCGCCTGGTGGGCCACCGAGAGCGCTGCAATTGACGCGACCGTCGCTGCCTCCTCGTCCGTGAACGC
>Ga0073899_10004875_pt1 | contig 11728 bp, 12 predicted proteins | sample KloWWTmetaKNB5Ph_FD_88975 | JGI IMG/M metagenome (GOLD analysis project Ga0073899, IMG submission 88975) | Active sludge microbial communities from Klosterneuburg, Austria, studying microevolution and ecology of nitrifiers - Klosterneuburg... | ecosystem: Engineered > WWTP > Aerobic digester >...
CAGAATTTCGAGGTCGCACATGTCGGAGCGTCAGCTCGGTGAGGTCCAGTTCCTCACCGTTGCCGAGGTCGCCTCGATCATGCGCGTGTCGAAGATGACCGTCTACCGCATGGTGCACGCCGGAGAACTCCCGGCCATCCGCGTCGGCCGGTCCTTCCGGGTCCCGGAAGACGAGGTGCACAAGTACCTGCGCACCTCCTTCGTCGACACCGCCTGATCGGGTTGCAGAGACCGCGAGAGGGGCACGCCGCAGGTCGGTGTGCCCCTCTCGCATTACCGGACGATTTTGGGGGCGGGGCGCCCGCCCCGCTACTCTTGGGACGATCGACATCGCGCGCGCCGTGATGGCGCGCCGGGTCCTCCCGGCCTGCATGGTCCGACCGTCACTCCCGAGCATCACCAGAAGTCCAAGGAACACACATGGGTTCAGTCATCAAGAAGCGCCGCAAGCGGATGGCGAAGAAGAAGCACCGCAAGTTGCTGCGCAAGACGCGTCACCAGCGTCGCAACAAGAAGTGAGCTCGGGACCTTCGGGTCCTGCACTCTGCGTGACGGGCCTCCGCGGACGCGGGGGCCTTCGTCATGCGAGCCGACCGGCGCCCCGGACGGGCGCCCATGGTGGTGACCTTCCTCGCACCCGGCGAAGGAGTGGGTCCACGAAGGTAGGGTCGAGCCGAGCGTCTGGCGCGGGCGTCGACCCCCGGAATCAAGAGGTGGAGCAATGGCACGCACGGTGCTGGTGACGGGGGTTTCCCGGCATCTCGGCGGCATCGTGGCCCGGCGGTTGGCCCGGCACCCGGAGGTCGGCCATGTCATCGGGGTCGATGTCATCCCCCCGCCCCACCCCATCGGCGAGACCGAGTTCGTCCGGGCGGACATCCGCAACCCGATGATCGGCCGGATCATCTCCGACGCCGAGGTCGACACCGTCGTCCACATGAACGTCATCGCGACCCCGACCCTGGCCGGTGGGCGGACTCCGCAGAAGGAGATCAACGTCATCGGGACGATGCAGTTGCTCGCTGCCTGCCAGAAGTCGCCGTCGGTGCGCCGGCTCGTCGTGAAGAGCACGTCTGCGGTCTATGGATCGACCCCCCGGGATCCCGCGATGTTCACCGAGGACATGAGCGCCAAGCGCATCCCGACGGCCGGTTTCGGCAAGGACTCCATCGAGGTCGAGGGCTACGTGCGCGGGTTCGCCCGTCGACGCAGTGACGTCGAGATCCTGACGATGCGTTTCGCCAACATCGTCGGACCGCGGATCCGGACCGCCATCACCGACTACTTCTCGATGCCCGTCATCCCGGTCCCCTTGGGTTACGACGCCCGCCTCCAGTTCATGCACGAGGACGATGCCGTCGCAGCGCTCGAACTCGCGACGCTTGGCACCGCCACCGGCGTGGTCAACCTGGCCGGCGACGGGGTCCTCACCGTGCAACAGGCCGTGGCGTTGACGGGCCGGCCGTTCGTGCCCGTGCCGGTCGCGGCCGCCGGGATCATCGGTGGCTGGACCAAACGACTGGGCCTGATCGACTTCTCGCCGGACCAGATGGACCTCCTCGCCTTCGGGCGGGGCATCGACACGACCCTGATGCGCACGGTGCTCGGTTTCGAGCCCAAGCGGACGACCCGCGAGGCCTTCGCCGACTTCGCCCGCTCGGTCCCCAAGCTCATGGAGACGCCGGCGCAGGTCGAAGCCGCCGTCGAAGGAGTGCTCACCTCCCTTGGCAGCGGCGTCGCAGGGCTCGTCGGCCGCGCCCAGCGAGGCGTCTCCGATGTGGCCTCCGTGACGACGTTGAGGCCGCACGACAGGAAGGGCCACTGATGGCCGCGCAGGGCAAGACCCCCGGACGCAGCACCTTCGCTGCCGGCGCAGCCCGGGCCGGTGGCGAGCGTGCGAAGCGACGTTCCACCCCCTTGGTCGCAGCATCTGTCGAGGCGGAGCCGCAGGCCCCTGCGGTGGCGCCGAAGACACGCAAGCCCGCCGACACGCCACCAACCTCGCAGGCCGTCGGTGACCCGCAGCCGGTGAGGGCCGCGGAGCAGGCCACGCCGGTGAAGGTCAAGGCAGCAGCCAAGCACCGTCCCCGCCCCGTCGTGTCCTCGACTCCGGCCGAGCGAGTCCAGCGTCTGAGTGGTGAGCGTCGGGTCCCGCGCCCCAGCCCTCGGGCCAAGCGCGCCGCGGACCAAGAGGCCGCCGGCCGGCTGCGGGTGGCCCCTGCGCCCGTCCCGGCTGCGCGGCGCCGTCGCGAGGAGGCCGAGGCAGCTGGCGTGACCGATCCCTCAGCCACGCCTCGAACGACGAGGGCCGCCGGCCAAGGTTCTCCGGGCCGGGCAGGCGCTCGGGCACCGCTCGACCCGACACAGGTGTCGGGAGACTCCTCGCTGCCCGTGCCCGGGGTCGAGGACCTCATCTCGGGCGCCATCACCGCGATCCGGATCGCAGCCAGTGGCGCAGGACTCTCGCCGGAGGACATCGAGCGCAAACTGGCCCAGTTGATCGCCTACGTGCGTCGGCGGATCGAGGGCGACTACACCGTCGACGAGTTCGGCTTCGACCCCGACTTCACCGAGACCATCGTCTTCCCGCTGCTCCGCCCGATCTACGAGAAGTGGTTCCGTATCGAGGTCCGCGGGATGGAGAACATCCCTGCCGAGGGTGGCGCGCTCCTCGTCGCGAATCACTCCGGCACGATCGCCATCGACTCGATCATGCTTCAGCTCGCCGTCCACGACGAGCACCCCGAGCACCGCGTGATGCGAGCTCTGGGCGCCGACCTGGTCTTCCAGTCACCCTTCCTCGGCACCTTCGCCCGCCGCACCGGCTCCACGCTCGCGGCCAATGCCGACGCCGAACGTCTCTTCGCCAAGGGTGAACTCGTCGGTGTCTTCCCCGAGGGCTTCAAGGGGGTGGGCAAGCCCTTCCGCGAGCGTTACAAGTTGCAGCGCTTCGGCCGTGGCGGCTTTGTCTCGGCCGCGCTCAAGGCGAAGGTCCCGATCATCCCGGTCGCCATCGTCGGTGCGGAGGAGATCGCTCCGATCATCGGCAACATGTCGACCGTGGCGCGGATCTTCGGACTGCCCTACGCGCCGATCACGCCGACCTTCCCCTGGCTGGGGCCGCTGGGCCTCATCCCGTTGCCGAGCAAGTGGATCATCGAGGTCGGTGCCCCGATCCCGACCGATTCCTTCGGCGAGCGTGCGGAGGAGGATCCGATGCTCGTCTTCGACCTCACCGACCAGGTGCGCGAGACGATCCAGCAGACCCTGTACTCGCTCCTGATGCAGCGTCGCTCGGTCTTCTTCTGACCCTTTACGATCCCGTATGCCGTCCGCCCACCCACCGTCGTCTCCTCGGGTGGTCGTCTACGGCCGGGTGGGTTGTCACCTCTGCGATGACGCCGGCGTCGTAGTCACCCGCGTTTGTGGGGCCTTGCGGGAGGCCTGGACCAAGGTGTCGATCGACGACGACCCGGCCCTCCTCACGGCATACGGAGAATTGATCCCGGTGGTGACCGTCGATGGTCGGGAGGTCGCCCGCTACCGAATCAGCGACGAGGACCTGCGCTCAGCCCTGCGTTTACCACACCACTCGTGACCCTTGTCTCTTGGGGTCGTCTCGACTTTGTGCATCCCTTCACAAGTGCGTAGGGTGAGCCCGTCCACCGAGGTGACGAAGCGGCGCGCCAATCCCGTGCGCGAGCGTCCGGTGGGCGCGCGCAGCGAGAGGAAGGGTGTCCTTCGTGTCGACCGAGGCCGTGACGCGTCGGGGTGTCCCGGACGCCACCGTCGCCCGGCTGCCGGGATATCTGCGAGCCCTCAGCGCCCTCGTCGAGGAGGGCACGACATCGGTCAGCTCCGAGGAATTGGCCTTGGCGGCAGGCGTCAACCCGGCCAAGTTGCGCAAGGACCTCTCCCATCTCGGGTCCTACGGGGTCCGTGGCGTCGGCTATGACGTCTCCCGACTCGCCCACGAGATCACCGAGGTCCTCGGTCTGGCCCAGGAGTGGCCCGTGGCCATCATTGGCATGGGCAACCTCGGACGGGCGCTGGCTGCCTATCGAGGGTTCGCCAGCCGGGGCTTCCGGATCGTCGCCGTCCTCGATCATGACGCGCGCATCGTCGGCCTCCGCGCGGCAGGGCACGTCGTGCGCCCCATGTCCGACCTTCCCGAGCTCGTCCGCGACGAAGGGCTGGCGATCGGTGTCATCGCCACCCCACCGGAGGCGGCCCAGAGCGTGGCCGACCAGCTCGTCGCTGCCGGGGTGACGTCGATCCTCAACTTCGCTCCTGCCGTCCTCACCGTGCCGGCCGATGTCGATGTCCGGAAGGTCGACCTCGCGACTGAACTCCAGATCCTGGCCTTCCTCGGGCAGCAACGGGCGCTCGCCTCGAGGGTGGAGGAGGTCTCGTGAGCCTGCTCGTGCTGGGTCTGTCCCACCATCGGACGCCGCTGGAGTTGCTCGAGCGGGCGGCCGCCGATGACGTTTCGGCCACGGCCTTCGAGCGTCTCGCCCTGCGCGGGTCGCACATCCATGAGGCACTTGTCCTCTCGACGTGCAATCGCACTGAGGTCTATGCCGACGCCCTCACCTTCCACGGGGCGATCTCCGACCTCACGGCAGCCTTCACGGCATCGACCGACCTGCCTCTGGACACCCTCCGGCCCCATCTGCACGTCCACTACGAGGAGCGCGCCGTCGCCCACGCCTTCTCGGTGGCCTCAGGGCTGGAGTCCATGGCGGTTGGTGAGGACCAGATCCTCGGGCAGATCCGGTCGGCCCTCGCGCGCGCACAGGCGCACGACCACGTGGGCCCCCAGCTCAACTCGTTGCTGCAGCAGGCCCTTCGGGTCGGCAAGCGGGTCCACACCGAGACCGATGTCGACAAGGTGTCCTCCTCGCTCGTGGGAGCCGGGTTGGCGCGTGCCGAGGAAGCGCTCGGTGACCTCTCACAACTGACCGTCCTCGTGATCGGGGCCGGGGGCATGGGCGCTCTCGCGGCGACCGCGGCCCGGCGCATGGGTGTGGGCGGACTCCTCGTGGCCAACCGGGACCCCGGACGAGCACGATCGCTCGCTGGTCGCCTGGACGCACGGGTCGTCAACTGGGCGGACCGCGAGCACGCGCTTGCCGACGCGGACGTGGTCATCACGAGCACCGGTGCGCCCGGGACAGTCATCTCGGCCGAGGCCGTCGAACGCGCCCTGGCGAGCCGAGCCTCGCGCGGAGCAGGTTCTGGTGCTCAGGTCCTGCTCGATCTGGCTCTCGTGCACGACGTCGACCGCGACGTCCACGGTGTCGCCGGCGCGACGCTGTTGGGACTGGCCGAACTCGGCGCACTCCTGTCGGAGGGTGCGTCGTCCCCCGAGATCAGCGCCGCGCGTGATCTGGTCACCGCTGAGGTCGTGGCCCATGTGGCCGAACGGGCTGCCGAGGCCGTCGTGCCCACGGTCCGCGCGCTCCGTGCCACGGCTGAGCAGATCCTCACCGACGAGTTGGCGCGTCTCGACCGGCGCGACCTGGGTCTGGCGGACTCGCAGCGTGCCGAGGTCGAACGCGCGATGCACCGTCTCATCGACAAACTCCTCCACACCCCGACGGTGCGCGTCAAGGAACTCGCCGAGCGTGGGCAGGGTGGGGACTACGCGCGGGCACTGTCCGAACTCTTCGACCTGCACCCGGCGGACGTGCGCATGGTGTCCGCTCCGGTCGACCTCCCCGTCTGGCTCGAGACCGAGGGAGGTCGTCGATGAGCACCACTGCCATGTCGTCAGTGCTCCGGCTCGGCACGCGACGCTCCCTGCTGGCCACGACCCAATCCGGCCAAGTGGCTGACGCCTTGCGGGCTCGCGGTCACGAGGTCGAACTCGTCGAGATCACGACCGAGGGTGACCTCGACCGCTCGACTCCGTTGCGGGACCTGGGTGGCACAGGTGTCTTCGTCTCGGCCCTGCGCGAGGCGCTCCGGGACGGGCGAGTCGATCTCGCGGTGCACTCGCTCAAGGACATCCCCACCACGCCCGAGGACGACCTCGTGGTGGCGGCCATGCCCCGGCGTGAGGATCCACGTGACGCCCTCGTGGCCCGTGACGGCCTCACTCTCGGTGAGTTGCCGGCCGGATCAGTGGTGGGCACCGGAGCGCCGCGCCGCCGGGCCCAACTCGCCGCCCTCGGCCTTGGGTTGGAGATCGCCGACCTGCGCGGCAATGTCGATACCCGGCTCGCCGCCGTCGACAGCGGTCGCTGCGACGCGATCATTCTCGCCGCCGCCGGATTGCGCCGCCTCGGACGGCAGTCGGTCATCACCGAACTGCTCGACCCGATCCAGATGCTGCCAGCGCCCGGCCAGGGCGTCCTCGCGCTCGAGGTCCGCGCTCTCGACGAACGCACTCGCGCCATCGTGTCCGCTCTCGACGACGTCGACAGCCGCGCTGCCGCGACTGCCGAGCGTGCCCTGTTGGCCACTCTCGAAGCCGGCTGCTCCGCACCGGTCGGCGCTCTCGCCGAGGTCGTGCTCGGGGACGACGGAGACGAGCTCAGCCTGCGTGCCGTCGTGGCCGCCGCGGACGGCAGCGACGAGTTGCGTCGCTCGATCGTCGGGTCCCTCGACGATCCGGAAGCTCTCGGCCGACGACTGGCCCGGCTTTTGCTCGAGGACGGCGCCGCCGACCTCGTCCCTGAATTGATCCCCTCTGCCCGTCCCAAAGCCCCGGAGCGTGTTCCGTGACCGTCAAGACCCGCACTCCTTCGCCCACTCCTGGCCTCAAGCAGCCGGCCACCGTCGCTTTCGTCGGCGCTGGCCCGGGCGACCCCGGGCTCCTCACCGTCCGAGCCCTTGACGTGCTCTCGCGTGCGGATGCCGTCGTCATCGACCAGGTGGCGCGGGAGGACGTCGTGTCTGCGCACTGTCGGGTGGAGGTCGAGGTCGTCGATGCCGGGAGCGGTGACCATGGCCAGTCCTTGACGCATGCAGCCCACGCAAAACTCGTCGTGCGCACCGCCAAGGCCCATGTGGGCGGTCTCGTCGTCCGCCTCATGGATGGCGACCCCTCCACCTTCAACGGCTTGGCCGAGGAAGCCCTCGCCTGTGCGAAGGCCGGGATCCCCATCGAGATCGTGCCCGGGGTCAGCGCGGTGACCGCGGTGCCCTCCTACGCGGGTGTGCCGCTCACGACGGCGACCAGCCCGGCATACCACGTCTTGGCGGCCACGCCGGGTGGGACGGATGTCTCGGCAGCGCTCGACCCGGCCGTGACCGTGGTGGTCATCGGCACGCCGGAGTCTGTTGGTGAGGCCTTGGACGCCCTCGTCGCCCGTGGTCGCGATGCCCAGACCCCGGTGGCCATCACCGAGCGGGGGACCACCGTGCGCCAGCGCACGATGGCGACCACGCTCGGGGAAGCGGGCGCGCAGATGACTGAGGTCGAGGCTCCGGCGCTGGCCGTGGTCGGCACCTGCGTGGAGGTTCGTGAGCACCTCTCGTGGTTCGAGACCAAGCCCCTGTTCGGCTGGAACGTCCTCGTGCCACGCACGAAGGAGCAGTCCGGAATGATCGCCGCGCGCCTGTCGCGCTATGGAGCCCTCTCCTCGGTCGTGCCGACGATCAGTGTCGAGCCTCCGCGCACACCCCAGCAGATGGAGCGGGCCATCACGGGCCTGGTGACGGGACGCTACGAGTGGGTCGGCTTCACCTCGGTCAATGCGGTGAAGGCGGTCCGGGAGCGTTTCGAGGCGCTCGGGCTGGATGCCCGATCCTTCGCGGGCCTCAAGATTGCCGCAGTCGGTGGCGTCACGGCGCAGGCCCTGCGGGACTGGGGTCTCAACCCCGATCTCGTGCCCAGCGGCGAGCAGTCGGCCCTCGGGCTGCTCGAGGTCTGGCCGGACTATGACGAGCAGCTGGATCCGATCAACAGGATCCTGCTGCCGCGAGCCGACATTGCCACGGACACCTTGGTCGCGGGGCTCCAAGAGATCGGCTGGGAGGTCGACGACGTCACTGCCTACCGCACGGTCCGTGCCGCCCCACCCGCGCCTGAGGTGCGCGAGGCGATCAAGACCGGTGGCTTCGACGCTGTCGTCTTCACCTCGAGTTCGACCGTGCGCAACCTCGTCGGCATTGCCGGCAAGCCCCACGCGTCCACGGTCATCGCCTGCATCGGCCCCGCCACAGCCAAGACCGCCGAGGAACTCGGCCTGCGAGTCGACGTGCTGGCCCCGGTCCCCGAGTCCGAGGCGCTCATCGACGCCCTGGCCGACCACGGGGCCTCCCGGGCGCTGGCTGCTCAGGAAGCCGGGGAGCTCGTCACCCGGCCGAGCCAGCGTCGGCCGTCGGCGCGCCGCCGGGCCCGGTCCTGACCTGATGGCTCGGTGGTGATGGAGGCCTTCCCGACGATCCGTCCGCGACGGTTGCGTGGGTCGGCGCCCCTGCGCGCGCTCGTGACCGAGACCCGTCTGCATCCGCGTGAGCTGGTTCTGCCGGTTTTTGTCCGTGAGGGCCTGTCGGAGCCAGTCGCAATCGCGGCCATGCCCGGGGTGGTCCAGCACTCGCTGGACTCGCTGGTCGATGAAGCCCAACGGTGCGTCGACCTCGGCCTCGGCGGGATCATGGTCTTCGGCGTCCCCGAGGACAAGGACGAGCGGGGCTCAGGTGCCGACGACCCAGCTGGCATTCTCAACGTCGCTCTGAGGCTGCTGACCGAATCGGTCGGCGACCGCCTCGTGATCATGGCCGACCTCTGTCTGGACGAATTCACCGACCACGGCCACTGCGGAGTGCTCGACGCCCATGGTGGGGTGGACAACGATGCGACCCTCGATCGTTACGCCGCGATGGCCCTGGCCCAGGCACGCGCCGGTGCGGAAGTGCTCGGTCTTTCCGGGATGATGGACGGCCAGGTCGGTCACGTCCGAGCCGCACTGGACGAGGCGGGCTTCATCGACACCGTGCTCCTCGCCTACGCCGCCAAATACACCTCGGGCCTCTACGGACCCTTTCGTGAGGCGGTCAACTCCTCTCTCGTCGGCGACCGCGCGACCTACCAGCAGGACCCGGGCAATGCGCGCGAGGCGATCCGGGAGGTGGCGCTCGACATCGCAGAGGGCGCCGATCTCGTCATGGTCAAGCCGGCCGGGACCCACCTCGACGTCATCGCCGACGTGGTCGCCTCGGTATCGGTCCCGGTGGCGGCCTATCAGATCTCCGGTGAGTACTCGCAGATCGTGGCGGCCGCGGAGCGCGGGTGGATCGACCGGGACCGGGTGGTGGATGAGTCCCTGGTCCACATACGTCGTGCAGGGGCCCAGATCATCCTCACCTATTTCGCCCTCGAGGCCGCCGAACGGCTGCGGTCGCGGTGAGTGCCGGCCGCGCCCAGAAAAGCACGTCATTTCGCGGCGCGCAGGTGCTTGATCCTGCAACAATCGCGGCCATGTCCACGCCAGACGCCCCAGAGCCCACGTGGCTCGATGCCCAGGAGCAGGCCGCTTGGCGCGCCTATCTGCGGGGCAGTCGGGAGCTGGAGGTTGCGCTCGAGCGGGACCTGACCGAGCACGCAGTCAGCCTGCCGGAATATGAGTTGCTCTCGATGCTGTCCGAGGCCGACGGCGGGCGCTCGCGGATGTCCACGCTCGCCGACTTCATCGTCCAGTCGCGAAGCCGCGTGACGCACACAGCCGCCCGCCTGGAGAAGCGGGGCTGGTGCATCCGCGTTCCCGCTCCCGACGACGGGCGCGGAGTCGTCCTCTGCCTCACGGACGGGGGCAGGGAGGTCATCCGTGACCTCGCCCGGATCCACGTCGCCAGCGTGCGGCGCCACCTCATCGATGTCCTCAGCCGCGAACAACTCCTTGCGCTGGGCAACGCGATGCAGGCAGTGCGCGATGCCAATACCAGCGAAGGCGCCGAGCAGACCGACGCCCACTGATCAGGCCCGCTCGACCTGGGTCGCGGACGGACGCGACCTAGACTCATCAGGTGCCTGAGCCCTCGAATTCCCTTGTCACGACCGCGTCGGAAACAATGCTCGCTCGAGCGCGTGCCGTCATCCCAGGGGGAGTGAACTCACCGGTCCGGGCCTTCCGTGCCGTGGGCGGGGCGCCGCGCTTCATCGCCTCGGCCAAGGGCCCGTGGCTCACCGATGTCGACGGCAATCGCTATGTCGACCTGCTCTGCTCCTGGGGCCCGATAATCCTCGGGCACGCGCACCCGACCGTGCTGGATGCTGTGGCCAGGGCTGCGGCCCAGGGCTTTTCGTTCGGGACCCCCAGTGAGAACGAAGTGCTGCTCGCCGAGGAGATCGTGCGACGCGTGGCTCCGGTGGAGCAGGTGCGCCTCGTCTCGAGCGGCACCGAGGCGACCATGTCCGCCATCCGACTGGCCCGTGGCTTCACGGGCCGGTCGGTGATCGTCAAGTTCGCGGGCCGCTACCACGGTCACGTCGACTCCCTCCTCGCTGCGGCCGGCTCCGGCCTGGCGACCTTCGCCCTCCCCGACTCGGCCGGCGTCCCTGCGGAGATGACCGCGGAGACGATCGTCGTGCCCTACAACGACATTGCCGCCCTCGAGCAGGTCTTCGCGCTGCAGGGCGACCAGATCGCCGCTGTCATCACCGAAGCGGCCCCCGGCAACATGGGCGTGGTCCCGCCCCGCCCCGGTTTCACCGATGCCCTCCGCCGCCTCACCACGGCACACGCAGCACTCCTCATCTCCGACGAGGTCATGACCGGCTTCCGGTGCTCGCGCGCCGGCTGGTTCGGACTCGAAGGCGAGCCGGCCGGAGGCGCCCCCGACCTCTTCACCTTCGGCAAGGTCATGGGCGGAGGTTTCCCGGCCGCGGCCTTCGGCGGTCGCGCCGACGTCATGTCCCTGCTCGCGCCCGAAGGCCCGGTCTACCAAGCCGGCACCCTCTCCGGGAACCCCGTCGCCACCGCCGCCGGGCTGGCCACTCTCCAGGGCTGCACCGGCGACCTCTACCCACGGCTCGACGCCATCGCGCGCACCATCGCCGACGCCGCCTCGGCGGCCCTCTCCGCCGAGGGCGTCCCGCACACCGTCCAGTGGGCTGGCTCGATGTTCTCGATCTTCTTCCGTGACGACCCCGTCCACGACTACGACGACGCCCGCGCCCAGGACACGACCGCCTTCGGTCACTTCTTCCACTCGATGCTCGATCAGGGCGTCCACCTGCCCCCGAGCGCCTTCGAGGCGTGGTTCGTCAGCGGCTCGCACGACGAAGAAGCCGTCAGCGTGGTCCTCGATGCCCTGCCCGCGGCTGCCAAGGCCGCAGCCGCCGGCTGACGCGACCAGCCTCCCGCCGGGCCCCACCCCCGGAGGTGGGCACACGGCATACAGCAGGGTTTGCGACAATCGCCCCATGAGTGAGCCCGCAACCGCGCAGCAGCGCACGGTCGTGCACCTGTTGCGGCATGGCGAGGTGCACAACCCCGACCGCATCCTCTACGGCGGCTCCCCGAGTTCCATCTCTCTGCCCTCGGTCGCCAGATGGCGCTCCTGGCCGCGACCCACCTCGCTGATCACGACATCAGCCATGTCATCTCCAGCCCGCTGGAGCGTGCGCAGGAGACCGCCGCGCCTGTCGCCGAAATGCACGGCCTCACCGTGAGCATCGACGAGCGGGCCATCGAGGCCGAGAACTCCTTCCAGGGGCTGCCCGTTGCCGGGGGCAAGGGACTGCTCAGCCACCCCCTGCTCCTGCGCAAACTCTGGA
>Ga0073899_10004876_pt1 | contig 11727 bp, 12 predicted proteins | sample KloWWTmetaKNB5Ph_FD_88975 | JGI IMG/M metagenome (GOLD analysis project Ga0073899, IMG submission 88975) | Active sludge microbial communities from Klosterneuburg, Austria, studying microevolution and ecology of nitrifiers - Klosterneuburg... | ecosystem: Engineered > WWTP > Aerobic digester >...
CTGCTGTCCCTCGTGCATGGGCCGGCGGATGGCCGAGGGCGCGGCGTTGCTGGTGGACCACGTGCTGCCGGCGGTGGGTTATCGGCAGTGGGTGCTGTCGTTCCCGGGCCCGATGGCGGTGCGTTTGGGCTACGACGCGCCGCTGCTGGCCGCCATCGCCGGGCGGCTGGCGCGGGCGGTGATGCAGGACATGCGGCACCGCGTAAAGCAGCAGCACGGCGTGGCCTGGGCACCCGCCGGGGCCGGCCGCGAGGGGCCGTGGCCATCGTATCGCGCGTGAACACCGCTCCGGGCCGCCGAGGCCCGCGTGCAGCCGCGGCCCCGCTGGCGGCGGGGTCCCATCGGCCGCGGCCGCGGCACCGCCCTGGCGCTCCGCCGCGGATCGCCTGCGCCGGTGCCGCGAGCCGCGCGCCCGCCCCGGACCCGGCGAAGGCTCCGCGCCGCCCGGCGTTCGCGGGGCTTCGATTCACCGCCGGCCCGATCGGCGACGCACGATTCACCCCGACTGACACCATTCACCGCGATCCGCGAGCGGGCTGGCATTCGGCAGTTCGGGTGGGGTGGCGCCGTCGCCAGGCGTGCCGAAACACAGGTGGCATCGCCTCCCGGAGCCGTGCGACGGTGGCGATCCCGGACGGCCTAGCGAGGCGAGGCCAGATGACCCCATGATCTCCGTGTGACGTTCGAGGGCTGGCACATCCCGAGGGCTCGCCAACTGATGCCGTGGTACTAATCGACCCGAGTAGCTTGGCCGAGCTGGACCCTAGTTTGTGCGAGCTTCAGGTTGGTGGGCGAGTAGTTGGGGTCGTAGGGGCCGGGGGCGACAATGATATCGGCGCCGGAGTAGAAACTGAGAGTGTACTCGTAGTGGATGACGATGTCGGTGGGCAGACCCGCTTGTTGCAGGACGGTGTAGGGGGAGAGGCCTCTATAACCGTGGTCCTTGTACCAGTCGTTGTTGATGGTCATGAGTCTGCCGCTGAGGGCAGCCCGGTAGGTGACGCGGTAGCGGGCACTGCCAAGGGTGGAGAAAAGGTAAGCCGTCTCTTCGGTGTGCGCGGGCACATCGGACGAGGCGCTCGCGTTGACTCCGACCTCGATAGTCTGGCTGCGGGTGGTGGTGTCCGACCAGTTGGACTCGAAGGCGAAGGACTGCTCGGAGCCGATGTCGCCGATGCCCTCGATACCTACCGAAACGTCGATCGTGCTGGTGGAGGTGAAGCTACCGCCTTGGGTCACCTCGGTGCCGACGGTCTCGGACTTGCTCACAGCCATGCCCGCGCTGTAGTTCGCCGGGTGGTCCAGATCGTTCTTCCACACCACGTAGGAGGCGATCACGGGTGTGGCGTCGATACCCAAAAAGACGGCACTCAAGGGCTCCAGCGTCACCGTGACAGGCGTCCAGCCGAACACACTATAGGCGTTGTCGTAACGCTTGTCTGAAGGGTTGGGGTGCGGCGTGGTCGGGGCGTGCAGGAACCACTCGTCGGGGTTCTTTCCGATGATTGCCCCGCACGCTGCTTGGATCCGCGCCCTGTCATTGAAGCCGAACGCGGTGGCTTCTGCGTCGGTGATCTGGTGGATCACGTTCCCCGAGGCATTGATCGAACACTTGGTGGGATCGGTGGCTGCGACCATCTTGACGGTGAAATTGGACATAACGGCTCCTCTTGGTGTAGATTTGGACAAGTTCTCACGGGGATTTGGGTACCGACTCGGATCCCCTGACATCATTTCGACACAGTCGCGGCGGTTAAGAAGTTTCAGGCGGGAATTTATAGAAGCCGCACCTATTTGGTTTCACTCCGCTATGTGGTTGCGCCGATGCGCCATGACGACGCCTGTTCAATCTTCCATCAAAAGGCAGCGTGGTCAATACTCTTGAAAGCCGAGAGGCGCGAAGGGATTGCGTGAACGGATGAAACGATCCGAATCGATTGCGTGTAACGTCAACGGGCTCACAACCTTTTCAACACCTGACATGGGAGTACGAGACGCTCGGTGAGGCGGTGTCCACCGAGCGAACCACATGGGGGTCGGGTAGAGAGGACTGCGAGGTCACCGAGCTTCGCCGCGCGCTCGAGTCGCGCGGATGGGCATCCTCGCAGGCCTCCCCCCCACAGATCCGGACGTGCAGATTTCCCGCATCCGGCTCCTCTTGTCAGAGCTTCGCTTTGCGCAGGGTGGAGTGCACCGCCCGGGCAGGGGGCAGGGGGTACCGGGCCAAGATCACCTTGTAGAAGGTGTTCGCGTTCAGGATCCGCTGGGAGCGCCTTCGCAGGTGCTTCCACCAGATCAGCTTCACGAAGTGCCGAAGCTTCCAGATCATCCCGGAGTTCCCGGTGATGCCGAAGTAGGCATCATGGCCTCGAAGCTTCATGCCCAGCATCTTCACCTGGTACGCCAGCGGCGCGTGCATGTGCTGGCGACACCATTCGGCGATCGCCCCCAGCGTCCGCGTGAACCGCGATCTCATCGTCCTGCGCAACACCACCCAGCTCCCGCTTCGCGCCTTCGCCCAGTGGTGGGTGAAGCCGAGGAAGTCGAACGAGCGCACGGATCCCGACACGCTTGCTGGCAAGGCGCCCCGCTTGGCGGGTCGCTCGAAGCGCAGCAGGCGAGTCTTCTCCGGGTGCAGGGTCAACCCGTACTTCTGGAATCGCTCCGGAAGCACGGCCTGGACCCTGCGCGCGTCGTCCTCGCGCTCGAAGCAGACGACGAGTCGAGTAGCGCGGGGGAACTGCCCCCCCGCGCCCTCACAGAACTGGACGTGAATCTCTCGACTCATCCGGCTCCTCCTGTCCGAGCCGCCGGTCGGACGCCGAGGGACCACAGCGCGAGGAGCCGAGGCTCCCGTAGCGCGATGGCCCCGAGCCAGTGGGCCGCAGCCCGCTCGCGGCGCCTGAACCGTTTGTATTTCCTGCGTGCCCATGTGACGAGCGCGTTGTTGAGGTGTCGGAGCACTTGCACGCACTTCGACCTGTAGAACCGACCGTAGTAGTTCATCCACCCGCGGACGACCGGATTGGTCAGCCGCGCGAGGTCCTGCAGGGTCTGGTTGTTCCGGGTCGACGCCATCCGCCATCCGCGGATCTTCGCGCGCACCGCGTTCGCGGCCCTGGTGCTGATCGCCGGCAAGAAGCTCACGAAGAACTTCCCCCAGCGGTTCTTCGCCCGCCGGGGCTGAAACGTGAAGCCGAGGAAGTCGAACTTCACATGCTCATGCTCGCCCTTGCGATCATCATCCTTGCAGTAGACGATCCGCGTCTTCTCGGCGTGGAGCTCCAGCCCACACGCCGAGAGTCTGTCGCGGATCGCCTCCAGCACCCGCCTCGCTTGCTCCTCGCTCTTGCAGTGGACGACGGCATCGTCTGCGTAGCGCTCGAACGGGACAGCGGGCATCTCCCGCTTCATCCACACGTCGAACGCGTAGTGCATGAAGATGTTCGCCAGCAGCGGCGAGACGACCCCGCCTTGCGGTGTCCCCTTCGTCCGCTCCTGGACTGTCCCATCGGCCAGCTGCACGGGCGCCCTGAGCCACCGAGCGATGTACAGCCTCACCCACGGACTCTCCGTGTGGTGGGCCACCGCGCGCAGGATCAGGTCGTGGTCCAGGCTGTCGAAGAACGCCCGGATATCCAGATCGATGACCCAGTCTGCGCGCCAGCATCGCTGCCTCGCCGTCGCCACCGCGTCGAGCGCGGACTTTTTCGGACGGTAGCCGTACGAGTCCGGGTGGAACGTCGGTTCCACCACGGGCTCCAGCTCCATCTTCACGACGGTCTGTGCGACCCGATCCGCGACCGTCGGTATCCCGAGCGCACGGGTTCCCCCGCTCTGCTTCGGGATCTCGACCTGGCGGACCGGCGGCGGGAAGTACGAGCCCGACGACATCCGGTTCCAGAGCTTGTAGAGGTTCCCCTTCAAGTCCTTCTCGAAAACCTCGATCGACTCGCCGTCTACGCCGGCAGCGCCTCGGTTGGCTTTGACCCTCTTCCACGCCTCCCAAACAAGTCGCTTGGAAATAAGGTACGGCTTTGCGTCACCCATGGGCTCCTCCCCTCGCGGGTTGGCCCACATGTTCCGCAGGACAGGTCGACCCCTTCGCTCCACCCGCGTTACTGGGCTTCAGCACTACTACGGGTCGATCCGCCCCTTCGCCTCGCATCGGTACTCTGCCCCTCGTGGTTCTTCCACTTGCGGGCTCTCCCTTCACATCGAGGCGGAAGGTTCCCACGTTCCGCACAAGAGCCTGGATCGGGCTCGCGCCGCCTTTATGCCGGTCACCGCTCGGACAGAAAACAGGCGCCCTCCGAGCTTGGTCCCGGGCCAACAACTGGAGCCCGGTTTCGATGACGTTCCTACGCTTTCGACACTTCATCGGCGGTTCACTTGCGTTCGCCTTCCCGAACCACACCTGACGGGTTGTCCCGCCTTTTCCGGGACCGCTCACCACCCGGGCCATTGGGCCCACGCAGCGCCCGGCGGTTTGAGACCTGACCCTGTCGTCCGATCTCGGGGGGCCATCCCCCATCTCTCGTGCAGCAAGGCTGCACAGGTCGGCCTCTTCGGCCTGCCCCTCGCGCCGTCGTGGCGCACAGTCGTCCGCGTAGCGGATGAGGAAGGCTTGTCCGCGCATCCGCGGCAAAACCTCCTGCACCCACCACGCATCGAGCACGTGGTGCAGGTAGATGTTCGCAAGCAGCGGCGAGATCACGCCGCCTTGCGGGGTGCCCTTGTCGGAACCTGTCAACGACTTTGAGACACGGGTGTTCGAAGTTTAGTGTGCATCGGTATCGAGGATCTGGGTCGACGGCAGCTCCTTGGGCGGGTTGATGTAGACGGCGGCCGGCGGCCGTCGTGCGATGGGGGCACCGCGAACGAAACGCTCCGGGTGGGCAGCGTGGGCGGCGTCGAGCGTGGCCGTGCGGACCTCCAGGACGGCGTCGATGCGGTGGTGGTGGACGTCGGAGGGGGTGAAGAAGGCGATGCCGGAGTGGCGATGGTGGTTGTTGTAGTGGTCGACGTGGGCGCTGCAGTAGGCGCGGGCGCGTTCGTAGCTGGGGAAGAAATCGGGGTAGTCGGGGGCGTACTTGAAGGTCTTGAACTGGGCCTCGGAGTAGGGATTGTCGTCGCTGACGTGCGGTCGGCTGAATGAGCGGCCGACGCCGAGCTCGCGGAGTACGTCGGCGACGTCGTCGCCGGTGGGGACGGAGCCGCGATCGGCGTGGAGGGTCAGCTGGCCCGCTACGATGGCCTGCTTGCGGCAGGATTGCCGGATGAGCCGCGTGGCGATCTGGCCGGTCTGGACGTGGGCCAGGGTCCAGCCGACGATGTATCGGCTGAAGATATCGAGCAGGACAAAGAGGTAGTAATAGACGCCGCGGGTCGGTCCTCGCAGCAGGGTCACGTCCCACGACCAGGTCTGGTTCGGCGCCGTCGCCAGCAGCTCGGGGCGCTTGTAGTTCGGGTGGGTCGCCTGGCGGCGACGCTCGTGGACCTCGTGGTTTTGCGCGAGCACCCGGTACATTGTCCTGGCACTGCACAGGTAACGACCCTCGTCCATCAGCGTCGCTACCACGGTCGCGGGCGCCTGGTCGACGAAGCGCTCGCTGTGGAGGACCTCCAGGACCTCCCCCTGCTCGTCGGCGCCAAGCGCCCGCGGGGACCTTCGGGGGCCTTGTACGGCCGAGATGGGCGTGGGACGCCGGCGCCGGTAGACCGTCGCCCGCGCCAGGCCCAGGACCTTACAGGCCCGCCGGAGGCCTGTCCGCAGGGACAGATCCTCGGCCAGCCGTGTCAGGTCGGCTCGTCGGGTTCGCTCGTCGGGAGTTTGATCCCGAGCAGCTGCGATACTTTTTTTTGGACGTCGATGATCAGCTCGGCCGTCTCGAGCTTGTACTCGAGTCGGGCGACCTTGCGCTGCAAGCGCTCGATCTCCTCCTGGGCGACATCCTTGGTCGGCTTCGGTCCTCGCTTCTTGGGTGCCAAGGCCTCCAGTGTGCCCGTCTCCCGCTGGTGCCGCCAGGTCGACAGCAACGAGCTGTACAGCCCCTCGCGGCGCATGATGGCCCCGATCTGGCCCTCGTCGGCCTCGTCGGTCTGCTTCAGGATCTTGAGCTTGTACGCCGCCTTGAACCGGCGTCGCTTCGGCTTCTCGCTCGTCTCGGGGTCGGGCGTGAGCTGCTTCGTCGCCATGGCCTGCATCCCCCTCAGTCGCCCGTCTTCATCCGCAAGACCACTTTCATGTAGTCCTCGGTGCCGCTCGACGAGATCGCGGTGCCCGCCGGCGCCAGGATCACCACCGATCCAGCTCTGGGCCGCTTGATGGTGATGGTGTTCTCCGACTCCGACGGCGCGCTCGGCTCTCCGGTCCTCAGCTGCTTCTCGTCGTCATGCTCTGGATTGTTCTGGTTGCTCATCCTTCTTGATCACGGTCTCGCCCTGCTCTGTAAATTCTCGGGTCGGTGTGTCTCACGGCATATTGGCAGGGAGGGGCACGAGGGCCTCCGCTGAGCAGCGACGGTCCTAGTCCCTGGCCCTGCGACGATCGGACACCTCGACCTCGCGCACGACAGGCTCGGTGGGCTCGGCCAGGTACAGCCGCCGGAGCAGCTGGTTGATCGCCTCGCGCTGGTCGGGCGGCGTCGGGTTCATGACACCCTCGGCCTGGAGCAGGGCCACGAGCATCTCGGGGACGACCCCGGGTTGGCCGACGATCGCCACGTGCCCGGCCTTGACCTCGACCTCGCGGACGTTGGCGTCGAGCGTCTTGCGGTTGAGCTGCTCATCGAGGCTAAACACGAAGTCATCCTTGGCGCAGCTCCCGTCGGCGCGCTCGACCCGGCACGTGCCACGCTCGTCGGTCCGGACCTGGATGTAGTTCGCTACCTCGGGGCCGAGCTCACCAGGGGCGCGGACCGGCCTGGCGGTCCGATGGATCTCCGTCCAGTTGCGACCTGCGACGCCGCGGCAGATCGCGGCCGTGATGCCCAGCGAGATCACGTGCAGCCAGTCGTGGCTGCAGTGGCGCGCGGCGTGGATGCCCGCGAACGGTGAGGAGATGGTCACGAGCTCGTAGTCGGACGCGAGCGTGGGTGCGCCGTCGAGGGCCTCGCTCAGCGCCTGCCGGGCGACGAGCCCGCCCTGGCTGTGCCCGATGATGGTGATGGGCTGGTCGGGCGCGTGCCGCTCGAGTTCGGCGAGCGCGCGGACCAGGCGATGGGCACCCGCCGCGATCGTGTCGCGCGACTCGTAGGTGAAGCAGATCGCCTGCTGACCATGGGCATCGAACACCTCCGCGAGCGTCGTGAAGCGCCCCGCCGAGTCGCCGCAACCATGGACCAGCACGATGATCGGCGCGCTGGCGTCGAGCTCACCCGGCTCCATGCTGTCGAGGGTGCAGGGTGTCAACCCATCGATCTTGACGGCCCTGGCGTCGGCGAACACCGGAACCGTCTGGATCTCGCTGCCGCGGATGCACCCGAGCACCGCGAGCGAGGCGAGTGCCAGCAGCAGGTAAGGTCGTCCGCTCCGCATGCGCGAGGAGTCTACACACTGCGACGCAAAGGCGCACCGCTCGATGAACCCCGCGAGGTGCCGACGCACCAGCACCGCCGCGTCGCGCTCGTGCGTCTGACGCGGCACGTCACCGCCGCCGGTGCCCGATCAATTGCCCTCCGCTGCTTGAGCTTTCGCGGCGGCGCCCCCCGGCCGGCGGCCGATCCATCGCCACGACGGCCGCCGCTCATATGCCATGTCCCTCTGCTCGCGCACTGTCATCCTCCCCGCCACGCGGCTCGGCCTGGCCATCGCGGCCGCGCCCACCACCGCGCAGGCGGCTCCGGGCCTCGGCGCCGTCACGGCGCTCGCGGTGTTCGCCACGCCGATCTCCGACAAGTATACGGCGCTCGGCGGCGCCAACAGCTTCCTCGGCGCCGCCAGCGTCCGTGGTTGAGGCCGAGTCCATCGCGGCCTGCCGCCGGGCGCTTCGACGTCGACGAAGAGGCCGACGGAGCGGACGATGCCGAGGTCGAAGCACTCGAACTCGGGCTCGGTGCCGAGGGCCTCGACCGCCCCAGCCACCGCCTCTACCACCGCCTGCTCGCCTGTCTCACGGGACAGGCCACACCGAGAGCCTCGAGGCCAACCAGCGCTGGACCGACCTCACCCCGCTCGCGCCCGAGGCCGCCTGGCCCGACCCGCCCTGAGCCGGCCTCCGCATGCGGAGCCACGTCCTCGCCCAGACCCCGCCGCATCGGCTGGGCAAAGCTCCTCGCCCGCGTCTTCGCGCTAGGCATCACCCGCTGCCGAAAATGTGGCGGCCGCATGCGGGTCCTCGAGCTCGTCTCCGACCCCGACGCCATCGCCCGAATCCTCCACCGCGCCCGCGCTCCCCCTGCGCCTCCTCCTCCCGGCCAGCTCCTGTTGCTCCCCTGACCGCGCGCCCCTTCGGTGACGTGTTCTCCCCAGTCTGGCCTTGTGCAGGAAGCCAACTTTGACTAGACAGGATCTACCAATGTCCCTCCTACGCCGGCTCTGTCACGTGCGCCGCTGTCATTTTGGCGCTGTTGCGGTCGTCGTGTGCCCACCTCGTATGCGAACGGCTCTGGCGATGTTGGGCATATGCGTGGTCGGATTTGGGTGTGCGCGCTCACCCGGCCGCGCCGCGCCCGTACAGCCCGTGGTCAGCGCCGAGGAGCGCGTGGTCATCGAGGGCAAGGTGCGCGAGCACCTCGAGCTCCCCGCGAGCGCAGCGCTCGGCGCGGCTGAGCTGGCCCGGGTCACGGAGCTCAACCTCAGCCGCGAGCCTGTCTCTGACGCGGGCGTCGCGTGGCTGTCCGACCCTGCCACGGGTTTGAGCGCGCTGACCACACTCAACCTCCAACACACGAGGGTGACGGACGCGGGGCTAAAGACGCTGGCCGACAAGGACACGGGCTTGCGAGGGCTGCGCTCGCTGTTCCTGGCTGTCACGAAGGTGACCGACGTGGGCGTGAAGGAGCTCGCTCGCGCGGGCACGGGCGTGCAGGGGCTGACCACGCTGGACCTTCGCAACACGCAGGTGACGGATGTGGGGGTCGCGGACCTGGCGCGCGCGGACACGGGTGTCCGCGGGCTGACCACGCCGGACCTCAGCTTTACGCAGGTGACGGATGCGGGGGTGAAGCAGCTGGCCGGCACGGACACGGGGGTCAAAGGCCTGACCACGCTCGGCCTCGCCAGCACGAAGGTCGCGGACGCGGGGCTGATGCACCTGGCCGACAAGCACACTGGCCTGAAAAGTCTGCTCGTGCTGAACCTCGCCTTCACGCAGGTGACGGATGCGGGGATGAAGCCGCTGGCCCGCGCGGAGACAGGTCTGAAGGTGCTGTCCTCGCTGTTCCTTCACGGCACGCAGGTGACGGACGCCGGGGTGAAGGAGCTGGCCCACGCGGAGACGGGCCTCCATGGCCTGAGCACCCTGGACCTCGGCAGAACGCAGGTGACGGACGCGGGGGTGAAGGACCTGGCACGCGTAGACACGGGCCTCAAGGGCCTGAGCACGCTGCACCTCGGCGATACGCAGGTGACGGACACGGGGGCGGCGGCCGTGAAGGCGCGCTGGCCGGCGATCGAGGTTTCCGGTGCATTCACGCGATCGGGAGGCTCCCCTAATTGATGGCCCACGCGCGGTGAGTCGTTTTCACCGGCAGTCTCGGCGCATGGAAAGCGGGAACCAGCGAGCCGGGCGCGGCTACGACGCACCGCTGCTGGCCGCCATCGCCGGGCGGCTGGCGCGGGCGGGTCCCGCAGCGCCGCCGCCAGCTCCGAGCGGGCCCCAAGAGCCCCAAGAGCCCGCACCGCGGCGGCCCGCACCGCGGCCTGCTCGTGGCGACCTCGCAGCGCCACGAATCGAGGCGCGTCGCTGAGGTCCCGCGCCGCCAGTCCGGGACCGGCCCGGGCCTGGGCCTGGCACAGGCCGACGCTCACCCACGGGTCGTCGTCGGTCATCCGGACCGCGCAAGCCGCCAGCAGCACGTCGACCAGCGACGGCGTGGTCGGCACGTGGCGAGCCAGCAGCTCGGCGGCGACCCGCGTGAGCCGTCGTTCGCCAACCGCGAAGCACGGCAGCAGCGCCCCCACGGGCAGCCGCGCGAGCCCGGTCGGGCCGACGGCGTTCAGCGCCCGCACAGCCGCCTCCCGGGCGTTGCCGACGTGATCCTCGAGCGGACCGGGCTCACCGAGCTCCGGGGCCCGATCGTCGCCAGGATGCGCGAGGACACCGCGGAGTTCGTCGCCCGGGCGGCGCGCGGCCTCGCCAGGAACCCGATCCTCGTCGCCCTCGCCGCCGAGCTCGCCGAGCTGCCCGAGGCGCTGGTCCAGCCTAGAACCGCAGCTCGAGGCCGACTGTCAGCCCGCGGGGCGCGTGGCGGAGTGTTGGTCGGAGAGTGACGCGGTGGGCATGCTGCCACCGCCGCCAGTCGGCGATGCGGCGGCTGCCGACAACCAGCAGCGGGGTGCCGGCGGCGAGGGCGACGACGGCGAATGGGAGCATAATGGCGGCGCCGAGGTTGCTCCAACTGCATTCCGCGCTGCCGGTCTCGGCGTGACAGCGTCGGGCGTCGACCATCAGGGCAATGCTCCAGCCGATCAGCGGCGGGGCGAAGCCGCCAACGAGTACGCCGCCGGTGATGGTCATGCCGTAGCCGCGTTTGTGCCAAGGCGGAGGTGGGTCGCTCGCGGTCGGGTCGAGGGAGAGCAACGGAACGGGGGCGGGCGCCTGGGCGGTGAGAATGAGAAGTAGCGGGGCGCAAGGGAGCATCGGCGTGGGCCTCACCTGGTCTCCAGCAAGTTGGGTGCCAGCGCGTCGGCCATGCGCATCACGGCGACCACGGGACGGATGGCGCAGTGGTGGGAAACACGTGCACGGGTTGCGCCCGAGATCACGATTCGCTGGCGACGCGTGTCGTAGGGATGGGCGGTGCCGATGAGGGCACATGCGGGCCGCTCGAGGGCGTGGACGAGGGGGCGGACGCTGCGACGCGGTTGCTCGGTGCGCTCGCGGGCCTGCTGGCCGCATCGCGCTGGCCACGCGCGTAACACCTCCAGGCGGCCAGTAGGTGGCCCGCAGGCGGGACGGGTGGCCCGTCCGCTGGCCGGGTAGCCCGTCGCCCCCTGGCCGGCGGCGCCACGATCACCACCATGGCGGCCCTCGCGGTTTCTTCCCCGCCCAGCGGCTTGCCGACTGCGAGTCGGGCACGCTGGCCAGCGTGACTCGCTGGTGTCCGTCGCGGCGCCATGTCTGGCGGCGGCGGTGTCCATTGGCGAGCAACCATTCCAGATCGACCAGGGCCTCCTGGTCGCCCTCAGGCTGCAGAGGCGTGTCCTGGAATGATTGATCGGCAGCGCCGGCCGGTGGCGCCGCTTCGCCCGCGGGTGGCGTCGGCGGGCCATGCTCGCTCAAGTCCGCCGCCGGAGGCGACCCCGTGGCGGCTGGCTCCGAGCAGCGAGGCACCTGGACGGACGACTTCGTGGACGTCGCCGGAGCCGCAGGCTGTGGGTCCGTGGCGGGTGGCCGCCTGCCTGCAGCGCTCGCTCGCCGGCCCGCGCCCCGCGCCCCGCTCACCGTCCGCGCCGCCGCCGATGACCCTCTCTGCCTTCGGCATGAATCTCCACGCCGCGACCACCGCCGACGGCCCAGGGCCGCAAGCAGCTCGAGCGAATCTGCCGCTACCTCCTGCGCCC
>Ga0073899_10004877_pt1 | contig 11722 bp, 4 predicted proteins | sample KloWWTmetaKNB5Ph_FD_88975 | JGI IMG/M metagenome (GOLD analysis project Ga0073899, IMG submission 88975) | Active sludge microbial communities from Klosterneuburg, Austria, studying microevolution and ecology of nitrifiers - Klosterneuburg... | ecosystem: Engineered > WWTP > Aerobic digester >...
GGGTAGTACGTGTTGACGACGCCGGAGACGCTTCCCGCCCCTGAGGAGCCCGGCACTGCGCAGACCTGCGCGAGCGCAGGCCCTGCAAACGCGAGCCACGCGGCGAGACCCGTCGCGAGCGCGAACCAGAGACGCGGTTTCATCGCGAAGCCTCCGCGACCTTGTTGCCGGGCCGAACCGCGCCAACGGACTCGAGAAGCGATTCGTCGAACTTGTAGCGCAGCCGCACGAAAGGCCCCCTGGCCGTGTAGTCGGCGCCGGCGAGATCCGCATCCCGGTAGCCGAAGAAGTTGTAGCCGGCGGAGACCCACAGGTTCGTCGCGACCAGGTAGCCCAGCTCCACGCCGACGCCATAGTGACGCGAATCCAGGTTCTCGCCCACCAGCAGGCTCGTGACCAGGCCGAAGTCCCAGCGCGGCGCGAATTCCCACGTGGCGCGCGCGCCGATCACCTGCGCGCGGTACTTGCTCGAGAGCCCGTTCGACTTGTCCGTCGTCCACTTGGCCGCGTAGCGCCCGCTCACGAGGAAGGGACGGCTCGGCTGCCAGTCGGCGTGGAGCGATACCAGCGTGGTCGTGCTCTTCAGCTGCAGGCCGTCCTGGGTGTCGTCGCTCTCGAGACGGTGCTCGACGCGACCGAGGGCGTTCCACCGGTTGGTGTCGGTGTCGCGCCAGGCGAGGCCCGCCTGCATCCGCTCGACCACGCGCTCCGCGCCGCTCTCCTTGGCGCGCTGCAGCGAATAGGCGTTTCTCGCAAGCGCCGTCCAGTCGCGGTTCAGCTTCGCCGCGAGCCCCACCGTGAAGAGCAGCGATTCCGTGGTCGAGGCATCGCGGATCTCCAGGCGCGTGGAGCCCTTCCAGAGCGGGTTGGCGGTGTATTCCAGCGCGAGCGCGCCCGCCGTGTTCTCGTTCTGGCCCTTGCCCGAGAGCGCGTGCACGCGCTCGACCGAGGTGCCCAGCCGCAGCCCCGGGGCGAGCGTCCACAGGTTCTTCAGGCCGATGGCCGCTTCGGCGTCGCCGCCGGAAATCGCGTCGCGGATGCGGTACTCGCTGAACATCCGCCCGTCCTTCATGTAGTCGAAGTCGACGCCGATCGCCGTGGTGTTCTGGCGCTCCGTGGCGTTGAGGCCATAGGGGCCGGTGATCGAGGAGACGAATTCATGGCGCCCGTAGAGGCGGCCGCGGCTGGGCAGGGCATATTCCCCGCCGAGGGCGAGAATGCGCCGGTCGGCATCGCGCACGTCGATCTCCGCCTCCCCGTAGGCCGTCGCTCCGGCGACGAACGGCACCTTCCCCGTGAGGCGAGCGCGCACGGTGGTCACTTCCTCGGGCAGCGGCTGGGGCGCGGGCTGCCCTTCGACCGGCGAAATGGGCGAGGTCGCGCCCTTCTCCGCGGCGTAGCGCACGCCGACCTCCAGCGTGAGGTCCTTCGCCACTTCCTGGGTCACGGCGGCCATCGCGCCGTCGCGCACCGAGCCGCTCGCGATTTCCTCCGTCCGCAGCGCCTCGGCCCGCAGCATCGTGCCTTCGCGGACCCGGTACTCCGCGCGGCCCCCGGCTTCGGACCTGCCGTTGGCCAGCCACGCGCCGGGATTGTCGAATTCGCGGTCGCTGCGCGCGACGAAAGCCTGCGCCTTGAGGTCCTTCGATTCGTGCTTGACTTCCAGCCGCGCGGCGTCACCCTTGCGCGAGTCCGTGCCGCGCTCCGTGCGCGCGACCTCGCCGATGAGGAAGGTGCCCTCCCCCAGCTTTGCGACAGCGTTGGCGCCGGCGAGGGTGAAAGGCTCCTGCGGGTTCCGGTCCTTCACGAAGGTGCCGCCGATCTCGATGCGGTCCGTCAGCTTCACCTGCGCGTCGACGCCCGCGACCCAGAACTGCTCGCCGCCCTGGTCCACCTCGTAGGTGGCGCGCACGAAGACCGGGTTCAGGTCGCGGTCCACGCTCGACACCGGGCTGCGGAAGAGGATGCGGCCGGTGAGGGTCTCGATCTCGTAGTCGGCAAATCGAGCCTGCGGCAGGGCCGAGAGCACGATCGAGGGCTGGTTGCGGTCGCGCGTGACGATCTCGATCTTCTCGCTGTTCACGAGCGCGCCGCGGGTGCCGAGCTCGTAGGGCCCGGAGGTGCCGTTGGCGCGCAGTTCCTCGATCACCTGGCGCGTGCTGTCGCGGGTGGCGAAGGCATTGGCGCTCACGCGCTCGTTCTCGAAGTGCTGCTTCACGCCGGTGAGCGAGCGGCTGTAGCTGGACAGGCGCCGCGTGTCGCCGGAGGCCTGCGTGGTGAAGTCGCCCCACAGCAGGTAGGAGCGGTTCTTGTCGACCCGCACGTACAGGCGGCTCGTCGACTGGGCGTCGTAGCCGCGCACCGCGGAATCGCCGTAGATCGGGTAGAACTCGTCGGGCTGGATGTCGCGGAAGAGGCGCTCGCGCGTGTCCTTGTCCGAATCGTAGGCCGCCGTGAGGAGGAAATCGCCGCGGATCCTGCCCTTGAGGAAGAACGCGGCCCGGGCGCCGGCGGAGAGCTTGCCGTCGTCCGAATCCCGCGAGAAATGACGCAGTTCCTGCTCGAAGCCGTCGGCCTCGCGCGCCGGCAGGAGCGCGCGCGAATTGAGGTTTCGCAGGTTCACCGTTCCCTCGATCACGCCCGTGGCCACGAGCGGGCGCAAGTCCGGGAGGAAGTCCAGCCGCGCCTCGGCCTTCAGGTTGACGCTGGTCACGACGATCTGGCTCGAGGCGGGCTCTCCGGGCGGCGCGAGCATGAACTCCGCCCTCCCGCCCTCGACGAACGACTGGACGCCCGCCTCGGCCTTGTCGGCGTCCTCCATCTTCCAGGTGCCGAGGCTCGAGGCAAGCGTGACCGCCGTGCGCGAGGTGACGGGAATGCCGTTCTCATCCAGGACATTCACGACGATGTGCACCGGCGTTCTGCCGTCGGCGACCGCGCCCGCCTTCGGCAGCTCGATCGCGAGCTTCGCCGCGATGCCGGGAGCAAGGACGCGAATCGTCACCGTGCCGCGGGCGTTGCCGAAGGCGTCCACCTGCGAAACCGAGAGCTCGTTCGCGCCGGGCTTCAGGCCGACGCCGATGAACTCCCAGGCCTGCACCTGCGTCTGCGCAAGGGTGGCGCGCTTGCCCACGCGGGCCCCGGAAACCTCGACGCCGTTCACCGTGAGCGTGAAAGTGGAACCGGCCGTTCCCTTCACGCGGATCGTCGCCTGCGCGTAGGCGAGCGTATCGCCGTCCTTCAGGCCCACGAAGCCCAGCGCCTTGTCCCATTGCGGAATGAGCTTCTCGAGAGGTTCCTCGACGGCCGGTGACGGCGCGACGGCGGGGGCGGCAGAGGCGGCCGGCGCGGGCGCGGCCGGGTCGGCGGCGGCGGCGAGCGCGCCGGTCAGGGGACCGGAGATCGGCGCGCCGGCGGCATTCGGCGCGGACACGCCACCGGGCGTGCCGGTGACGCTCACGGTGCCGCTGGCCGGCAGGGCCTTCACGTCCTGCGCGGGACGCGCTTCGGTGGCGAGTTGCGTGCCCGCCAAGGCGCCCAGCAGCCCTTCGCCGCCATCGCCTGCCGCCTTCGCGCGAGACCTGACCTCGTCGGCCACGGGTTCGTCGCAGCCCGAAATCGCGAAGTCCCCGCGGTGCATCTCGCCCGACTTGAGGTCCACGAGACGGCTGCCCGCGTCGCCGAGGTGACGGGCGCTGGTGGCCGAGAGCGTCGCTCCCGCCGGCATCGAGGCCGGATCGACCTTGAGCGCATGGGTGCGTGCGGAAATCCCGTAGAAACTGTAGCGGCCCTGCCCGTCGGTCACGACGTAGGTCCCGTCCTCGATCAGGAGGCGCACGCCCGGCACCCCGGCCTCGCCCGCGTCCTGCACGCCGTTGGCGTTGCAGTCCAGGAAGACCTTGCCGAGGATGAATCCGCGATCGCTGAAGACGCCGCCCAGGACCTGCACCTTGGCGGTCGCGACATTGGAAACCGTTCTCGTGCCGTTGGCCTCGTAGATCGCCTGGACCCGGTTCGTGCCATCGCCCTGCAACGCGCCCGGGCCCACGCGCACGCGGTACGACACGGCCAGTTCCTGCCCGCTCGTCATCGTGCCCAGGCTGAAGGCGAGGCGCGGGCCGCCGCTGCCGGGATCGGCGAGCGCGGCGCCTTCGGCGCGGGCACTGCCGCTCACGTAGGCGAATCCCGCCGGCAACTCGTCCACGAGTTGCACGCTCGCGCGATTCAACGCGTTGCCGGTGCTGTTGCGAACGCGCACCACGTAGTCCACGAAGCCGCCCAGGTCCGCCACCGCCCGCGAGGCCGCCTTCTGGACGAAAAGCCCCGACTGCGCGATCGGATCGACCGGAATGTCCACCACGATCGCGTTGCCGTCGGATGCGAACGGCTGGCCATAGGAGCCGCCCGACGTGGGTCCGGTGACGACGAGATTGCGTCCGGGAACGAGCGAGCCGTAGGGCACCTTCGACGGGGCCTGGTAGCCGTTGGGCGTTTCGACCGCGAGACAGTATTGGCCGGCGGCAGCCGACGGGAACGCGTAGCGGCCGTTGGCGTCGGTGGTGGCCGGATTGCCCGCCAGCGGAAGCGGCGCGCTCGTGCATCGGCCTGCGGAGGCCGCCACGAGCATCACGATCGCCCCCGCGACCGGCTCGTTGCTCGTGCTGTCGAAGACGATGCCGACGGGTTCCGTGAGGCTGATCGTGGTCGAGACGGGACGCGCGCAGCCGAGGATCTCGGCCTCGAAGACGTCGAAGGCGCGCCCCTGGAGAAGTCGGTCGCCGGCCACGACGGGAGGCGCGCGAATGGGCATCGCGGGCGCGACGAAGATGCCGGTATTCGGGCCGGTCTCCGTGGCGACGGCTTCCTCGCGCTCCCCGCCGGTCCCGGTGATCACGATCGTGCGCGATTCGGCCACGTCCGGCAGCGCGTTGCAGGTGGCGGCATCCGCGCGCAGCCACGCCGTTCCGCCGAGCACCGCCCAGGCGGTCGGCACCGAATAGCTCGAGTCGGTGAAGTTGCGCAACACGTCCGTGGCGATGATCGACGAATCCTGGTCGTCGATCGTCGTGCGGTCGACCACCTGGAGCTTGCCGCCGGTGGCGCTTTCGATCGAGAGCGTGGTGAGGTTCGTTTCCACCAGCGACTTGGTCGAGCGCTTGGCCGCCGCGGGATCCGGCCGCGCCAGGACATCCACGAGGATGCGCAGGCGCTGCCCCGGGGCAAGAACCGCGGTCCAGCCTTCCACCACCGGCGTGTCGGTGCGGTCGAGCACGCCCGGGATCGAGGCGCCGCCGGCCACCGGGTTGTCGATGTAGGCGCCCGACACCCATCCCTGCTGGCTGTCGGTGAGGAACCCCAGGGCGACCCGGACCGGCTCGTCGCAGTTGCCGCGGTTCTCGAGATGGTGGACGTAGGTGACGTGGCGCCCGTAGGCGCTCTGCGACTGGTTGTCCGGAGTGAGCTGGACCCGGCAGAGCTTGCTGACCGCGCCCACGATGTCGTCCGCGGTCGCCGAACGGTTGGTGGCCCTGGCCGACCGAGCCGTCTTCGTCACCTTGTGCTCCCCGGGCAAGGTCGAGGCAGGCAGGCTGGCGCGCACCACGATGCGGTAGGTGTCGCCCGGGGCCACGAGACCGGTGTCCGGAAGGCCGTTGCCGTCGGAGTCGGCGAGCGGCGTGACGCCGTCGGACTGCCAGAGCGTGAGGACCGTGGCCGACGGGAAGGTCGATCCGGCGAGCGTGATGTCGAACCGCTCCGCTTCCGATCCGAGATTGGTGAGCACGTTGTTGAAGGCAACGGTCGTTCCTGGCGTGGCGACCGGGATGCGCTCGCCGGTCAGGGAAAGGTCGATCGTGCCGGTGACGCGGTAGGAGGCGGGGTTCGTATCGCGCCACCAGGAATCGGTGGCGGCCACCCAGCGCGACTGGGCCACGTTCGTGAGCACCTCGCCGGGGGTTCTTCCCCGGGCGACGTTCAGGCGGAAGCTGAGCATCCCCTCTTCGAGCGGCCCGAGCGTCGGAAGGCTCGCGTAGACCGCGCCCGGCTGGGTCACGCCGAAATCGTAGGCGATGCCCGTCGCATCGCCGCCCGCCTCGTCCGTGAGCGCGGTCGCCGGAGCACCGCTCCATCGCCCGCTGCCCGGTACGTACTCGAACCCGGCGGGAATCGCATCGAGCAAGCGGAAATCGCTTCGCCCGAGCCGCGTATTGGTGTAGCGGAGGGTGACGATCACGGACGTGTAAGGCGACGGCCCTTCGAGGACGGAGAACGACTTGACGACGTCCACCACGTCCGGCGGCGGCTGCGGCGGGTCGGTGAAGACCTCCGCGGTGTCGATGTTGGCGAGAGTCGAGCCGGCGAACGCCGTGCTTTGCGCGTTGACCCGCAACTGGTCGGTGCTGAACTGCGCCGTCCCCGGAGGAACGATCGCGCTCACGACGAAACGGAAGACGCCGCCAGGCGCCAGCGCGACCGTCGGCGGCACGGGCACGGCCGAATCGGGGATGCCGTCGCCATCCGCATCCGGCAGGATCACGATCGAACCGAGATCGAACAGGCCCGGAAGGTTGGTGACCGAAAGCGCGAAGGTATCGGCCACCGCGCCGTTGGTCAGCGTGTGCGGGAAAAGCACGACGCCGCCGGGGGGAACCCGAAGCATCCGCTTCGCCACGAGCGAGGCGCCGCCAGGCGTCCCCGGTATGGCCGCCGTCGTCAGTTGCACGACGTTCGACGGAACCGAACGGGGAAATCCGCCAACCAGGGCGGATCCGATCGACTGGTTCGAGATCACCGTGCCGGGCGGCGGCGCGCCCGCCGAAGGCAACGCGAACGCGAGCGCCGCGGCAGCCAACACTCGCGCCAATAGCTCGCCGAGGCGGCAGGCGCTCGCGGGGCTCGGGGCTTTCACGGTTCGATGGGTCACGAAGTCTTCATCACTTTTCGCTGCCCCCTCGCACGAAGGAGCACCGAAAAACGGGCTGCGGTCTCCCGCAGCCCGCGAGCGTCACGGATCGATTCGCACGCAGAAGGTGACGAACACGTTCGCCGAAGGCGCGAGCGGTCCCACCGTGGCGCTGACCGTGCCGGTCGCACCGTCGGCCGGCGCGGTGATCGTGCCCGCGCTGGTCGCAGCTCCGGGAGAAGCACCGGTGCCGCAGGAGAAGCGGTGCGTCGTGTTGGCCGGAATGTTGTCGTTCACCACCACCGACGTGATGCCGACCACCGTGGTGTTCGTCGCGGTGATCCGGTAGGCGATGCAGTTTCCCGGGACCGTGGCCGGGCCCGAGGCGATCGGCGCGGTGGAGTAGCCCGCGTGCGGCGCGGCGGTCGCACAGTTCACGGCCACCTGCTCCTTCAGCAGAACCAGTCCGTCGGAGACGGTCGTGGAATCCGTCGCGGCGGCGGACGACGCGCCCGCGTTGTAGCGCGCGGTGATCGTGGTCACGTTGGCCGGATCGGCGCCGACGGCACTGCCGGGCGCGAAGACGCGCACGAAGATCGTCCGGGACGCGTTCACCCCGAGCGCGATCGTGGTCGCCGTGGAGATCGCGTTCGCCGGCACGTCGTCGACGCCCGGGTCGAAGACCCCGTTGCCGTTGCCGTCGACGTAAGCGAGGGAGGTCCAGCCCTGACCGGCGCGCGAATCCGTGAGGAAGCCCGCGGCGAAACTGATGGTCTCCGCGGTGTTGCCGAGGTTGGTCGCCACGTGCGTGTAGACCACCGAGCCGCCCGGGAAGGTCTGTTGCGTGTTGTTGGGCGTGAGCGTCACGTTGTTCACGGCGCTGACCGTCACGGCGTCGCGCTTCACGTCGGACACCGTGCCGTTCAGCGCGGAAGTCGCCGTGAAGTCGAGGTTGTAGGTGGCGGGTGCCGCCTGCCCGGACGTCGTGATCGGCACCGTCACTTCCGCGCAGATCAGTCGGGCCGTGCCCGCGTTGATCGTGCCCGTGTTGGTGAGGCTCGCACCCACCGTCGAGCAGTCGTTCGCGCCGCCGTCGGCGCGAAACACCATCGACCAGCCGGCCGGCGTGCCCGCCGTCGCGAGGTTGAACGAATCGTTGATCGCGCCCGTGTTGTTCACGTACAGGCGGAAGCGCGTGAGCGTCGGGCCGGTCGTCGACGGGGTCACCGGGTTGGTGGTGATCACCGTCGTGCCGGTGGCGCCCGCGCCGGGGGCGGCCGGGCCCGCCGAGTCGTTCGTGAGGTCGACGGTGTTGGCCGTGACCAGCGTGAGCGTGTCGATCACCGTGTCCGATTTCGTGCCGTCGAAGGACGACGTCGCCGTCTTGGTGACGGAGAACGGGCCGCCCGTGGCCGACACCGGCAGTTGCACGCGCAGGATCACGCGATAGCCGCAGGCGAGAGTCGGTGCCGAGCTGTCCGTCTCGAAGCCCGCCGGGCAGCCCGCGCTGTAGGCCGGGATCGAAGGCGTCGTGTTGGCGATGAGGGAGGTGAGGCCGTCGGATTGCAGCAGCGTGAACGTCGTCCCGACGGGCCAGGGCGGCGCCGTGTTGCCCGCCATCGTGATGACGAAGCTGTCCGCGGCGTTGCCCATGTTCCAGATCACGTTGGTGAAGTTGATCGTGGACCCTGCGGCGGCGGCGGCAACCGTCACCGCTTCTCCCGTGCCGTTGGTGCTGTCCGTGACCGAACCGTTCGCGACCACCGCGGCCGTCTGCACCACCTGGTAGCTCGCCGTGTTGGTGCTGGTGAGGGCCTGGGTGGTCGTCTGGTACTGCGCCGTGTTGTTGATGAACCCCGGCGGGCGTCCCGCGGCGATCTGCACCTGGAACGTGACGTTGCCGGAGAAGCCGGCGGGGACGCTCGTGATCGTGGCGGTGACCTCACCCACGGTCGTCGCGTCCTTGTCGTAGAAGATTCCGCCCTGGTCGTCGGTGTTGAGCGCATCGGTGAGGGTGAGGCCCGCGCCGGTGACGCTCCAGCGGCCGCTGCCGCCGATGTAGGTCATGCCCGCCGGGATGAAGTCGCGCAGCAGCAGGTTGGCGGCCGCGGCGCTGCCCGAGTTCGTGTAGGAGAGCGTCACCGTGATCGGCCCGGCGTTCGGCGAGGGTCCGCTCGTGATCGAGAGCGACTTGGTCACGTTGATCGCCGAATTCGAGACCGTGGTCGTGTCGAGGTTGGTGAGGGTGGTCGGGCCCGCCGGGAGCGGATTCGTGTCCGTTACCGACGCCGTGATCGTCCCCGTCTGCGTGTCGGATGCGCTGCCAGGCACGGTTCCCGCCAACACGAAGCGGAAGATGCCCGCGGCGGCGATGGGGCCGGTCGTGACGATCGGCGTGAAGTTGTCGGGCACGCCGTTGCCGTCGGAGTCGATGTAGTACACGGCGCCCGTGTGGGTGAAGGCTCCGCCCGTGGCGATCGGCGTGTTGAGCGCGAAAGTGTCGGTGCCGTTGCCGGTGTTCGTGATGGTGTGCGGGTAGTACACCGTCTGGCCGGCGGACGCGCTGCGGAAGCCCGGCGCGGTGAGCGTGAAGCTCTTCACCTGCGACACCGTGGTCTGCACCAGGTTGGATGTCGCCGTGCGCGGCGTGAGGCTCGCGTCGAGGTACGTCGCCGAGGCCTGGTTGCCGATCACCGTCCCGGCGGCGGGCGCGGCGCGCGCGGGCACCGGCGCCAGGGCGACGAGCGCCCCGACGACGAGCACCGCGAACGCCGCCATCGCGGCCCGGAAGCGTTCGCCCCGGCATTGCGTGTGCGTGAATCCGTTCATGGAAGACTCCTTGGTTGAATCCAGAAAGTGAAAAAATGGGCGGCGGCTCGAAATTGCCGTGGGCCCGGATGCGGCTGGGCGGCGAATGGGTGCTCGTGGCGCGCTCATTTCCCGCCCCCCTTGCCCGCCGTCTCTCCCGGGGTCCTGTCTTCGATCACCCGCACGCGAGCCACGAAGTCAGCCGACTTCCCGCTGCCCAGCACGCCCGCGGACCAGCGCAGGGCGCGATATTCGCGGTAGGGCACCGGTTCCTCGATCTTCACGCCCCCGCGCTCGATGACCCGCTTGAGCGGCATGGCGGCAAACGTGCGCGTGTCGAGGCTCGCCATCGCCTGCGCGGGTTTCGCGGTCCCGGGAAGCAATTCCGTCTGGGCGGGGATGGGCAGCGTCGCCTGTAGCCCCGTGATCGGCTCCTTGCCGGCATTGCGGTAGGTGGCCGTGTACTCGATCACGTCACCCGGTTTCGCGCTGCCCGCGTCGACGAGGCTCTCGCGCCCATCGACCATGACGACCTTGCGGGCCGCGAGCCGCGATTCCAGCGGATCAGGCCCTTTCTGCGCCAGCGCGTCTCCCAGCGGCATCAGGCAGGTCGCAGCGCATGCCAGCGCGCGCACCCATGTCTTGACCATCATTCCCACCCTCCTTAGCTGATCCGGTTCTCGCACCGGACATTCGATTCGACGGACTGGTTTTCCTACGCGATTCTGGCGGCAACCAACCCGCCGGCCAATGCGAAACCCCACAATCCGGGCCGTCGCCGGCCTACAACTGAAACATCGCCCGGAATCGCTCAAGAACTTTCAAACAAGTCTTTTTGATTCAAACAGGTGCGATTCCATCGTTTGAACGAAACAAGCGTTTCCGAGGCGCGGCGAGAAAAGCGCCAATGCGCCCATTCTAATTGTGCGTTTTCAATGGTTTACGTAGCCACCGCCGCAGACCTCGCGACGGACTGCAAATGTGCGGAACGCGGGGCAAAGTCACTTCCCTGCCCCCTGGACCTTGCCGGTGCCCACGCCGACCACCGGCCGCCGGGCAAACGCGACCCCGCCGCAGCCGTCCGTTCGCCGCTTGCCGGCCTTCGCGGCAACCTGCGCTTCCTCCAGTTGCGCCCGACGGGCACGAATCGCGGCCAGGCAGAAATTCACGCCCTGATCGGCAATCCGCTCGTCCAGGCCGGGCTCGCTCGCCAGCGCGAGATCCTGGATCTCGGCGAGGCGGCGGCAGAACGGAAAGGAAATCCACTGTCCCGCCACGGCGAGGCTCGTGAGCCTCACGTCGTCGTCGGTCGCGCAAGGGCCGAGGAGCGCGGCCACGATGCCGGAGAGAAGCGACCACTGCGGGCGCCACAATTCGTGGATCGCGGTGCCGAAGGCGGGCGTTGGGTCGAGGAGCTCGTGGGCGAGGATGCGGCCCGCGGGCGAGGCGCTGGCGCCGGCGAGGCGGGTGAGCATGAGGCGCGCGAAGGCGCGGAACCGCTCCTCCGGCGGCCGCTTGCGCAATGCCGGCGATTCAAGCGGCATTTTGTCGCGCGCCCTTTCCGCGAGCATGGCGAGCGCGGCGCGGTAGAGCCCGCCCTTGCCGCCGAAGTGGTAATTCACCGCGGCGAGATTGGCCTCCGCCGCCTCCACGACATCGCGAATCCGGGTGGCCGCAAAGCCATGACGGGCGAACTCGTGCGCCGCCGCCTCGAGGAGTCGCCGCACGGTGAGACGGTCACTGCCGGTCTTGGCGACGGAAGCCACGCAATACCCAGTTCTTGATCTTTTTGTTTGAAACTGGATTATCACTTGTTTTCAGTGGGTTGCGCAACACTCCTCTCAACTAACTTAGGTTTATCGCCAACCTTTGCCGGGAAAGAAGCCCGAATCGAAAAAGCCCGGCACAGGCCGGGCTTTTCGCGGGGAATTGGCGGAGAGGGTGGGATTCGAACCCACGGTACCCCGGAGGGTACTTCAGATTTCGAGTCTGACGCGATCGACCACTCTGCCA
>Ga0073899_10004878_pt1 | contig 11722 bp, 11 predicted proteins | sample KloWWTmetaKNB5Ph_FD_88975 | JGI IMG/M metagenome (GOLD analysis project Ga0073899, IMG submission 88975) | Active sludge microbial communities from Klosterneuburg, Austria, studying microevolution and ecology of nitrifiers - Klosterneuburg... | ecosystem: Engineered > WWTP > Aerobic digester >...
GGCAGAACTGTGAGAGCGTCAGCTTCCGGCCTTTGACCTGGCTATTCGACTTGCCTTCATATTGATCGATCAACACCTGCGCGGCGGCTGCGGCGGCCAGCACATTGGTCTTGCCCGTGCTGAGATGGATGGGCTTCGCCCCTTTCCGCGGCGAAAACTTCACGTAGTACGTCGGGCGATTCTTTCTCCGATACAAACAGCCTTTTTCCAGTGCACGCGTCGTGGCCATGATTCAAACCTTTGGTGATGAAGACTGAAGACCCGCTCTCGTTCCGAGGCAGGCAGGGATGGCCCGCTTATCTTGGGCCCCCGCGGCCACGGTCGAGCCACAGGAGCAGTTCGGCCTTCACAAAACGGAGCGTGCCACCGAATTTTCGAAAGGGAATGCGGTCGGTGGAGGTCAGCGAATAGATGTAGCTCGGCTTCACCTTCAAAAACGCACAAACTTCTGACAGCGTGAGCAGTTCGGGCAATTGACCGGCCCCTCCGGTAGTCAGGAGTGCTTGGACGAGCGGGGTGGGGCTGTGGGTCCGGGTGTTGTTCATGGTGCCACCAGGCGACGCGGGTGCTCCCGTCACTGCGCTGGCCGCGCGATCGTGTGGAGCTGAGGCGACGTCTGCGGTTTCCATAGGCCTGGGGGATTTGGAGATGGCTCGACGTCCTGTGACAGGGTGTTGGGTGCTACGGTTTTGATGTGAGGTGTTAATGGCCACGGCCTTCGCCTTTCTGAAAAGTGGGACAATCCGCTCTGCTACTAACAATCTAGGTGGCGGAAGAGCTGTAAGGGCGCCCACGCACGGTCACATGGGCCCTGGATCCGGCAGGGTTTCCAGGTAGGTCTTTGGCTGTGATGCGCGAGCATGCAGACAAAGCGGGCTCGACTCTCCGGCCATTGGTCCAGAAAGCTCCCCTACTATGTCCGTCTAGAGGTGAACCGCTCGCCGTCGCGACGGCGAGCGCACATGGCGTGCTTTCCTTCCGTAGAGGCCCCCTTGGGAATGATGGGAGGCTGGCGAGATCCGCGTCCCGATTTGGCGGGGTGTTCTCACATCAGCGGCTGCTGGCGGTCGGTGCCGTCGCGACGGGACAGCTGATGTTCAGGGTTCCAGGTGGACGTATTCAACTGTCCGACACACGGTGACTCCCGATAGGCACGGTCCAGATCGTGGATGGTTTTGGCTGTTTCCGTTGGCCCAAACCGACATGGGTTTCGCGATCGGAAGTCCGCAGCACGCTGTTCCTCCAGGAGGAGTGTGCTGCGTGGAATTGGACAGTCCCGAACCGCTGGACTTACGAAGCATCGTGGTCGCGACTCGAGTGGTAAGAGAGGAGAGACCGTCTTAATTGGCGGCCTCCGGCAAGGGCGTCCTGTTTCGTGGAAAAGCCACCGACCACCCACCGTCGGCCGGCGTGGTAGAGGAAGGCCGTGAATTCGATTTGGCCATTGGCGTGTTGACGGGTGGAAATCCCGTGGGATGCTTCTTTTCGCATAAAACTCTCCATATGTGACGTCAGGTTTTTCCGACACTCACCGTCACTTGAGTGTCGGTACACCATTCAATTCGATGCATGTTGGCTCATTGCGTCTTTTGGGCGCGAAACGAACAGCCGCGATTTTGTTGCATGGCGTGGAGCCCGGTGTAAGGAAAGGACAAGCTCTTCCCGACGCCCGGCGGCCCTGTTTTGTGCAGGTGTTGGCAAATCCCAGGCGTGGTCTGTTTGAACACACACCAGTCAGCTGGCGGTGCCCCATTCCAAACGGTGCATGGCAGCCCGCTGCACAGGGATGGCCCCATCTTAAGGGGCTCCAAATTGCTGCCCAGTGTGGAAGCGGAACGTCTGGGGAACGGTGGTCTTACCGAGGCGCGAGAACCTCAAGTTTGGTGAAGAGCACGGAGAGCCGAGGAGTCCTCCGTGTCTTTTGAGTAGTTACGGGACGATGATTGGGTTCAGGGCAGATGGGTTCTGCTTCCGTAGCTTCGCCAATTCAACGAAGGCGTTTGGCTCTCGCAGACGTTTAAACACATCCTCGAGTCGTGGCTTTATTAGCCAGCGAACGACGGAAAACTGAGTGTTTGAAGTGTATCCTGCGATCTCTGCGAGGGTTATATCGGGTACACCGGCGTCAGCACACCATGCAATGAAGGTGATTCGGAGATCATGGACGCAGAAATCAGGAATCCCCACCTTGCGTGCCGACTGGCGGACAAGCGCGGATGTTCCTTGGTTAAGACATCGTCCACGCGGGGTCGTGAAGAGAATGCCGGGGCATGAACTCGAGCTGCGCAGGCGGTCGAGAATCATTCGGGCTGTCTTCAACAAGGGGATTCGTCGCTGCTGGTGGAAAGAGCGGCCTGAGACGGTCAATTGTCCTTCTTCCCAGTCGATATGCTCCCATCTCAGATTGGCCAGTTCGTGAAATCTGAGTCCTGTGTGAAGAGCAAACAGAATTGGCAACTGAATCCAACTTTGACTCGATTGCAAGATCCGCAGGACTTCTTGAGGGCTTAGTGGACGATAACGCCGAGGAGACCGGAGCACTCGTGTTTGTTGGAAAAGAGGTTGAGCGATCGCGGCTTCAACCAAGCCCAAGGCAACCGCTTTGTTTAGCGCGGCACGGAGGATGCGCAGCTCCAACGCTGCGGTGGATGCCGAACGTTGAGTGTTGCTGATGTACTGAAGAATCGCCTGTCGGGTGAGGTCTTGGACCGGGATTGGACCAAAGTGCTGTATGAGCTTACGGAACACGATAGTGCTGCGCCGACGGGTACTCGGACGAAACCGTGGATCTTGCGACAAGTCCATCAGGTCTTTGAGGGTGAATGGAGAGGGGGATGAAGCATGACGAGAAACGATCATAGGAACTCCTTGGGTTAGTGAAGTGAAGAACGGGGCGACAAATGCTCCACTGAGGTCGAAGCTGGGTTGGCCCGCTTTTCGTCCAGCTGCCCAGCCGCGACCAATTGGGTGAAGTCGATATTCAGGTGACAGAAAACGTCTGCAAACCGACCCTCGGACATCCGAGGGTCGGGGCGGAAAACCGGTGCCGGAGCGTGCATCAGCGTGCCAAATGAGCACGCACGTCTCAGTCGGCCTGTCGAGATTCAGACAGAGTTAAGTGTTGATTTTTACTGCATCAAACGGCACGGAGATGTCCCGAGCGACCAGCGAGGGGACGAAGGATCATGCTGACTAGTGGAAAGGTTAGGTTTCCAACACGGCACATGATCCCTGCGTGATTTCGACGTGTTAGGAGGGTCGCATACTCATGCGGCGGTCTCATGCGAGGATTGAGAGCTACCGAAGATGGCTCCGTCTTTCTCTTCGCTCGGGTGCGGCTTTTGTGGCCTCGTGGAACGGCCAAGGTGATTCAGTTTGGTTAGGAAGGTGCCTCTGGGAAGCTTGAGAAGGGCGGCCGCAATAGTCCGACTGCCCTTAGCCAGCTCGAGAGCCTTGAGGATCAATAGTTGCTCGTACTGATGGACCGCTTGGCGGAAATCGATGCCGTCCCGAGAGGGTAGCAGTAGACCTATCGGCCAGTCCTGACCTGAATGGTCTGTCCCGTTCGCAGATGTATTGTGGGACAGGGGATGGGTATTCGTGGCGTGAGCGGTGTGTTTCTGATCTAGCAGATTGACATGCCGTTTGAGGCGGCGGAGCGTCGCCCCATAGACATCAGCGGTCGTCGATTCAGAAGAATGGCGAAGTTGGTCACGCACATAAACCGTCGGGGCCCCGCCCTCCAGCATGATCTCCGCCGCCGTATGCCTAGTGTCGTGAACCCGGATTGGCGGCAAATTAAGAAAGCGGGTTAGCTTCTTGAATCGACCGCGCAGAGTGTTTGGAGCTATTGGACTGTCTCGTTGCCAACCAAAGCAATAGGTAAACTTGAAGCCCCGGATCTGCTCTTCTCGTTCCCGTCGCCTTAGGTGTGCCTGGAGCACTCGGCTGAGTTCATCACTCATGTGAATGGTATGGATGCGTTTGGTCTTGGTAGAACCGACCACGCCCTCGCTGTAAGCCTGTGTGATGCGGATCTCCTGTTTGATAAAGTCGAGATTCTCGGCGGTTAGGGCGAGTACCTCCCCGAGTCGACAGGCCGATCTGAAGAAGGTCATGAAGATGGGATGCCATTCTGGGTCATATCGTAAGGCAGCAGCCAGGAAGTGCTCGACTTGTTCTGATGTCCAGGTCCTCCGCACAAAGGACGTTTCCTTAGCGCCTAATAATTTCGTTCGTTTGCTGGGGAAAGGCAGAACGGGGATAAGTCCTCGGTCCTTAGCTTCGCACAGACAACCATACAGCATGCGAAGAATCGTTTTTGCCGTACCTTGAGATAAGGTGCCCGATCCGAGTGGGGCCGGTTTCGCACGAATGGCTCGAACGAGTCCTTTGAGGTCGCTCTCAGTAATGTGGTTCAAGGGACGGGGACCGAGAATCGGGTTGACATGGTTCCTGAGATACTCGCGATATTTCCGCTGGGTACTGCGGGCGTTGGTTTGGCATACAACTTCTTGGTACCAAACTTCTGCCCACTCTTGCAGAGTCAACCCCGTCTCAGGAAGGGCGGAGGAATGTGCATCGAGTTCGATGGGGGGCGTCCACTCCTCATTGCGTTCCTTGGATTGTACAATCTCCACGTGCAGATTGACGAGGCGGGCTTTAGCGGTGAGGTGATCCTTAATCCCCTGCCAAATCTCGTGCTTCTTCTTGTTGTAGTAGATGCGAACGAAATAACTGAGAGAGGCGTCTTTGTTGCGGCGCACAAAAATGCCTGGCTCGATCCACAGTTCCTTCCCTGGCATGAGCGTTTTGATGGCTGCGTCGAGTTGTTGTGGGTTAAGTGGTTGCCGTGTTGTAGCCATGGTGTAGTTCTCCTCTTTCTTATTAGACCTTGGTGGCAGCAAGCCGCATTTGTGGATAAGCGGCCTTCTTACGATCCATCCTTGAATCGGCTTCCGGGATATTCATGCAGTGACTCCAACTGAGAGCAGGGTTGTATGTGATGCATCCGGTGGCCACTGCTTCATGAAGACAGGCTGCTAAGAGAGAGATGGCTCGCTTGCAGTCCGCCAAAGAGATGTTCTTCTGTAGCGGAACAATCACTTCTAGCAAATCCAGGCGGTCTAAGCTGTCCAAGCGGCGTCCTTGGAACGCTGGAATCCAAATCGATTTCATGAAATGAGTCCGATCTTCTCGGACAAGGCGGTTGTTGCTGTGGTGGTGCATCCACTCGGTAGCGAAGTCCTCGAAGAGTTGAGCACCTCCATCCGGAACGACGATGTCAGGCGTGATGTAGGAGCTCCTTCTGCGTGAGGAAGCTGGACCGTCGTATCCATGAGTTCGAAGAACTTGAGTGACGGTCTTACTCTGAAAGAGGTGTTTGGACAGGTGGCGTCTCTTCACCGCAAGATCCAATAACACACGCAGTCGAGTTGCAAGTGCAATGAGTTGGGATCGTCCATGACGCGTGACATGGTCCAAGAGCCATCGGGATATGATCTCATCGGTAATGGCGTCAACGTCAAGCGAGCCAAAGATCGGCAGAAGGTGGCGCTCGAGCTGGCATCGGTACTTCCGTTTGGTCTCAGGACTCGCAGCAAGCTCTGCGAGCCACTTGTCGGCATGAGTCGAAAACTTCATACAATCTCCTTAAATTTAGTGAACATTGTGCGCAGATCCCCAGATCCGCCTCAGTAAACGATGGGCGGTGGCTCAATCATCGGGAGGAAAAAAGACGCCGATCCCTCAGGAGGAAAGAAACAGGGGGGAAGACGGCTTTTCACGAGCAACGAGGTTGTCGAAGGACCGAACGGAGTAATGGTCATCTGGGTGAGGAACGGCAGAAGGCCAGTGCTGCGAGATCTAGAACGCCGGGGTATGTATGCCGACTGGTAGGCGGAAGAAACCCGGGGAATCGAGCATGGAATCACAATGCCAAGGGGCAACGGCCGATGGCTCGATTGTCGGGAGGAGGAAAGGCACCGATCCGTCAGGAGGAAAAAACAGGAGGATGGGGAAAGTGACGGTCATCTGGATGAGGAAGGGGATAAGAACAGTGCGCCGAGGCCTAGAACACATGAGGCATGCGTACAGCTGGTAGGAAGGAAACCCCCAGAATCGAGCGTGGAATCACAATGCCAAGGGGGCAATGGACGGTGGCACGGTGATCGTGAAGAGGAAAGGCGTCAGATCAGAAGCGAGGATTGGATGGATGGCGGTTGGGGAACGATATCATTAGGAAGGGAACGGCGAGAAAGAGGGCAGCAGGGAAGGTTTAGGGAAGATGATGGCCAGAAATATGTGCGTTCAGTGATAACGGGCATGCGGATGAGTAGACGCGTTCGTGTATCAGGATCTCCGGCACGTTCAGTAGATAATGGCTCAAGATTCAGCTCCTCGCTGCCGAAGAAGGCGTGGGCAGTGTCGGCCCCCGAATCAGTAGAAGGAGTAGGGATGCGGCCTCGACGCGATCTCGATTCCACAGGCGGAAAACGACCGCTCCTTTCACTGTGCCAGTCAGCCGCCTATCTGAGCTTGCCTGGTTGGCGGGTCTATTACGACGACCGGCTTAAACAGTCACCCACTGATGTAGTCCTCACAGCTGAATCGATCCTCCCATTTCGGAAGCCCTGCGCAAAGTGTCTGAAGGTCGGGGGCACCACTCCTAATTGGGTGCGGTATGGCTCTAAATGGCAAGAGATCCACGATGTCTCGATGCGGGGGGATCGGATTATGATTCGGGTCCTCCGAAGGCGCTATCAGTGTGCGTCATGCAAAAGCGCGGTGTGGGAACCGCTTCCTGGGAAACACGCCAAGCACAAAGCCACTGACCGCTTGGTGACGTATGTGGAACGGGCGTGCGCTACCCGTCCGTTTGCTGATATTGCGCAGGAACTTGGCATCAGCGACCGAACAGTACGGCGCATCTATCGGGAGTATCGACGCCGGAGAGGCGAGGCGGCTGGGCAAGCACCAGTTTGGCTCGGCATCGATGAGGTCGCGATAGGACGGCACATCTATGCCGTCATCACGGATTTACGGGAAAGACAGTTCCTGAATCTACTGGAAGATACGAAAGAGGCCACATTGCAGCGGTATCTGCTGCGGCTGGAGAGGAAAGATCGGACACAATATGTCTGCACGGATTTGGAGCCAAGCTTTCGCCGGGTGGCCAAGCGCGTGTTTCCTAAAGCCACGATTGTCATCGATAAGTTCCATGTGATGCGACATATGACGTTCGTGATGCACGACGTGCTCAAAGCCTTGCCAGGAACTCCCTCGCAACGGGAAGTCCAAAAACTGAGAGTCGCCTTAACCAGACACTATCGCCGTAAACCAACTACTCTGGGTCCTTGGATTGAGCAATGGTTTGCCCAATCGCCGCAGCTCAAGGAGGTGTGGGATGCCAAGGAACGGTGTCTGGGAATCTGGCAGTCAAAGACAGCAGAGAAGGCCCAAGAGCGATACCGAAGTTGGAGGCAGTCTCTGGCGCCTGACATCACACCATGGTTTCAGAAGTTTATCGATGCTATGGAACGAGAAGGAAAGGAGATTCTGAACTATTTTGACAGTCCCCTTCTCACCAACGCGTTTACGGAAGTTACCAACCGCCTCATTCGGAAAATCCATCGGACGGGCCACGGATATACCTTCGAAGTGCTACGCGCGAAGGTGCACCAGGCCGCAGCTTCTAGTGGGGAGATGCGCCAAGTCTTTGATCGCCGTGGGTGGAAATCATGGGAAGAAATCGAGGCGGAATTACGGCATGCCGAGACGATTGATCCTCTGCAGGATGAACAACAGTATGAAGCACTTTGTGCGGAGGAAGCACGCCGACTCTCTTCGTTTACTTTTAAGGGGCATTCCCCACCCGGTACGCCGGAGCTCGAACAGACTTTCCCCTCTGCAGAGGATCAGCAATGGTGGATTGAACAGCTCGCACAGCAGCTCGGTGATCAGCAAAGCGAGGATGAGTCGAGCTATACCGAGGTGCGCTTCGAGGACGAGTTGTCGGATCTGTCCAAATCGAGATTCATGAATGGCCAGCAATGCGAGAAGTTGCTGTTCTTGGATCTGTACGAGCGGCACAAGAAATCAAAGGACACCCAAGACCAACATTTACTTAAAATTGAGGGAAACGTTGTCGGTGAATTGGCGCGTCGGTCCTGGCCCAAGGGGGTGTTGGTTGATGTGCCGTATACCGACAAGGACGAAGGGATTCGTGTGACCCAAGAGCTGATGCAAGATCCCAGCTTGCCGGCCATCTTCGAAGCAGGGTTTCGCGATGGGCAGTTGTATGCACGTGTCGATATTTTGGAGCGGCGCCCCAAGGGGCGCTGGCGTTTAATCGAAGTGAAATCAGTGAAGGCGGTGAAGGAACATCACATAGAAGATGTGGCCTTTCAAGCTCATGTACTCGAGGGAGCGGGAGTTCATCTTGAAGGCTGTTTCGTCATGCATTTGAACCCGGCATTTGTCCAATCCAGTCGTCAGCGCCACGACCCAAAACTCTTTGTTCTGACGGACGTTACGGAGCGAGTGAGACATCGACAGGCGAGGATTCCAACAGAAATCAGTCGGTTGCTTCCAGTCAGGCTACTCACAGAAGCACCCCAGGTGGCCCCAGGGCCACACTGTGAGAAACCGTATTTCTGTGATTATTGGGCGACCTGCACGAAACATCTGCCCTCCCAATCTGTCATCTTCTTGCCCAACTGGAGAGGAAATATCCAAAAGATGACGGAGCGAGGGATCAGCACGCTTAGCCAGATTCCGGAAGATGCTGCAGAAAATGACGAAAATACAATCCATTTATCCCTGTTGCAGCAGCGATTCAGGGCTGGCATTGAATGGATGAGTCCTGAGCTGGAAGCTGCGCTGGAATCGAAGGAAGGATGTCCGCACTATATGTATCTCGGTACGAGTTTCCCAGGCATACCACTATTCCCTGGGATGAGGCCGCGGTTACAGATGATTCTTCATTGGGCCTGGCAGGCAGTCCGCGAGGAGGACCCTCTGGCATTGCAAGAAGCCATCTGTTGTGATCGCAGCTCGTCTTATGAAAAGTATCTCAAGGGCTTGCTGCAGCCCTTAGCCGAAGGGAAGGGAAACATTTACGTCTACACCCCTTTTGAGCGAGGTAGCTTGGCAAGTCTCGCGAACGTGTTTCCGCAGCTGCAAGGGTGGATTTGGCCTATTTATCGGCGGATCAAAGTTCTGAACACCATTCTGCGGAAGTACTACTATGCTCCTGGCATTGATAAGCAGTACTCCTTACCCTCGGTAATCCAGGCGTTAGGCCTGGCTTTCGATCAAGGCGAAACGTTGATACGCGATGATGTCGCCGTTGCTCCGTTGCGAAAGGCCTTCTTGTTGGATGCCCCCAAAGCCAATTTAGAAGACATCTGTCAGGGAATGAAGGCCTATGCGCGACAGCGGCTTGCGCTGCTTAGAAAGATACATTCAGCGCTCACAAGTCGTGCCGGCAGCAACCGAGTGAATGCTTCTACCGACGACCAAGCTGCATAAAAGAGATGGATGATTCAACCATGTTTCCTTTGCGCCGGCGATGAGTCCTGCATCAACGCCATAATTTCTTGAGGATTGACGCGAACGGCGCGACCGCATCGGTACAGCGGCCAGTCCTTTCTCGCTAACCGCTTTCGGATGACTCGTTCGCTGACGCCGAGTATGTGTGAGGCTTCCGCAACGGTGACCAACTGGTTTTGTGCCGAAGGCGCCTCGCGTTCCAGTAACCGATCGAGTTGTGCTGAAATCCTCTCTAAATGAGCATTGATATCCTTCATGTCTCGTCGGTCGTCGGAATGGTTCCTATCCGTCAGCTCGGAGTTAACACTCAGCAGTTTGGTCTGGGGCATGATGGGTGTCCTTTCAGTTCGGCAGGGAATTCAGTGTGGGCTTCAGCGTGATCGTCGCAGCAGATGAAGCATGACAGCTTGAAGTTCACGGCTTAGTTCGCCGTGGCGGACCTGATGATAGGGAATGAACCACTCCAGGTCATCATTTGGCCGGCTCCCTCCGGCGATTACCGCCCGAATCCAAGTAGGGTTGTCTGCTGGGGATAGTCGCAAGACGGCGTGGAACGTGTTGACGAGAATGCCGACGGCAGGATAGTCCTCATCGCCACTGAATACTTCGCACTCAAGGGCTCCCTCCCGTAAGACGCTTGCCAACCGCTGCAGTTCCGGAAGCAGGACTTCTTGTGCCGTGAGAGTAAATGTTTGATGGGCCGATGCTGCGATGGAGTTCGAATGCTGGAGATACTTTCTTCCTTCAAGCTGTTCCTTTAGACGGGCATATGAGTCGTGCGTGTGGGATTGCATAGAGAACCTCTTTATGGTGAATTGGACGAAGTCTTGTGGTGCGTCGGCGATCCTTAGAGTTTCGAGCGAATCAGGAGCCGTTCGACGGCCCGTTCCAAGGTCGCGGCAAACGTCGCTCGGGTGCAATTGCGGTAGAGCAGGATGTGATGCTCTTCAGCCTCGGAGTCCACGTTGAATTGGAGGGACAATTGCATACTGGCGGCATCAAGCGGTTGGACGTAGATGCCTACAGACCAGGTTTCATTCAGGAACAGGCCGAACCACATGGCTTCCTCCTCCAGTTGCGCCCTGGTATAGGCTGGAATCCCGGCTTGGGTCAGGATGGTGGCCAGGCGGCGGGTCAGGGGCATGAGATCGGCTTCCGCGAACGCGAGAAAACGGGCGCGCATGGCGTCGGGACGGGGCGTGAGCCGGCCCGTTTCTTCGTACTGCTGCAGAGACTTTTTCAGGGTGGTGTAGGCCTCAGATAGTTGCATGGTGTGAACTCCTTGGTGATGAAACACGAGCATGTTAACTGTTGGGTGCCGCAGCGGCTGGCTCATGACCCAGGCCTGGCTGGTGGCTCGCCGACTGGATTCCCGGTGGTGGCCCGTCGCGGCCCCAAGGCACAGAGAACCGCCTCTTCGAGCCGGCCCATCACCCCGGCGACGTCGGTCTCCAAGTCTCGATAGGCCAGGAGTCGAGTGGCAGCCGGTTCCTGACTCCCCATCCGGCAGGTGGTCATTTGACAGGCGTCCGGGGCGTCGCAGGGCCAAAACGAGACCTCAATGTCGAAGTCATCGATCGTGAGACTGAGAAAACTCAGTTCCAGGGACATCTCTCGGACGGTGGCCCGAAGGCCTTCGGCTTCCAGTGCCTGCTGTAGATCCCTGACGAGTGGCAGGAGGGCTCCCGGCGCGATGGTGCGAAATTGCCGAAGGCTCTGATCGACAGGCTGGAGGAGATCCCCCGCCTGCCATTCACGGATCTTTCGGCGGAGGTACTGGTAGGGAGGGTGGGTTGGTGTAGACATCGCGGACTCCTCTGTTTGCATGAAGGCAGGTGCGGCAGGATGGGATCACCCATCGCGCGTGCCGACCCTGCTCAAGGATTCAAGATCCGATGGCTCGCAATCTCTTTTCCCGGAGAGGCGGTGGAACGGCGGCGGAGCTCGCTGTCGGTTATGAATGAAAGAGGGGAAGCCGCGATATCGAGGGAGGAGTATGTATGAGCCGAGGGCTTACGGGTGTTCAGCGACAATTAGAATTGCGGGGCGTGTTGCCTCACCACAGAATGTTACCCGAGCGTGGGGGAGAAATCACGGGCCCATTCGTGCGCGCTGGGAGTGGCAAGAATGAGCCGCCGAGCCTCCGCCGTCCGCCACGCCTGGACCCGCC
>Ga0073899_10004879_pt1 | contig 11722 bp, 15 predicted proteins | sample KloWWTmetaKNB5Ph_FD_88975 | JGI IMG/M metagenome (GOLD analysis project Ga0073899, IMG submission 88975) | Active sludge microbial communities from Klosterneuburg, Austria, studying microevolution and ecology of nitrifiers - Klosterneuburg... | ecosystem: Engineered > WWTP > Aerobic digester >...
CTCGAAGCCGGGCAGGTGTTCGGTCGTCTCGAACAGCTCGTCTCGCCCGCTTTCGACGACGACGAGATGATTTACGGCGGCTCGTTGTACCTGACGGGACGCACGCAGGCTGGTCCGCTGACCTTAGGCCTGGGCATGACCAGCACCGACTCGTGGAGCCTGTGGATCGCGGTCGGCCGACCGATTGGCAACGGCACCATTCTCGAGCGAGGCATCTTCCGTTGATCCAGGAAAGCGCCATATTGCGAGCGGAATGGCGTTTCCTGCAGCTGACGATCTTCATCGGAGCGTGGATGCTGGTTTCACCGCTGATGCAGGATCGCTGGGTGGTCGAGGCGCTGCTGCAGTTCTTCCTGTTGAACACGATGCTGGTGACGCTCTGGGCCAACCCGACCTGGAGCGGCAGTCGCGGAATCGTATTCGGCATCTGGCTCGTCTCTCTTGCAGGCTCCGCGCTCGCGCTGGCACCGCTGCCCATCGAGTGGCATCGGCTCGGTCGTACGATGGAAATCGTGACGACACTGCCGCTGCTGGCACTGCTCGCCTTCGGCATCCTGCGGTTCATCTTTCGCAATCGGACCCTGACCGTCGACGGCATCTTCGCGACGGTGACGGTCTACCTGATCATCGCGATGTTCTTCTCGATGCTCTACCTGCTGCTGATCGAATGGAGTCCGGCGAGCTTCAACCTGCACCTCGAGGACCTGTCGCCGCAGCTGCTGCAGAGCAACCTGCTCTATTTCAGCCTGGTCACGTTAGCGACCGTGGGCTACGGCGATATCCTGCCGGTCTCGGAGACGGCCAGGACGCTGGCCGTCATCGAAGCCACGGTGGGGCAGTTCTACGTCGCCGTGATCGTGGCGGTGTTCGTCGGCATGTACGCAACGCAACGGCGTGACGGCTGAGTACACTGGGGACACCAATCATGAACAAGATCCTGCGGGGCCTGCGCTCAAATCCGTTGCTGTGGCTGCTGGCCGCGGTGCCCGCCGTGTTCCTCGGCGAACACTTCGCAGCCGAGTCGCACACGACGCTGTTCGTGCTTGCCGTGCTCGCGATCGTGCCCCTTGCCGCGCTGCTCAGCCACGCGACGGAAAGCGTGGCGGCGAAGACAGGCGATGCCATCGGTGGCCTGCTGAACGCCACACTTGGCAACCTGACCGAACTGGTCATCGCCATTACCGCGTTGCGCGCGGGCATGTTCGACCTCGTGAAAGCCTCGATTGCCGGCGCGATCGTCACCAACTCGCTGTTCATGCTCGGCATGGCATTTCTCCTCGGCGGTCTCAAGCACCGGGTGCAGGAATACAACGCCGGGACCGCCAGGCTGCAGGCGGGGATGCTGTTCCTGGCGGCGGTAGCCCTGGTCGTCCCGTCAGCGATTGGCGGTTCTGAACGGCCGGAAGTCGCCGCGATCGTGCAGCAACTCAGCATCGGCCTCTCCGTGCTGTTGCTGGTCGCCTACGTGCTCGGCCTGGTCTTTTCTCTCAAGACGCACAAGGAATTTTTTGCCAGTGCCGGCAAAGGCGATCACGGCGAGGACGAGCATGTCTGGCCGGTCAAGGTGGCCGTGGTGATGCTGGCGGTCATCACCGTGCTGGTTGCCCTGGTCAGCGAAATCTTCGTCGAGTCGGTGCAGTACGCCGCCGTCTCCTTCGGCATGACACCTGCGTTCGTCGGCTTCATTGTCGTGGCGCTCGTGGGTGCCGCGGCGGAAATGACCTCGGCCTTTGCCGCGGCCCGCAAGAACCGCCTCGACCTGAGCGTAGGCATTGCGCTTGGCAGTTCGTCGCAGATCGCGATGTTCGTGGCGCCGGTGCTGGTGCTGCTGAGCCTGTTCATCGCGCCGAGCCCGATGGACCTGCAGTTCTGGACGGGAGCCGTGGTCATGGTGATGTTCAGCACGCTCACGGTGCTGTTCATCACCAACACCGGGCGCTCCGCCTGGTTTATCGGCGTGATGCTGCTGGTGGTCTACGCGATCTTCGCCATGACGCTGTACATGCTGCCGCCGGCGACTCTCGTGCCGGCGTAGTTCATCGCGACTTGGTGGGCGCGCAGCATGAATCTCCGGGTCGACTTGCAGCGGCGTGGCTCGAGAATGGTCACAGCTGCTGCATTCATTTGGGTGGCAGGGCTCGCACTCGCACTGGTCCCGCCGGTCGCTGCAGGCCAGGAACTCGAAGCACGCGCGTACGCGTCGAATCCGGTAGGTGCCCGTTTCCTGATCATGGGCTGGTCGCACTCCGAAGGGGATATGCTGCTGAATGACTCAGCGCCCATCGAGGATTTCGAAATCCGCGCAGATGCTTATTCAGCGGGCCTGGGCGGGACTTTTGCGCTGACGGACAGGCTCGCGAGCATCGCGTTCGCCGTGCCGTATATTGATGCAACGGCAACCGGGTTGGTGAACGACGTCCCGCAGCGTGTCAATCGCGCGGGAACGGGAGATTTAAGGCTGCGCCTCACGCTGAACGTTTTATCGGGCTCGGCCCGGAGCGTGGCAGACTTCATGCGAGCGGTCCCGGACCGTACTCTTGGAGTGAGCCTGGTCGTCAATGTTCCCACCGGTGAATACATTGACGACAAGCTCGTCAACCTCGGCACCAATCGGTGGGCTTTTCGGCCGGAGGTCGGCGGTTCGAGGCGATTCGGCAACTGGAACGTGGACGGCTCGCTCGGCGTCTGGCTCTTCGGTGACAACGACTCATTCCTGGGCAGCCACGAGCGTTCGCAGGATCCGCTTACCACGCTGCAGGGTCACGTGAGTTACACCTTCGCGCCTCGACTGTGGCTAGGCGCGAGTGGCACGTGGTACACGGGTGGCACCACGTCTGTGGATGGTGTGAACGACCGCAATCGCCAGGATAACAGCCGCGCGGGCCTGACTCTGGCCATACCCATCGGCCAGCGTAACTCGGTCAGGCTTGCGTGGAGCAAAGGAGTCACGGCACGCTTCGGTGGCGACCTGGAGACCTACGCGCTGTCCTGGCAGTACCTCTGGTTCGGGAGCCAATAGTCAGGGACCGCCGGGCCTGCCGCAGTGCATGCTGTCGTCCCCTAAAGTAAACAACGGAGAGAGTCATGAGAGCACGAAATTTCGGACGGTTGGCAGGGGTAGTCGCGGCACTGGTGTGCGTGTCGATCCCACTCGTCTACGCCAGGGAAGCACCGCCGGAGACCACTCCGGAGGGGCTCGTGCTGCAGAAGAGCACGAATAGCCGCGTCTCGTACGTGAAGCCAGGCGCGACGTTCGCACAGTACAACCGCGTGGCGATCCTCGAACCGCTGGTCGAGTTCGAAAAAGACTGGCAGAAGGACTACAACAGCAGCCGGCTGGGCCTCGAGGGACGGGTCACGGACAAGGACATCGAACGCATGAAGACCGGACTTGCTGCCGAGTTCATGAAGGTCTTTACCAGGGAATTGCAGGACAAGGGTGGCTACCAGGTCGTCGATACCGCCGCCCCCGACGTGCTCCTATTGCGTCCTGCGCTGCTGAACGTCGAGGTCAACGCCCCGGACATCATGACCGCGGGCATCAATGCCACGGTCGTGCGTTCGGCCGGGCAGATGACGCTGTTCCTGGAACTCTGGGATTCGCAGACCAACACATTGCTGGCCCGAATCATGGATGCCGAAGCCGACATGGACTCGTTCGCGAAGCAGGCGAACCGCGTCACCAACGTGCAGGCCGCCGATCGTATTCTCGGCAGCTGGGCCCATGAACTGCGCGTGCGACTCGACGAGATCAAGGGCAAGTCAGGCAAGTAGCGCCGCGAGATCCCGCGCGCATTCATTCACGGAGACTGACGATGGGCAGCCACGGTATTTGCAGGGCGATTCTCTTCGGGTGTGTTCTGGCAGGCCTCGCCGCCTGCTCGCGCAAGGAAGCGCCCGAATCGGCTGCCACCACGCCGCAGCCGGCATCGGTCGTTGCGCCCACGTCGCCCGGGGCCGAGGTGCCAGCCGACGCCACGGAAGCCGCAATACCGGCGCAGGATCCGGCGGCACGCGCGCTACTGCTCGGCATGGCCAACTTCATCGCGCAGGCTCCGGGTCTCAGCCTGACCATGCGCAGCGGCTACGACGCAATTCAAGTGGACGGCCAGCGTATCGAGTTTGGCGAGCGGCGCAGAATTCTGATGCAGCGCCCGAACAAACTCCGCGTCGAAGTCGAGCGCAGCGATGGCGAGCGCGGCGGCGTCACCTATGATGGCCGCTGGATCACGGCGTTCAATGCAAGGGAGAACGTTTATGCCCGCGCGGAGAAAGTCGCCAGCCTGGACGAGACCCTGGTCTACATGGTGCGCGACCTTCAGGCGTCGGTGCCGCTGGCGCGAATGCTGACCACTGGCTTTCCCGCGGATCTGGACAAGCGCGCTACTGAGGTCACGCTCGTCGAGGAATCCACCCTGTTCGACGTGCCGACTGATCACGTCGCCGTGCGCACGCGTGACGTTGACCTGCAGCTTTGGATCGCCAAGGGCTCCGAACCGCTGCCTCGCAGGGTCGTCATCACTTACAAGAACGCGCCGGGACAGCCGCAATTCCGCGCCGACCTGTACGACTGGAAGATCGCACCCAGTTTCGACGCCAAGTCATTCACGTTTGTGCCTCCGGCCGGCGCCGAGCGGATCATGTACCTCGCGCCGCGACCACCGGCAGATGGCACGAAGGCGCCCGCAGGAGCACCACGATGAACCGGAGTCCTCGATTGGGCGGTATCGTCCTTGCCGCGACGTTCGCGTTGGGGCTGCTGGCTGCTGGCTGGCACGATGCCGAGGCCGCCCGCAGGGGTGGCGGTGGTGGTGGCATGTCTCGCGGCAGCCCTGCCAGGAGCGGTGGCATGTCATCCCGACCCGCGCCGCAGCGATCCCCGCACACCGCGAATCGCCAGGCTGCGCCAGCGCAGAAGCCGGCAGCTCGGACGACGCCGTCGGCGGATAAGGCCCAGCGGCCATCGCAGCCGTCGGCGGCCGCCTCCGATCGCCAGGGCAGTCGTCAGGAAAGTCAGGGCCAGCGACAGGACGACCGCACGGCGAACTCTGACGACCGGCAGGAACAGCGCGACGAGGCGCGCGAGGATCGGCAGGACTACCGCGACGAGGCGCGCGAGGACCGCCAGGACTACTACGACGACTGGGACGGCGCTTACTACTACGGCGGCTACTACGGTGGCTACTACGACGACGACTGGGGTGAGGCGCTGGTGGTCGGCGTGGCAGTCGGAGCAGTCGTCGCTGCGGCGGATGAAGATGACGACGACACGACGGTCACGAATGTCACGAACGTCACCAACGTGACGGCACTGGCCTCACTCCCCTGCGAGGCGCAGATCACGGTGACCAACGGTGTGAACTACTACCAGTGCGGTTCCAACTGGTACATGCGCGCCTACCAGGGCGACGCGGTGGTCTATGTCCCGAGTGGTCCGCCGCCATCGAATTGAGGGCGGACCGACCCGGCCGCTGCGCCACATGCGAGGAAAATCGATGAATAACCCGACGTTCAAGGAACGCGCCCACGCGGAAATCCTCAACTTCTCGTACGTCGCCCTCTACCTGTTCATCTGCTTCGCGGTGTTGATGTTCTTTGAGTCAACACTTACCGACCGTGCGAACACAGGAGTTTTTTCCCTCGGGGCCGCCGCCATCAAGGCTGGGATCCTCGCCAAGTTCATTCTGATCGGTGACGCGCTGGGCATCGGCGACAAGTCGCGCGCGCCTAGGCTGGCGGGGGCGACGTCACCAAGGGCATCCAGCTCTGGCTGCTGCTCATCGTGCTGACGGTGGTTGAGGAACTGGTGGTCGCACGGCTGCACGGCCATGCGTTCGTAGCGACTTGGGCCAAGTATCAACAGAAACCGGTCGCGCCGCTGTTCGCGAAGAGTCTGGTCGTCCTGCTGATCCTGTTACCGCTCATTGCGACCCGGGAATTCAGCCGGACCCTCGGTCCGGGCGTGTTGCGTGAGATGCTGGTCACGCGCCAATGACACTAAGATCGACATGCACCAGGGTCGCACCATTGGACGAACTGGCCCGTGACGATCAGGCAACGCCCCGGTTTCGGGGCGTTGCCATTTCAGGGCCCGAGCCGTGCCATAACAAGGCTATTTATAACAATGCCTTAGACGAACCTCTTAATGTAATACAACATCATAAACGAACGCAAAGGCGCGGCGGCAAACCGGTTTCTGCGTTGCTGGGCTGATCGTCCCGAACGCTCGTTTGCTCTGGACGCGACGCCCAAGCCGTGCGGATGGTTACAAGGTTTCCTGACTGACCACTGTCAACCTCGGTCCGCCCGGAGTGCCGAACAGCCCGAACCGGCTATGCGGAACGCACATGTCAATCACGTCACCCTTCTTGAGACTGGAATACTTCACGTCCTTGCCACCCAGGTTCAGGCCCTGGTCAGCCGTGGGGGATAAAACGACTTTCGACACGCCCTTGCCGGCCTGATTTTCGAAGACGACCGTGAGGTTGCCTTTGCTGTTGTCGACGACCCTGGCCACATAGCGGGCGAACACGACGCCGTCCTTCTCCTGGACTCCGCGACAGGCCGCGACAGCATTCGGAAACTTTGCGAGCACGTCGCCGCCGAAATTGACGCTGCTGCAACCATTGTCATCCAACGCAACGGCGATGGCCGGCAGAACGAGCAGCGTTGCGAGGATCACACTCAACTTGATCTTCATCAGATTTCTCCTCAATCAGGTGTGTAGACAGGAGGAGTTTACGCCTGCGCAATAGCAGATCGATGCGCTATATCGCGAGCCAGGGCGTGCCCTGGCTCCCAATGCCTGCACGGAGGCCTGCTCGACCGCGAAGCCTTGCAGCAACCCGGCAAGGATCATGTCTCCAACCGCGAGCACGCGCTTGCCGAGCCGCTCATCCAGCAATTCGGCCTGTGGAACGGACACGCTGTTGATGCAGTCAATCCAGGCCGCGGTGTCGACGACGATCATTTCTCGTGGTTTTCAGTTGCGTCGCATCGCATCCAGAGCGCCGGTCCACTTCAACTTGCCGCGTGCGCCGCGGATCCGCTCCTGCCGCCTCAGCCGAACCATCAGCCGCAGGCTGTCCCCGACGGCTTCGCGCCTGGTGCGGGCGCCGGAGAGTTTCATCGATTCTGCGATCCGCTTGTCATCGATGCCGATGTTGGCGCGCAAAAGCAGGCGTGAATGGCCCTGACTGGCGATGCCTACGCTGCAGCCTGCTGGGCTGGCGCGACCTCGCGCTCGATCTTGCGGGCGCTCGTGCGCTCGGCGACACGCAGGTCGTAGATCGTCTGCAGGTTGAGCCAGGACTGTGCATCCCCACCGAAATAGCGCGCCAGGCGCATCGCCGTATCGGCAGAAATGCCGCGACGCTTCAGCACAATGTCATTGATACGCGGCGTTGGCACATGCAGGGCCTTGGCCAGCGCGTTCACACTGAGACCCGAGGGCTTGAGGAAGTCCTCCTTCAGAATCTCGCCGGGGTGAACCGGGCGCATGCCGTTCTTCAGTGCCATGACTCGTTGCTCCATCAGTGGTAGTCCACAATCTCTACATCTTCCGGTCCGGCGGCCGTCCATCGAAAGCAAAGGCGCCACTGGTCATTGATGCGGATGCTGTGCTGACCACTCCGATCATTCTTCAAGGCCTCCAGGTGATTGCCCGGAGGCGATCGCAGGAACTCCAGCGTGGCAGCCGCATCCATCTGCGTGAGTTTCCGGGTCGCGACCGTCGCGATACCGCTGAAACGCTTTGACTTACCAGTCTCGTAGAGTGACCGCGTGTCGGTGCAGCGGAAGCTCCTTATCATGGCGCCACGGTATAACGAATACCGTTAAGCGTCAAGCTTAAGATGTGGAGGCTAGGGTCGGAATCGAACCGGCGTACACGGCTTTGCAGGCCGCTGCATGACCACTCTGCCACCTAGCCGCGATGGCCCCAAAACGTCCTCCCAGAAACGCATAACCCCGGGAGTGCCCGGGGTCATGCAAGGATCTGGAGCGGGTAACGAGGCTCGAACTCGTGACCTCGACCTTGGCAAGGTCGCGCTCTACCAACTGAGCTACACCCGCTTGGGCTCACGAAAGCTGAACCTTCGTCAGCCGCAAATTCTCGCTGCCGGACCCCTGTCTGTCAAGAGATGGTCGTTTTGCGCAGTTCCGGCCACGCGACCTGCAGGTACAGGACCATCGACCACAACGTCAGAACCGCAGCAATGACCAGGAGGCCGACGCCGATCACATAAATCGGGAGCCCAAACAGGTCACTGCGATAGACCATCAGGCTGAGGCCCACCATCTGCACGATGGTCTTCCACTTGCCGAGCGACGACACCTTGACCTTGGTCCGCGCGCCAAGATGAGCCATCCATTCCCGCAGCGCCGAGACGGTGATTTCGCGTCCGACAATCACCATCGCCGAAACCACGATCCAGGGGTTCTGATCGTGCGCAACCAGCAGGATCAATGCGATGGCGACCATCAGCTTGTCGGCCACCGGATCGAGAAACTCACCGAGCGGCGTGGTGACACCGAGCTTGCGTGCCAGGTATCCGTCGATCCAGTCGGTGACCGCTGCGAGAATGAACACGAGCGCCGCCAGCGGATCGCCCCAGGGCCCGCCCCAGTAGAAAAGCGCCACGAACAGCGGCACCGCGACGATGCGGCCGATCGTAAGCGTGTTCGGTAGGGACTGCAGATTCAAGACGGTGACTCGGTCAGGCCCCAGGGTTCATGCGTTCGTAAATTTCTGCGGCCAGTTGCCGGCTGATGCCGTGCACCCTGGCCAGGTCCTCCACCGACGCCTGCCGGATCCCCTGCAGTCCGCCAAATGCCTTCAGCAATTCCCGGCGCCGCTTCGGCCCCAGGCCGGGAATCTCTTCGAGCCACGACTCGCGCCGGCTACGATCGCGTGATTGCCGGTGACCGGTGATCGCGAACCGATGCGCTTCGTCGCGCACTCGCTGGACCAGGCGCAAGGCCGGCGAGTCGTCCGCGAGTATAAGCGCGGCTTCCTGCCCGGGAAAGAAAAGGCGTTCCTGCCCTGCCCTGCGGTCCGACCCTTTGGCGACGCTCACGACCGCAAGGTCGGCCACACCTGCCCGCGCGAGTGCTGCCATCGCCGCATGCAACTGGCCGGGACCGCCGTCGATCAGCAGCAGATCAGGCATCGGTGCCTCGCCACGCATTACCCGGGCGAAGCGGCGCTCGACCGCCTGTTCGATGCCAGCGTAATCGTCGCCCGGTGTGATGTTGCGCAGATTGAAGCGGCGGTAGTCACTCTTCAGCGGCCCTTCGGGGCCGAGCACCACGCAGGACGCGACCGCCGACTCGCCCATCGAGTGGCTGACGTCGAAGCATTCGATGCGCTGCGGTGTCTTGCCGAGGCTCAACTCGCGCCCGACGGCATCGAGCTGGTCCGCGACCGTGGCGCGGCTCGACGCGCGCATCTTCAGGCCGAGCGCCGCGTTGTTGCGGGCCATCTCGATCCAGCGCGCGCGGGTGCCGCGAACGTTGCTGCGAATCTCCACGGCGTGCCCGGCCTTCTGCGCGAGCGCCTGCTCGAGCGCTGCGGCGCCGTCCACCGGCCGTGACAGCACAATCTCGGAAGGCGCCTCGCGCGCGAGGTAGTACTGTGCCAGGAAGCCTGCGAGCATCTCGCCCTCGTCGCCGAGACCGCCCCTGGGAAAGTAGTTCGAACTGCCCAGGTTGCGCCCACCCCGCACGAAGACGACCGCGACGCAGAATTCGCCGCCCTCGTGCGCGATGCCGACGGCATCGATGTCGTGTCCGGACATCCGCGTCATCACTTGCGTCGCCTGGATCTGCTTCAGCATCTGGATCTGATCACGCAGGCGCGCCGCCTGCTCGTACGCGAGTTTCGATGCCGCCTCCTCCATGCGCTGACCGAGGTCGGCAATGACCTCGACGTTGCGGCCGTCGAGCACCTTGACGGCGTCGGCAATGTCGAGCGCGTATTGCTCCGGGGAAATCAGGCCAACACACGGCCCGGTACAACGATCGATCTGGTACTGCAGGCAGGGGCGCGAGCGGTTGGCGAAGAACGTGTCCTCGCAGGGGCGCAGCCGGAACAGCTTCTGCAGCAGCAGCAGCGTCTCACGCGCCGCAATCGAGTTGGGATAGGGGCCGAAAAACCGTCCGGGCAGTTTCCTGGTGCCACGATAGAACGCAATGCGCGGATAGGCGTGGCCCGAGACGTGGATGAACGGAAAGCTCTTGTCGTCCTTGAGCAGGATGTTGTAGCGCGGCTTGTGCTGCTTGATCAGATTGAACTCGAGCAACAGCGCCTCGGTCTCCGACGCGGTGACCGTGACTTCGACTCGCGCCACCTGCGCCAGCATCACCATCGTCCTGTCGGCGTGGATGCGGCCATGGAAATAGCTCGAAACACGGTTGCGCAGGTGCCGCGCCTTGCCCACGTACAGGATCTCGCCGTCCTGGTCGAGCATGCGGTAAACGCCCGGCCGGGTCGGGAGCGCTGCAAGGAATGACTGCAGGTCGAAACTCAAGGGGTCAGGGGTCAGTCGGAAATGCCAGCAGCCAACTTCGTCGCGCGTCCAACCACCGCGCGGAACATGTCGGGCGTCAGCCTGCGGGTGTTCGTGTTGTACCGGCTGCAGTGGTACGAGTCGACCATCGTGCGATTGCGTGGCAGCGCGTGCTCGGCACCGTGGGCGAAAGCAAACGCGGACTGCTTGAGGCCCAACGCGCGCAGCACCGCGCCATGGGCGATCGCGCCGAGCGCCAGCAGCACCGTGCCCTCCCTGACCCCGGCCAGTTCGTGTGCCAGGTAGCGATTGCAGGTCGCGATCTCGGCCGGCAACGGCTTGTTGCCCGGCGGCACGCATTTGACCGAGTTCGAGATGCGGCAGCCGATCAGGCGCAGGTTATCGTCCGCCGCAACCGACTGCGGCGCAGTCGACAGGCCGAATGCATACAAGGTTTCGTACAGCAGGATCCCGGCGTAATCCCCAGTGAATGGACGGCCCGTTGCGTTGGCACCGTGGAAGCCGGGCGCAAGGCCGACGATCAATAGTCGGGCGTCCGGGTCGCCAAACGGGGCCACGGGAGCGCAGTGATATTGCGGGTACCGCTGCTTGCCCGCGGCCAGAAACTCGGCAAGCCGCGGGCACAGCGTGCAGTGCGGATCGAAAGACGTGTCGGCGGGCGTCGTCATGGCGCGAGGAGCATAGCAGCCGACCCCGAGGCCCTCACCCGCGGATAGTTGCAGGCGGTCGATCCAGTCGTTCTTCCCGAGCTTGGAAAGGCAGCCGCGCGCTTCGTGTCAGGCGTTCGATCCGGGACCTCTCCCAGAGCTTGGAAAGGCAGACACGCGCTCTGGGAGAGGTCCCGGATCGAACGCCTGACGTTACGCGCCTGAGCAGCTCGTCGGGCGGAAACGCGAGGCGACATTAGCGGCCAATGGTTCACGCCCGACGACCCGCACGGCGCACGTAGCCCGCCAGGTGCAGAGGCGCTGTAAGGTAGATCCGGTGCTCGCTGCGGGCAGCCAGTCAAGAACGGGCAGACACCTGATGGACGCGCAATTGGTCTGGCTCACAGCGCGGTGATGTGACGTGCGCCGTGTACCTTTTCCGCTCGTGCGGAAAAGGTGCTCAGGCGCTGTCTCGCAAGCGGTCGATCCGTGGCTTTTCCCAGGGCGCGTGTCTGCCTTTCCAAGCCCTGGGGAAAGCCACGGATC